>MTKW01001468.1_pt2 | contig 32812 bp, 20 predicted proteins | sample 1042761 | NCBI WGS metagenome assembly MTKW01 (sample SAMN06205366, study PRJNA360243) | anaerobic digester metagenome | biome: Wastewater treatment plant; feature: Anaerobic digester sludge; material: sludge; isolation source: anaerobic digester fed with sludge from wastewater treatment plant ...
AACGAGTTGGCTTACCTCACGTGTCGCGGTGGGTGGCCGGGCTCGCTTGTTTTAAATCGTCAGGCTGCTTTGCGACAGGCTACCAACTACGTTGATGCAGTAGTGAGGAGCGATATATCTAGGGTTGATAACGTGAGTCGCGATGCAGCGTTTGCCCGGCGGTTATTGCGTTCGTATGCCCGCCACCAGGGTCAGCAAGTTTCTATTAAAACAATACACGAGGATTTGATGAGTAACGAGCCAGAAAGCATGAGCCAAGATACAATCGCCTCGTATATAAACGCGTTGAAGAAAATATTCGTTATCGAGGATATGCCGGCATGGAACCCAAACCTTAGAAGCAGAACGGCCATACGTACTTCCGATACCCGGTACTTCGTTGATCCGTCGATAGCAACCGCCGCATTGGGGCTTGGCCCTGAAGACCTGATAAGGGATATGAACACTTTCGGTCTTTTTTTCGAGGTCATGGCCGTACGTGACTTGCGCGTTTACGCCGATTCGCTCGATGGGCAGGTTTACCATTACCGCGATAAAAACGGCCTGGAGTGCGACGCGGTGCTGCACTTGCGTAACGGTAAGTTCGGGTTGATTGAAATAAAATTGGGAGGTGATAGCTTGATTGAGGATGGTGCAGAAACCCTCAAAAAACTGGCCGATAAAATCGATGCCACGAGAATGAATCCTCCCTCCTTCCTGATGGTTCTCACGGGGGTGGGGCAGTACGCCTATCGACGGAAAGATGGCGTTTGGGTGGTGCCGATAGGGTGTTTAAAGGATTAGCTCCAGCAAAAAAACGTGCCGATAAAACTGTTTTTATCGGCACGTGATGCATGTAAATCTTATACGCGGTGAAACCGCGGGGATACTAAATCCACTTCATGTAGGCGAAGTCGTGGCGGTGCGGCAGACCAGGGTGCTTCGGGAATACCCGTAGCCCGTACTGGCGCGTACCCGGGTCGTTCAGACTCTGAGCGGTCTCGAAGTAGAGGCGGGAACCTTCCGTCTTGACCAGGTTGAACTCGAATGCCTCGATGAACCGGGGACCCTTGTGCAGGTTGTCGTGATCGATAACGACGACCTCCACGCCAATATCGCAGGGGAGGTTCTTCTTGTCGATTACCACCCTACCATACACCTCCTCGGGCCCGTTGTTGACCTTCATCCTCACGTTGGGGTTGAACTCTACCTTCACCACCTCCAGGGTGTCCCACTGAGAGGCGGTTGCCTCCTTCCACTTGACGATCTCCCTGGCCTTCGCGTAGTTGTTGGCCTGAACGCGCTTGGAGCGCTCCGCCAGCTTGTTGTAGAAGCGGTCGAAGTAGTCGTCCATCATCCGCTTGGTGTTGAAGCGAGGGGCGATCTCGGCCATCGATTTCTTGATGTACTGCACCCACTCGTGCGAGTAGCCGTTGCTGTTGTGGGCGTAATAGAGCGGGATGATCTCGTTCTCTAACATCGAGTAGATGGTGGTGGCGTCCAGCTCGTCCTGATAGCTTTGGTTGTCGTAGGTCCGTTTGTCGGTAAGCGCCCAACCCGCGCCTTCAACGTACCCCTCGTACCACCAGCCATCTAATACCGAGAAGTTGAGCACGCCGTTCATCTGCGCCTTCTCGCCGGAGGTGCCCGATGCCTCCTGGGCACGGGTGGGGGTGTTGAGCCAGACGTCCACGCCGGATATCAGCCGCTTGGCCAGCCGCATGTCGTAGTTCTCAAGGAAGATGATTTTCCCCAGGAACTCGGGACGACGCGAAATCTCCACGATCTGCTTGATAAGCCCTTGACCGCCACCATCGGCAGGGTGCGCCTTACCGGCGAAGATAAAGCGAACCGGGTACTTGGGGTTGTTCACGATGCGGGAGAGCCTGTCTAAGTCGGTGAAGAGGAGGTGCGCACGCTTGTAGGTAGCGAACCGGCGAGAGAAGCCGATAAGCAACGCGTTGGGACTCACCTCCTCCAGCATGGTCATGATGCGGGAAGGGTCGGCCTGGTTCTTGAGCCATCCCTCCTTGAACTCCTCGTGGATGTAGTCGATGAGCATCTTCTTCAAATGGCAGCGCAGCTCCCATATCTCCTGGTCGCTCACGTCGTAAATCTTTTGCCAACGCTTCATGTTCGACTGGTCCTGGAAGAACTCGTCACCGAAGTGCTTCCGGTATAGGGCCTTTACCTGCGAGGTGGCCCAGCTGGGAAGGTGAACCCCATTGGTCACGTAGCTCACGTGTGACTCCTCCGGGAAGTATCCCTTCCATACCGGCTGAAACATCTGTTGAGACACGGTGCCGTGCAACTCGCTCACGCCGTTGGCCTCCTGTGCCGTGTTGAGCGCGAAGACGCTCATGGAGAACTTCTCGTCGCTGCCGGGGTTGGCGCGCCCCATGTCCATGAAGCGGGACCAGGGAATCCCGATCCTCTCGACGATGGGAGCCAGGTACTTTTGAATGAGGTGCTCGTCGAAGTAGTCGTGTCCCGCGGGTACCGGTGTATGTACCGTGTATAACGAGGAGGCGCGTACCACTTCCAAGGCCTCGTTAAACGATAACCCCTCCTCCTTCACGTAATCGCGCAGACGCTGCACGCTGATAAACGCGGCGTGCCCCTCGTTCATGTGGTACACCTCTTTCTTGATGCCCAGCTTCTTCAGGAGGAGCATGCCACCTATCCCCAGGAGGTACTCCTGCTTCATGCGGTTCTCCCAGTCGCCCCCGTACAATTGGTGGGTGATGGAACGGTCGAACTCGCTGTTATGCTCCAGATCGGTGTCCATCAGGTAGAGGTCCACCCGGCCAACGCCTACCTTCCAAACGTTGGAGTAAACGATGCGGTCGTGGAACGGCACCTCCAGGATCATCGGTGAACCGTCGGGGTTCATCACCTGGGTGATGGGTAGGCTACCGAAGTTCTGCGCCTCGTAACTGGCGATCTGCTGCCCATCTACCGACAGGCTTTGGGTGAAGTAGCCGTAGCGGTAGAGGAACCCCACGGCTGTCATGTCCACCCGGCTGTCGCTCGCCTCCTTAAGGTAGTCGCCGGCTAACACGCCGAGACCGCCAGAGTAGATCTTGAGCACGTGCGACAGACCGTACTCCATGCTGAAGTAGGCCACGCTGGGACGATGGGCATCGTAGGGCTGGTTCATGTAGCGCTTGAACGTGTCGTAAACACGGTTAAGGCGTTGCATCAACTCTTTGTTCTGTATCGCTTTCTCGGTGACGTCTGATTGCAGGTTCTGCATCATCACGACCGGGTTTTTTTCACTTTTCTCCCACTCTTCCAGATCAATTTTCTCGAAGATGGCCCTTGCCTCTTCGTTCCATACCCACCATAAGTTGTGGCTGATCTCCTGTAGCGGCTCCAGCTCGGGCGGGAGTACCGCGTGCACGTGAATGTCTCTCCAAATGGGATTGTTCGAATAACTTGATTTAATAATCATGAATCTTCGGTTTTTTATCTGTTATATATATTTTCGTTTGATTTCGTTGTTTCTTTGACCCTTTGTCGCTCTCGATCACTTCGTTGCTTCCACTTCAGTGATTTTGTTTGACCTGGGTGTCTTTATTGTCTTCGCAGTCCTGGCTATCCCCGCTACGTTTCCGTTGTGTGGTTTGGGTCGCGGCGTGAATGCCCTCCTCATTGATAACCTAACTGATTTCGCGTGACAAAGATAGTGAATTTATCGCACATTTCCCGTATATGGGCGCGATAATCGGAGGAACGAGTTATGCAATGCTTTGCGGTAAGCCTCTTGATAATGAGCGATGAAGTGGGCCCAGTCCGCCTGGTCAGAGAGCTTGGCGGCCTTGCGCTTGATCGTGGCCACACGCGTCGCGCTTTTTAACGAGAAGTCGCGGATAACCAACGCGATTGCCTCCACCGCTTTCGCGTAGTTTTCATCGTCCCGGTGAATGACCTCTACCCCGTTGTGAAACGGGGATTTCCCCTGGCCTTGCTGCCTCGCCCAAACGCCAAAACCCGAAAGGGAGGTGGTGATGGTGGGGATGGAGAAGGCGACGCTCTCGTGAGGGGTGTAGCCCCACGGCTCGTAGTAGGAGGGGAAGAGCGACAGGTCGAAGCCAATCAGCAGGTCGTAATAGGGGAGGTTGAAGATGCCGTCGTCACCGTTCAGGTAGGAGGGGACGAAGAGGATCTTCACCCGGCTGCCGGGCGCGTAGCTGAACCCTTGATGCTTGATATGCTTCGTCACGGCGTCATTCCACGGCTCCACCAGCTCGTGCGTGGTAAAAGAGAAAGCGGCTTCTGCTCTCGGCCTTGCCTCCTTGTCCGATGGGGCAATCGCCTCGGCGATTACTTCCGTCCCCGCGACAGTTTTCTCCCCGGAAATGGTTGTTTGGCCGGAAGCGATTTCTACTCCCTCCGCGAGGGCTTTCTGAAGCGCCTCCCGCGGCCCTTTTATCCAGGCGGGTACCATGATAAAGGCAATTACCTCTCTCTCCATTCCTTCCAAGGATTGCAGCCGCTTCATAGCATCGATGAAGAGATCGATCCCCTTGTTCTTGTACTCGTACCGACCGCTGGTGCCCACCAGCAACGCGTCGCGATCCACCTTGTGCCCCAGCACCTTTTCCGCCACGTTGAGCAGGGTATCTCTTGCCCTCTCGCGGGCCTCATCATACGCCTTGCCGGTAGGGATGAACCCTTTTTCAAAGCCGTTGGGGGTCACCACTTCAGGCTTTCGCCCAAGGAACTGGACGCACTCCCGGGCGGTGATGTCGCTCACCGTGGTGAGGCAATCGACGTTCTGCGCGACCCGCTTCTCGATGGAGTGCTTGGCTACCATGTTGAGCGTGCGCGCCATCTGGTCGCCGTCGTACGCTTCCAGGTGGGTGTAGAGGGGCAGGTTGTTGCCCGCGATGGAGCGCCCCATGGAGGTGGCGTGCGTGGTGAAGATGGTGGCTACCTTGGGCACGTTTTTCTTGATGTAGAGCGCACCGGCTCCCGTCATCCACTCGTTGAAGTGGGCGATCACGTTCTCCGTCTCCAGGTTGTGGAAGCGGTAGAAGCTCTCGATAAGTATCCCCGTGGTGAAGGCGAAAACGGTCGATTCGTGGTAGTCGCCGTAGGCCGAAAGGGAGTCTGCCCCGAAATCGGTCCACATCTGGGCGTAGATGTTGTTCTTCAATTGGAGGAACGGTTCAAACTGCACGAGGAGGGCTATCGGCTTCCCCGGCACGTCCCAACGGCCGGCGCGTACCTCGAGGCCGCGGCTCGACCACGCGTGGTCCCGCCAAGACTTGTACAGCTCGGGCTCCTCGATGAACCAGGGGTTCTCGTCGCCCAGCAGGTCGGGACCGATAAAGAACACGCGGTCCTTGTAGAGTTGCTGCAGCGTGTTGGCACGGGTGGATAGCACGGTGTAGATGCCGCCCACCTTGTTGCACACCTCCCAGCTGGTTTCGAATATGTAATCGGGGGTGAGTTTAGCTTCTATTTGCATATGACTGTTCTTTCTTTTTTTCAAGGGGACAAAGATAATAAAAATAAATTACCTTTGCAGTTTCATGGCAATGCTTGAACCGATAGAGATTAGCCAGTTGCAGCAGCGGGTGGAGAAACACCCCAACGTGGCGGCTGCCAGCGCGATGCTGGAGAAGGTGGAAGTGCTCTCCGTGACGGGGTTGCACGGGTCGGCACGTGCCCTCTTCGCGGTGAGCCTCTTCAAGAAGCGACCGGGAACCTACCTCTACATACTGAACGATGCCGAGACGGCGGGCTACTTCTACCACGACGCGGTGCAGGTGATGGGCAGCGAACGGGTGCTTTTTTTCCCGTCGGCCTACAAGAGGGCAGCCAAGTACGGCCAACTGGACCCGGCCAACCAGGTGCTGCGCACCGAGGTGCTGAGCCGCCTGCAGGAACCGGATGAGCCGCTGCTGATCGTCTCTTACCCCGACGCGCTGACCGAGAAGACGGTGTCGGGCGAGCACCTCGAAGAGAACACGCTGAAGGTAAAGGTGGGCGACAGGCTCGACCCCTCCTTCGTGAGCGAGGTGCTGGAATCGTTCGGCTTTCAGCAGGTGGATTACGTCTACGAGCCGGGACAGTACGCCGTGAGGGGCAGCATCCTGGACCTCTTCTCGTTCGCGTGCGAGTACCCGTACCGGGTTGACTTCTTTGGCGATGAGGTGGATACCATCCGCACCTTCGAGCTGGAGTCGCAACTGTCCAGGGAGAGGCTCAACGAGATACGGGTGGTGCCCGACCTTACCCGCTCGGCCACGCGGAGCGCTTCGCTGTTCGACTCGCTGCCCGCGAACGGGGTGGTGGGGGTCGAAGACCCGCGCTGGGTCTACAGTCGGGTGGAGGGACTGAACGAGGAGGAGCCCCGCGTGGATCTGGAGGAGGAGGGGTTCGTGAAGGCGGAGCTGCTCACGCTGAAGGAGTTCAAGGGGGCAATCGATCCCTTCAAAAAACTGACGCTGGATGCGAAGGGGGTAACAGCGAATGGGGTGGATGCGCCCAACGCGGTCATCTCATTTACAACCTCCCTGCAACCACTCTACCACAAGAGTTTTGACCTGCTGAGCGATTCGCTGCACCGCTTCATGGACGACGGCTACACCATCTACATCCTGAGCGATAGCGAGAAGCAGCAGAAGCGCCTCTTCCATATCTTCAACGACCGGAACGACCCCATCCCGTTCGTGCCGGTGACCAAAACGTTGCACGAGGGCTTCTCGGACGAAGCGCTGAAGATCTGCTGCTTCACCGACCACCAGATTTTCGACCGCTTCCACAAGTATAGCCTCAAGTCCGATCGGGCACGGTCGGGCAAGATCGCCCTAACCCTCAAGGAGATAAACCAACTGCAGATGGGCGACTTCGTGGTGCACCTGGACCACGGTATCGGGCAGTTCGCGGGGCTGGTGCGGCTGCGCATCGGCGAGAAGGTGCAGGAGGTAATCAAGCTCACCTACAAGAACAACGACGCGGTGTTCGTCTCGATTCACTCGCTGCACAAGATATCCAAGTACAAAGGGAAAGAGGGGGAGGCGCCAAAACTCAACAAGCTGGGCTCCGGCGCGTGGGAGCGGGTCAAGCAGCGGGCTAAGTCGAAGATAAAGGATATCGCGCGCGACCTGATCAAGCTGTACGCGCAAAGGCAGCAGGAGAAGGGGTTCCCCTTCTCGAAGGATACCTACCTGCAGACGGAGCTGGAGGCATCGTTCATGTACGAGGATACACCCGACCAGGTGAAGGCCACGCGCGATGTCAAGGCCGATATGATGAGTGACCGGCCCATGGACCGCCTTATTTGCGGTGACGTGGGGTTCGGCAAGACGGAGATCGCCATCCGGGCGGCCTTTAAAGCGGCTATCGACGGGAAGCAGACGGCGGTGCTGGTGCCGACCACGGTGCTGGCCACGCAGCACTACCATACCTTCCGCGAGCGGCTGGAGAACTTCCCCGTGAGGGTGGACTACCTGAGCCGCGGTCGCTCACCCAAGGAGCAAAAAGAGATCCTGTCCGACCTGGCAGAGGGGAAGATCGATGTCCTGATCGGGACGCATCGGCTGGTGGGGAAAGATGTAAAGTTTAACGACCTGGGGCTGCTGGTGATCGACGAGGAGCAGAAGTTCGGGGTGGCCACCAAGGAGAAGCTGAAGCAACTGAAGGTGAACGTGGACACGCTCACCATGACGGCTACCCCCATACCGCGCACGTTGCAGTTCTCGCTCATGGGGTCGCGTGACCTCTCCATCATCAACACGCCCCCGCCCAACCGCTACCCGATACAGACGGAGGTGCACCCGTTCGATACCGACGTGATCCGTGAGGCGTTGAACTTCGAGCTGAGCCGCAACGGGCAGGTGTTCATCGTGAACAACCGCGTCCAAAACCTGTACGAGCTTGAGGCGCTGGTCAAACGGGAGGTGCCGGACGCCCGGGTGGCCGTGGGACACGGGCAGATGGACCCCAAGCGGCTTGAGAAGGTGATTGCCGACTTCGTGAACCACGAGCAGGACGTGCTGATCGCGACGACCATCATCGAATCGGGTATCGATATGCCGAACGTGAATACCATAGTGGTGATCAACGCGCACCACTTCGGGCTGAGCGACCTGCACCAGCTGCGGGGCAGGGTGGGGCGGAGCAACCGCAAGGCGTTTTGCTACCTGCTGGCACCACCGCTTTACACGCTGACCGGTGACGCCCGTCGCCGGCTCCAGGCCATCGAGAACTTCGCCGAGCTGGGTAGCGGGCTGCACATCGCGATGCAGGATCTGGATATACGGGGGGCGGGTAACCTGTTAGGGGCGGAGCAGAGCGGGTTTATCGCCGACCTGGGGTACGAGGCGTACCAAAAGATACTGGCCGAAGCGGTGCAGGAGCTGCGCCGGGATGAGTTCGCGGGGCTCTATAGCGAGCCATCGGGTAACGGCCAGGAGGGCGATGGGAACTTCGTGCAGGACGTGCACGTGGAGAGCGACCTGGAACTGATGTTCCCGGTGACCTACATCCCCAACGACGCGGAGCGGATAGCCATCTACCGTGAGCTCGACAACATAACGGGCGAGATGGAGACCCTGGAATTCACCAGGAGACTGGAGGACCGGTTTGGGCGGATACCGACGCAGGGGAGGGAGCTGATCCGGATCGTGCGGCTCAGGCGGTTGGCCCAAACGGTGGGCGTGGAGAAGGTGGTGCTGAAGAACGGGCAGATGGCGCTGCACCTGGTGGCCGACCCGGAGTCGCCCTTCTACCAGTCGCCCGCGTTCGATAAACTACTGAACTTCGTGCAAAGCTACCCCCGCCGCTGCCTCTTCCGCGAAACGGGCAAGCGCCGCTCGCTCGTCATACGACACGTGGAGAGCGTGGAAGACGCGGTCGCGATTCTCGACGAGGTGAATACGCGAAAGTGCAGCGAAACTGAGCAGTCGTTATAAAACAGTTATTACTTTCAAGGCGAAGACCTTAGTTCGTTTCACTCCGTAGATATTTGCCGCGTTCGGCAAAGTCAAAGCAAGCTTTGCATTTGCTCTCACTTATCGCAAATATTTCACGGGGACATATCCCGCGAACTTCAGTCAAGCCTGAAAGCTATAACGTTAAGTAATCCGGCGCGTTACTTTTTCTCCGAGAGCGCCTCGAAGATGAGTTTCTCTAACTCTTCCGCGAGCTCGGGATTGTCCCTGACCGCCTGCTTGGCGGCGTCGCGCCCTTGCCCTAATCGGGTGTCGTTGTAGCTGTACCAGGAGCCGCTCTTCTTGATGATGCCGAGGTCGGACCCCAGGTCGATGATCTCCCCGGTTCTTGAAATCCCCTCACCGAACATGATGTCGAACTCCGCTTTCCGGAACGGTGGTGCCACCTTGTTCTTCACTACCCTTACCCGGGTGGGGCGACCGATCTGCTCATCACCGTCCTTGATGGGGCTGCCGCTGCCGCGGATGTCGAGCCGCACCGACGAGTAGAACTTGAGCGCGTTCCCGCCCGTCGTGGTTTCGGGGTTCCCGAACATGACCCCGATCTTCTCCCTTAGCTGGTTGATAAAGATGCAGGTGGTGTTGGTCTTGCTGATGGCGGCGGTGAGCTTCCGGAGGGCTTGCGACATCAGCCGGGCTTGCAGGCCGACGTTCGAGTCGCCCATATCGCCTTCGATCTCCTTCCTGGGTGTCAACGCGGCCACGGAGTCGATCACGATAATATCGACCGCCGAGGAGCGTATCAGTTGCTCCGCGATCTCCAGCGCCTCCTCCCCGCTGCTGGGCTGCGCTATAAGCAGCTCATCGGTGTTCACGCCCAACTTCTCCGCGTAGAAACGGTCGAACGCGTGCTCCGCGTCGATAAATGCCGCGTATCCGCCCGCCTTTTGCGCTTCGGCAATGGCATGGATGGCCAGCGTGGTCTTACCGGACGATTCGGGGCCGTAGATCTCGATGACGCGCCCGCGGGGGTATCCACCCACGCCCAGCGCCACGTTTAACCCGATGGAGCCGGATGAGATGACCGGGATCTCCTCCACTTTCTCATCGCCCATCTTCATGATAGACCCTTTCCCGTAGGTCTTCTCTATCTTGTCCATCGCCGCGCGCAGCGCCTTCAATTTTTCACTGTTCTTGGTATCTTTTATCTCTTCTGCCATGATTGTAGTTCGATTATCAATTATCAATTAGTAATTATCAATTAGCAATGTATAAAAAGTTACGGGTAATACAAATATAACCAATTTACCAGAGGTTAAAAAGCGATTCCGAAAGAAAATTCATATCAACCCGTACATGCCCCCGGGTAGTGCTTCCACGAGCTCTTTCATCTCCAGCTCCAGCAGGGTCATGAAGAGTTCCGATACCGGGGTGTTGAGCGCGATGCTCATCGCGTTCACCTGCATCGTCCGTGTTTGGGCGAGGAGGGTGATGATTGCTTGCTCCTCTTCGGATAGCTCGGTGAATAGTTTCGTTTGCCGGGGAATATTGGGTGTTGCCGATTCCACCCAGCCCATGTGCGCGATGAAGTCTGCCGTGCTGTGCAGCAGCAGCGCCTTGTTGTCGGCTATCAGGCGGTTGCAGCCGTCGGACACCTTGTCGTCAACCCGTCCGGGTAGCGCGAAGACCTCCCGGAAGTAGGAGTTCGCGATATCGGCGGTGAGGAGCGATCCTCCTTTTTTGGGCGACTCGAGAACGACGACCGCGTCTGACATGCCCGCCACGATGCGGTTTCGTTTCACGAAGTTGTGCCTGTCGGGGTTGGTACCGCTAGGGAACTCGGTCAGCAGTGCCCCCTCTTCCAGCATCTCGATGGCCGTTTGCCGGTGGAATCTCGGGTAGATCCTGTCCAGCCCGTGCGCTAGCACCGCCACGGTGGAGAGCCCGTTCTGCAGGGCGGCCCGATGGGCACAGATGTCGATGCCGTACGCGAGGCCGCTCACCACCTGCACGTCGGGGAAAGACGCGGCGATCTCCGAAACGAACTCCCGGCAGAAACCCTCCCCGTAGCGGGTGGAGCCGCGGGTTCCCACGATGCTGATGGTCTTCTCCCGGTTGAAGTCGGCGTTCCCCTTGCCGTATAGCAGCACGGGAGCATCCACGCAGTTGGCCAGTCGCCTCGGGTAGTGCTCATCGGTATAAAAGAGGAGGCGGAGCTGGTTCCTCTCCACGAACGCCAGCTCTTTCTCTGCCCTTCGGAGCACTTCGGGATCCCGGATCTCTTCGATGAGCCGTCTCGATATACGGGGAATGGTCTCCAGCCCGCGGATGTCACCCTTGAAAACCGCCTCTTCGCTGCCCATCACACGCACCAGTTCCCGCGCGTGGGCTACTCCCACGCCTTTCACTTGGGTAAGGGCGATTTGGTAAAGCGGCCTGTTTTTCATAGTATCTGCAAGTAGTCTTTAGATGTAATCCTTGAACGCTTTGTCAAACACCTCGGGCTTCGACAGCTTACCGTTCACCAGGTTCACCACCTCGATCTTGGCCTTCGCGCACAGCGCGTTGTCCCTTAGCCGGAAAATCTCCTGGTGGAAGATGAATTTCACGTTCTGTCGCTCGATCCGGGTAACGGTGCAAAGGAACTCGTCCATGCCGATAAGGGGTATCTTGTACCGTATGTCTACCCGTGCCACCACCGCGTCGATTCCCTCCAGGTGCAGCTGGTAGAAGTTTAGTCCCACCTGCTCCAGGAACTCGTGACGGGTGACCTCGAAGTAGTGTTGGTAGTTCGCGTTGTTCACGTGTCCCTGCACGTCGCACTCGTAGTCGCGCACCTTCATCCGGTACTCAAAAATCGCCTTCATATTACTCCTTTCTCGTTGTCATTCATTCGTGACTGTTTCGTTTATCACCGTCGTTTTCAGTAACACACCCACCTAGGTTATCCTTTACGGTGGTTGGTTGCGATTAACCGATTGTTGTTCGTTTATTCCCATCGTTTTTGGTTACACCTGCTTACCGTTGTTTTTTCAACCACTCCCTCGCGTTCACGAACGCCTCCATCCAGGGTGTCACTTCCTGCTTCCGGTACTTGAACGGGTAGTAGGCGTTCTGCCAGGGGAAGATGGCCCGCTCAGGGTGGGGCATCATCGCCAGGTGCCGCCCATTCCTAGAACAGAGGGCGGCGGTGGAGAAGTCCGACCCGTTGGGGTTCCCCGGGTATTCATCGTACAGGTACTTGGCGGCGATGGAGTAGCTCTCTTCCCCTTCGGGCAGCGCGAAGCGCCCTTCACCATGCGCGATCCACGCGCCCAGCTGGCTTCCTTCGAGCGACTTCAGCATGACCGAGTTGTTCTTGGGTATCGTGAGGCTCACGTAGGCCGATTCGAACTTACCGGAGCTGTTGGGCTGCATTTTGGGGTGGTTCTCTCCCATCTCGGGGTAGAGCAGCCCCAGCTCCATCAGGAGCTGGCACCCGTTGCATACGCCCAGGCTTAGCGTGTCTACGCGTGTGAAGAAGCGTTGCAACGCCGCTTTCGCCTTCTCGTTGTACTTGAACCCGCCGGCCCACCCCTTGGCGGAGCCCAGCACGTCGGCGTTGGAGAAGCCACCGCAGAAGACGGCGAAGTGAACCCCCTCCAGCGTCTCGCGGCCAGAGGTGAGGTCGGTCATATGCACGTCCTTCACGTCGAAACCGGCCAGGTAGAGCGCGTAGGCCATCTCCCGTTCGCCGTTGGTCCCTTTTTCGCGGATGATCGCCGCGGTGAGGCCCGATTTTTCCACCCGGTTGGGATCCAGTCCCATATCTTCCATCTTACCGGTGAAGGAGGATGGAATCTCGAAGCGCAGAGGCTGTCTCTTGTAGTTGTCGAACCTCGCTTGCGCGTGCTCCTCGCCGCTCTGTTCGCGGTCGAAGAGGTAGGATGTTCGGTACCAGGTGTCCCGCAACACGTCGATATCGAGCTCTTGGTAGAAATCTTCCTTGGAGATAATCAGCTTTCGCTCTTCGATGGGGCGTGCCACGATCGCGAACCCCACGCCGTAGTCGTCCAGTATCTTCTCTACCAGCCGGTGATGCTTCACCTGGATGAGCACGCCCGGGTTCTCGGAGAAGAGCACCTTGATGAGGTCGGCATGGCGGATCTTGTCCAGTCGGGCTTCGAGACCCCCGTGCGGGTTGGCGAAGCACATCTCCAGCATGGTGGTAATCATCCCCCCTTCTGAGATGTCGTGCCCGGCAAGGATAAGTCCACGCCTTACCAGCTCTTGCACGGCCGTGAACGCGTTCTTGAAGTACTCGGCATCGGTCACCGTGGGTGCCTCATCGCCCACCTTGCCCAGGGTCTGTGCGAACGCTGAGCCCCCCAGCTTGAAGAAGTCGAACGAGAAGTCGATATAATAGAGGTAGGTTCCCTTGATGTACGCGAGTACCGGGGGAACAATCCGGCGGACGTTCTGCACCTCGGCTGCCGCGGAGATGATCACCGTTCCCGGGGAGTAGACCTGATCATCGCCATATCGTTGTGTCATGGAGAGCGAATCCTTCCCGGTAGGGATATTGATTCCCAGCGCGCAGGCGAAATCGGAGCAGGCCTCCACCGCCCTGTAGAGGCGGGCGTCTTCGCCGGGGTTGCGGCAGGGCCACATCCAGTTGGCGCTCAGCGAGACGCCCTCGAGACCCCGGGTGAGGGGGGCGAACACGATGTTGGTCAGCGCCTCGGCTACCGCCATCACCGACCCGGCGGCGGGGTCGATCATCGCCACCTGGGGTGCATGCCCTATAGAGGTGGCCATGCCGGCGTATCCCCTGTAGTCGAGCGCGATGGCCCCACAGTCACTTAGCGGTAGCTGGATTTCGCCCTGGTTCTGCTGGAATGCCACCTTGCCGGTCACGGAGCGATCCACCTTGTTCGTGAGCCAATCTTTGCAGGCGACTGACTCCAGCGTGAGGACGTTCTCAAGGTACTCTGCGAGCCGCTTTAGATCGTACTCGGGGGAGCTATACTCCTCGATTACCGTACTGTCTTCCATCACCGTCATCGGTACCTTCCCGAAGAAATCCGATAGCTCCATGTCGATGGGTTTCAGGCCATCCGCTTGCCGGAAGGTCAACCGTTGGTCACCCGTGGTTTCGCCCACCACGTAGAGGGGAGCCTGCTCTCGTTTGGCGATTTGATCGATCCGTTCCAGGTCCTCCTGGTTCACCAGCAGCCCCATCCGTTCCTGGCTCTCGTTGCCGATGATCTCTTTGGCCGAGAGCGATTTGTCGCCCACGGGAAGTTTATCCATCTCGATTACTCCTCCCGTCTTTTCTATCAGTTCCGACAGGCAGTTGAGGTGTCCCCCCGCGCCGTGGTCGTGGATGGATACGATGGGGTTGTCGTCTGACTCGGCCAAGGCCCGAATCACGTTGGCCACCCGCTTCTGCATCTCGGGGTTGGCCCGTTGCACCGCGTTCAGCTCGATGCCCGAGGAAAACTCGCCGGTGTCGACCGATGACACGGCACCGCCGCCCATCCCGATGCGGTAGTTATCGCCACCCATCACCACCACCTTCTGACCGCTCTTCGGCTCCTCCTTGAGGGCGTCGCGGCGGTTGGCGTAGCCGATACCCCCGGCCATCATGATCACCTTGTCGTAGGCGAACTTTTTGTAGTTCTCGGTATGCTCGAAGGTGAGCAGCGAGCCGCAGATGAGCGGTTGCCCGAACTTGTTCCCGAAGTCGGATGCCCCGTTGGAGGCCTTCATCAGTATCTGCTTGGGTGTTTGGTAGAGCCAGTCGCGGGGCGGCATTACCTCTTCCCAGGCGCGTCCCTCCTCCATGCGCGGGTAGGCGGTCATGTACACCGCTGTGCCGGCGATTGGCAGGGCTCCCTTGCCGCCCGCCAGCCTGTCGCGTATCTCCCCTCCCGAGCCGGTGGAGGCGCCGTAGAACGGCTCGACCGTGGTGGGGAAGTTGTGCGTTTCTGCCTTGAGCGACAGTACGCTCTCTATCTCCTTGGTGCGGAAGAAGCCGGGGCGGTCGGCATGCTCGGGGATGAACTGCTCCACGGTAGGTCCCTGCACGAACGCCACGTTGTCTTTGTAGGCCGATACCAGCCCGTTGGGGTTGACCGAGGAGGTCTTCTTGATCAGTTGAAACAGCGATAGCTCTTTCTCCTCGCCGTCAATAACGAAGGTGCCGTTAAATATCTTATGGCGGCAATGCTCGGAGTTCACTTGCGAGAAGCCGAACACCTCGCTGTCGGTAAGCTCGCGTCCCATCTTGCGGCTCACCTCCTCCAGGTAGTCGATCTCGTCGGCACTTAGCGCCAGCCCTTCCGTCTCGTTGTAGGCCGCGATGTCGTCGATCTGCATGATTGCCTCCGGCTGCCTGTCGTTCACGAAGAGGGCTTGATCCAGTTGGCGGTACCTCTCTTGCAACATCGGGTCGAAATCGCCTGCACCGGTGTCCGTCGATACCGGGATAAACTCCTCTATCCGGGTGATCCCTTCCACGCCCATGTTCCGGGTAATCTCCACCGCGCAGGTGCTCCAGGGGGAGATCATTTCGCGTCGGGGGCCGATGAAGGCTTGCTCTACCACTTCCTCTTGAAGGAGTTCCGCTGACCCGAAGAGCCACGACATTTTTTGCCGGGTTTCGGTTGAGAAGTTCGATTCGGTTTCCACGGCAATGACCGTGCGCGAGGGTGTCCTGAAAAATGCAATCATACTCTTTTTTCGCTGTTTTTTGTTCCGTTATATGACTACAAAGGTAGTGAACTTTTTCGTTAAGTCAAATGGGCAAACCCAAGTTTACTTGTGGTTTGCCATGACGAGAAAAAGTCTAAACTCGTTGAACTTTTTCGTTAAGTCAAATGGGCAAACGCGAGTTTACTTGTGGTTTGCCATGACGAGAAAAAGTCTAAACCTGAGATTGCTCTCTGCTTTCAAAGCGAAGACCTTAGCTCGTTTCACTCCGTAGATATTTGCTGCGTTCGGCAAAGTCAAAGCAAGCTTTGCGTTTGCTCTCACTTATCGCAAATATTTCACGGGGACACATCCTGCGCAGTTCGCGTTAAAAAAGAAAAGCTGTTTGAGTAACACATGGGCGAACTTTTGCGTTAAGCAAGACGAGCAGAAATGAACGTGTTCATATATGCCGTTGCGAGCAAAAGTGCAGCGAAGCTGATTTCTTTTCTTTTAGTGAACAAGCAGCTGATGGGTCGCCAAACGAGCTTAAGTCAAGCTTGAAAGCCGAGAGCAACAAAGCTTTGAAGCGGACAGCAACAAAAACAGATGTGAACTTGGGTTTTGTTGGTTTTAAATAATGCGCGTACCTTTGCAGTAAACGAACAACCATGTTAGAGACAATCGCCAAAGGGTTCCTGATAGGGTTGCTGGTCTCTTCGCCCATGGGACCCATCAACATGCTGACCATCCAGCGTACGCTCGATCGAGGGCGCTGGCATGGTTTCGTGACCGGGTTGGGCGCGATGTTATCCGACCTCACCTACGCGCTGATCACGATGGTGGGGATGAACTTCGTCGCCGACTTCATCGTCGAGCATGAACGCTGGTTCCAGGTGGTGGCGGGGGTTATCCTTCTCTTTTTCGGCTTTGGCGTGTTCCGCTCTAACCCGTTGAAGGATTGGAGACCCGATGTGCTGCCGGGTGAAACCCGTTACTGGCGGGATTTTGGCTCCTCTTTCCTGCTCACCTTCTCTAACGCGGCCATCATCCTGGTGTTCGTTGGGCTATACGCCCGCTTCTCCTATAACCCGTTGGCAGAGGGCACCCGTTTCTTCGTGGCGGGGATGGTCGCTTTCATCACCGCCGCCCTGGGGTGGTGGTTCTTCTTGACCACGCTCGTTTCCCGCCTCCGCAAGCGATTCAACCGGAGGGGACTGGTCATCCTTAACCGGACCATCGGCTCAATCTTGATGCTGATTGGTGTTGGGGGTCTTCTGATCGCTTTTTTCCCAAACCTGATTTGACAGGGTGGTTGCTGTTTTGTCGAAACGCTTCGTGTACAAGTTGTTTGCACTACATTCGCATTGTTTTCATAGGTGCTGAAAACAGGGCAGTTTAACCCTCACCGCTCCCCGGCCAAATTAAAACAGAGGTGTACTGGGTCCTAGCTCAATTACCCTCAGGTCGCGGATATCGCCATCGTCCAGGACGAAGCGCAGGAGGGTGCGGACCTGGTGGATGCCGTACCACCCCGCGGCGCCGGGGTTCATGTGGAGGCACTCCAGCTGCTTGTCGTACATCACTTTGAGGATGTGGGAGTGGCCGGCGATGAACAGCTTTGGGGGGTTGGCTTGTAGTTGGGCGCGAATCGAGGGGTCGTACCGCCCCGGGTAGCCCCCGATGTGCTTGATCAAAACATCCACCCCCTCCAGGGTGAACCGCGTGGTGGCGGGGTAGGCGGCACGGGTGGGGCCGTCGTCGATGTTGCCATGTACCGCCCGAAAAGGCTTCAGCCCTTCAAAGCGTTCGGCCAGCGAGAGCGAGCCGATATCGCCCGCGTGCCATATCTCGTCGCACGTGGCGAAGTGGGTCTCGAACTTATCGTCCCAGCAGCCGTGCGTATCGGATAACAACCCAATCTCCTTCATCGATTTTCCTTGTTCATTATTTTCTCACCACCAGCGCGGGCTTCTTCGTTTGCCTTTTTCTACTACCAAATGTGACGTAATTCTCTTTGTCCGCCTTTTCGTTTACCTTTTTCGGTGCTTTTCCCTGTTCACTTTTTTTATTCGGCCAAAGTTATTATTTTTATACCGTAATTCAAAGCAACGTATGAGCGAGTCAACTTACCGGTTTTTCAAGCGCGACATCAGCTGGTTGTCTTTCAACGAGCGGGTGTTGCTGGAGGCGAGGGACGAGCGTCTGCCCGTTTACGAGCGCATCAAGTTCCTTTCCATATACTCATCCAACCTGGAGGAGTTTTACAAGATACGTGTTTCGGGTTACCACAGCTCGTTGCTCAAGAGCATTAAGCGCGACGAGTCGGTGGAGGAGGCGCTGAACACCATCAGTGAGATCAACAGCATAGTTACCGAGCATGAGCAGGAGTATAACGCGATTTTCAACGGGATGATCTTGCCCGAGCTCAAGCGGAACGGTATCGTACTGTACCAGACGCATGAGGTGGAACCGTTTCACCAAGCGTACGTCGAGCAGTACTTTAACGAGGAGGTGTTCCCCTACCTCCAGCCGATGATCATCCAGAAAGATGTGATTCACTCCTTTATCCAAGATGGTCGTATCTATCAGGCTATCAGTCTTCAAGCGAAGAAAAAGAAGCGAGAGGTGACGGATGTCGGCGACTATATCTATGCCCTGATGAAGATACCGTACACCAAGATCCCCCGTTTCGTGGAGTTGCCCCAACACGCTGGTAACCACTACATCATCTTTATCGATGACGTGATCAAGGCGAACCTGGCGAGCGTCTTCCCGGGTTACGACATCGTGGATTGCTTCAGCATCAAGATATCGAGGGATGCCGACTTCTCGCTGGAGAGCGAGGATCAGAAGGATATTGCCGAGAAGATACTGCGGAAGGTGCGCAAGCGGAAGATAGGGGCGGTGACCCGTTTCCAATACGATCAGGCGATGCCCGACTATTTCTTGCAATACCTGCGGGAGGCGTACGAGATTGAAGAGGAGGAGCTACTGCCCTCCGGGAAGTACCTTAACTTGGCCGACTTGGCGGACCTGCCGAACCCGGTGGGCGACTCGCTGAAGCAGAAGCTCCCACCGCCACTGCGGGTGCCGGAGCTGGAGACCAACAGCTCTATTTTGCGGGTGTTGCGCAAGCAGGACGTGCTGTTGCACTTCCCTTACCAGTCGTTCGACTACCTGCTACGCTTCTTGATGGAGGCCGCTTTCGACCCGAAGGTGCAGGAGATCAAGGTGACCCAGTACCGGGTAGCCGAGAACTCGGCGGTGATCAACAGCCTTATCAGTGCCGCGAAGAACGGCAAAAAGGTGACGGTGTTCGTGGAGTTAAAGGCCCGGTTTGACGAGGTGAACAACTACCTCACGTCGGAGTTGATGCAGCAGGCGGGGGTGAAGATCATCTACAGCCTGCCGGGGTTGAAGGTGCACGCCAAGCTGGCTTACGTGCGCAAGCGGAGCAACGACCCCTCGGACCCCATCAAGGGGTACGCGTACCTTGGCACGGGCAACTTCAACGAGAAAACGGCCCGTATCTATTCCGACAAAGGGCTGCTCACCTCCAACAAGGAAATTATCAGGGATATCGACGAGGTGTTCCGGGTACTCGAGGGACATCCCTACACGAACGAGTTCCAGCACCTTCTGGTCACCCAATTCAACATGCTCTCCTCGATCCACGCGATGATCGAGCGGGAGATCGAGCAGGTGAAGAACGGGGGGATAGGGTACATTATCTTAAAGATGAATAGCCTGGAGGATAAGGGGGTGATCTCGGCCCTCTACCGGGCCAGCGAGGCAGGCGTGAAGATCGACCTGATTATCCGGGGTATCTGCTGCCTCATCCCGGGTCAGCCCTTCAGCAAGAACATCACGGTGACCCGCATCGTGGACGCCTACTTAGAGCATTCGCGGGTGTGGTACTTCTTTAACGATGGTGAGGAGAATATATACCTCACCTCGGCCGACTGGATGCAGCGGAATCTACACCGCCGGGTAGAGATAGCCTTCCCAGTTTATACAGAACGCATCAAGCGGGAGATTATCGATATCCTGAAGATACAACTGGCAGATAACCAGAGCGCGGTGTGGGTGGACGAGAACCTGTGCAACCGGTTCAAGCGTGACGAAAAGCCGAACGAAGAAACACCCGTGCGTGCCCAACAGGCAGTGTACGAGTACCTGAAAAAGTCTACCGGCCAGTGATTTTACCTTCTCGATGTCGCAACTGCGCACGTCTAGTTTACCGAAGATCGGTCAAAATATCTTCGTTAATTTCGCCCATCTGGGTTATCAAGGCTTTCCGTGATTATTTTTCGGAAGAAATTAGAAAGCCCGTGCCGAAAACTCGGCACGGGCTTCACCCAAAAGGGATAGTTGTTGTCTACAAATTGGACAATCTGCTTGTCTTGTAGGCTAAGGGGCTTTAACCTCACGCTTCCCCTAAGGCCTCCTGGAAGAGGTTGGTGCGCTTGTTGGCGCTCAGCCGCTCGTACTCTTCGCGGGAGCCTACCACCAGTTTCTCGTACTCCCTCTGGCCGGTTCCGGCGGGGATGAGGTGGCCGACGATCACGTTCTCCTTCAACCCCTCGAGGGTGTCGGTCTTCCCGTGGATCGCGGCGTCGTTGAGCACCTTGGTGGTCTCCTGGAACGAGGCGGCCGACATGAAGCTGTTGGTCTGCAGGGCGGCACGGGTGATGCCCTGTAGCACCTGGTTGGCCGTGGCGGGCACGGCGTCACGTGCTTCTACCGTCTTGAGGTCGCGCCGCTTGAGCGAGCTGTTCTCGTCGCGCAGCTTGCGGGCGGTCACGATCTGACCCGGTTCGAAGATCTGCGAATCGCCCGCGTCGGTGATCACCTTCTTGCCCCAGATACGGTCGTTCTCTTCCATCATCACGTTCTTATCCACCAGCTGCTGCTCCAGGAAGCGGGTGTCGCCCGGATCAACCACCTCTACCTTGCGCATCATCTGACGGACGATCACCTCGAAGTGCTTGTCGTTGATCTTCACCCCTTGCAGGCGGTACACGTCCTGCACCTCGTTCACGATGTACTCCTGAACGGCGGTGGGTCCCTTGATGGCCAGGATGTCGGCGGGGGTGATGGCACCGTCAGACAACGGCATGCCCGCCCGGATGTAGTCGTTCTCCTGAACCAGTATCTGCTTGGATAGCGGTACCATGTACTTCTTGGTCTCCCCGGTTTTAGAGGTGACCGAGATCTCCTGGTTGCCTCGCTTGATCCGCCCGAACGATACCTCCCCGTCGATTTCAGACACGACGGCGGGGTTGGACGGGTTGCGTGCCTCGAACAGTTCCGTGACGCGGGGCAGACCACCGGTGATGTCGCCTGCCTTACCAATGGCGCGGGGTATCTTCACCAGGATGTCGCCCGCGTTGATGGTGTCGCCCTCGTTTTTCACGATGTGCGAGCCCAGCGGGAGCGTGTAACTACGCAGGATGTTATCCTCCTCGTCAACGATATGGGCCGAAGGTGCCTTCCGCTTGTCGCGCGACTCGATGATTACCTTCTCTTTCAGCCCGGTCTGCTCGTCGGACTCCACCTTGAAGGTGATGTTCTCGGTGAGGTTTTCGAACCGGATCTTACCGGTGGCCTCCGAGACGATGACCGCGTTGAAGGGGTCCCACTCGCAGATGAGGTCGTCTTTCTTCACCTTGTCGCCATGGCCGAAGTAGAGCTTGGAGCCGTACGGCACGTTGTGTGACAGCAGGACGATCTTGGTGTTGGGATCGACTACCCGCATCTCTACCAAGCGGCTGACTACCACCTTGTGGGGGATGCCCTCCACGTCCGTGCTCTCCACGTAACGCAGTTCATCAAACTCCAGGATACCGCCGTACCTGGTAACAATGCGGCTCTCGCTGGCGATGTTCGAGGCGATACCCCCCACGTGGAACGTACGTAGCGTGAGCTGGGTGCCGGGCTCGCCAATCGACTGGGCGGCGATGACGCCCACGGCCTCTCCCTTGTGCACGATCTTGCCCGTGGCGAGGTTGCGGCCGTAGCACTTGCAACAGACCCCTTGCGGGGCCTCGCAGGTGAGCACCGAGCGAATCTCTACCCGCTCGATGGGCGACTCTTCTATCTTTTTCGCGATCTCCTCGGTGATCTCCTCGCCGGAGTATACCAGGATCTCTCCCGTGTTGGGGTGTTGCACGTCGTGCACCGACACCCGTCCCAGGATACGCTCGTAGAGCGACGCGATGATCTCGTCGTTGTTCTTGATGGCCGTGGCGGTAAGTCCGCGGAGCGTGCCGCAGTCCTCCTCGTTGACGATGACGTCTTGCGACACGTCTACCAGCCGGCGGGTGAGGTACCCGGCGTCGGCCGTCTTCAGCGCGGTGTCGGCCAGCCCCTTACGTGCGCCGTGGGTGGAGATGAAGTATTCCAGTACCGACAGCCCCTCCTTGAAGTTCGCCAAGATGGGGTTCTCGATGATCTGGGCGCTCTCGGCACCGCTCTTTTGCGGTTTCGCCATCAGCCCGCGCATACCGGAGAGCTGGCGAATCTGCTCGCGGGAGCCCCGGGCACCGGAGTCGAGCATCATGTAGACCGGGTTGAATCCCTGGTCGTCCTCCGACAGCTGCTTCAACAGGATGTTGGACAGCTTGGAATTGATATGCGTCCAGGTGTCGATGATCTGGTTGTAGCGCTCGTTGTAGGTGATGAACCCCATGTTGTAGTTGTCCATGATCTGCTCCACCTCATCGTACCCCTCCTGTATGAGGGCCTCTTTCTCTTTCGGGATGATGATGTCATCGAGGTTAAACGAGAGTCCTCCCTTGAAGGCCATGTTGAAGCCGAGGTCCTTGATGTCGTCGAGGTACTGCGCCGTGCGGGCCACACCGCAGGTCTTGATAACCTTGCCGATGATGTCGCGGAGCGATTTCTTGGAGAGCAGCTCGTTCACGTAGCCTACCTCCTTGGGAATCGCCTCGTTGGTGATCACGCGACCCACGGTGGTCTCGTGCATCTTGCGGATGGGGTTGCCCTCCTCATCGATGTCGTCCACCACCACCTTCACCAGCGCGTGAACATCTACAACGCCTTCGTTGTAGGCGATAATGGCCTCTTCTTCACCGTAGAAGTGCATCCCCTCGCCCTTGGCACCGGGTCGTATCTTGGTGATGTAGTAGAGACCCAGCACCATGTCTTGCGACGGTACGGTAATGGGTGCCCCGTTGGCGGGGTTAAGGATGTTGTGTGACGAGAGCATGAGCAGTTGCGCCTCCAGGATAGCCTCGTTGCCCAGCGGCAGGTGTACCGCCATCTGGTCACCATCGAAGTCCGCGTTGAACGCGGTACAAGCAAGCGGGTGCAGCTGGATGGCTTTCCCCTCGATGAGCTTGGGCTGGAACGCCTGGATCCCCAGCCGGTGTAGGGTAGGGGCACGGTTGAGCAGCACCGGGTGCCCCTTCATCACGTGCTCCAGGATATCGTACACGACCGGCTCCTTGCGGTCGACGATCTTCCTGGCCGACTTCACCGTCTTCACGATGCCGCGCTCGATGAGCTTGCGGATGATAAACGGCTTGTACAGTTCAGACGCCATGTCTTTGGGGAGCCCGCACTCGTGCATCTTGAGCTCGGGACCGACCACGATTACCGAGCGGGCGGAGTAGTCGACCCGCTTGCCAAGCAGGTTCTGGCGGAAGCGCCCTTGCTTTCCCTTAAGGCTGTCGGAGAGCGACTTGAGGGGCCGGTTGGATTCGGTCTTGATGGCGCTCGATTTACGGGAGTTGTCGAACAGCGAGTCGACCGCTTCCTGCAGCATCCGCTTCTCGTTGCGCAGGATCACGTCGGGCGCCTTGATATCGATGAGCCGCTTGAGGCGGTTGTTACGGATGATTACCCGGCGGTAGAGGTCGTTGAGGTCCGACGTGGCAAACCGACCCCCATCCAGGGGTACCAGGGGCCGCAGTTCGGGCGGTATCACGGGGATTACCTTCATGATCATCCACTCCGGCTTGTTGATGTTCCTTGAGCCGCGAAAGGCTTCCACGACCTGCAGTTGTTTCAACGCTTCGTTCTTGCGTTGCTGCGATGTCTCGGTATCTGCCTTGTGGCGAAGGTGGTTGGCCAATTTATCCAGGTTGAGCCGCTCGAGCAGGTCGAGTATGGCGCCCGCCCCCATCTTAGCGATGAATTTGTTGGGGTCGCTATCCTCAAGCATCTGGTTCTCCTTGGGAAGCGAATCCAACAACTCCAGGTATTCGTCTTCCGTGAGGAGGTCCTTCTCAGCTACCTTCTCTTCCAGCACACCGGGCTGGATTACCACGTACCGCTCGTAGTAGATGATAGAATCAAGCTTCTTGGTGGGGATCCCCAGCAGGTAGCCGATCTTGTTGGGCAGGGAGCGGAAGTACCAGATGTGCGCGACGGGTACCACCAGGTGGATGTGCCCCGTGCGTTCGCGGCGAACCTTCTTCTCCGTCACTTCCACGCCGCAACGGTCGCACACGATCCCCTTGTAGCGGATGCGCTTGTACTTGCCGCAATGGCACTCGTAGTCTTTCACGGGACCGAAGATGCGCTCACAGAAGAGGCCGTCACGTTCCGGCTTGTAGGTGCGGTAGTTAATGGTCTCGGGCTTGAGCACTTCGCCGTACGAGTTCTCGAGAATGCGCTCGGGAGAGGCCAAGCCGATAGTAATTTTTGAAAAGTTACTCCTTATCCTTGTCTCTTTTCTAAATGCCATGTTTGTATCGTGTAAAGAGTTGTTGTGTAAAACTGGTTGGGTAATCCTGGGCTCGAGTGATCTGGAATGATCTCCTGTGGTCGAGTGGTTGAATTACCGGGCTGTATCGCGATCAATCGAGAGTGACGTTGAGACCCAAGCCCCTGAGCTCGTGAAGCAACACGTTGAGCGACTCGGGGATACCGGGTTGCGGCATCGCCTCGCCCTTCACGATAGCCTCGTACGCCTTGGAGCGACCCACCACGTCGTCTGACTTGATGGTCAGGATCTCTTGCAGGATATGCGCCGCGCCAAACGCTTCCAGCGCCCACACCTCCATCTCGCCAAAGCGCTGTCCACCGAACTGCGCCTTACCACCCAACGGCTGTTGCGTGATGAGCGAGTAGGGACCGATGGAGCGGGAGTGCATCTTGTCTTCTACCATGTGACCCAGTTTAAGCATGTAGATGATGCCCACCGTGGCCGGCTGGTCGAATCGCTCGCCGGTGCCGCCATCGTACAGGTAGGTTTTACCGTACGCCGGTATCTTCGCCTTCTTGGTCCACTCGTTGAGGTCGTCCAGGGAGGCCCCGTCGAAGATGGGCGATGAGAACTGTACGCCCAGCTCCTTGCCTGCCCAGCCGAGTACCGTCTCGTAGATCTGCCCCAGGTTCATGCGCGAGGGCACGCCCAGGGGGTTCAACACGATGTCGACAGGTGTTCCGTCGGCCAGGAACGGCATATCTTCCTGCCGCACGATCTTCGCCACGATACCCTTGTTACCGTGGCGCCCGGCCATTTTGTCGCCCACCTGTATCTTGCGCTTTTTGGCCACGTAGACTTTCGCGATCTGCATGATGCCCGAGGGGAGCTCGTCGCCAATGGTAAGGTCGAAGCGCTTCCGCTTCACCTCGGCGTCCAGCTCCTTGTAGCGGCGCAGGTAGTTGATCACGGTGGTGCGGATCAGCTCGTTCTTGTGCGGGTCATTGGTCCACTTGTTGAGCTGTACCGACTGGTAGTCTATACCGGCGAGGACCTTGGCAGTGAACTTCGCGCCGCGGGCCACGACATCCATATCGGTGTAATCCTTTACGCCCGCGGACGACTTGCCTTCGGTGATCTCCAGCAGCTTGTCGATAAGCACCTTGCGGAGTGCTTCCATCTTCTCCTCGTACTCCTCCTCCATCTTGGGGATGAGGGCCTTGTTGGAGGGCTTGGTCTTTCCCTTCCTGGATGCCTTGGAGAAGAGGTTGTTGTGTACCACCACCCCGTTGAGAGAGGGCGATGCCTTGAGCGAGGCGTCTTTCACGTCGCCGGCCTTGTCGCCGAAGATGGCGCGCAGCAGCTTCTCCTCGGGAGAGGGGTCGGATTCCCCTTTCGGGGTGATCTTCCCGATTAGGATATCTCCCGGCTTCACGCGGGCTCCCACGCGGATAATACCCCGTTCATCGAGGTCCTTGGTGGCCTCTTCACTCACGTTGGGGATATCGGAGGTGAGTTCCTCCATGCCCCTCTTTGTTTCACGTACTTCCAGCGCGAACTCCTCCACGTGGATGGAGGTGAACACATCTTCGCTCACCAGCCGCTCGTTGAGGACGATCGCATCTTCAAAGTTGTATCCTTTCCACGGCATGAACGCCACGCGCAGGTTCTTGCCCAGCGCCAGTTCCCCGTCCTTGGTGGCGTATCCCTCCGTGAGTATCTCGCCCGGCTTCACCTTTTGTCCCACCTTGCAGAGCGGGTGCAGGTCGATGGTGGTGTTCTGGTTGGTCTTCCGGAACTTGGGCAGCTCGTAGGTTTTCACCGCGTCCTCGAAGCTGGTGAATGCCTCCTCCTCGGTACGGTCATACCTGATCTGGATGGTGGCGGAGTCGACGTAGGTCACCTCGCCATACCCCTCGGCGACGATCTGGGTGCGCGAGTCGCGGATGACCCGCTCCTCGATACCGGTACCCACGATGGGGGCTTCCGGGCGCACGAGGGGTACCGCCTGGCGCATCATGTTGGAACCCATGAGCGCGCGGTTGGCGTCGTCGTGCTCCAGGAAGGGGATCAGCGACGCGGCGATGGACGCGATCTGCATCGGTGACACGTCCATCAGGTCAATCTCCTCGGGTGCTACCACCGGGTAGTCGACATCTTTCCTCGCCTTGACCCTCGGGTTCAAAAAGTTTCCTTTCTTGTCCAGCGGGGCGTTTCCCTGGGCGATCATCTGGTCCTCCTCCTCTTCGGCGGCCAGGTAGATTATCTCGTCGTTGTTGACGTTGACCACGCTATCCGCCACCTTCCGGTAGGGCGTCTCGATAAAGCCGAGGTCGTTGATCTTCGCGTAGACGCAGAGTGACGAGATAAGGCCGATGTTAGGGCCTTCAGGGGTCTCGATGGGGCAGAGGCGCCCGTAGTGGGTGTAGTGCACGTCGCGCACCTCGAACCCTGCCCGCTCGCGGGAGAGCCCGCCCGGTCCTAACGCCGAGAGACGCCGCTTGTGGGTAAGCTCGGCCAGCGGGTTGGTCTGGTCCATGAACTGCGACAGCGCGTTGGTCCCGAAGAAGGTGTTGATCACCGACGAGATGGTCTTCGCGTTGATGAGGTCGATGGGGGTGAACACCTCGTTGTCCCGCACGTTCATCCGCTCCCGGATGATGCGCGCCATGCGGCTGAGGCCTATCCCAAACTGGGTGTAGAGCTGCTCGCCCACCGTGCGCACGCGGCGGTTGCTCAGGTGGTCTATATCATCCACTATGGCCTTGGAGTTGACCAGTTCGATGAGGTACTTGATGATCTCGATGATATCTTCCTTGGTGAGGACCCGGGTCTCCATATCGATATCGAGCTCCAACTTCTTGTTGATACGGTAGCGGCCCACTTCGCCGAGGTCGTACCGCTTCTCCGAGAAGAAGAGGTTGTTGATCACCTCGCGTGCGCTGGCGTCGTCAGCGGGCTCGGCGCTTCGCAGCAGGCGGTAGATGTGTCGCACCGCGTCGATCTCGGTGTTGCTTGGGTCTTTTTGCAGGGTGTTGTAGATGATAGAGTAGTCGGTGGTGTTGGCACTCTCCTTGTGAAGCAGGATGTAGGGCACCTTTGACTCGAGGATCTCGTCGATATGTTCCTGCTCGAGGACGGTTTCCCGCTCGAGGATGATCTCGTTTCGCTCGATCGAGGTCACCTCGCCAGTATCCTCGTCCACGAAGTCTTCCATCCACGACTTCAGGACGCGGGCGGCCAGCTTGCGGCCGATGACCTTTTTGAGGTTTGTCTTGTTGGCTTTCACCTCTTCCGCCAGGTCGAAGATCTCCAGGATATCCTTGTCGCTCTCGAACCCGATGGCGCGTAGAAGGGTGGTGACGGGAAGCTTCTTCTTCCGGTCGATGTAGGCGTACATCACGCTGTTGATGTCGGTAGCGAACTCAATCCACGAGCCCTTGAACGGGATCACGCGTGCCGAGTAGAGCACGGTGCCGTTCGCGTGAAGGCTTTGACCAAAGAAGACGCCCGGTGAGCGGTGTAGCTGCGAGACGATAACCCGTTCGGCACCGTTGATGACGAACGTGCCCTTCTCGGTCATGTAGGGGATGGTACCCAGGTAGACGTCCTGTATGACCGGGGCGAAGTCTTCGTGATCGGGGTCGGTGCAGTAGAGGTAGAGCTTAGCCTTGAGCGGAACGCTGTAGGTAAGCCCCCTATCTAAGCACTCCTCGATGGTGTAGCGGGGGGGATCCACGTAGTAGTCAAGGAATTCCAACACGAAGTTGTTGCGGGTGTCGGCTATAGGGAAGTTTTCCGTGAAAACCTTGTAGAGTCCCTCATTTTTTCTACTTTCAGGGGGTGCGTCGAGCTGAAGGAAATCCTGGAACGACTTCAACTGAATTTCCAAGAAATCGGGGAAGTCGAGCGGGTTTTTAATCGACGCGAAATTTATTCTTTGGTTGGCGTTATTTGAAGACATGGAAATGAGTTTATGAACCTACTATATATTGACAGAAAAGGTTAAGAATCTTCAGGGATGAAGATTCCTAACCAAATTAACCTGAATTAGGTGAATGTTATTTAAGTTCAACTTCTGCTCCGGCCTCTTCAAGTTGCGCTTTCAAAGCGTCTGCTTCATCCTTAGTTACACCTTTTTTCAATTCAGTAGGAGCGTTGTCAACCAACTCCTTGGACTCTTTCAGGCCGAGGCCCGTGAGTTCCTTGACTGCTTTTACCACGGCGAGTTTAGCTTGCCCGGGGCTCTTGAGGATCACGTCGAACGACGTTTTTTCTTCCTCGACGGCTTCACCTCCAGCAGCGGGTCCCGCTGCAACGGCTACTGCCGCGGCTGCCGGCTCGATGCCGTATTCAGTTTTTAAAATCTCAGCCAGTTCGTTAACTTCTTTCACTGTCAAGTTAACCAAGTCTTCAGCAAATTTTTTTAAGTCTGCCATTGTTGTTTTTATTTAAATTGATTGATTACTAATTTTGTTTTGTTTAAACGGGTCATCCCTCTTTTTCTGATAGCGTTTCCAGTACCCCGTGCAGGATGTTGCCACCCGATTGCAGCGCGGAGATAACGTTCTTAACCGGCGACTGCAAGAGCGCGATAACGTCTCCGATAAGCTCCGTCTTGCTCTTGATGGTTATCAGCGTACCCAACGTTTCGGCGCCAATGAAAAAGCTCTCCTGCACGTAGGCCCCCTTGAGGGCGGGTATCTTCTTTGACTTGTACTTATCAATAAGCTTGGCGGGAGCGTTTGCCACGTTGGAGAACATGATCGCGGTGTTGCCCTTCAGTATCGGGTAGAACTCTTCGTAGTTCCCTTCGAGCGACTCCAACGCTTTCTTTAACAGGGTATTCTTCACCATTACCAGCTTGATCTCCTGCTTGGAGCACTCCCTCCTCAACTCGCTCGTCGCCGCGGCGTCCAGCGTCGCGATGTCGGTCAAGTAGAAGTTCTCGTACTCCTGCAGGTTGGTTGCCAGCTGCTCTATGATCTGTTTTTTATCTTCCTTTTTCATACGATTTTTAGCTTTACTTTTTTAATCTTCTAACGCTTTCGTGTCCAGTTTAATGCCCGGGCTCATCGTGCTTGAAAGATAAATGCTTCTGATATAGGTTCCCTTCGCGGCAGCGGGCTTCAGCCTGACCAACGTCTGGATAAACTCCCGCGCGTTGTCGCGGATCTGCTCCGGCGTGAAGGATACCTTCCCAATAGAGGCGTGAACAATTCCTGCTTTGTCTACCTTAAAGTCGATCTTCCCTTGCTTTACCTCCTTCACGGCAGTAGCCACGTCGGGGGTAACCGTGCCGCTCTTGGGGTTTGGCATCAGCCCACGGGGCCCTAAAATACGGCCCAGGGCACCAATCTTACCCATGATCTGCGGCTGCGTGATGATCACGTCCACATCGGTCCAACCTCCTTTAATCTTCTCAATGTATTCATCCAGTCCCACGTAGTCCGCGCCGGCCGCTGTCGCGTCGGCCTCGACCTCCGGGGAACACAACACTAGAACTCTTACCTGTTTACCTGTTCCATGCGGGAGAGAGACTACCCCCCTCACCATCTGGTTGGCTTTGCGCGGGTCTACGCCAAGGCGCACATCAATGTCTACGGATGCGTCGAAGTTGGTGTTGGTGATCTCCTTGACCAGTTCAGACGCCTCTCTTAAAGAGTAGGATTTCCCCGCTTCAATCTTGCTTAAAGCCAACTTTCTATTTTTCGTCAGTTTACTCATTGTCTCAATTGAAGTTTAATGGTTTAAAGTTCCGGGAAAGTCCCTGTTACCGTGATACCCATGCTTCTAGCCGTTCCAGCCACCATGCGCATTGCCGATTCAAGCGTGAAGCAGTTCAAGTCGGTCATCTTATCTTCCGCGATCGCCTTTACCTGATCCCAGGTAACTTTGGCCACCTTCCTGCGGTTGGGTTCTGCCGACCCGCTTTGCAGTTTGCTTATCTCGAGCAGTTGTATCGCGACCGGTGGTGTTTTAACGATAAAATCAAAAGACTTGTCGGCGTAATAGGTAATTACCACGGGCAACACCTTACCGGCTTTGTCTTGAGTTCTGGCGTTGAATTGCTTGCAAAAATCCATGATGTTGAGCCCCTTGGAACCCAGGGCGGGCCCCACGGGGGGAGATGGATTTGCAGCTCCTCCTTTAATTTGTAATTTTAGTTGTCCGGCAACTTGTTTAGCCATTTGCTTGATTTTAATTAATTACGGTTTGCGAAACATTTCGAAGAACGTGCAGAATCTGCGTAACCAAATCACTGACTATTCTTTCTCTACTTGCATGTAGCCCAACTCGAGGAGTTGCCTCCTCCCGAAAATTTTAACCATCACTTTGAGCTTCTTCCTCTCCTCGTTCACCTCTTCAACCTCGCCCGTGAAACTGCTGAAGGGACCGCTGATCACCTTCACGTTTTCACCCACGTAGAATTTCATTTCCATCTCCTCGCCCGCCTCTTCCAGCTCGTCCATCGTTCCGAGGATGCGCTTCACCTCCGCGTCCCTCAAGGGTTGCGGGTTGGCGGTGCTTGGCAGGAAGCCGGCGACGTAGTTGATGCTTTTAAGTTGGTGAATCACCTCACCCGTCAGTTCAGCCTCAATAAGGACGTAACCGGGAAGATAGGCGCGTTCTTTCATCACCTTCTTACCGCCCCGTACCGTGTAAGTCTTTTCCGTGGGGATGAGGACCTGAGAAACGTAGTTACCCAAATCGGATTTTTTCATTTCTGACTCAAGATACTCTTTGACTTTGTTTTCTTTACCACTAACGGAACGTAACACGTACCATTTTTTCCTCTCTTCAGTCATCGTCTCTTGCTTTCTTTCAGAATTACAAAATACCGTAAAGTAACTTCAAAATCCACTCAAAGAGCGAGTCCATTCCGAACACGATCAATGCGATGATCAAGGAAGCGATGATCACGATGATCGTACTGCCCGAAAGCTCGTCTCTGGATGGCCAGGATACCTTATGAACTAACTCGTTATAAGATTCCTTGATGGATGCAAGTATTTTTTTCATTGAATTTCGGTTCGTTTCGCACGGGTCGAGAGACTCGAACTCCCGACACCTGGTTTTGGAGACCAGTGCTCTACCGACTGAGCTAGACCCGTGTAGACTTTACCCCGCCTCCCCGTTTCGCACAAGGAGGCGGTAGGTAAAGAACTATGTTGATGGGTGGATATTACTCGAGCAGTTCGGTAATCTGTCCAGCACCCACGGTACGGCCACCTTCGCGAATCGCGAAACGGAGCCCCACGTTGCACGCTACCGGGTAGATCAGGTCTACCGTGATGGTCACGTTATCACCGGGCATCACCATTTCCACGCCTTCGGGCAGATGTACTTCACCCGTTACGTCAAGCGTGCGGATGTAGAACTGCGGGCGATACTTGTTGTGGAACGGGGTGTGGCGTCCACCTTCTTCTTTCTTCAGGATGTACACCTCGGCCTTGAACTTGGAGTGTGGTTGTACCTTACCGGGGTGGGAGATTACCATACCGCGCTTGATCTCGTCTTTGTCGATACCGCGGAGCAGCAGGCCCACGTTGTCACCGGCACGTCCTTCGTCGAGGATCTTGCGGAACATCTCCACGCCCGTAACAACCGACTTCCTACCCTTGGCACCCAGACCAATGATCTGAACCTCTTCACCCGTTTTGATGATACCGGTTTCGATACGTCCGGTAGCCACGGTTCCGCGTCCAGTGATGGAGAACACGTCTTCAACGGGCATCAGGAACGGCTTGTCCACGTCGCGCGGGGGCAGCGGGATCCAAGTGTCAACGGCGTCCATCAGTTCTACCACCTTCTCTTCCCACTGGGCTTCACCGTTCAGCGCACCCAGGGCAGAGCCTTGGATAACCGGCGTGTTGTCGCCATCGAAGTCGTAGAAGGCGAGCAGGTCGCGCATCTCCATTTCCACCAGTTCCAGCATCTCCTCGTCGTCTACCAAGTCAACCTTGTTCATGAAAACAACCAGCCTGGGAACGTTTACCTGGCGCGCGAGAAGTATATGTTCGCGAGTTTGAGGCATGGGACCATCTGTAGCGGCCACCACGATGATGGCGCCGTCCATCTGGGCTGCACCAGTAACCATGTTCTTCACGTAGTCAGCGTGACCGGGGCAGTCAACGTGCGCGTAGTGACGGTTTTCGGTCTCGTACTCAACGTGCGAAGTATTGATCGTGATACCTCTTTCCTTTTCCTCGGGGGCGTTGTCGATCGAGTCGAACGAACGGGCCTGCGAGAATCCCTTTTTTCCTAAAACGGAGGTGATAGCAGCCGTCAAGGTGGTTTTACCGTGGTCAACGTGTCCAATCGTACCGATGTTCACGTGCGGTTTCGTCCGGGAAAAATGTTCTTTTGCCATAAAAAAATGTCCTTAATTAATTGGGTGTAAATAAAATATGTATTGTTATATGTTTCATTCGTAAACAGCAAAATTCAAGACGCAAGGTCCTCTTGAACCTTTACTCTTGACACGTTGCTGAACTTTACCTTGAGCCGATGGCGGGAATTGAACCCGCGACCTCTTCCTTACCAAGGAAGTGCTCTACCACTGAGCTACATAGGC
>MTKW01006967.1_pt1 | contig 32751 bp, 29 predicted proteins | sample 1042761 | NCBI WGS metagenome assembly MTKW01 (sample SAMN06205366, study PRJNA360243) | anaerobic digester metagenome | biome: Wastewater treatment plant; feature: Anaerobic digester sludge; material: sludge; isolation source: anaerobic digester fed with sludge from wastewater treatment plant ...
GATCCTGCGCCTATAAGGACTATGTCCGAGTGGGACACGGCTTCCTCTACAGCTCTGGTAATCTCTTGGAGATCGTCGCGTACTATTGGGTGGACAACAGGCTTCCCGCCCCAGGTTTTGACCAGGTTTGAAAAGATAGTAGAGTTGAACTCGATAATTTCGCCTGGGCCTGGATTCTTATCAGGTGAAACTAACTCGGATCCTGTCGGGATTATTGTGACCACCGGTTTCTTGCGCACAGGTATTTCCCTGATTCCACCTGCAAGGATTGCTCCCAGGTCAACAGGCCGCAGCTTGTGGTTGGCAGGGAGTATGAGCTCAGTTTCAACCATATCCTCTCCGTATACGCGGACATGCTCCCATGGTGAGACCGGGTGTATTATCTCAAGAAGGCCCTCACCAACTTGGTGAAGGTCTTCGATCATTATTACAGAATTGGTGCCAGGGGGAAGAGGGTCTCCTGTATCCACCCAGAAGGTGTCCAAGTCTACTGTTAGGATCTTAGGAGCGGTTTCCCTGGCACCAAAGGTAATTTCAGCGTTAACTGCTACGCCGTCCATTGCAGCTGCATGGTAATGGGGCGATGATAGTTTTGCGAAAACCGGTTCGGCTGTGACTCTGTCCAGGCATTCGGTAACAGGCAGGGCCTCCGAACCCATAGTGGCTCCTGCAAACTCGGCTGTAACAGCCGCTTGGGCTGCTCCGTATGGAATGTCAGTCAGGTATACGCTTCGCTTGTAGCCATTATCGGTGTTCTTCCACATTAGAACGGACCTCCTAGAAAATAGTTACCTCCACTAGTGTGTCCTTTTTCAAACCTTCCGATTGTGTGGGAACGATGACTTCTCCGTGAGAGTCTACCAGAACTGATATGAGCCCTGATTTTCCAAGCACCGGGTCAGCCCAAAGTTCGCCGTCCTGACGACGAAGCCTTACCCTAATGTGATCCTCGCGCCCTGGAGCTGACGAGATGTTACGCGACAGCCTTGCTTTTACGATCAGGGGTTGTGATTGGAAGCCGAAAGAATCGTCAACACCGCCTGGCCGAACCGGATTTTTGCCGTGGTCTATGCGGCCGGCTGTGTCGGTTTTTCTGGATTCAGCACTTGCATGCAGTTGCCCATGCTTGCCTGGTTCAGGCAAGCTCTTTGCGTATAAATGTTTTATGGCAAATTTGACGAATATGTTGAAAGTGGTCAGGGCCGATACCGGGTGGCCGGGTAATCCGAACACCGGTTTGCCCTGGCACACTGCAATAATCAATGGTTTGCCCGGTTTCATGGCAACTCCGTGGACCAGTACACCGGGAGGGCCAAGATCTTCAAGTACGCTAACAACTACGTCGCGGGCGCCGACAGAACTTCCGCCTGAGACAACTAAAATATCACTGCTGGCAAGGCCGCGCTCGGCCTTTTCCCTTACATCTTCATATTCATCTCTGGCAATGCCAAGGGTAAAGGGAAGGGCACCGGCTTCAAGGGCTGAAGCCGCCAGAGAGTATGTGTTTATGTCTCTTATATGCCCCGGGCCTGGAGTCTTGTGGGGCAAGACAATCTCATCTCCAGTTGAGATAATAGCGACTTTAGGCCGCTTTACTACGTGTGCGGCAGTGTGCCCCAAGGCAGCCATGGCTCCGATTTCAAAAGGCCTTAGTACTCTTCCGGCCTCTAGAACCAACCTGCCTTTTTGCATGTCCTCACCTTTATGAATTACGTTTTCCCCGGGTGCTACAGGTTTTTCAATGAGTACAGTACGGTCGTCGGCCAGGTGCGTATATTCGATCATAACGCACGCATCTGTACCTTCAGGCAGGGTTCCGCCTGTCCATATTTTAGCGGCCTGGCCAGGTGAAATGGGTTTTTCAGGCAGATGTCCCATTTGCACTTCACCGGCAATTTCAAGCATGGCCGGCAGGGCTTCGGTTGCTCCGAAAGTATCTTTGGCGCAGACTGCATATCCATCAATAGTAGAGCGGTTGAATGGTGGAATGTCCTCGTGAGATACGAGGCCTTCTGCCACAATTCGCCCCAGGGCTTGAGTTATGGGAATTACTTCTACGCCCAGAGGATTGGCTTTCCAGGCGCTCACCAGGTCTCTTTTTGCCTCAAGAGAGGTTTTCACATGAAAGAAATCCTTCATTTACATGCCCTCCTGGGACATAAATAGCCAATTCAAACAAATTCAGACGGTTTAGGCCGCTCAAGCCAGCAGGCTGGATTCGTGCCTACTTGCCTTAAGTTACCCCATAAAACAGATCAAGCGCCTCCTTTGGCGCTTGCAGTTCAGAATAAGGGATTACAGAGCACATACAGCAAAGTATCTAATCAGCAATGTCGCTAGAGGCTAACCTGCCAATGGCCTACTCAGCGTAGTTGCCCGCAATTAACACCCTATTCTGTTTATGCCCCTTTCCAAAGGAGGGAGGCTGGCCCGTTTCCAGAGCAACCCTATCGGCTTCAGGCCATGTAGTGCTATATTGCCACTATTTAGGACCGGAAGCTCGGAGCACATAATATGATTCAAAAACATTCTAGCATATATGTATATTGGCGCAACAGTACAAGAACTCAAGACTTACTCTTGGGCCAGGACCGTTCCGTCTGGCGCATAACACTGATAACCGCAATATCTCGACAGATTCTGACAACATCCGGACAGTTCAGATGGTGATTTGCAGCAGCGGGTTCGCTACACTACACTAGTAAGACGCTCTTCTCATTCGGATAGGCCGCTTTGAGGTTGTCTGGCGGCATATCGGTTTTGCCTCTTTACTTTGAACCGACCCAAGAGCTCTCAGAGGGGGTGGTTAGGACATTCATGACGTTGTACCCAGTACAGGCTTTATCGGACCTTATTAGAATTTACTGGAAACACAACTATCACACGCATTGTGCATGATATGCACTATGCATCATGCTTCAAGCGGTTTCGCTAGCAAATAGAGCTGTGGAGGTGTGAAATCTACATGCTGAAAGAGGGATACGTATTAACCCTGTTCTTTGAACTGGCACTGTGTATTTCCCTTTATGTTTTGGTAAACAGGGCAAGGCAAGGCAAGAAAATTCCCATAATTCACAAGATCCCCGGGCTAGACGCTCTCGACGAAGCAGTAGGACGTGCAACTGAGTTGGGCCGGCCAGTGCTCTACGTACCTGGACGGGGAGATCTTCAGAATGCCCAGACCTTTGCTTCTTTGGCGATACTTGATTACACAGCCGGGGTGTGCGCTGAGTACGATACCCGCATTATCGTTCCTACAGGTGTGGTCGTGGTTTACCCGGTAACCGAGGCTATTACCAGGCAGGCCTACCTTGCCAAAGGAAAGGGCGACAGGTATCAGGAGAATGATGTACGTTTTATCAATGAACAGAACTGGGCATGGGCTACAGGCGTAGCCGGAATAATGATGCGTGAGCAGGTCGCAGCAAGCATACTTATTGGAGCTTTCTGGGCGGAAAGCCTGTTTATTGCCGAGGTTGGAAGCTCAACCGGAGCAATGCAAATCGCAGGATCGGCCAGTATTCCCCAGATACCGTTCTTCGTTGCTTCATGTGACTATACTCTTATCGGCGAGGAGATCTATGCCGCTTCTGCTTATCTTAACCCTGAACCTACAACTACCAGCGGGCTGATTGTACAGGACTGGGGTAAAATGGCAGGTATGGCTTTGATCATAATTGGCGTTATTTTTACAACATTAGGAAGCGATTGGTTTAGGGAACTGATGCTCAAGTAAGGAGGGAGACGCGTGAAACGTGAAGGCCCAATAGCTCTTACGATATTGGTTGGAGTTGTGTATATAATCAGCGTAATGTTTGCAGCACCTGTCCTCGAGGCCACCCAGAAGACACTGGATGATTGGTACACAATTGTTACCGGTTTCATCTGTTTGGTTGGTGTGGTTAGTTTGACACAGGTACACGGCAGCAGAATCGTGCAGAAGAGAAATGATTGGTTCTACAGCGGGGTTGTGCTTTTCTCATTGTATGGGTACATGCTTCTCGGCCTTTTTGGAGGCGTTGAGAACGCGCTGTTCAACCTCCTATATAATAATGTACTTTCTGTAATTCTGATGACCATATTTTCTACCCTTACCTTCTGGATAGGGTCAGCAGCCTACCGCGCGTTCAGGGCCAAGAGCCTTGAATCTGCAATCTTGCTGATATCTGCGGCCCTAGTCATGCTCGGAAAGGTAACTCTTGGCAATTTCATATCTCCAGTGCTTCCTAAAGCAGCAAATTGGATTATGAATGTGCCCAATACTGCGGGCATGAGAGCCATTGAGATGGGCTCGGCAATTGGCGGAATTGTGCTGGCGTTACGGATCATCCTTGGCATTGAACGCAACTTTGTCGGATCTGACTGAGCTAACCGGGAGGTGAAAATAAAGTGTCTGTATTCGAACGTTTTGAGAAACTAGATAGACGGTGGATATTTGGCTTTCAGATACTGGTGTTTGTCTTTGCCATCCTTAGGCCGGTTGGCCTGGCGTTGGAAGTAGGCGATACTACCCGCAAGGCTTTTGAGTTGATTGATAGTCTCCCGCCAGGCTCAATAGTATGGTTTGGCGTTGATTATGAGCCTGCGAACCGGGCCGAAGTAGAAGCATCGGCAATTGCCATTCTAAGGCATTGCATGAAAAAAGACCTCCGGATTGTTTCCGGTTCTATGTGGGCGCCCGGCGGAACCATGATGGATTCACTGCTGAAAACTGTTGGCCAGGAGTTTGAGGGCAAGGAATATGGCGTGGATTTTCTCAACCTGGGCTACAGGCCCGGCGGACAGGTGTTCCTCCAGAAACTAACTGAGAATCTTCCCGATGCTGTTCTGGGAATTGATCATCACGGAGATCCAATTTCACAGTATCCACTGGCCGGAGAACTAGATACTATCCAGGATGTATCTGCTATTGTTGCTCTTGCNNGAAGCCATGCCTATGGTCAACTCTGGGCAGCTTGCAGGCATGCTGGGTTCCCTGAGAGGCGGCGCAGAGTATGAAAAGGTATCTGACAACCCAGGGAAAGCCCTTACAGGCATGGATGCACAGTCATTCATGAACCTAACCATCCTGGTTTTCATTGCCCTTGGCAACATCGGATATTTTGTAAGGAAAAAAGGTGCCAATGCCGGCAAAGGAGGAGGGATATAAGTGTCTACTGATATCTGGACTTGGGTAGCTGCATTCTTGATTATCGGAGTGTACAGCGTGCTGTTCAAAGATAACGCCGTATACAGAATCCTTGAATGTGTATTCGTTGGCATGTTAGCCGGACATACAATCGTCATCAACTGGTTCAACTTCATGAAACCTACTCTGGTTACCAGGATAGGCTCAGAGAAGCAGTTCACACTGCTAATCCCGCTTATCATAGCTGGTATGATGTATTTCCGCTATTCAAAGAAGTATGCGTGGGTTGCCCGTTATTCAATGGGATTTCTAATGGGTATCGGAGCCGGGTACGTGTTGACCAAGGACTTCAAGCCATTCTTCCTTATGCAGGCAAGAGCCACAATGCTTCCGTTGTGGGTTCCAGGCGATATGGCTACCACTTTCAACAACTGGCTCATTGTATTTGGTGTTGTTTCAGTGCTCATGTATTTCTTCTTCACTGTTCAGAGAACAGGGCCTGTAAAGGTATTCGGCACTGTAGGGCGTATGGTGCTGATGGTTGCTTTTGGCGCTGCTTTCGGTAACACAGTCATGGGCCGTATTACTGTTACCCTCGGGCAGTTCCAGTATCTCCTGGGTAACTGGCTCGGCCTGGTCAAGTGAAAATGGTATCTAAACGCTGTTCCCGGCTGCTTGTCAACTGCGGCCGGGAAGCGTTCTTGCAATAGCTAGAGGAATGCGGCTGTACTCCAGAAACAGAAAAGAGTGATGTTTGTGTCCAAAGTAGAAGAATTAGGCAAGGGGTTGCTGGAAACCCTGTGGCGTGCGGAACCGGTAGAAGCAAGTGTCCTGGGAGTAGAGAAGTATGATGATAAACTGCCTCCAGTGGATCCGGATGCCATAGATGAAATATTGTCTGAACTCTCAAAATATGTGGCCGGCTTCGAGGAGTTGCTGCAGCAGGATTCCAGGGATTCTAACCTTGCTGAGTCCGAGAGGTTGGACGTAGAAGTGGCACTTGCAAATATCAAGGCGAAAATCGCTATAGAGTCGACTGCCTCAGAATGGATGACAAACCCTTGCCGGTACCTGTCTGCTATCAATAATGGATTACATGTCTTGATAGCCAGAGAGCAGGGTTCACCGGAAGATAGGGTTGAACCGCTTATCAAGCGGCTTCAAGCAGTACCAGCATTCTTGGAGCAGGCAAAAAGGAATCTTGTTGTTGAGAGGATGCCCCGGGAGTGGATAGATATTGCCCTTGTAGCTGTGCGGGGTAACAAAATTATGGTTAATGAGTCTGTTAGGCCGCTTTTACGGTCACTTGGCAAGGGTGACGCAGTGGTTAGTGATTTGTGCGACAACGCATTGGAAGCAGTTGAACGTTTCGGACGTTTCCTCAATGAAGCAATGCCTGAAGCCAAAGGCAGTTTTGCAAGCGGCAAAGAGCACTTTGAGCAACTACTTCAGGAAGTCCACATGGTAGACATGGATGCCTATGAATTGAGGGAATTTGGCCGGGCCAAAGTCGACGAGTATGAGAAGATGCTAGTCGACTCTGCTAGGAGAATCGACGGCACCAAGCACTGGACGGAACTGATTTCTGAGTTTAAGAAAGACCATCCTGCTCCGGAAGGAGTCTTAGACTCATACAGAAATGAAGTGCGGTTGGCTGAAGAGTTCGTACGAGAAAAGGATCTCATATCAATTCCAGACGGTCAAAAATGGGCGGTACTGCCTACGCCTGAATTTTCAAGGGCGACTTCACCAATGGGCCACATGCGGACCAGTCCGCCTTTTTCTGACGGGCTAGACAGTGTTCTGTATATTACTCCCATAGACTTAAGCGCCAGCCCTGAGAGGCAGAAGCAGCACCTTGAGGACAACTGCTACGCATTCCAGAAGAGCATAGCGTTTCACGAAGTCATACCAGGCCACCACCTTCAGTCGTGCTTATCCAAGATAGGTACGTCTAACCTCAGGAAGCAGTTTCGTTCTACTGTCTTCATCGAAGGGTGGGGCCTTTACACAGAGTACCTAATGGCTGAGCAGGGGTATCTTTCAGAACCTGCCACTACACTTATAAACCTTAAAAACGCTTTGTGGCGGGCTGTAAGGGTTGTAATTGACGTTGGCCTTCATGTCACAGGAATGAGCCTGGAAGAGGCAACAAAGTTGCTGCAGGATAAGGTTCGAATGGAGTACCACATGGCTTCAGGAGAGGCAAGAAGGTATACCATGAGCCCGACTTACCAGTCCAGTTACCTCCTGGGCAAAGAGCAGATCGTAAAACTTCGTACAGATTATGCTGCAAAGATGGGATCCGAGTACACTTTGAAAGATTTTCATGACAAGCTCACAAGCTACGGCTCTATCCCCGTAGCTCTTGTACGAAGAGAGATGCTAGCAGGCAGGTAGCGGCAGCATATTTCCGGGAAATCCGCAAGTCATGCTATCTGCCTGCTGTGGGTTTCCGGGAAATAGCTCAAGAGATTGCAGTGATAGTACCGGTAGTATCACCTGTTTTTAGGAGGGATGACGATGCCAACACCAAAGGGCAGGTTATTTCTGACGAATTGCCGTGTTGTAGACGGGACCGGGAGCCCCGCAATTGAGAGGGCAACAGTAATAGTTGACCGCCTCAGCGGGAACATAATCTACGTTGGGCCGGATAACGTTCTAGACATGCCTTCTCCAGGACAGAACGACGAAGTCTTGGACATTAACGGATATACAGTAATGCCCGGATTGTTCAATGTTCACACTCACCTCGGATTAAAACTTCCGTTTACCCCATACAAGCTTGATCCATATACAGAGGGTTACTGGGCTCTCATTTGCTATCGGAGGGCAGTTGAGGCCATGCTTTGTGGCGCCACTTCCTTGCGGTGCCCAGGAGGGCCCCACGGTGCAGACATTGCTGTGCGAAACGCTATTGACAAGATGATGGTGTGGGGCCCAAGGCTCATCGTGGCAGGCAGGCTCATGTTGGCCCACGGAGGCCACGGGTACAACAGCGTAGGGACAGTTGAGTGCAGCGGAGTGCCCCAGTTCAGGGAAGCGGCCAGGATCCAGCTCAGGGAAGGCGCTGACTTGCTTAAGATATGCCTATCAGGCGGACTTGGCACGCCTGGTGAAGGATTCACCGATAAGCAGATGACAGATGATGAAGTCTCGGCTGTGGTTGAAGTCGCCCACATGTCTGGAAAGAGAGTGGCTGCCCACGTTGGCGGTGACAAGCCAATTCAAGACGCTGTTCGACTTGGTGTGGACTGTATTGAACACGGTTATGTTCTAAGTGAAGAGACTGCCGGGATTATGGCTGAGGCAGGCACCTATTTGGTGCCCACCCTTGCTGTGACCCATGCGTTTAGCTATCTGGAGGCTCACGGCAGCCCTTCATTCCAGGTAGAGAAGGCAAGGCAAGCATCTCATTTTCACAAAGACAGCATAACAAGGGCCATTAAGGCCGGCGTCAAAATAGCGGTTGGCACTGATCTCCTTCCGTCTGATCCTTTAGACGGCACAAATGCAACTGTGAGAGAGGTTGAGCTGCTGGTAGAGGCAGGCATGGCCCCTCTTGAGGCCATTAAGGCAGCTACCTTGACTTCAGCTGAGTTATGTCAGGTGGACGATGTCACAGGCTCTTTGGCTATGGGCAAACAAGGTGACCTGATTGCAGTCTGCGGAAAGCCTGATGAGACAATATCTGACCTGAGGAATCTTTCGCTGGTTGCAAGGGCAGGCCACGTTGTATTCAGCAAGGTGCCTGGTTGTGAAGGTGAGTCTTTGAGAATTCTCCCTGAAGGTTTTGCCGTTGAGGGCGGGACATTTAAGAATTGGTAAGTTGAACTACATTCATTTCTTTGGAGGTGCCTTTATGGCAGGTAACACAGGTAGCATGTGGACAGATCAAGAACTTAAGGCCTTGCGCAGAATAGACCTTGAACTGGCGAAACTTGTGTCTGAGTACATGGGCGGCCCGTGGCACAGAGAGGAACTGTTTGTGCCTTCAAAAGATAATCTTGAAAGAATGAAAGCTATTATCACTGCGAAGAAGGCTGAGGTTAGCATCATGTCAGATGATTTCTGGCGTGAGCACTTCACCGGTGTCTTGGAGTCGCTTGAGTTTTCGATTGAATGTAATACCAAAATGCCATACGAATACATTACACGGATATCGTCTGGTTTTGACAGCCTGACAGGCGGCCTCTATCCGGCTCGTGAGTCTGAGCGTGCCAGGATACTGTCTGCACGGTTGGCAATGGTACCTGCTGTGCTAGATGCCCTAGAAGGGCTCTTGAAAGACGGCACTGATTTGGGGCGCAGCCAGGTAGCGGATTTACTTCCGCCAATCTTTGGCAACATAGCTAAAGCCGTGAACTTTATCGAAACACACGCAGATAGCGAAGGCCTCAAGAATGACGCCAAGAAGAACGGAAGCCTTGCCACGGCTGCTGCCAGGCGAATCGAGAGCCTTGTTAAGTCCCTTCCGCTTGCATCCCTGGAAGTAGTGGATATTCCGTTTGAGTTCTCAATGGAAAAGGGAATGCAGGCTCCTCTTGATTATGTGCTTTCATGGTATGAGGACGACGTGGAAGCCAGACGCAAAGAATTTTTCAAAGTAGCAAAGGAAATCGACCCAAACAGGGATGCTTACGATCTTCTGAACAACGGTTCACCTGGGTATACCTCTGTAGAGAGCATGTTTGAGGACATGAGGAGAATGCTCAAGGAACTGAAGCAAAAGGCCCTCAGGTTCATCGACCTGCCAGAAGACGGCGAACCGTGTGATGTAGGATTGATCCCAGAGACCTGGAGAATGGTTTGCCCCACATTTATGCACGTAGGGAATGCAGTTTGCATCAATCCTGATAATCTTGGCGCTTTTAGACGGGCAGGAGTTGAAGAGACCCTTGCTCACGAAGTATACCCTGGGCACCATGCAGCCACTATCAAGTCCGCCAAGCATGACCTTCCAAACACCTTTAAGTTGGGTTTGTTTTTGTCACGGTGCCATCAAGAAGGGATTGCCCACAGGTCAGAGTACCTCATGATGCCATATTACAGTGATCCCATTGCCAGGCTTGAGGCTGCCAGGAGGGGCTGGTATTGCTCTACAAGGGTAAAGGTTGAAGTCGACCTTTATTACAATAAAAAGCCTGTTCAAGAGGTTATTGATAACTACATTACCAACCTTAATTGCACTGAATACAGTGCTCAGGGCCAAACAAGGGCCCACATGATGCGCCCTGCAGACGGCGTGTCCTACTACACAGGGATGCGGTATATCGATGACATATACAAGCAGTCTAACCTGGAGATGAAAGAGTTTAACAACGAGACTTTTGAGTACGGAAGCATCTCTCTTAAGACCATGAAGAACATTCTTGGGCTTAGTCCGGAAAAGAGGTTACAGCTTAAGGCTTTCAGTCCGCTCACTTAGTGAAATGTTCGCAAAAATGATATTGCAGGCTCCCAAAAAAGCAACTACCGGGGGCCTGCAATATAGGCCAGATGCCAGATTTTGATTTGGTATAGAGCACGGAGGGAGAGGGATTCATGAATATTCGGAGCAAGATGTCTCCTGCATTTGCCAAACTGCAGGGCGGGCTTTTTGCCAAAGTAACCAAAGCTGATGTGGGAAACTCTTACCTTGAGCTAATCAGCAAGGGCGTAAGCCCCATGGGCTGGGCAGATCCATTTTATCCAGATGGACGGATGCCGGAACACATTCTGAAGGCTACGATTGAGTGTATTGAGACCGGAATGGCTTCTCATTATACAGTTCCTGTAGGAAACCCGGAGCTGAGGCGTGAAATTGCAAAGAAGCTCAAGGCGTTTAACGGCATAGATGCCGATCCAGACAGGAACATCTTGATTACCCCTGGCTCTGATTCAGGGCTTTTCTATGCTATGCTGCCCTTTATTCAGCCTGGCGACGAGGTAATGGTCCTTGACCCGAGCTATCCCAACAATTTTCTGAACGTAGAGTTGATGGGTGGGTCGGTTGTCAGAATACCATTGCGTGAAGACAACGGATACCAGCCTGTTATAGATGATTTTAAGCAGCGGCTTACAGACAAGACAAAAATGGTTTTGCTAACTCATCCCAACAATCCGACGACTACTGTTTTCCGCCGCCGGCACCTTGAGGAGCTGGCTAGGTTCACTGTTGAGAACGACCTGGTTCTTGTTGTAGATCAAGCTTTTGAAGATACAGTGTTCGATAATCTGGAATACGTCAACATTGCGACTCTCCCGGGAATGTGGGAAAGAACAGTATCGGTGTTTTCTATATCGAAAGGGATGGGGCTCAGCGGATTCAGGGTAGGTTATGTTGTTGCCGATGACCATATAATGGACGTTTTGTACGGCGCGTGTGTCAGTGTGCTTGGAGCAACAAATACGGCGGCCCAGATAGGCGCTATTGCTGCGCTCAAAGATTCCGGCTTTATAAATAGCTACCGCGAAATATATGATGGGCGCAGGAAGTTTGCCTATGAGGTTTTCAACTCAATTCCAGGCGTAAGCATGCTTATGCCTGAATCAGGCTTCTACTCGTGGATAAACATATCGCGGCTCGGAGATTCGTCTGAGATATGTGAGTTTCTGATAAAGGATGCAAAAGTGGCTGTTAACGATGGCAAAGCATATGGCCTAGAAGGCAAGGGCCACATAAGAGTGATTCATGGCGCTTTGTCCAATGAAGAACAAGCCTTCGATTCTCTGCTAAGAATGAAGAAATCCTTCGAAAGGCTTGCCAAAGACAAGGGAATAGAACGAGTTGTAGCCGGCCCGTGTATAGTATAAACTGAACAGTAAACCAAGATGCTGGCAGAAGGTTATTTGGTTGGACAGGGACAGTGTTCTGAACCGGCTGAACTTGTAGGGGAGGAGATTGTTTTTGGACGATGCCAGAGTCTCTTCAATTGTTACATTCTTGTATTTTCATGACTTGGCCGGAGCACGCGCCTTCTTTGAAAATACCCTAAACCTTGAACTGGCCTACGATACCGGTTGGGCCGGCATCTGGAAAGTGGGGCCGGCAGCATATATCGGTGCAGTAGACATATGCAGTGCTTCGGTTGATACCCGGGCAAAGGGCCGAGTTCTTATAAGCCTAACGGTCGAAGACGTCTCTGTTTGGCACAAAAGGCTGAAGAACGCACAAGTTGAAGATATAACTAAGATCAGATGCTCTGCTGATTCAGGGGTGAGGTCTTTCTTCTTCAAAGGGCCTGAAGGATATGATTTTGAGGTCCAGGAGTTTATGGATCCAGAGGTTAAGAAGAGATTCTGTCACTCTAAGTTGCTGTCTTAGGCCTGACCCTGGTGGCCGGTGTTCCAATTTACGAACGTTACGAGTAACTGTGGTTCTAAGGTATTGCGGTGGCCAGGGGTGGTTGCCAGGGTGTTTGGAAGGAGGTATGCCGGCGTGGCGGACCTGGTAGGACTAAGGTATACGTTGTTTCCGGGCGCCGACTCAAAACTAGGCAGACAGGATTTCACCCACGGACGGTTCGAGTGGATAAGACTGCCTGACGAGGGCACGCCCGATGGGATTATGGTTGCCAGGTGCACTATTGATCCTGGAAAAGAGTGGCCCGAGCATTACCACAGCGGCTACGAGCAGATGCTTTATGTGGTATCTGGAACAGGTGTGCACTATGTGAACGGAGAACGCCGGGAGCTCAGTCCGGGTACTGTAGAGTATCTGCCGGTAGGCGCTTTTCACTATGTCCTCAATACAGGCCAGGAGCCTTTAACCCACCTTTCTGTTTATCACCCGGTAATGCCAAAAGAAGTAAGGGAACTTGCCCTTTCAATTCAGGGAGAGCCAGGTGACATTTCTTTTGAGGAAGAGGTCAATACGGCAGAGTTGCTTCCGGCTTCGACAATGCAGTGTATCCAGGATAAGTTTGCTGCAGCAGTAGGACTGGGAGTCGTTACAGTGGATGTTGCCGGCAATGGGGTAACTGAGCCGACAGGCCTTCCTGAGTTCTGCCATTACCTCAGGTCTAAGTCGAAATCGCACCGGCGGTGTACCGCTTTCGATCCTTGTTCAGGAGCTGCAGCACATGCAAAGGGGCATCCCGTAATCCTTGATTGCTGTCCTGGTGTGGTGTGTGTTGCAATGCCTCTCAAGGCCGGAAACAAGCCGGTAGGGCACATGGCATGCGGTTTTGTGAAGATTGAAGAACCAGGTGAGAAGCAAATAGAAGCCCTCAAGTCAATGGCTCACACTTATGGCCTTGATGAGCGCATTCTTCTTGGGCATTATGAAAATATCGAGGTAGTCTTAAAGGCCCAGATAGTGGCTGCAGCAGAATCTCTTGAGTCTATTGCCAATTCTATTGTCTCCTTGCATATGCGGGAGGCGAAAAGGCGTTTAGAAAGCGAGCACCATGCAGAGATGGTCAAGAAACTCCAGCTGGTAAACAGGCTGGAGCATCAGCTTCAGGAGTCAGAATTCAGAGCCCTTGAGGCAAGAATCAACCCGCATTTCCTGTTCAATGCCCTTAACACAATTGCAGAGGCTGTTTCTGAAGGTGACGGCAGTGCTGAAGACATGGTATATGCCCTCTCAGACTTTCTCAGGTTCAGCCTTAGAAACACCAAGTCAACAACGTCTTTGCGCGAGGAAATAAGGTGTCTTGAGAATTACCTGCGCATACAACATGCCCGGTTTGGATCAGGGCTTCGGACTGAGATTATTGTAGAGCCTCCTGAGGCTAATCCTGCTGTTCCATCAATGATTTTGCAGCCGCTGGTTGAAAACGCTATATCTCACGGCCTATCAGGGGTTGGATATACGGGGTTAGTAAGGGTTGCAGCCAGGGTCATTAATGGGCGTTTGTGCATAACTGTGTCAGATAACGGAGTTGGGTTCAAAGACGACATGGTGGTGGATTTTCCAATGCTTGATTCAAGCAAGAGAGTACGGCCTGGGATGGGCCTCAGGTACGTAATAACCAAACTAAGGCATATGTTTGGCGATGACTATTCGTTCTCAGTTGAAAGCGCGCCTGGCTGCGGTGCCAGGATCGCAATGGACATGCCGGCTGTACCGCTTAAGGAAGGTAATCGAGAATGACAGATAATCCCGGCCTGGGCAAGGCATATCCGAAATTGCAGGCAATCATGGCCGACGATGAGGCTGTGGCGCGACGTCTACTCAAACGGAATCTGCAGCGTTCGGCTCCATACGTTGAGGTTGTCGGTGAGGCATCAAATGGGTATGAGCTATTGTCACTTCTTGAAGCGACGAAGGCTGATATCCTAATGCTTGACATCATGATGCCCGGATTGAACGGCCTTGAAGCCTTGAGGCAACTAGAAGGCAAGACCGAACACATGAAGGTTGTGATAGTCTCTGCCCATGATAGGTTCGATTTTGCCCGGGAAGCTCTAAGCCTTGGGGTTTTCGATTACCTGCTGAAACCTGTACGGCCTGCTGAATTGATGGCTACGATTAACAAATGCGCTTTGAAAATCGAAGAAGAAAGAGCCAAAGAGGTATCTGCGGCTTATGTAAATCTGCAGGTGAGCTCTGCCGAATCAAGGCTCAGTAGCGATGCAGATGAGTTTTTCGTTTTAGAGTCAAGACTTGTAGATGAGGTAAAGGCAGGGTCTTTGGAGGGTGCTCTTGAACTGCTGAAGGAGCTGGTTGAAAGAGCTGCTTTCGCAGCTTGTGGAAACGGCTTCTTGGGATTGGAACTTGCTACGGTTGTAACCGCGGCATGTAAGGCTGCAGCAGAGGCAGCAGGAGCTTCTGGTCGCATGCTTGAACTCAGAAACTTGACTATTCAGAAGTTAGTACAGGCCGGGACTGCTCATGAGATGGCCGAGGTAGCCAAGAACTGCCTGGAGATGATCTTTGAAAGTATCGGTTCAGACGGATCTTGCAGTCAGCGGTTGGTTTTGTCCGCTCAAGCAATGATAGAGGAGAGGGCTTGTGAAAACCTTACCCTTGCCGACGTGGCCAGAGAGGTGTTTGTGAGTCCCTGGTATTTGAGCAGGCTTTTTAAAGCCACCTGCGGAGTCAATTTTCAGGATTACCTGACCAGCGTTAGAATCGATAAAGCAAAGGCACTTCTGCGTGATACTGATATGCCATGCAGCACGATTAGCCAGATGGTCGGGTACGCCAGCGCCAGCTATTTCAGTCAGGTTTTCAAGAGATCTACAGGCCTTTCGCCGGCTCAATTCAGGACTGCCGGGCGCTAGAGAAAGGGTATAGAGCAGTATGTAGCTCACTTCAGGCAGTATTCCAACCGCCATTCGATGTACCACTCGGTCAAAATGCGCCAGCTATCGTGTTAGAACACTACTATTCCCAATATTATGAAAGGGGTGAATTTTATGAAACTTGAGGGGAAAGTAGCGGTAGTAACGGGCGCTGCCTCGGGTATTGGCAAGGCCATTGCAGTCTTATATGGCAGAGAAGGAGCAAAAGTGGTTGTGGCTGATCTCAATGTTATAGGTGCCAGAGACACAGTCGAAATAATAGCGTCTACCGGCGGTACTGCTATGGCAGTGCTAACCAATGTAGCCAAAGAAGAAGACATCCAAAACCTAATCGATACTGCAATAAAAACCTATGGAACAGTGGATATACTGGTCAACAATGCGGGTATAATGGACAACATGGATCCAGCCGGCGATATCACTGATGAACTATGGGATCGGATCTTTAGCGTCAATACCACTTCAGTGATGAGATCCACGAGAAAAGTCTTGCCTGTGTTTCTTGCCAAAGGTTATGGTGTTATCATCAATATTGCATCGGTTGGCGGCCTATATGGAAGCAGGGCAGGTGCAGCATACACTGCTTCCAAACATGCAGTTATCGGTTTCACAAAGAACGTTGGTTTTCAGTATTCGCTCAAGGGTATCCGCTGCAATGCCATAGCACCTGGGTCAGTGCAGACCAACATAGCTACTACTATGACTGCCCTCAATGAGTTTGGATCAGGAAGGTGTATGGCCGGCCTGGGCCTGAATCCTCGTACCGGCCAACCGGAAGAGATAGCCAGCGCTGCCCTTTTCCTGGCCTGTGACGATTCCAGTTTTGTTAACGGATCTGTCCTAGTTGTTGACGGTGGCTGGACGGCATATTGAATCCAATTCAGCAGAATAATCAACGTATGCGCTGAGCACTTGGTAATCCAGGAGAGAAACCTAACTCAAAAAACGCAAATGATTCACTGCAAACACAAGCGAACTAATATATTTGGATTATATGGGCTATTCTTCAAAGGATGGCCCTGTTTGGACATCAGTCTGCTGTTATCAATACATTCTTGCAGGAAATAGCTTGCACGCATGTAACGGTGATTACAGTTTCAGAGTAGCTCGGATTTCATCAAGGGCTTGCCGGGCTTGAGGTGCACGGATCTTGTCGCATGGATATTCGCTACAGTGTGCGCAAGTAGGGTTATTCTTGGAATGAGCACACAGGCGGATATCGCAATCATCGCAGTATGATGAAAGGCGGGCACCTTCGACTCTGCACCCATCGCATAAGATATCATCTGCGGTAAACGTCCGCCCCATAGCCTCTGTCCATTCATTGGCAACGCGCTGCAGGGCATCACGGTCGCCAGACTTAGTCGCATTGTATGAGGGGCATTTGTCGCAGCGGGGGCCGCAAATCGCGTTAATTATCTCCAGTATTTCCCTTACCTCACAGTACAGCCATATAACTATTAATCTTCAACTACCTGGAACTCACCAGCCATTTCCCAAGCCTGAGGGCTTCTTCGTTAAGTTCCTTGCCAAACTCGGGGACAGGATCAGCTGCTCGCATGCCGCACCCGCGAATGATCTCGGTTTCAAGGCCTCGCCTGGAAAGGAAGGTTTTGGTTTGATCAGCCAGATCTTTGTGGTATTCCGCACCTGCACCCTGGGTCACGGCAAGGACTACCTTTTTTCCAGCAGGTATGCGATTCTCTCTGTTGGGGCCCGTAAAGCCGTACATACGATCCAGGAGCAGTTTGAGCTGGCCGCTTACGTGGCCCATGTAAACNNCCTTTTACGTCAGATGTTTTGCAGGCAAGACATGATTGACACCCGGCGTAGGTCATATCGTTAAGGTTGCACCACATTACGTCAACGTCTGAACTTTCTCTTTTTGCTGCCTCAATCACCAGTTTCATTAAAGATGCAGTGTTTCTGTTAGGACGGGGGCTCCCGTTAATTGCCAGTATCTTCAATTTATAATACCTCCATGGGCCAGTGGATTCTAATATTAGGTAAACTACGTCTCGATCTCGCATTGCAATCCTAAGAGATACCTTATCCCGACGTAATGTCACGGCCTTGCTTGTTAAGGTCTCGCTTTACAATTTCTAAAAGGCACCCCGTTATTCCTGCTCTGGATCTCAGATTCGGTCAAAAAATACAAAGGTACAGTTGGTTGACCTTCGTAATTCCCCATAAAAACGGATCAGCCAGTGGCAAAAACAAAGATTGAATGGGCTACACACTTCGCAACTTTCTACAAGAACGGAGCATAGCCCAGGGTATGGATACTGGGATGCAAACCCTGGGCTATGAAATCTACCTGGCAGCTAGACGCCGGTTCTCGGCGGTCAATGGTCAATGGTCAAGTCAATGGTCAATGGGATTTCAGCAGTGATGCTGCGTCCTTATCGAGTATTACAGTAACGTCCATATGGAACTGCAGCGCAGATGCAGGAAGGGCCGGGGTAATCGGGCCTTCGAGAGCTCCTTTCACTGCAGGGGCCTTTGCTTTTCCGCTTGCCAGAAGCATTATGCTCCGGCAGCGCATTATGCTGCCTATTCCCATGGTTACGGCAAATCGTGGCACTTCGTCAATGCTGCTAAAGAACCTTGCATTTGCCTGAATTGTGCTTTCGTCAAGTTTCACCTTGTGGGTTCTCGCAGGAAAATGGCTGTCTGGTTCGTTGAATCCTATGTGTCCGTTGTTACCAAGGCCGAGCACCATAAGGTCTATGCCTCCGGCTGTCTCGATTTTCCTCTCGTATTCAGCGCATTCTGCTTCGACGTCTGCTGCGTTACTATCTGGAATATTGATGTTATGTTGTTTGATGTCAACATGCTTGAAGAAATTCTGCTGCATGTAGAAGTGGTAGCTGTTTTCGTTGTCCGGGCTCAGTCCTACATATTCATCGAGGTTGAAGGTAGACACGTCCCTGAAAGACAGGCTTCCATCTTGATACATAGATATGAGCTGCCTGTACATTCCCAGGGGAGTGCTGCCTGTAGGCAGTCCCAGAACAGCACCTGGTTTGCCCGGTTTGGATTTGACCAGCTGGGCCACCTTACCGGCGGCCAGATTGCTGAGTTCATCGTAATTGTCTGTTACTGTTACCTTTATTGCCATAACTGAATCACCTGCACTTGATTATTCGATTATTCAATGAACATGAATGAGCATGGCAGTTGCATACAGCCATATCTACAGACGTAATTGTGGACGTGTTCGGAACCGTGTTCATGGCCATATTTGCAGATTCTACGCTAGCCTGCGCGCCCACCGCCACCTCCGCCTCCTCCTCCGCCACCGCCTGAGAAGCCGCCGCCTGCACCGCCTCCGGAACTAGGCCGGTAGTTAACGGCTGCGCTCACTGACGTGTGAAGGGTGTCTGTCATGCTGCCAATTAAGTCGGCGGCTGATACAGCGCCACTTGGGCCGCCAGTACTGCGCATCCATGCCCATCCATAATACATGCCTGACCCAGGCCGGGTAATTTCAGGATAGACGACCTTGAGCTGGCTGAGCACTTGTTTGGCTACTCCAAGGACTGTGGCGTAGACCAGGTAATGCTCCCAGATAATAAGGCTTGGAATCTCGGCCCGGTCAAGGGAAGAGAAATCAAGCAGAAAGCGGCGAAATGCTTTCCACATGGCAAGATGAGTGCTGCCCATTGGGCTCCTCCGCCTCAGAAAAGCACCTGCCAGAATGAGTATTGCTCCGCCTACTGCCATCAGGGCGCCAAGAATATTTCCGGTCAGCACTGTAAGGGCAGTTCCTCCTATGAAGATGAATACCCCTGATACGATTTCCCATATGCGGATTCTCTCTGTTTCGTGGTCGAAGAACTCATACGATGATTGACTGGCGCTGACTTCTGCCCGAAACGACTCTACGAACCCTTGCATTGACCTGGGATTGGCTTTTGCGTGGGCTTTGAGCTGTTGGAACGGCAAAGTACTGCCGTCTTGTGAAACAGTGTTGAAAAAGTAGTTTAGCAGCAGTGTTTCGTGGCCGCGGAGTTCGGTTTCTTGGGTTCGGCCTTTGTTTTTTGCCTGGTAGCCGTCATCGCGGCCGGTAGATTGGCTCCCGCCGGATTCGTCACCGCCAGAGAAGCCTGTGTCTATGCTGCCTGTGTCCAAGGTACCTGTGTTCGTAGTACCTGTGTCTGGGCGTATCGATTCCCATCCTTCTCCCTTAGGGAATCCGGTGCCCCTGTTAGTCAGTTTGAGAACGTAGTCTGTTGACGTTTTGGTTCCAAAAAGCCCGCCAAGCACCTTCTCTTCCTGGGTCATTGCTTCGATTTCAAGATATCCTCTCCTGGCGAGATCCAATATGGTGGCTGAGGTTTCGTTTGCGCCCACAGTGCCGAAGTTCCAGAGGCACCCGAGTTCTGCGGGGGTGTAGAATCCCGGAAGCTCCCGGTAGTAATCTCCTTCGAATTGGGGTTTATGCTCTTTGCCCCAGCGGAGCTGCAAGACAACTGCTGCCGCAATACATCCAATGAGAGATAGGGGAGACAGGACAACAATAGCCAGGTTTCCCAGTCTGGCACGGTTTGCCTTTGATGCCAGGGCTTCCTCTTCGGCCAAAATCGTCCTAAGTGCTACCCGGCCTGAGGTCCGGGCAGCCTGAGGGACCAGTTCTTTCGCGAACGTTACCCTGCCTTCAAGAAACGTACGTGCAGGCAGGCGGGGTACTGTCCATGTGACCTTTTCAGGTGAGGTAATTCTCACTTCACCTGATAAAGGGCCGTGGCCCCATGCGCGGACGTCGCCTGGAGTTTTCCCCGGCGATGGTTCCGGAGCAGGTAGGGACGTTGAGTTTCGAGGCAGGTTCAGTTCGACCAGGACGTTGCTTGAAGGCACTTCCCATTCATCGCCGACGAACTTCCAGTAAAGCTCGGCTACGTCCAGGTGTGCCACAACAGCCCCCTTGACCCTGTACGAAAGGACAAAGGTACGTAAAGCGTCAGTGGCCGAAAATCTCCAGGTAATCTCAATCTTGTTGCCTGCTTGCCTGTAACTGTAAGTGCCTGGACCTGATTCAGCCAGGGCATAGGCCTTTCCGTTTTCGGAAACTTTTATGTCTGTGATTCCTGAAGAGCCTGCAAGAGACAGATCCTGTATGACCCAGGAGAAACTGCCGCTGAAATTGAACGTACGTGTTTCAACGATGTCCATGGAACCGTCTGGGTTTACAGTTGCCACTATGTGCAGGTCAGAGACATTGTATGACTTGGCCTGGGCGGTGCCTGGGAAGGCAAGAATCCCCAGAGCGACGGTAACTGTCAGCACAACCGCCAGGGCTATTACCGGCGAAAGGGCCAGCTTGCGTGGAAGGGGCCCCAAGCTGCGCCTAGGCCAACGTCTGCTTGTTTGCTTCACTAGAATTTCACCTGAACAGGCCCGCGGGATTCGGGCTCTGCCTCGAAATAGTCCATTGGGCCAAAGCCGAACGCTCCTGCCACAAGATTGGCCGGAAATCTTTGTGTGGCTGTCATGTATTTCATGACAGTGTCGTTATAGAACTGCCTTGAGAATGCTATCTTGCTCTCGGTGTTTGACAGCTCCATCTGCAATTCCTTGAAATTATCGCTGGCCTTAAGCTCAGGGTAGTTCTCAGCCACAGCCAGAAGGCCCCTGAGGGCTCCTCCAAGGGCGTTTTGTGCCTGGATTTGCTCATTAACATTCTGAGCCCCTGCCACCCTGGCTCTGGCCTCAGTCACCCGCTGGAACACTTCTTTTTCGTGAGAAGCATATCCTTTGACGGTCTCAACAAGGTTCGGAATCAGATCGTACCGGCGCCTTAGCTGCACGTCGATTTGGGACCAGGCGTTTTTGACTCTCTGCCTGAGGTTTACAAGATTGTTGTATAGCCATGAAACATAGAGAAGCACTGCTCCGACAATGGCGAATCCGAAAATTCCGGGAAACAACCAATTCATGTTTATCGCCTCCATTGAGTCTCTATATAAGAGTATACCTGCGCGGCGTGGGCAATTCCGATGAGTTTTACCTCCTGAACTCGAATAGGTTCGCCAGATTTGCCTTGAGTCCGCTGCCGTTCCATCCATAGCAACCTGTCACTACGTTGCCCTACCGTTGGATCTGCTTTGAATTTGCTGCCGGCTGCCGGCATGTGGCTTTGAAACCGCCATATAGTTTACCAGTGTGTTGGTAAAGGTCAACGGCTGATTTTCAACCCGTTGATACCTTAATTTTATACGAACTTGCCGGAGGTGTGTCTGAGTTTTTCAGGCGGTATTTCGGGGGACTGATGAGGCCCGATCCAAAAGCTCATTTACACAGAGCAATTCACACTCCCTGCGACTTCCTCGAAACCCACCGGACTGGCTCTTCAGGCGAGCCAATCGGCACTCCGGAAGCCTTTCACAAAACCTGGTCTTCTAAGCCCGTTTACGCGGTGACAACATCCCTAGTTGATGATGGTCAGTTGCTGCCATGCCTAGAGGATTTTTTGAATAGGAGATGGAATAGAATTTTCAGCCAAATATCCTGCGGCGCGGGGGGTTTAGCAATAGCCAGCTCTAGTTAACGCCCTGTGGCTCAGGGAATAATCCGTTCACAGAGGTTAACACAGGCTGTCCTGCATAGAAATTAACGATACATGTGAAAGAGGGGAGAGCGTAATGGGTCATGCAAGCGAATACCGGCAGAAACTAAGAACGCCGGACCAGGCGGTTAAGTTGATTAAGAGTGGAGACTGGGTGGACTATGGGATGAACTCAAACATCCCCGAACTGTTGGACGAAGCATTGTCAAAACGGGCCGGTGAGCTGGTGGATGTAAAGGTCCGCGGCGGCGTTATGCCAAAGCCGCTACAAATCGTCGAGGCAGACCCTGAACGCCAAAGTTTCACATATAATAGCTGGCATTTCAGCACCCCTGAGCGCCGGTATCATGACCGGGGGCTATGTAATTATATGCCCATGACCTACCGCAGCCAGGCAACGTTTTATCGCAAATTCCTCGATGTAGACGTGGCCTGTATTGCTGTTACCTCTATGGATAAGCACGGTTACTTCAATCTTTCGCTTACCAATTCTTCGACCAAGGCTATTCTCGACAAGGCCAAGACAGTAATCCTCGAGGTAAACGAGCACCTGCCGTGGGCTTACGGCGGGTATAATGAGGTTGTTCATATTTCAGATGTTGATGTAGTCGTTGAAGGCCCTCACGAACCCCTGGCTGAATTAGGCCCTGTGCAACCCACAGAGGCAGATGAGCGGATTGCCAGAACAGTTGCCGAGCATGTGCAGGACGGTTCGGTGATCCAGCTAGGGATCGGCGCTATGCCAAACCTGGTCGGCGAGATGATCGCACAATCGGATTTGAAGGATCTTGGGATGCACACAGAAATGCTTTGCGATTCTTATCTGGCTATGTACAAAGCCGGTAAACTGACAAATAGGCGTAAGGCCATAGAGCCCGGCAAAGGTGTTTGGTCCTTCGGCCTGGGCAGCCGCGAACTTTATGATTGGGTGGATCATAATCCAGGCCTGGCTTCTTTCCCAGTGGAGTATACCAACTCGCCTGATGTAATGGCACAGCATGATCGCCTGGTGGCTGTCAACAGCTGCGTTGAGGTGGATTTATACGGCCAGGTTTGCTCCGAATCCTCAGGCATGCGGCATATCAGCGGAACTGGCGGCCAGCTTGACTTTCTCACGGGAGCCCTTATGGCTAAGGAAGGAAAATGTTTTATTTGCATGCCGTCTACCTACACGAATAGGAAAACCGGCGAGGTAAAATCACGGGTAGTGCCCACGCTGCCTGCAGGCAGCATAGTTACGGACCCGCGAAGCCAGGCATTCTATCTTGTTACTGAATGGGGAGTTGTTAACCTGGCGGGAAGGAGCACCTGGGAGCGGGCAGAGCTGATTATATCTATTGCTCATCCCGATTTCAGGGATGACTTGATTCGCCAGGCAGAGCAGATGAATATATGGAGGACGAGTAACAGGATTAAATGAGTGGTTAGGATTGTCTCGAACACTCTGAGACGTTTATGCCTTGATCTAAACAGTCTTGACCTTATGAAGGATGCTCTCTATAAAATCTGCTTTTCCTCTTACATAACTGTTTATATCTGTTCTGTACCGCTCGGCCAACTCTAATTTTAGTTTTCCGTAAGCATACACGGCGTCTGGATGATGTCTCAAATATTTAAGAAATGCAATATGTTCAAGGTGCCCTTTCCCGTCTTTCGGACAGACATACATATGGTAAGGCATAAAATCATCTGTAAAGGTTCTCTTAAAAGCTTCTCTGCCTTCAACTCCGAGATTTCCCTCATGTTCAAAACCAATCTTGGACAATCTTTCCTTCACAGTTGGAAAGACTTCATATGAATCAATAACGACATCAATATCGATAATAGGCTTTGCGGCAAGTCCTTCAATGGCTGTACTTCCAACATGATCTACACTGACAATAAGATCACCAACGCAGTCCATAATCATGGCTTTTATTTTCAAGAATTCTTGTTTCCACATGGGGTCATACGGGACTGCCCTCACTATACCTTTCATTTTTGCATCCATATTGGCACCCTTTTCTGTGCTGATAATCCCAGACCACGTCGATTATCTCACTAACTAGTTCAGAAAGATAGGTTGGCCGCCTCGTTCTCAGAATCCAAACGACGATTCTGTTTGAAATCAAATGGACAGGGTTAGAATGGTCCGTGAATATGCGGACAACATAATACATTGCATCTCTTCAACCGAGGAACGTAAAGCAGCATATATTCATACGTACGGAGTTGCACAGGCCTGCTCAATTATCGCCGGAAGACGGGGCTTCAACATAGAGCTTGCTTACATAAGTGGTCTTTTACATGATATTTACGCATATGAAACAGGCATCTACTCTTGCCACGAGTATGTGGCGAAAGAGCCGACAGCAACTTTATGGAAATGATAAGATACTATCCTGAAGTATCAGCCTTTGATGAATTGAAAAATGCCTGGTGCGCTGCTTTTGTATATCATTCTTGCATGCAAGCAGGAATAGAATTGCCCATAAAAACTCCGCCTGTCAGTTGCAGGTTTGCAGGAGTCGGTGCATGGTACGAATGGGGAAAGCACAACAAGTTTTGCTTTTATGAAAGGGACGGCTTTATTCCGGAAAGGGGCGATATAGTGATCTATAATAACATCATCGCCGCTGAAAACAAGCCTCGAAACCTGCCATGGCATGATCATATAGGGATTGTACTTTCAAGCGATGTTGACGGTGGGCGGTACTTTGGACTGGAGCCATTGAAGTGATTGAAACGAAACCGTTCTATAACCTAATCCTGCCCAACCCCTTCCAGCCTGTACATCTCGATTCTGAAAACATTATCTGGCATCTTGCGGCTAATCGCCACGTACTGTCCCGATGGAGACACACTTAAGCTATACCTCTCGCCTACAGGTATTTCTGTCCTGGAAATCTTCACGCTTTCTCCCGTAAGATCAAAAACATATAGATGGTCAATGGCTGCCCTGAAAGTCTTCGAAGTAGCAATTATTGTGCCTGATTCTGTAACGGCAACTACTGTCCTCAAGCCTTTGTGGTTCACCAGGGTGTTTCCGTTGCCGTCAAAAACTGTAAGCTGACAGGATTGGTCGAAATATGCCTCAACTGCAACGATATTGCCGTCAAACGGATTCAAGGAGTAGACAGAAGTATTTGTGTACTTTGCACCCTTTGGGAATTGGGTCCAAAGAACTTTAGGTTCATGGGTTAAGAGAGACACAGACCCGTTGTTGCCAATGGCAACTATACCTTTTGCTGAAACGCGGGCCTGGCTGATTTCAGTCCCGGGAAGCACCTTCGACCAGTCTACGGTTAATACCGGCTCTCCTGTTTCCGCGCATACCACAAAGAGGCGGGTGTGAACGCCGTTTTCCCGTTCTTCTGTCACGATGGCCAGTCCTTCGAAAAGGCTGCTGTCTTTAAGTACACTTACAGGTTGGCAGTTATGGGCACATTGGAACTCAGCCAGAAGGGTGCCTGTGGTTGTATCCAGAATCTGTACAACGTTTGGGCAGCTAGTGTATTTTTCGAGCACTGCTATTGCATATTCCTGCGAGAACATTTGAGAGCGGTCTATGTTTTTGAGAACTGCAGGATCCTTACCGTAACAGCAGATAATGGAATTATCGGTGTAGAATATATACATGTCGGCGAGCCCGAGCCTTTCCCATTCTACTTGACCTTTTCGGCTTATCTTTCTCAGGCCGTAGTTAAGTCTAACGCTGTGGTAAGTTGACGCAGTAGCGCCGCTTTCCAGATCAACAGTATATGTGTAAGGAACATCCTTGTCTGAATCAATGGCTATCCAACCCGATCTGTTGGGAAGTTGCCTGAAGGTCGAACGTTCCCAATCGGCACTGATAAATTGAGACAAATCCAACTCTGGGTATTGTTTGCCCCATTGGTCCACATACATTTCCGGGCGCACGTCAACTTTTTCGGTTGGATCTAGAACAATACGTCCTGCACCAGTGTCTGTACAATACACCCAAACGTATTCAGCAGACACCGTCGCCTCCCATACAGAGGACATTTTCGCCTGAGGATAGTCAGTTTTGGAACAGCCGGCGAACACAGCAAGAAGAATGATACATACAACCACTAAGATTGCTGCATGGTACCACTGTAGACGTAAACTGCACACTCAAATCACCTCCAAAATGTGACATATGGGCAGTATTGACCCGTATGGCGTACAGGACTTTGGTTAAGTGTGTTTCGGCCGCGTTTTGTTATGAAAGATTAATTTCTGTCCTTGGAAAAGTACATGATATTGAAGGCACAGTATGGGATGAAAATGTACCGTAGATGATTACTTTGTCTCCAGATATTAACCATGCCAATCTTGGATGTGAGATCGCGGTGAAATTGTCGGCTCTCTGGACTCCGTAATCAATGCTGTATACCATTGTGGGATTAATCTGCGTCGAATACTCCCATTCCTCATCGTCCGGATTGTGTTTTCCTTGTACCCCAACATACAAGTAATAGTCATATAGCTTGCCGTCCTCGCCGCACCCTGAGTCGATGTTGAGAGTACATGATATTCGATTGTTGGTACCTGAGTTGTATTTAACATCTACTCTAATGACACCTGACGGATCCAAACTGGGATCGTTAGATATGCTATGGATATGCTCCACAATGTTTTCCATCGAGTCTTCCCTCCTTTGCTTACTTAACCCTGCAGTAGCAAAGTATCGGACTCTGGTATCCAGACTTCTTACGTAAAGTCAAGTGCTTGCAGTAGGTAGTAGTATTCAGATTGACAGAACACTTTCTGGAATTGTGACTGCGTTGGGGAGTACTAATGAGAACCAGATCGTCAACTGCTACAAATTTTTCCTAATAAAATTTTAGTATGAAGCGCCCCCATTGTCAATAATTCGAGTTGAATCGAGTCTGTCAAGTGGATGTGGGTCGAAGCCTAAGAACCCGAAGCATCCGGAACTTTATTTGAGCAGCGAACTGTTGTAATCCAGACTCCAGAGCATCTTCGACATGCCACCTGAACGAATGACGCCGGCGTTCTTCATCGTAGTGTAAAGTTAATTGTGTAAACTTCCTCTGATATCATATATTGATTGGAATAGGGAGGTTTATCAAATTGACATTGGACAGGGAAGAACTTAAGGAAATACTTAAGAGTGAACAAATCGAGAACACCGGGGATCTACAAAGACTGATGCGGAGCATCATGAAAGATGTCATAGAAGCACTCTATGATGGTGAGATTACGGACCACCTGGGATACGATAAGCACCAGCAGAAAGCGGGGAAAGACGACAATTCCAGAAATGGGTACTCGAAAAAGACCGTGCATTCCAACGTTGGCCCTGTTGAGCTGGATGTCCCGCGAGATAGGAATTCAGAGTTTTCGCCTAAAGTCATAAAAAAGCGTCAAAGGGATATTTCAGGGATTGAGGATAAAGTAATCTCTATGTACGCAAAAGGCATGAGTACTAGGGATATCAAGCAGCACATTTATGATATTTATGGGTATGAAATATCACCGGAGACGGTAAGCACCATAACCGATACGGTCTTAGAACATGCCAAGGAATGGCAATCCAGGCCCCTTGAGACAGTTTACTCTATAGTGTTTATGGATGCCTTGATAATCAAACTGCGCCAAGAAGGGGTTGTCAAAAACGTAGCTGTATACGCAGTTATTGGAATTGACCTTGAAGGGAATAAGTCCTGTCTTGGCCTTTATATCTCTGAGACTGAGTCGGCAAAATACTGGCTGACAGTAATGAATGAACTTAAAAATCGGGGCGTAAAAGAGGTCCTTATCTTTGCCGTGGACAACCTTACAGGGATTTCGTCGGCCATAGAGGCATCATTCCCCCGCGCTGAGATTCAAAAGTGTATCGTGCATCAGATCCGTAACTCTTTACGGTTTGTGCCCTGGAAACAGCGCAAAGAGGTGGCCACAGATCTTAAGGCAATCTACACGGCTTCTACAGAATCTGACGGCCGGCAGGCTTTGGAAACCTTTGCGGAGAAGTGGGGTAGCAGGTACCCTTACATATCCAGGTCATGGGAGGCTAATTGGGCGGAATTATCAACTTTCTTTAAATACACACCGGAGATCCGCAAACTTATTTATACCACAAACCCAATTGAGAGTTTTAACCGAGCTCTTAGAAAGGTGACGAAAACCCGGTCTGTATTTCCAAACAAAGATGCTTTGATGAAGCTCATGTACCTGGCCGTGCAGGACATTCAAAGGCGGTGGACACAGGTTATCAGAGATTGGGGTGCAATTTATTCCCAATTATCCATCTTTTTTGAGGAACGGCTACGGCCGTTCATTTAGGGGGACTTAGGAGTTTACACAGTTAACTTGACAGTCTCTTGGTGTTATCTATGAAAGCTTGTATAAGCGGTTGGTTCATGTAGTTCGGGTTCGCAATATCATTTCCCACCAGTATCTGGACATAAAGTGGGATTATATAAGGGACTTTTTAGTTCAAGATTCTGACGCGGTAAGGGTTTTCTTGCAGACCGTGGAGCGGTTTCTGAGAGTCCCGAATTAGAGGGTGTCGCACTACTGAAGCGCCCCCCATTGTCAAGACACGATCCTGGGAGTTTATCCGAATGGCTCCTTTCATTGGGTTGCTGGTTTTTCGTTAACCCGCCCAGAGAAGCATGTGGCCGGATAATAGTGGGTATAGTTGGTTACATCAGATCCCCTTTGGTGTAAAGTACTTGTTGATATAGATATCCTCATACTTCAGGCTGCGGCACCCAAGAAAACTTGGAGCCAAATCAAAATATGCGATCATGTTGAAGACTGAAGGAGCCGGTCTGAGCGGTTTTGCTTGAACTGATCGCCAGGTTTGCGGTTACCCGGCAAAACGTTCTGCCAGTTGTACGTTGACTGGGCATCAGTAATTCTGGCTTGCGGTCCAGCTGCTGAAGATGTTCTGGGCTGAATGGTTTGGTTTCAATAGATCGCCAGGTTTGCGGTTACCCGGCAAAACGTTCTGCCAGTTGTACGTTGACTGGGCATCGGTAATTCTGGCTTGCGGTCCAGCTGCTGAAGATGTTCTGGGCTGAATGGTTTGGTTTCAATAGATCGCCAGGTTTGCGGTTACCCGGTAGAACGTTCTGCCAGTTGTACGTTGGCTGGGCATAGGTAATTCTGGTTTGCGGTCCAGCTGCTGAAGATATTCTAGGCTGAACGGTTTGGTTTTAATAGATCGCCAGGTTTGTGGTTACTCGATAGAACGTTCTGCCAGTTGTACGTTGACTGGGCATAGGTAATTGTGGTTTGCAGTTCACAGGGGAAGAATGGTGCCGGCTGAAGGGTCTGGAGGATCGCTAGGCTGATGGTTTATTAGATGCCCCGTGCTGAAGAGTCTGGTCTAAATGGATCGCTAGTTTGATGGTTTGCTAGATGCCCTGTATGGAGATTATGGCCATGTTGGTGAGAAAGATGCTTGGTGTTTTCGTTTCCCATTTCTGCGCAGCACCACCTGAAAATAGAATCCGGTGGAACCGAAATCTCCTTTGATCTGATAGAATATGGGGGAAAGGATGGTGCCATGATATCCGAAATTGACGCGCTCCAAGTAAAAGAACGATTTCGCAATCTCTCTCAGAAGACCCTAAACGACCTTGTAAGATAGAGGAAGTGCAACGTTTCCAGTATCAAAAACCTGGCTGGTTTTCCCCTAACCATCGAGAGGGCATCCGAGCCCGAGTAGGCCCCGGCTTTCCTACACCGAAAAATCCACTAAGCCAGCATAACTCCAACAACAGCAGGAATTAGTCTTGTATTTCGAGAAACTTTACAGTAGATTTCTAAGTCTTAGGCTGATAGATGTATCCAGGTTAACTTAATGAGATGCACAATCCTTGCTTAACCTGATGTTCTTACAGCATGAGGGCTTGCATCTCCAGGAACTGCTTTCTCAGGTTTCTGGCTTAACCTGATGCTCTTACAATACAAGGGGTGAGCACATGATTAAGGATACTGCCGATGAAGTTATAAGCAAGATGAACGACGTTGCCATGATGTACCACCGCCTGGTGCTTTTAGTTGGCCAGCCGGGCAGTGGCAAGACCCGCGTGCTGAAGGAAGTCGAGAGGCTGACCGGAGCGCCCAGGGTCAATGTAAGCCTGGAATTGAGCAAGAGGCTACTGAACCTCACCCAGAAAGAGCGAAGCCTGCGAGCGGCTGCTGTTTTCGAGGACATGCTGTCTGAACTCCGCCGTGAAGACGGACGTTCTCTTGGGTCGGTTCTTCTTGATAACATAGAGGGTCTTTTTGATGTGTCCCTTGCACTTAATGTGTTGCAACTTTTGCAGAAAGCATCTCGAAATACGACCCTGGTGGTTGCCTGGACAGGCAGCGTAAAGGATGGGTTTTTGACCTATGCACAGCCAGGCCATGCCGAGTATCAGCGGTATCCTAGTGAGGGGCTGGTGGTTGTGGAGGTTTGATGAGCCATTTCCTTCCTTACCTGGAGGAATCCCTTAGCTCCGCATAGAATCTATTCTCAACTCATTTTGTCACAATATGCGGATAGAAGGGATGCTGGCTAGATGGCCCGTTTGGAAGACTTAAGAAAGGGAGCCACCATCAGAGGTTTGGCCCTGAACCAGACTGTGACCATTGTTGATACAAAACCGTATGGCCGGGATATAGTTCAGGTAGTGTACAGGGACCAGTCCGGAAACGTGTCTACCGAACTCGTGTTTCGCGACAGAGAAGATTCCTTCGAGATTGTCGAGCCCGGCCAAGCCTGGGATCTGGATACAGACGGGCACCTGATTCGCCTGGTTTCAGAGGCCCTGAGAATTCGGTTGGCCCACCTGTTTGATCCAATGGTTGCGGTTCATACATCTCTGATTGAGCCACTGCCTCACCAGATTACTGCAGTTTACGGTGAAATGCTAACTCGTCAGCCACTTCGTTTCTTGCTTGCTGATGATCCTGGCTCCGGGAAGACGATCATGGCCGGCCTGCTAATAAAGGAACTGATTATTAGAGGCGACGTTAATCGTTGTCTGGTGGTGTGCCCGGGCAGCCTTGTAGACCAGTGGCAAGATGAACTCTATAAGAGGTTTCAGCTGCCTTTTCAAATTCTGACCAACGATTCAATAGAGGCAGCAGTAACCGGCAATGCACTGGCCGAAATGCCTTTGGTCATAGCGCGGCTGGACAAACTGGCACGGAATGAAGATTTGCATGCCAAACTGGCCGGTACAGATTGGGACCTCGTCATATGCGATGAAGCTCACAAAATGTCAGCTTCTTTTTTTGGCGGAGATATTAAGGAAACAAAACGGTACAAGTTGGGTAAGATGCTTTCCGGCCTTACAAGACATTTCTTGTTAATGACTGCAACGCCTCATAGCGGTAAGGAAGAGGATTTTCAGCTTTTTATGGCCCTGCTTGACGGGGATCGTTTTGAAGGCCGTTTCAGGGATGGAGTACATACAGTAGATGTCTCGGATCTCATGCGCCGCATGGTTAAGGAGGATCTCCTTAGATTTGATGGCCGCCGCCTTTTTCCTGAAAGGCGGGCATATACAGTCAACTATCAACTGACTGACGCTGAGGCACAGCTGTATAAGGAAGTAACTGACTATGTCCGGGAAGAGTTTAACCGGGCCGATGCATTGGAGAATGATGGGCGGAGAGGTACAGTAGGATTTGCCCTTACGATTCTGCAGAGGCGGCTTGCTTCGTCGCCCGAGGCTATCTACCAGTCACTCAAGCGTAGGAGAGAACGCCTGGAAAGCCGTCTGCGCGAAGAAGAGCTTCGGAGGAGAGGCGAACGATACGCTATTGGATTTCCTGATCCTTTGTCCCTTACTGAAGATGATATCGAGGATTTGGATGAGTCGCCCGGTGAAGAAGTAGAGGCTTTGGAAGAGCAGATCGTTGATCAAGCCACGGCCGCCCGAACCATCAGCGAGCTCAGGGCCGAGATAGGAATTCTGAAGAATCTGGAATCGCTGGCTTTGCAGGTTCGGCAGAGCGGCTCTGACAGGAAGTGGGATGAACTCTCCAGACTTCTTGAGAGCAGGGAATCTATGTTCGATGCTGAAGGTCGGAGGAGAAAACTTGTTATTTTCACCGAGCACAGGGACACCCTCAACTATCTTACGCAGAGAATCAGGACTCTCCTTGGCCGCCCCGAAGCTGTAGTTAACATCCACGGAGGCATGGGCAGGGAAGAACGATTGAAAGCCCAGGAACTCTTTACCCAGGACCCAGAGGTTCAAATCCTTGTGGCTACAGATGCTGCAGGAGAGGGGATCAACCTTCAGCGGGCTCACCTCATGGTTAACTACGATCTTCCGTGGAACCCAAACAGGATAGAACAACGATTTGGACGGATACACAGAATAGGCCAGACAGAAGTGTGTCATCTGTGGAATTTGGTTGCAGATGAGACCCGTGAAGGCGATGTTTACCTTACATTATTGCGCAAACTTGAGGCAGAGCGGGAGGCTTTGGGCGGCGGGGTTTTCGACGTGTTGGGCAAGGCCATAAGCGGTGTTGAACTCAGGAAACTTTTGATTGAAGCTGTTCGCTATGGCGATATGCCCGAAGTGAAAGCCCGGCTCAACCAAACAGTAGAAAATGCGCTTGACCGGAAACGTCTCCGCGCCCTTATACAGGAGCGGGCCCTTGCCACTGAGTCGTTAGGCGCCGCCCAGGTTTACAAGATTCGCGAAGACATGGAACGGGCTGAAGCCAGGCGTCTTCAACCTCATTTCATCGAGGCGTTTTTTCTTTCAGCATTCGAGCGTTTGGGCGGAACAATACGCGAGCGTGAGCCAAGGCGGTATGAGATCACTCATGTTCCGTCAGTAATTAGAATCCG
>MTKW01000996.1_pt2 | contig 32694 bp, 28 predicted proteins | sample 1042761 | NCBI WGS metagenome assembly MTKW01 (sample SAMN06205366, study PRJNA360243) | anaerobic digester metagenome | biome: Wastewater treatment plant; feature: Anaerobic digester sludge; material: sludge; isolation source: anaerobic digester fed with sludge from wastewater treatment plant ...
GCATCTTTTATGAGGATCTTCCTTGCGAGAGTGTAACCGTTTGAATGAAGCCCCGAGGAAGGAAGCCCCAGGATGATATCGCCGGCGCTTATGTTTTTACCGTCGATGATGTTTTCCCGTTCCACGCCACCGACGCAGAAGCCTGCCAAGTCGTACTCACCCTCACCGTAAACGTCGGGCATTTGGGCCGTTTCACCGCCCAAAAGGGCACATCCTGCCATCTTGCACCCTAAAGCCACGCCGCCCACGAGATCCTGTATCACCTCAGGCTCCAGGTTCCCCACGGCGATGTAATCAAGAAAGAACAGGGGTCTTGCCCCGCTCGTCACCACATCGTCAACGTTCATAGCTACCAAATCTATGCCCACGGTGTCGTGCTTGCCAAGGGCCTGGGAAATCTTAACCTTAGTGCCCACTCCGTCCGCCCCCGCGGACAAAACCATGTCCTTGAAAGAAAACGCTGCAGGGTCAAACAGGGCGGAAAACCCGCCCACGCCGGAAATCACACCAGGACCGTGCGTTGACAGTGCCAACCTTTTGATGCTTTCTACGGATTTTTTGGCACCGTCTATATCTACTCCGGCTTCTTTGTAATCGCTCAAATCGCCTGCCCCCTCACTCCTCGGGCCCCACAGGGTATTTCCCGTCGAAGCACGAGAAACACAGGCCCGGGAAGGACCCCAGGACCTGTTTTACATCCTCTATGTCCAAAAATGAAAGGCTGTCAGCCCCGATGATTTCGCGAATCTCCTGGGTGTTCATGGTCGATGCGACCAGTTCCTTGCCCCTTGTAGCGTCTATGCCGTAGTAGCAGGGAAACCGGTACGGGGGCGACGATATCCTCACGTGGACCTCTCTTGCCCCCGCGGACCGCATGAGACCCACCATGTAGCGGGATGTCGTGCCCCTCACTATGGAGTCGTCGACCAGGACAACCCGTTTGCCTTCTATGAGGCTTCTCAGGGGGTTCAGCTTAACTTTCACCCCGAACCTCCTGCTCTCATCGTCCGGGAGTATGAACGTACGTCCGATGTAACGGTTCTTAACCAAGCCCATTTCGTAAGGAATGCCTGACTCTTCCGCAAACCCGCTTGCGGCAGAAAGGGAGGAATCGGGCACCCCCGTCACGAGATCCGCGACACAAGGAGCCTTCCTGGCGAGCTTCTTTCCTAACGCTTTTCTCACTGAGTGGACGTTCAGCCCTCGGATATCCGTGTCGGGCCTTGCAAAGTAGACGAATTCAAAAACGCAAAAGGCTTCCTTCTCCGTTCCCCCTTCCCTTATGGTCCGGACGTCACCCTCTTTCGGGATCCAAACCACCTCGTTGGGCAAGATCTCGCGGACAAAAGAAGCCCCTACGGAATCTAGGCCGCAAGTCTCAGAGGAAACGATCCACCCGTCCTCGGTTTTGCCCAGGCACAAGGGCCTGAACCCGTGGGGATCCCTGGCGGCCCAACAGCCCTGAGGGGTCACAGCTGCCAAAGAGTACGCGCCCTGCACCTGGCCCAAGGCGTCAAGAAACGCCCCGTGAACGTCTTTCTCGGATGAAGCTGCCACCAGGTGGGGGATCACTTCAGTGTCCAAAGTAGTCTGGAAGATCGAACCTTGTGCCTCCAAACCTCTCCGCAAAACCCCTGCGTTGGTCAAGTTTCCGTTGTGGGCGACAGAAATGAAGCCAAACCTCGTTTTGACCGTCAAAGGCTGAGCGTTCTCAAGGGCGTCGTCCCCCCGGGATGCGTGGCGAACGTGCCCAAGGGCTATCTCACCTCGCAGCTTGCGGACCCTGTCGTGGGAAAAAAGCTCTGACACAAGCCCCGTCACCTTGTGGGTCTTGATGGAGTCCCCTTGGACAACAGCTAAACCCGCGGACTCCTGACCCCGGTGCTGTAGGGCGTACAACCCGAAATGGCACAAGGAAACCGCGGACGATTGCCCGACGGCCGCGAACACGCCGCATTTTTCCCCAAATCCCCCGTCTATCAAAGCATCATCTCCGATACTACCTATCCTTCCCTCCGCCACAGAGGCAAACCACGCTCAGTGAGCACCCTCTCCCCAAGGGTTTCGTCCAGGGCTTCTTTTCTGTACTCAGCCAATCCTGCTTTCAGCTTTGGGTCCGAGCAGGCCAAGATACGAAGGGCCAAGAGTGCCGCGTTAACCGCCCCGCCTATCCCCACAGTGGCCACGGGCACACCTGGGGGCATCTGGGCCATAGACGTCAGGGCGTCCATGCCCAACAAAGGTCCTGACGCCACGGGTAATCCGATGACAGGCAGATCTGTCAAGGATGCCATGACGCCTGGTAGGGCCGCGGAAAGACCCGCGCAACCGATCATAACTTTGATGCCCCGAAGGGAGGCCCCCTCGCAATATTGTTTGAGCAGGCTTGGAGCCCTGTGAGCTGATATGACGGAGACCTCGAAAGGCACGTTGAAATGCCTGAGGACTTTCCACAAACCTTCGACTTTGTCTATATCGGAAGTGCTGCCCAAAACGACACCGATTTCAGGTTCCACAGAACACTCACCCCCGACTAGAATTCCTCAAGGACCCCCACAAAAGGCAGCCCCCGGAATTGCTCATCGTAATCGAGCCCGTAGCCTACCACGAAGGAGTTGGGGATGATAAAACCGTAGTAATCCAGACTAACCCGAACCCTCCGCCGGGCCGGTTTGTCCAAAAGGGTGCACACCCTCAAACTTGCGGGTTGCCTCGTGCGCAGTGTATCCAACAGGTAACGCAACGTGAGGCCCGTATCAACAATGTCCTCGACCAGGAGAACGTGACGCCCTGCCACGCTCTTTTCAAGGTCTTTGGTGATCCTTACCTCCCCCGACGACTTCGTTGAATCACCGTAACTCGACGTGCCCATAAAGTCCACACTGACGTGGTAATCCATGTTGCGCATGAGGTCCGCCAAAAACACGAAACTTCCCTTGAGGACCCCTATCAGCAGAAGGTCGCGACCTTCGTAATCGGAAGAGATCTCCTGGGCAAGCTCCTTAACCCTTTTCTTCAGCTCCGGCTCACTGATGAGCACGCCTATCTTTTCTTTTGACCTGTCCATGCCGGCACCTCTTTTCTAGGGAAGACCACCTGTCTGTCACAAACTTATCATTAAGGGGGGCCGCGTGCAATAAGGAGTTTGACACATGAAAAGTTGTCAAACAATTTGTGCCCGTTACCACGCACCCCCCTGTGCGTAATAGGGAAAGGGTGGTGGAATCATAAAGGGCAGGGGGAAAACATAATGGGAAAGAAATTGTACCGTTCAAGAACGAAAAGAATGATCTCCGGCGTTTGCGGAGGCCTGTCTGATTTTTTGTCCATAGACGAAACCCTGGTGAGGCTAGGCGTTGCCCTCGCTGCGGCAATGACCGCGTTCGTGCCCGTGGCCATTTTCTACTTCATGGCCGTAATAATCGTACCGGAAGAACCAACAGCAGCGTAACCCGTTGAAGAAGGTGGCGGGGAGATTCTCCCGGCCACCTTCCGCGTACCTAATCCATCAAACGGTGTCCCACGAACAGGCAAATCCCCATAGTTACCAGTATCACGGGAGCGAGAAACAGCGCTTTACGTTCCAAGAAAATACCCTTGTGGATGAACCAAACCATGCTGCCTATGAAAGCCACTATGAATATGCCGCCTAGAAGGAAGCTCATCTTGCGATGGTGCTTCCAAAGCGCCATCTTTTCCTCCCAGGTCATGGTGTCCCACTCTTCCCTTTCCCAAACGGGTGGTTTTCTCCACTCTCGCCACACAGGATTACCCCCCGCACCTGCTATTAGAAGACCTCCAAATTAGCCTCCGCCACTTTAACCAAGCGACCGTCGTCGAGACGAACACAGGCAACCTCCATCAAGCCTTCGCTTTCAACGGCTACAGGGTCCTTGGGGATGCTCTCAACTACCCCCCACAGACCGAAGTAAGGGGCCCGGACGCACCTTACGCGATGACCCGGCGTGAGAGAAACCGATGTGTAAAGACGTTCCAGTTCATCCTCCTCGATCCCCTTTTCCGGTAAACCTGCAGCCCCCCTACTTATCATCACCTTGGGCCTGATAACCCCCGCCCTTATCTGCGTGGTGCCGTCCAAGAAGGCGGGTTGCCCCGACGATTTCGTGAGCACCTCCCAGGCCTTTTCGTTCATGGGCATCTCTCCGAAGCCCTCCATGACAACCATACCGAACTCCAGGCCGTCCTTACCCCCGGTTATGCCCACGGATATCTCTTTACCAAGGACTTGGACAAGATCCAGGTTGTTGACCCCGCCGGTAATGATCCCTACGGCCCCTTCATCCCTCGCTTTTTGCACGGCGGCAAGGGACACGAACGATCCTGCCACTAGAACCTTCCCTTTCACATCCCCGGAAACGCCCGCTTCATCAAGGGAACCCCCAGGTCCGTCCGAGCAAAGAGCCAGTACCCCATGCCTTTCTCCCCCGACCCCGAAAACCCCTTCAAGGTAGGAGCCCTCAGCTTCCACCACGCAACCGAAATCGGGAATGATCTTCGCGACGATACCCGCTATGTGGGCCACGGCTTGCGTAGGTTTTATGGGCCTCACGATGGTGATGGTGCCCCTCAACGTACAAATGCGCTCGACGACACCGGCCATGGGCGCGTAAACGTAATCCAAAGAACCCACGCTAGGTGCGGAGGCCAAGATCTGGCCCTCAAACACCTCATCGCCCTCTTTAACCTGGGTGTACATGCGCAAAAGGCGGGGCCACACGCCAAGCTTGCTAGCTGCCGCCACTATGGACATGGGTTTTGCGGATCTTGGGTCCTCCCTTATGATCACCCTACCTTGGATCCTAGAGATGTACTCCACCGTCCCCGTACAAGGTGAGCGTGCCTCGTTGACCTCGGACCAAAAGTGCTTTTGGTACTTGGCGATAACCTCCAAGGCCTCAACTTTGTCCCCAACCTTTTTGAGAAGCACCGAGTCAACGAAGTCCGGGGTCACAGGGTGTCTGAGTTCGGAAGCCAGGTCCAACACGTAGGGGGTGCCCTGCATGAACTGGGACCGGGCCACCACCGTGTCAGGTAGGACAGATTCCCCCTCTTTCACCAGGACTTCCCCGGGTACGATGAGACGGCAAACCCTTTTAAGTCGCGTCGATTCTAGAATCCTCAATCCGGAGGAAATAGCCATATCGAATCACCTTCCTTCCCATGAACTGAGGTTGATGATCTCTTCCGGGTAGATCTCCATAGCTCTGTACCACTCTTTAAGGGCGCCGAGCCTGGCCAGGTCCTTGGCAGGCAGCTTCAAAGGGCGACCCCGCCCGTCAAGGTAGAGCCCGCCGCCCAGGCACCTGGCCGTGAACGTGACGCTTTGCCCGCGGCCTTGGCCCACGTCCACATCCTTCCTAGGCTCCACCGTTATGTCCGGACCCCCTTGGACTTTGACTAGCCGAATGTCCCCGGCAACGACCGGGTACGTCTCGTCACCCACGTGGACCTTGGCTAGGGAGGTCCCCCGGGCCCCCAAGCCCCCAACGGGCGCCACGCACGTTCCAAGAGGTAAAAGCGCCTGATCGGACATTAGCTCCCAGGCAGCTTCGCGCTCAAACTCGAGCATGACCCCAAGATGGGGCAACATAAACTGGTTATCCACGTAAAGATCCGTCACTCCCTCAGGCAAGAAAGCATCGATCATGATCATGGCCGCCTGACCCTTGCGAGGCGCGTAAGACAGGGCACCCCCCGACCCGACTATGGTACCGGTTTGAAGAAGGTCCACGAGGGTTTGACCGGTTCCCTTTTGATCGAACACCTCGAGGAACTCTCTCTTAGGCTTCACCCCTTTAAGCCCCCTCACCAGGCCTTTGTGGTGCTCTAAGGACAGCCTGAGGGCCTCTCTGGCCACAGCTTGCTCAAGCACTAGCTCCTCCATGGTTTGCGGAAGCGTGGTGGGCCGAATCATCTTGTTCGAATTCCAATTCCTGATGACGTTCTCGTCCACTTGCCAAGGCACCCACCGTAGCACAGACTCCGGGCGGGCTTCACCCAAAACATTGGCCATGCTGTACGACATTCCCAAGTTGGCGGACACCGTGCGGTAAAACACCCCTTCTATGATGGAAAACACATCGGTGGTGGCCCCGCCGATGTCCACGGCCAAAATATTGTGGGACCTGTCTTTTGCGAGCTCCTGCAGCATCTCCCCTACAGCTATGGGCGTAGGTTTGATCCTGCCCCCCGCCCACGCTTTCAGCGTCATGTAACCTGGCGCGTGCATCATGACGTGCTCGAGAAATAGCCGGTGAATCTCCTCTCGTGCGGGGTCAAGCACTTCTTTTTCAAGCACGGGCCTTATGTTATCAGCGAAGGAAAGGTCTACGGACTCGTGAAACGCCTCGTACAAAAGGTCCCGAGCTTCCACGTTACCCGCAAAGATTACGGGCAGTTTGAAATCCCTGCCGAACCTCGGCTGGGGATCCGCCATAGCAATGTACTCCGCCACCTCCGCGACCTCGGAGATGTTACCCCCGTCGGTGCCTCCCGTAACCAGGACCATGTCCGGCCTGTACTTCTGAATAGCTTCAAGCCTTTCGATGACAGTCCTGTCGTCATCAAGGGCCACAACATCACCGACTATGGCCCCTGCCCCCAAAGCTGCCCGGTGGGCAGATTCCGCGGTTATGTTTTTTATGAGGCCAGTCACCATCATCTGCAATCCCCCGCCCGCGCTGGACGTGGCCACGAACGCATCCACGCCCCTTTTTTCCTCCCCGGGGGTTATGAGTCTGCTACCTTCGAGAAGCGCGACGCCCGACCTTTCCTCCAACCTGGCCAAAGCCTGGCGAAGACCTATCATCACGTCCGTATCAGGAGCTTCAACGGTGGTCGGGGCCGTTGTCTTTTCTTTGAAGACCCATTTTTCGCCTTGGCGCTCGAACAAAACTGTCTTGGTAGTCGTGCTGCCCACATCGGCAGCGAGGATGCGTTTGATCACAAGGCTCCCTCCTTAAAACCCGCCGCACAGACCGCACTCGGCACAGGACGGGTTGGAAACGGCGTAAACCGGTTTGTTGTGTAACAGCTGGTCGCAAGTGGCGTTTCGTACCAGTCGAAGGGGCAAATACACGCCGAGAATGATAGTGGCAAGGCCGAAGACAAAAGCTGCAACGAACCCCCACGTGCCTGCCATAACTTTGCCGAACCCAAAACGAGCTGCCCAAACGCCCAAAGGAAAGCCGAACACGATGCCCGGCCCGCCCAAGCACAGGCCCTCAAGCATCATCAAGCGGGCGTAATCTCTTTTCGTGGCCCCAAGGACTTTCAAGATGCCGAGCGCCCGTTTTCTGCCCAAAAAGGCCGCTGTAAGGACACAGGACACCCCGAAGGACGCGGCTAGAAGAACCAAGAAAGAGGCAAGCTGCCAAGGCATGAGGGCTCTCTTCCCCGCCCGCTCTATCATCTTCTTCCCGCTGTCTGTGGCCATCACCGTTGTGCGCGGGTAATCCCGCCTGATCTTTTCTACGTCTTTTTGTTCGTAAAGAACGACACCGGTGTAAGCGCAGTCAACGTTTTCTTCAGCCAAAAGACTCGACAAAGCAACGGGGTTTACACAAGCCCAACCGGGAAAGTCAAGAGCCGCAGCATGGTCGCTTTCTCCCTGCACCACGGCCCACTGGCGTGAAACAAAAGCCCCTCCCTTTTGAAAATCCACTCTCAAAGAATCATCGGGCCAGACCGCCCCCCCCAACAGCTTGATGGTGCCCGCAGGAAGACCTTCACCCAGCCCGGCCACGAGCAGGTCCCCGCAACCCGACATCCCCCTAACCAGGGGAAACTCAAGGATGGGTGACGTCTCGTTCCAAAAATCCCTTTTAGCCTTGAACGCCGTGTAATCGTCCTCGTACCAAAAGATCGCCAATCCCGGAAACTCAAACTCCGGGTCCAGAACCCTCTTGCCCAGGTTGTGAGCCCCAACGTTGACCGCGGAACTCGCAAGGATGGAGACAGCCACCGTGAGGGCAACGGAGAAACTGACGAAGGCGACCGTGAGCGGCCTTTGCCTCATCCCCCGCGCGATGATCTTCATGAAGACAGAGTTGGCGTTGCTTCTGTTCCCCCTCATTTGGATACCCTCTCATCCACTTCCCCGTCCCTCAAACCCACCACCCGGTCCGCGTACTCTATGAAAGCAGGTTCGTGAGTGACGATGACGAAGGTTTGGTTTTCCGCTTTGTTGAACGCCGAGAACAGTTCCATGATCTCTTTGCTGCTGGCCGTGTCGAGGTTTCCCGTAGGCTCATCCGCGAGGACAACCCCGGGCTTGGGCGCAAGGGCCCGCGCGATGGCGACCCTTTGCTGTTCGCCGCCTGACAGTTCTGAGGGAAAGTGGTTCTGTCTTTTCGTAAGTCCCACGGCATCAAGCAGGTAAGACACGCGCTCCTCAACTTCTTTGGGCCCAAAACCTGCGAGTCTCATGGGCAGGCCGATGTTCTCCCTTGCAGACAGTTCGGAAAGCAAGTTGAAAAACTGAAACACCATGCCCAGCTCGCCCCTTCTCATGATGGCAAGGTCATCTTCTGAAAGCCTGGAATATTTGCGGCCGCGAAGCAAGACCTCCCCGTGGGTTGGTCTGTCTATGCCCCCCAAAATGTTCAAAAGTGTGCTTTTCCCGGATCCTGAAGGCCCCACTATGACCACGAACTGCCCCTCATCTATCTCGAGGTTTACATCTTTCAGGGCAAACAGGCCGTCACCCACCGCGTAGAATTTGGTAATCTGCACGCATTTCAGAACGGGCCCCTTCCACAGTTTTGAGTTACTCACGTTTCAACACCTCCGCGCAAGGAATCCTGGATGCCCAAAGTCCCGTGATGGTCCCGAATATGATGGTCAGGGAAGTGGAAAGAGCAAGGGTTTGAAGCAGGTCACCGGCGGCTTGTGCGGCCCACTCTGAGATCCTGGCATCAGAGCTCAAAAGGGCCAAAAGGGACATAAGTTTGCCCGACCCGAAACCCACAAGAGAACCGATCATCACAACGTACCCAACCATCCACAACGCGTAAAGGAGCACGTTCTTTCGGGTGGCACCCACCACCCTCAACAGCCCGATCTTTCTCCTTTGCTGGTTCAAGAGAATGTAAATGGTGCCCGAGACGATGCACGCGGCAAGCGCAAACGTCAAGGTTATGAGAACATCCCTAAAGTCTTTGGAAAGCAATGAAAGGTCGGAACCTGAGGCTTTTATGCCCACGAGATCCGGCACAGAGTAGACGGCGAACCCCTCGCCCAAAACTGCCCTTATGTCGTTCACGGTTCCCTTAGCTAAAGACATGCGGCCCACTTTGACGCACACCTGGTACGCGGGCAAATCCGAAAGGCCCTCGCCCCCCAGGAAACACTCTTTCACGATCTCATCGAAGGTTTCCTCGTCCACAACGATCTCCGGGCGTTCCCAATACACGGGTAAGGTCACCCGCTCAGTGCTTCCCGGCACGTAAACGTCCTCCTCCCCCACCAACACCCGGTAAAGGCCCACCACGGCAAGATCCTTGGAAACGCCTCTGTCCCACAGGATGTCCACGTCGTAACCTTGCCCTTTTCCGGGCACAACCCGCAAGGCCGGGCACTTCACGGTTATCCCTTCCCCTAAAGAAAAGGGCGAACCCGGTGTCCCCGGGGCTAGGGCCTCACCCCCCACCTGTATTTCCCTGCCATCGGCGAGCAAACCGCCCAGCGGGTAACCTTCATGCGTCTTCCTTCCCCGCAAAACGGCCTGGAACTCGTAACCCGGTGCTCCCACCAAACATGGTATGGTTCTGTAAACCTCAACTCCCTCAACGTTTGGCACACCTTCTAGCGCGTTTACCAAATCATCCGGGGAAAAGCCCCGCCACGGCGGTGCATCCTCGGGTATGAGGTAGCCGCTTTTTTCGAGCTGCGGGAAGAAGTACAGGATGTGAGATTGCCAATCGCTACCCGCCCACCAAGCCCACTTCAGGGGCTCTTTTGACGTGACATCCAATGCGCTGGGGGCAGGAAAAACGACAATGTCACCCCCCACAAAGCTTCTGTACGGAGCCAAAGCTCCCGTGGGGTACCCGTCAGGCAGAACCCTGGAAAGCACCAGAATCAGCGCGGCCAAGGCCATAGCTGTCATGGCCATGCCCGTTCGGGTCGAATTCCTCCTCACTTCCCTGGTTGCAAGGCGAATGAAGTCCACACAAATCACCTCCCAGTGCAAACACCTTTCCACACCATGCGAAGAGGTTCCTGCCTTTCCTTGCTTGTATTCAAAAACAGGGATCGCCATCACAGTTTACGGGGAGATTTGCTTGCTCGAAGCAACCTTGTGAAGTAAAACACCCGGTGCACTGCAATATTTGCTGTGAGCAAAAACAACGGGGTGGGGGAATGTTTCAGGCAAGCGTGACGAACTTGCCCTGGACAAGTGGTCACGGGTTCTTCGGAGGGCACGCCCTTGTGCAGTTCCTGCTAAGAAAGGTTGGCCCGCAACCAATTGCTCCTTTCCTTCATCACGGGAGCAAGCTCATCCCCCGCACTTTCGAGCCACGCTGCAAACGAGCTTGCACAATCTATCTCCAAGACAGGAATCTTCGATTCCCTGGCAGCTTTTAGGGCATCTGAGAACAGAGCGAACGTCTTTTCCCGGGATCCCAGAACCGATTCCGCCTCCGCCAAGGCAATCTGGGCGTACACGGTCCCCTCCGCTTGGGACGATGCGCGAAAGTGCGCGTAACTATCCTGGGCCAACCCTTTCGCTTCAACCCAACCGTTTCTGTCGGCACCTCGCAACAGACACCGGGCAAACCAGATGTTCACCGAGTGCGTGAGGCTCGGATCGCTGATCCCTTCGAGAACTCTCTTTGCCTTGTCCAGCTCCCCGGCAGATTGGCGGTAATCCGCCTTCGCAAAATGGGCCTGACCGAGCCACAATCTCGCCTGAGCTTCGACCACAGGCACCTTTTTTTCAGCAAGAGCAAGCCCTCTGTTGAAGAACGTTCTGGCCCTATCCTCGTCCGCCTTTGCCAGGCATATCCTGCCGAGACCCAGCAAAGCTTGGGCCATCATGCCGGAATCCTGAGAAGCGGTCGCGATGTCCAAAGCTTTGTCGTAGGCCCCCTGGGCAGCTGCCAAAGACCCCATCTCAAACCTTACCCCAGCTATGTTAAGCATGAGCCTGGCGCTTTGTGAGGAACCTTCAGGACACAGCCTCAGGGCCCGGGTGAGTTCCTCCAGCGCCTCATCCCTCAAACCTTTTCTGGACAAGATGTGGCTGAGCACAGACAATCCCATGGCAAGATCCGCTTGGTTGTTCTCGCTCTCCCACTGCAGGATGTTCGATCTTTGATAGGCCAGAGCAAGATCGAGCTCCCCCATGTTGAGGCAGGTCGTCACCATCATCTGATTCACCATAGCTTTTTTGTCCTGGGGGCTGTCAAGAGCTGCATCCAAAGAGCGTATTAAGTGAAGGTAATCTTTTGTCTTGTGCCAAGCTCCTTCGCTGAAGGAAGCTTCCGCGGCCTTGCTGAACCAAACCCGGGCAGAAAGAAGATCCCTGCCCTCAAGGTACAGCTCCCCTACCGCCCCCTCCTGGGCACGGCCGTTTTCGGCGAAGAAATCCGCCAAAGCGAGGCAGGCATCGCTCTTGATCTCCCCGGAGATCAACCGGGAGTACACGCTCTTTCCCCCTTCGGGGGAACTAAAGACTGTGCCTTCAGGGGTCTGTCTGGGCAACAGAAAACCTTCGAACATGAGTGCCCCCAAGGCCCTGTGGAGGCGGGCCTCGCTCCAACCCGTGGCGAGCTTCAGCATTTCCGGTGAAAGAGCTCCCAATGTTCCCTCCAAGCACGCGACCAGGCCCAAAATCACTCTACAATCGGGTTCTTTGGGAACGAAACCGTAGGGGGTTGCCCCGCTTGGGTCCCCCCCGGGTGCCTTCGTCTCTTTTCCCCAAGATACCAAAGCGTTGTGAAATGCTCTGCCCACAAGGGACATCTCGCTGTCGGACAACAGGTTCAGTTCCCTGTACAAGGCCTTCAGCAAGACAGGGTCTTTGACGTTGAGAGCGCTCAGAAAATCCTCAAAGGCCCGGAGATACCCGGGCCTTCCTGAAGATACGGTTCTTCTTTCCTCGGGCTCCGGGGCAAAGAACTCCTCGTCCGGTGAGGAGTACAACCGGGCCACAGTTGTACCCAAGGCAAGAGCTACAGCGTCTTTGTGCAGGTCACTGAGGTTTCCTCTGTCGCCGGACAGTATGAGCGACAAATACGAGGGGCTCAGACCCACCATCTCGGCCAGGTCCTTGACCTTCAAGTTTTGCCTGGCCATGAGCTGCTTCACATTGATACGAAATACATCACTGGATCTCATGTTCTCGCCGGATCACTCGCAGACCACGTTGAGCAAGGGGACCTCCTCAACCCCCTCACCCACCTTTACCTTGACACAAAGGGCAGAAAGGCCGTTGTCCATGGTTACTTCCCTTTGTTGAGGATCGACCAACACCCCTGACACCCTTTCCCCGGACGCCCTCAGGACGGTCACAGGATCGCCCGCGCCCGCCGCCAAGGTCTCTGCCTTCTCCTGCTCACCCCGGGGAATCTCAAGGGGCACGAACACACACGCATTGCCGTCGCTGCCGTCCACGAAAACGCGCTTGTTCCTGTGCTTTTTCAACAGGTCCAAAGCGTCCTGACCCATGGAAAGATCTCCGTAGCCCTCGGTCACAACGAGCACCGGAGCTATTTCAAGGGGGGACGGGGCTTTTTCAGGCTTGATGGCGTCCCTGACCCAATATCTAGCCAAAAACTCATCCCAATCCAAGGAATCCGTCAATCCTTTGTACCAGTCGAACGTGTCGTAGCTGACGCCCCCTGCCACTACCCCGGCCACCCTGTAGCGCAGGCACGCGTCAAGGAGTTCCCTTGTAGCGACACCCGCAGTGACAATCACTGCCCCCGCATGCTCGGGCTCCACCGCGGAAGGGGGCAAAACCTCGCCCGGTTCAGATACCCGAACGTCAAGCAAGCCAGACCTTCCGTGGCCAACCCCCGTGGCTCCGTACAGGGCATCCCCTAAGGATTGGACCCACACGCCCAGGGCATCGTCCGCCCTTTTAACGTGTCCGGGGACGTGGCTTGGGAGAGACACCGGTGCCTCTTTTATGGAGATGATACCGAGCATATCACTGACATTCACAACTTCGCCATCGCAAGGGGCGATGTACTCCGTGTACCCCAACCCGAACAGGTAGGAGTAATAGGCGAGGACTTCCCCTCGTTTGACCTTTTTGCCTTTTTCCACAAGCACTGTCGCGATGATCGTTCCTTCCGACGTCTCAACCCGCACGTTTCTCAGTCGCTGGCTTGGCGGAAAGGATCCCAAAGGGGTATCCCACGTAACCTGTTGGCCTTCCTCAACATCCAATTGTCCTGTGGCCGCAAAAGGCCTGTGTGCCAAGAATCCCTTGCCCTCTTTTACTCTGTAATCACATCGCAAGACGACCCTCACCTGCTCCCCCCCCTTCCCCACTTCGTGAGAACACTGTCCGGAAACACCCCTAGGTTTTTGTACCACGTAGCTAAGACACCTTCCCCGGCTTTTTCAACCCCGTCGACCGATGCACGGGGCCGGCAATCCACGTAAAGATCGGAAAATGCACCTAGGGCGCTTTCGACCTGCCTGCCTTCCCCTTCCCCGAAATCCTCGCTGCCCACGGGTTTTAGAAGGATTCGGGGTTCGCCGGATCCCTCAATGGGAAAGTGCACGATCTCTCCGGGGGTTAAAGGCAGGGTTTCGGTCCCCGTTTCCTTTATGAGAGAGGCCCACCCGCTCTTCACCCTAGCTCTGCCCCCGCTCGCCACTGCGGCAACCCCCAGAAGGTTTTCCAGGGGGTTTCGAAGGCCCAAGGCACCAGCCAAAGACAAAGTGTGGGACGAATCCCTGTAGTAGCCCACCACCCCGCTTGTGGGCAGAACGTCGAGCCCCAACGACAGCAAAACCCCGTCGGGGAGCAAGCCCGCTACGTGGCCTGTGAAAATCACATTTCTGATCCTGTGGGGTTTCAAGAGAGTCTCCCCGCTCTCAACCCTTACCTTGAATGTCTCAGAAATGTCCCTTTGTCTGTGGATGCCCCGGAGCTCCGCGGCGCACTCTTTGTGCTCGCTCAGGGCTTCCGCCATGGCCTCCTTAAGAAAGGCCACGTAAAACGCCAGTTCCTCCCAAGACGACGGCACCAAGTGGGGACGCAGTTTAAGGTTACTCACCGCTTCTTTAGCTCTGCTCTTGAGAGCATTGCCTGGAACCCACTTGATAGCCCTGGCAGGATCGACCCTGTCCGTGCCCGTCACCGTGCGGGTAAAAACCCCGTTGATGCACGAGAACACCTGCACAACATCACCGTCAAGGGAAAAGCCCACAACGTTTTGTTCCGTCTTGGAATAGATGGCTTCGAAGGCCCTTCCCAAAACGTGCCCACCCGGCAGGATTTCAGGGGAGCCCAACCTTCCAAAGCCCCCGTACCCAGGGGTCTTCCCTATGGAGCTGGAAAAGACATCGACCACCGCTTGCCGAGCTGATTCCAAGCTTTCCTGCTCAAGGGTTGCCCGCACGTTGTCAGCCCACACTATGGGAGCACCCTCCCCGAAAATTCGACCCACTTCCTGGCGCCCTTCCAAGCTGGCGGCGTAGACCACAGGCACTGAAGCGTTCCCTTTTCGGGCGAGACCTTCCGCGAGTATCCTTCCAATATTGAAGAGTTGGTGTCGCCCGGAACCCAAAATGTTCTCGTCGACGCCACCTGCTAAAACGGCCAAACTGACATCCTGGCGCCTCAAGTCCGATATCCTTTCGGAATCGTGTCTACCGTCATCCACGGCCACCACATCGGTGACCGTAGCCCCCCCAGCCAAAGCAGCTCTTCTGGCAGATTCGCCGGATATGCCCTTGACCACGCCCGCGCACACAACCCTGGGCTGTCCTCCGAACGTTGTGGTTACGAGCACCCTGTCCGGGGAGAGCATGCCCTCCTCTTCTATTTCACCAAGGGCCTTCAAAGCCCCGGGACAAGGCCCACCCCACGTTACGGATGTCCTGCGCTTTTTGACGCTAAGACGATCCGACTCCACATCCACCACGCTAGCCTTTGACACGAGATTACTTAAATCCACATGCAAGATCCCTTTGGGCAATGCCTCCACCTCCACTATCCGGCTTTGCTTCTGCCTCCAGCCTCAGACCCTACGACCTCTCCGTCAAGCATCTGTAACACTCTGTGGGACCATGTTTTGATGACAGGATCGTGAGACACCACGATGAAAGTCTGGCCATTTTCTTCATTGAGCCGCCTGAATATGTCGCCTATTTCCCCGGAGGTTTTTGAGTCGAGGTTGCCCGTGGGTTCGTCGGCTAAAACCACGCTGGGATTGTTGGCCAAAGCCCTGGCTATGGCCACCCTTTGCTGCTCTCCGCCGGAAAGCTCCAGGGGCTTGTGCTTCATCCTGTCCGCCAACCCTACCGATTCAAGAAGGTAGCTTGCCCTGTCGTCCATTTCCCTCCTGCTCAGATTGCCGAATCTCATGGGTAACACCACGTTTTCAAAGGCTGACAGGTGGGAAATGAGGTTGAAAAATTGAAAGACAAACCCAACATTGTGCCTGCGCACCTTCGCCAGACCACTTTCCGACAATGACTTGTACCTTTGGCCGTCCAAAATGACGTCCCCGCTGTCGGGCCTGTCCAGGCCACCCAACAGTGACAACAGTGTGCTCTTGCCGCTGCCAGAAGGGCCCATCAAGACCAGGAATTCACCCTTGTCTACAGCTATGTTGACGTCGTTCACCGCGTATATGGTGCGGCCTAGGAAAAAGGATTTTCTGAGGTTCACTGTGCGAAGAATCGGACTATCCAAGATGAACCCTCCAAACAATAAGGACTTGTGGTATCGGGGCTATCTCAACCTTATTCGTCGCAAGTTTGGCTTTTCCTGCAAGCTAGATCCCTAGAAAGGCCGCGGCCAGGTAGCGGGCAGCCAGACCCCGGGTTGCAGTTTCCTCCCCGCCTGACCCTTTGATGCGCAGAAGAAGCCCCATCCTCCTTTTTCTTTCGTCTTCCCCTAGAGCTGCTTTTTGAAGAAAGCCTGAACACGCCTCATGCACGGCCTTTGACGTGACAGGCCCCTTACCCCCCTGAAGTTCAAGCAAGTGGGGAACCGTTTCCCAACCGTAAGGAACCCCCGATTCGGGCACACACATGGAAGTGAAGGAGGAAACCGTCACCTTTTCGTCGGGTCTCACGCGGTTGCTAGCGAACGCCACCTTGAACCCGGCCAAAGCTAGGGCCTTCGAGGCCTCGTAACCGGGGTGTTCCGGCCCTATGTCGGCAAACTGCCCGAAGGACAGCAGCTGCGACACAGTCACCACCTTGTAGTCGTGCCTTCTCAGGATCTCAAGCTGCCTTTTCAGCCCGAACGGTGCGGGGGCCTGTCCGTTCATGTTGTACCCGTCTTTGTGAAAGATGATGGCTCCACAAAGGGCATCGGCATCTTTCTTCAAAATGGACTCTAGAGGTCTCACCATCTCATCCAGATCCTTTTCGAAGTCACCGGTCGAAGGCTTCCAGCCTCCCCCGTCGAAAGAAGCTCCCAAGTACAGGTAACCCATGGCTCTGTACGCGTCGTAGGCGTCAAACCCATCTCTCATTTTGTCTATGTAGTGGGGCGGCCGGCCAAGCTTCATCTCAAAACCCGTGGCACCTGCAACGTAATCGTGAAGGGCCTTCAGGTCCGCGAGCACCGCGTCGTAACCTTGAAGGTAACGTCTTTTGGCGTAAGGGTAGCGGCAAGGCCCGAAAGGCATGTGAGTGAAACCGTGGTTTGACAGCTCGTGACCTTCTTCCACGATCCTTTTAAGGAGTCCCTTTTGGTTGACGGCACCCGCGCTCAGGTCCTCGTTGAAGGCCGGGTAATGGTCGTGAAAGACCCCGTTCCAGTAGGGACCTCCCGACTTACCCTCTTCGTCCGGATACTTAAAAGCCGTGGTGCCTATGATGTCGAACGTGCCCCTGGCGTCAAACTGCCTTAAAGTCTTCAGAATCATGGGCGTTACGGGTTCTCGATGGGGTAAGGCGGGTCCCGCACAAGGACCGTCATCGAAGGTTATGGCCACAAGCCTTCGCTCTGTTTTTACACTGTCAATCCTTCTCGTGAGATGGACCTTCCGATCCAGGGCACGGGCCTTCATTTCACGGTACAAAGCTCTTGCTCCCAACACATCCTCACACCCTTCCTGCCGTAAATTCTACCTTTAAGCCCGGGACACGTAAATCTGACAACAATTTCAACGTTGCCCGACAATTGCGCCGGTGGTAAACTCAAACAAAACATTCATGGGGGTGTTTCAATGTGAAGAAAGAAGACAAATTCCTCGACGAAGGTCTTTCTTTCGACGACGTCCTTCTCGTTCCTGACTACTCCGAGTCCCTTCCAAGAGAAGTGAACGTTTCAACACGCCTGTCCCCTAGGATCAGACTGAGCATACCCATCCTGAGCGCGGCCATGGACACCGTGACGGAAAGCAGGATGGCCATTGCCATAGCTAGGGAAGGTGGCCTGGGCATCATCCACCGCAACATGCCCGTGGACAAACAGGCACAGGAGGTTGACAGGGTCAAGCGCTCAGAGCACGGCATCATAACCGACCCTGTGTTTCTGTCACCAGACAGATCCGTGCAAGATGCCTTGGACGTCATGGCCAGGTACCACATCTCAGGCATACCCGTGGTAAAAGACGACAAGCTGGTGGGCATAATCACCAACAGGGATATCCGGTTCGAGGACGATCACGGAAAATCCATCTCAGAGGTTATGACGAAAAAGGGACTGATCACGGCCCCCGTGGGAACCTCGCTACCGAAAGCCAAGGAAATCATGGGGAAGTACAAGATAGAGAAGCTCCCCTTGGTAGATGAAGATTTTCACCTTAAAGGCCTCATAACCCTCAAAGATATTGAAAAGACACGCATGCACCCGGACGCCGCCAAAGACTCCTTGGGCAGGTTACTTGCGGGGGCGTGCATCGGCGTGGGCCCCGGGGCCCTTGACCGGGCGAAAGCCCTGGTGGGGGCGGGTTGCGACGTCATAGTTATCGACAGCGCCCACGGCCACACAAAAAGCGTCATGGATATGGTTGAAACCGTGAAATGCGCCTTCCCAGACAAACTGATCATCGCGGGCAACATAGCCACAAGCCAAGCTGCGAAGGATCTCATCGCAAGGGGTGCCGATTGTCTGAAAGTGGGCGTAGGTCCCGGCTCCATATGCACCACCAGGGTTGTAACGGGAGCGGGCGTCCCCCAGATCACCGCCATCTTCAACGTAGCAACGGTGGCCAAAGAGCACGACATCCCCGTCATCGCGGACGGAGGCATCAAATATTCCGGGGACATCGTGAAGGCCGTGGCCGCAGGGGCGGACGCGGTCATGCTAGGCAGCCTCTTTGCAGGCACCGACGAAAGCCCCGGGGACATGGAAATATGGCAAGGCAGGAGCTTCAAAGTTTACAGGGGTATGGGTTCCGTGGGAGCTATGAAAGAAGGCGCGGCGGACAGGTACTTCCAGGAACCGTCCTCGAAGCTTGTGCCTGAAGGGATTGAAGGGAGAGTGCCCTACAAAGGGCCGGTTTCCGAAACAATCTACCAGCTCATCGGAGGGCTCAAGGCGGGCATGGGATACGGTGGTGCCCCGAACATAGGGGAATTTCACAAGAAAGCCCGACTGATTAAGATAAGCGGGGCGGGCATAAGGGAGAGCCACCCCCACGATGTGTACATCACAAAGGAGGCCCCCAATTACACGCCCTACAGGTAAGGTTACTTGGGGGGCTTGTAGGTGACCCCTTTCGTGTACACGTTAGAAGGGTTCCACAGCAAGAACGTGTCGATCTCGCTTTCAAAAGTGGCCTGAATCTGGTCTTGGACCTCTTTCGGGCCATATTTTATGCGAAAGGAAAAGTCCTGCAGCCAGGGCCTGATCTTGGCCCGCAAACCCGACGTCCGTTCTTTGGCTTCCGCCATAGCTTTCAGAACTACCTCGTAAGGGTGAGCTTCAGGCACGTCCAAGCCGTAGATGCCCGCGTTGTAGTAGTGGGATGGGTACACCATGGGGCAGATGAAGTCCACCACGGACGCTACGTCCTCGAGTTTCTGGCCTATGCCCATGTCGTCAGAAGCTATGGTAGTGAAACCGAATATGTCCGCGCTCAAGTACCCCTTGCCTTCCACGAACTTCCCCAGGTACTCAAGGAAGGAGACTATGGCGTCCCCCCGACCGGAATACTCGTCGTAACCGGGCATCAAAACACCCGACGTTTCCAGGTTTTGAGCACTGTCGGGGAACCGCACGTAATCAAGTTGTACCTCATCGAAACCCATGTCAAGGGCCCAAAGGCACAGATCCTTCACGTACTCCCAGTTTCTCTTGTCGTAAGGGTTGAGCCACAGCCTGCCGTCCCTGTCTTTCCACAAGCTGCCGTCAGACTTGCGAATGGCCTGCTCCGGCATAGCTTTTGTAAGGTGGGGATCTTGAAAAGCAACTATCCGGGCGATAGTGAAAATGCCCTCCCTTTTGAGCTCGGACACAAGCCCGGGGAAGTGACCGTAACCCGCAGAAGGCGACGACAAAGGAGAGGGCGGTTTGCACGGAACTCTCCCATTGTTGTCCTTCACATCTATGACCAAGGCGTTCAGGCCCTCATCGCCCCTCAACAGTTTCATGGTTGACGCCATCTTGGACGGAGAACCTGCGCTGTCCATGGTCAGGTAAACGCCTCTCACATCGAGAGCTACCTCAAGGGGGGGCACGGAGGTCGTGTTTTCGGGCCCCTTTGCCTCCCCCCCGGGGATTTCTGGTACGGGGGCTTTCCCCCAATCCAAGGATATGTATCCCCGTGAAAAGGCGGAATACACAGCGGCACCGACCAACAAAACAAAAATGAGGCCAGCCCCTAGCAGATCCTTCCTTCTTTTTTGTGCCCTTCTCTGTGCCCGTTCAGTCTTTAAGCCTGTGCCGCCCACGTTAGCCCCTCCGTCTACTCGAGCTTTTTGTTACCTTTAACAGTGCTCTTTTCGACTTTAGACCCGTGTTTACCTTCTTGTGTTCTGAGGGAGGTTATGCCATTACCTTTTCGGGTAATATCTGAGCGCCACAAGGATCTCGATCCGCCCCAACAGGAGTTCCAGGGGTATGACCAGCCTCTCTATGTCCAACGTGGATATCATGACCCCCTTACCTGTAATCAGGGTGGGCGGGGACAAACGGCATTTGTACCCCTGTGCTTCCAAGCCTGTGGCAGCCTGACCCGTGATGATGTTGCCCATCTCCCCTATGGCGGACTCCGCCAGGGAATCGAACACAGGGACCGGGGCCCCTATCATCTCCGCTGCCACACCCTTGGCGGTTCGTTCCGACATGCAGTAAATGACGATGCCCTCGGCATCCCCCGTCACACCTATGGCCACGTTGATTTCCCCGGACGTGGTCTTCGATTGCTCGAGTCGTAGCTGGCCCCGGTTCACTTCGGTGTTCAGAACATCCTGGATAAAGCCGTAGGCCGATTCCAGAAAAGGATTGACCAAAGTAGCCTTAAACATGGTTTCCCCCCTCCTTGTGTCGCGAGATCTTTTTGTAAAAGAAAGGGCAGATTTGAATCAGCCCGTACTTTTTCGGATGTAGCAAGGCTTCCGTGGAGCCCGTGAGTATGACCCCTTCCTCCGCAAGGCTTGCTGCCAAATTCCTAAGAACCAAGTCCCTTGCTTGTGCCGTGAAATATATCAGGACGTTCCTGCACAAAACTAGGTGAAAGCCAAACGGGTAAGGATCTACAAGCAAATCGTGTACGCGGAACGTAACACGCTGCTTCAAATCATCTTTAACTCGAAACCCATCTTGCTCTCCGGTGAAATATTCCACTGCCAGGTGTTTGGGGACCCCCTGAACCTCTTGCTCACTGTAAAGACCTTCTTTGCCCCGGGCCAAGCAGGCAAGATCGATGTCCGTCGCCAACACACTGTAACGGGCCCCGAACGCTTGCTCGAGGCAAATGGCCAAGGAGTAGGCCTCCTGACCCGATGACGAACCTGCACTCCAAGCCCGAAAGACCCCGGAGGGGTTGAAACTGGGCAAAATGTCTTCCTGCAACAAAGCCCACTGTGCGGGGTCCCTGAAGAATTCGGACACGTTGATTGTTATCACATTGCGAACATGGTCCGCAACCCCGGTATCCCTTTCAAGAGCCCTTGCAAGGGTGTAAAAGCTGTCCATGCCCAGTTTGACTCTCAAACCGTCAAGTCTCCTGTGCATCTGCTTTCCTTTGTACCCCCCAAGATCGATGCCAAGCACCCCTTTCACCTTCTTGCACAGGTACAGGTAACTGAGGTCGCTGCCAGGGTCGGTTCTCACGGGACACACCTTTCCCTTACGAAACGGGTCATGAGCGAGCCCATGGCGTCCAAGGGGGCAACGCGGTCGTAAGCACCGGCTGCGACGCAAGCCCCGGGCATTCCCCACACCACACTGGTGTCACGATCTTGGCAAAAGACCGTAGCCCCCCATGCCCGGGCGTCCTTGGCACCTTGCACCCCATCGTAGCCCATGCCTGTCAGTATGACAGCCAAGAGGTTCTCCCCGAACAAAGGCCCCGCATCCTGCAAAGTGAGATCAACGGCGGGCTTGACCCCGTGTACGGGTTCCCCGGTGCCAAGAGCTAGGAAGGGACCCTCCGCGTCTTGACCCCGCTTGATCCTCAAGTGATAACCTCCGGGGGCAACGAGAATTCTGCCTTTGAGCAACCGGTCGCCTTCGCAAGCTTCCCTGACGTTCACTGCACAGACGGAATCCAACCGCCTGGCAAATGACGCGGTGAACCCCGGGGGCATGTGCTGGCATACCACCACGGACCCGGGAAAATCACGGGGAAGGGAGGGAAGAACGGTTTCAAGGGCCTGGGGTCCTCCCGCGGACGACCCTATGACTATAAGGGTGGATGAACGCCCTTTTGGCGAAGCTTTTTCTTTCACGGGATCGTGAGCCCGGTGGCGTCCTCTTGGCCTGGCCTTGGATGCGTCCCGGATCTTTTTGCACAATTCACCCGCTACGGACTCAACGTTCACCCTCAGCTCCGGTTTCGGCATAAAATCAACCGCACCTAAACTCAAAGCCTCCAGGGTTACGCTTGCACCTTTTTTGGTCCACGCAGAGAACATAATCACGGGCAAGGGGCACTTTTGCATGATCTCACCCAGCGCAGATATGCCGTTTAGTTCGGGCATCTCCACATCTAGCAACAGGACGTCGGGGGAAAGGTCCATCACCTTCCTGACAGCTTCCCTACCGTTTCTGGCCTCACCGATCACCTGTATGTCTCTGTGATCCCGGAACACCTTCCTGAGGATGTGCCTCATGAGGGCCGAATCGTCGGCGATCACGACCCTGATCAGATCGGGCATTGTTTCTTTACCGCTTGGATTAGCTGTTCCGGTTTGTAGGGTTTGACCACAAAGTCCCGTGCCCCCGCCCTTATGCAGTCAAGGACCATGTTCTTCTGCCCCAGGGCCGTAACCATGATAACCTTCGCGCCGGGATCTCCTTCCCTGATGGCCTTGAGTGCCTGCAGCCCGTCCATAAGAGGCATGGTGACGTCCATGAGGACCGCGTCGGGTTTTTCGTCGAAATATTTCTTGACTGCCTGGGCCCCATCCGATGCTTCCACCACATCGTACCCCGCCTCTGTGAGCAGCTTTGTTGATTTAGTCCTAATGAACAAAGAGTCGTCCACGATCAGTACTTTGGGCAAGGACATCACTCCTTTTGCATCTCTCCCAATGCTAGATGATTCTGGGTAAGTCGAGGATGACCGCGGGGTCCCCGTTTGCCAGTATGGTGGCACCCGAAATACCTTTTAATCGGGACAGCAGAACCCCCATGCTTTTCACCACAATTTCCTCCTCACCAAGCAATTCGTCGACACCAAGGGCCCGTGCCCGATCCCCTCCCGCGGTCAAAAGCCCGTAGTTACACCGAGAGGGATCCTCACAGGTACCGTAAAGCGCTGCTTCAAGGGCCGCGAAAGGCACCGTTTTACCCCGGATGTTCACTACTTTCTTGCCGTTCACTGTGTGCAGCGAGAAATCCTGTGAGGAAAACACTTCCTCCACAGACGATGTGGAGACCGCGTAAACAGAGGACCCGCACCTCACCAACAGGGCCCGCATGATGGCCAGCGTCAAAGGCAGTCTCATGGTTATGTCGGTTCCCCGGCCGGGTGCCCCGGCAATCTCGAATTGACCGTTCACCCGCTCCAAATTAGCCCTGACCACATCCAGACCCACTCCCCTACCGGACATCTCTGTGGGGGTCTTGACGGTCGAAAACCCGGGGGCGAGCACCAGGTTCAGCGCTTCGTGGTCGGATAGGGCCGAGGCTTGCTGGGAGGTTACAAGGCCCCTCGACACAGCAGCCTTGCGTAGCTTTTCAGGATCGAGCCCCGCGCCGTCATCGCTGACCCTTATGACAACCTGGTTTTCCTCGTGCCACGCCGACAGGGTCACACTTCCCCAAGGGGATTTCCCTTTCGCTCGCCTTTCTTCCCCGCTTTCTATACCGTGATCTACGGCGTTTCTCAAGATGTGGATGAGGGGGTCGTCTATGGCTTCGAGGACGGTCCTGTCCAGTTCGGTAGTTTCCCCTGCCATCTCGAAGCGAATCTCCTTGCCACATTTTTGAGCAAGATCCCTTATCATACGAGGGAACTTAGAGAAGATGCTCCCAAGGGGTAACAAACGGGCTCTCATTATGCCCTCCTGCAATTCCGTGGATGTCCTTTGAAGGTGAGATGCCAGGGCGCTGATCTCGTTCCCCAGGCCTGTGCTGTCCTTGCCCGCCGATAGCCGGGCAGCAATCTGTGTCAGCCTGGTCCTGTCTATGACAAGCTCTCCGACCATGTCCATGAGGGAATCCAAGAGCTCCACGTCCACTCTAACCGTGCGTCCGGGCACAAAACGGTTCCCCAATCCAACTTTACGCTCTGATAGCCCGTCCGCGGTAACCCCCACAACGTCCTGGATCCCCTTAAGCGCCTCCACGGCCTCCGCGAGGTTTTCCCGGTCAGACACAAAAATCTTTATGGATGAGTATACCTCATCGGATTCCAGCTGGCTTGCGGAAGGGACCGAGCCCAAAACCTGTACGATCTCTCCTGCCGTCTGTAGGGCCTGAAAACAGCGAGCTGACAACAAGGGAGCGTCAGGGTTAAAAGTCACTGTGAGGACCCCGGTCCCTCCCGTAACCTCAACTTGCTCTTGGGGTGATGACACTTTGCCCTTAAGGGTTCCCATCCAGTTTCTCAGCCAATCAAGGGAGGAGAACAGGCCGTCTATCAAATCCGCGGTAACCTTCTTGTCACCCGCCCGGACCTCATCCAGGACGCTTTCCATCCTGTGAGCTACCTCAACACCTTCCGAAAGACCCAAAGTGGCTGCATTCCCCTTTACAGTGTGCATGGCCCGGAACAACTCAGCTATGAGGGCTTCATCGTTCGGCGATCTTTCCAGGATCACAGTGTTCTCTTCCACACTGTCAAGGAGCTCGCCCAGTTCCGCCAGGAAAATCTCCATATCATCGGGGTGTCCGGTCATGGCGAGCCTACCGTATCAGGGCAGATGCAACATCTGCTTCTTTCAGTGTCTTCTTTTGGGCATCTGTCAGGATGGCCCCCAAATCAAGGAGCACAACCAGATCCTTGTCGATCTTGGCGATCCCCTGAATGTACCCAACATCCGGGCCCACTATCATGTCCGAAGGGGTTTCTACAGCTTCCTCGGATACTTGGATCACGGAAGATACTGTGTCTACCACCACACCCGTGCTGTCCCCTTCCGCTTCCACGATGACGATGCGCTGCGTGGGTTCTGGGGGGCGTTTTTCCAAGCCGAACTGTCGCCTCAAATCCAAGACGGGGATAACTCTTCCTCGAAGATTTATGATGCCCTCAACGAATTCCGGGGCTCGGGGAACTGGAACTATGACCTGCATGGGGATGATCTCCCGAACTCTTTCTATGCTCACGCCGTAATTTTGACCGTTGAGGGAAAACACAACGATTTGCCGTTGTGCACCGCTTCCCGCAACTTTGTCACCCTGTTGCACAGCAATCCCCCCTTGTCGTTGATCATCGTCACGGGGGACCCCAACGTTAAGGGGAAGGAGCAACAATCAAAGATTCCACCCGTTCTTCTATGATTTCCAGGATCTTTTTCCCTGCGGGGGATAGCTTGGTGAGCCTTCTGAGACCCGGTCGCGCATCGCATCCTCGGCTGGAACTCATGCCCCTGTGACCATCTGTTCCGATAAAGTGCACGAAATCCCTGCGTACAAGTTTCTCTGCGAAGGAACGCACATCCCTGCCGTAAACACCGAGCAAACTTCCGAGGTTAAGCTGCATGTAAGCACCGGACTCGATAAGCTGTTGGCACTTCTTGAAGCTACCGCGAAGTTCCGAGTTTCGCTCCGGATGGGCTATCACAACCTGCGCCCCCCGCAATTTCAGCTCAAACAGGATGTCAAAGGTGCCCACTGGCAAACCAAAAAACGGGAGCTCCACCAGCACAAATTTGCTGTAGCCCAAGGGTCTCACAACACCGGAAGTGAAATCTCTAGCCAGGGACGGTGAAATGTGCACTTCAGATCCGGGAAGGATGTCCAGGTCCATCCCGGAATCCAAAACAAGCTGTTGTAGCTTTTGAACTGCAGAAAGTATTTCTTCCCCTGTGGGCGTGTAACCCTCGTAGATATAATGGGGGGTGGCGAAAACCCTCTTCGCACCGCTTGCTAAGGATGCCCGGGCCATGTCCAAGGACTCTTCCCAGGACCTGGCCCCGTCATCGATGAACGGCAGTATGTGACAGTGGAGATCGCTGTAGAAACCCCCCGTCACCCCGCCTCACCCGGTTCGCCGTAACGGTAGTAGCGATACTTGTAGTGCCCTTTCCCGTAGTTGACCTTGTTAAGGACCACACCCAAGATTCTTCCCCGGGCCTTCTCGAGGACGCTTTTGGTTTCCTGAGCCATATCGATCCGAGTTTCACCGGAAACTATGACCAAAACTATGCCATCCACTTTGGATGCCAAAATTGTTGCGTCCGCAACGATGAGGGTAGGGGGGGTATCAATTACTACGTGGTCGTACTGGCCGCGGACCGTCTCAAGAACCTGCCCCATCGCTGGAGAATCGAGCAGCTCCGCGGGGTTGGGTGGAATGGGGCCGCTTGTGAGAATGTGCAACCCCGTGTCTGGGCACTCCACAATGGCATCGGACAGCCCTAGGGAATCGACGAGTACGTTCGTCAGCCCGGTTTCGTTTGTGACCTTCAGCCTGCGATGGCAGGAAGGCCGCCTCAAATCACAGTCTATGAGGAGTACCCTTTCTCCCGCCTGCGCGTAGGAGAGGGCAATGTTGACAGCAACGAGGGTTTTACCGTCGTCAGGGCCGCCGCTCGTCACAAGCAAGGTTTTCATCGTTTTCCTGTCGGCGGTGTAGTTAAGGCTGGTACGTATGGTTCTGAACGCTTCACCTACCACAGTTCTGGCATCCGTGTATCTGGTCACTCAAAACCCCTCCATTGCCCGACAGGTTTGTCTTTCACTTGTCAGGATCCTCGAAAAGCGGTACAGCCCCCAACGTGCCCAAGCCCAAGTGTTGCTCCACGTCCTCCCTAGTCTTGAGGGTGTTGTCAAGGTAATCCAGGACGAAGACCAACAGCACGGACAAAAAGCCCCCCAACACAGCGGCAACCGCCATGTTCAACATTTTACGGGGTTTGACAGAAGAGGAAGGCACAAGCGCAGGTGAAACAACCGCTATGGTGGTCTCCCCCAAATCCAACGATTGCGCCATTTGAGCTTCAACCATTTTGGCATCCAGAAGGCTGAGTGTAGCCTCCACTCTCGACAGGTGAGATCTCGCCTGCTCCTCCTCGTTCCTGATTTCGTTAAGGGTCGATTCCATGCCGGACAGTTTGGTTTCAAGGGACGCAACTTCTGCCTTAAGCCCTTCTATCCTGGCGATCGATTGGGCAAGCGACAGTTCCTTTTCCTGCTTGCGCCTAAGCATACCCTCGTACTCTTCGTTGGGAACAGAAATGGGGGTTTCCCCTTCCCCGGGAAGCATCACAACCGGAGGTATGGCATCTAGCAGAACCTCTATCTGCCGCAATCCCGCCTCAAGGGTGCTCCGTTCCACCTGTTCGCTCACTAACTGCTCTCTGAACCTGGACAATGATCCGCTGTACGCTGTGATCTCCCTGGCAAGCACCGCCGCGTTGTTGGGCTTGGCCTGTATCTTGGCGAGGGTTTCGTAGGCCGCTGCCTGTTCTTCCCTCAGGATGTCTCTTTGCTCCGACAGAAATGCCAAGGATTTGGTCATGCGTTCCTGGTTCGTTTCAGACACAAACTGCACGAACTCGGACGCAAGAGTGTTCGCCACTGAAGCTGCCAACGCCTTGTCCACGTTTTGCACGCGAATCTCTATGAGGTTAGTATCCTTTATGACTTGGGGGTTCACCTGTGACGCCAGGACCCCGGGGGACACATCCTTCAAACCCATTTTCTCTATGACCCTTCGTAGGAAATATGGGCTTGTGATCTGGCTCAAGTATGTATTGAGTGTCACGGAAGGGATCCGGGACACTGTGTCCACCACCGATGAGTCCGGGGGGCGAACGGAAGACTGGCTTTGGGCAGCATTGCTGACCATAAGAGTAACCTTTGTTTCGTAAATCGCGGGCAACACAAAAAAACTGAAGACCCCGCTGGTGAGCAACGCGATCCCCGTGAGAAGAACCACCACCCACTTCCACTTCCAAAGCACTTCGAAATAATGTCTGAGATCAATATCTTCTGGTTCCAATGCCAGCCCCTCCATAAGCCTGTCCCTTAACGTTAACGATCGACAAGCCTGTAGTATGTAAGGATTTTTTCAACCTGGCTATCCCGCGCCCCAGGTTGCTTTGCTCCGCTTAGGGTTCTAGCCGCTACCAGCCATTTCGAACCCTCTTTGTCTCCTGCTAGCTCCAAATAGCCTAGGGCTTGCTCCAACTCCCCGAGTAAATAATGGGCCTGTCCCACATATTTCGCGAGCCCTAGGGTAACATCTAGCTTGTCGGGCTTCCACTTGTGCTTATCGGGTTCTTTGATCTTTGCCTTAAGCCCCTCCAAGACTTCGGGAATTCCCGTAATCTCCTGTAAAACCGCCGCCACCTTCCCGCCGGAACAATCGCCTTCTCCTATGCCTTCATACAGACAATACGCAACACCTGTCTGGGCCATGTTCTCCCAAGCTTTAACGTCAAGGGGCAAAACCCTCGCCACATTGCGGCAAGCTTCCCATGCCCCTTCAAAATCCCCAAGGGCCGTTCTGGTCCGGCCCTCTTTTATCCCTTGGGTGATGTTACACGGGGCCAATTTACGGGCCTTGTCGAACATATTCAGGGCGTCTTCCCTCAGATTGGATCCGCCTCCAAGGGCCGCCTGGGCCGCGTACGCTTGGCCTAGGTCGAAAGGGTAACTCGATGTAAACCTGTCATACTGTATAGCCTTTTTGTACAGCTCGGCGGCCTGGTAATAGTCTGCCCGCACGAGCGCCAACGCTCCCAGTTGACCGTACCATGCCCCCTTATGGAAGCTAACGGATGCAAGCAACAGGCACAACCCGAGCCCTACAGCAAGCCAACGCCGGATCCCCGTCCTGCGGGGCTCGTCCTGCCCTTCAACCCAACCGTTCCCCACTGTGGCCCAAACTGCACCGAACGCAGCCCACAGATGACAACCTATGCCGGGTAGCGACAGTTCGAAGTCTGCGGCACTGTGAGCCCCTAAGGCCAAACAAGAGACACACAGGCCTAAAACGTATGTCTTTTCCGGATCGGTTTTGCCTCTTCTCACAAACCGCACAACATGGTAAACCAAAGCACCCCACAGGAACATGTAAGCGCTGAACCCGAAAAGCCCCGTCTCCACAAGCACCTGGGCAAAATGGTTGTGCACTTCGGTTGTCCAGTAGAGCACCGGTTGCACCTGGTGGTACCAAGCGTTCCAAGCACCGCCCCCGCCCCCGAACAGGGGACGCCTGTAAAACAGTTTGACAGCATCCTTTGTCGCCAGGGTGCGAGCCAACAGACTTCTGTCATCCAAACTTATCGTCGCGAAACGGCGGATAACTGCCGGGGGCAACAGATCCTTGGCCTTCGTCCCGTATTGTGACACGAGAACGTAAGAGTAAACTGAGAGAGTTAGGACGCCAAACCCCACAACTGCCCAAGTCAAGGCAGTTCGAACCTGGGCGGACACCGTATCGTCGTAGACCCTCTTGTACACGTACCTGGCCACTTCAACAGCCAAGGAGACAGCACCACCGAAGATGGCCCATTTGAGTGCTGTCCGCCACGCATCCTCGTTGGCCGCCATTGCAAACTGGCCCGCCACCACAAACACTGAAACTAAAGCAGTGCAGGCAGAAAACAAATATCTTAACTTGTACCTTCCCGGCAGCACCAGCAAAAGAGACAAAAGGGCAAAAGGGTAAACGACCCAGGCCGCCCTGGAATACGATGTGAGGAACACCAGAACTTGAGCAAACACGCCTACGGCACACAGCATCCGGAGGATAGGGCTCTCCGTCAGGGTTAGAAATGTGAGGCCGATGATGGAAGTTAACATCATGTACGCGGCCAACGCGTTCGGATACTGCAGCGTGGACATGATCCTTGAACCTAGCACGGCACCCGGAAAGATGTCCAGGCCCGCCCCCGCCGCTATCCCGATCAAGGCAACGACAGTTCCACTGACAAACAGGATGACAGGGACCATTTTGCCAGTTGCTTTCTCCCGGGAAAAGTACCAGCTTAGCCAAAACACAGCCAGGTACAGGATCTGCCGCAGAAACGCCCGCACCGCTTCTTGGGCTGAAGCCGCTCCAAAACAAGCTAACCCGTAAGCCAGCACCATCCACAGAAACCCTAAAGGCACGGATCCCCTTACGGGATGCACCCTCTTCCTGGCAGCATCCATCAAAGCGAGCAGAAAGATCGTGCCAGCACCCATCTGAAACAAAAGCATGTCCGCCCGAAAGAAAAGCCCCCGTAACAACGGCGCCGAAAACAAGAGCAAAGCCGCTGTTGGAACGATCACATAACCAAGGTTAATCTTTCTAGCGGTGCGGCCAAGTAATTCCCAACCTCGCTGAAGACGTCTACCGGAAGAAGCCAAGTATACCAATCTCAAACCTCCAGGTCCAAGTGGGCATCCAGAAAGGTCTGCATTCACCGGGAAGGGGGGCTTTGGGTATTGCCCCCCTTCAAAACAAAAGGTCATCCTTCAACCTACAAGATTCCCGTTTCCTTCATCCAACGGGTCATCATGGTCGCCGCCTGCACCCGTGTACCCGTGTCACGAGGAGCAAACTCTCCTGTGTTGTGACCTTCTATCAGGCCTAGGGCTGCCGCTTGGGCTACTTCCTGCCTGGCCCATTCGCTCACATCGGCGCAATCGCTGAAGCGATCCAGAATTTCGTCGATCTGTTCCGGGGTCACTTCCTCAAGCTTGATGCCGAACGAACCAAAAGCCCTCACCAATAGTGCGGCCATCTCCTCCCTAGATATCGTATCGTCGGGCCTAAACGGTCCGCCAGCGCCGGAGTCACCCTTCGCCAATCCTGCCTTGTGGGCGGATTCTACGTAGCCGTAATGCCAGTCAGAGGCGTTCACATCGCTAAACGTGGGCTTGTCGGGCTTAACCTCATCAAGACCCAAGGTCCTGACCAACATGGTTACGAACTCAGCTCTTGAGGTGGTTGCTTCAGGAGCGAATGTGGTCTTTGTCCTACCCTGGACCACATACTTCGACGCCATAAGATCCACATAGGGCTTGCCCCAATAGCCTTCCTTCACGTCGTCGAATGTTTTTGTGTGCTCCACAGCTATGAACCTACCGTCCTCGAGATCCTTTACTGTGGCAACCACGCTGTTGTCAACAACCTTGCCGCTGACATATACCAGCGAGCCGATTCTGTAAAGGTTCACGTGCTCGGGGTTCTCTACCAGTTTAGGATCGAACCTCACCGCCACGGAAGCACTGCCCACAGTGAGAGAAGTCTCCTTGCCCTGGGCATCCACCGCAACAAATCCGATGGACGTAACCTTTGAGGCAGGCGTTATCCGCTCATGGCCCTCAAGGGGTTCAGCATCCAATATATTTTTGGTTTCGTCGTCCATGAAGGTATGTATCCTCACCTGCAACGTTCCAAGGGGACCTCCCGCTGCTTGTACCTGGGCCTTCAGGGTTTCCAGGATATCAGCTTCGATCACCAGCTCCGAGGAGCCAAGGTCCAGGATAGAGGGCACAGAAGCCCTCCCACCGGTCTCAAGCACCGACAAAGGCAGATTAACCACAGCTTTGCTAGGTAGTTCCGTCGTTCCCGGTACGGGCTTCAAGCTGACGATCACAGCACCCGTCTCAGGTGCCTTGGCGTACACATCCTTGACCTTATCAGGTGTTACGTAGCAGTTTGCCTGATCCTGTCTCGGATCGTACGACTGCCACCCAGTGTCAGTCCCCGTCACCGGAGAACCGGGTCCCCCAGGATCACCAGGCACCACAGGCACGTCAGGTTCAGTTGATTTGGGTTTCTCCTCTAAGTAGACGTGCAGATAGACAAGATTCGAGATCTCCTGTTTGGACCAGTCTATTCCGTAAAGCCCAAAATCCTTAGGAACCAAATAAGGTAGTTTGTAGACGTCGTCAACGATGGCTTCGTACACATCGCCGTACACCAGTTTCACCGTATGTTTCACGTCTTGACCGGCCCACTTGTAGTGGAGCACAACCCACATAGTGTTGTGGTCCTTTAAGGTTTCAGGGGAAATGTCCAAAGGGATTCGGATCTCTTTTGTGTCCCCCGAAGGCCCGGCCTGCACACGAGCCACCGGGTTAAGTGTGAACAGCATTGCGAAAAAGAGGACTAGACACAGCTTAGAGAGTAGCCCTTGATGCTTTTTACCGATCATCTCTTCACCTCCTTCTCGCGTATAATTACCTATCTAAAAAGTCTACCACGTTTTACAGGCCTGTCTAGGGTTTTCCATTAGTAAGCGCTTGTAAAACGAGGAGCCTTTGGAATATTCCACGCGGGAAGGGAGGAACCCTTTTCCAGGGTTCACTTTGTGTAGGCTTCTATGGCCCCCCAAACACCTTCGCGTTCAAAGCCCCTGCTCCAGGCGGCAATGCCCGCAAGATCGTAGGTTTCCGCAAGCTGTAGCCTCTCTCTCACAGAATCCTCGTCCTCAAGCCACACTTTGTAAGTCACAAGACCTTCTGTCTTTTCCGCGTACAAAAGACCTGTTTCATCCTTGTAGCACGTGACTTGTTGTGAGGAAAGCCAGGCGTGCGATGCGCTCATGCCCAAGGCTTTTTGGCTCACTACACTGCCGTTTTGCACGGTCCACAGGCGGGTGTAAAAGGGGATGCCGAGGACCAGCTTTTCCTTGGGAACCTCAAGCAGCGTTTGCTTTATGGTCCACTCGACCCAGGGGATGGAAGACACAGGTCCTGCCACTTTGGAACTGGCCCCGTGTTGGTCGTAGGCCATAAGCATGATGTAG
>MTKW01000099.1_pt1 | contig 32628 bp, 19 predicted proteins | sample 1042761 | NCBI WGS metagenome assembly MTKW01 (sample SAMN06205366, study PRJNA360243) | anaerobic digester metagenome | biome: Wastewater treatment plant; feature: Anaerobic digester sludge; material: sludge; isolation source: anaerobic digester fed with sludge from wastewater treatment plant ...
TTCGCCTCCAATAACGGCGGCGCGACCTGGGAAGCCATGTCGATCCTGACGACGCGCAAAATCGACCAGGAGTGGACGGAGTACACGCTCACCAGAACCTTCTCCGACCCGAACGGAAACAGGGTCCGCTACAAGGCGGAGATGACCGGCAACAACCTGGTGTACCCGAGGATTCACACCCTCGGTGCGACGCTGAGCTGATCGGAGGGACGTCATGATCGTTCGCAGACAAGGCGGATTGACCGAGTTCATTCCATCACCACAGGAGAAGCGTGACGGAATCCTCCGGGACCACACCCTCGATCTGCTCGCCAACCTGGACGCCCGCTTGCGGCGCATCGAGGAGCGGCAGGGCATTGAGCCGGACGCCGCCGAGGCGTTCGCCGGACTCATGGCCCGCATCAAGCGGGAGGAGATCGAGGCCGGGCGGATCAACCGGGAACTGATGGACGCCGGATACCTGCATGAAGACCTGTCCGCCGCGGCGCTTGCGGCGCAGGCCGGGAGGAACCAACCATGAGCATCACCATCGAGAGCAACACCGATACGATTCTGGAACTGCCCGGGCTTACGGGTACGCTCGGACCCGGAAAGACCGCCGTTGTTCCGGCGATGACCCCGGACCTGCTGCGCGCCGTTGACCTCGGCCTGCTGCTGGTCCCCTCCGGAGCTAAACAGCCCGAGGGGCTGCCGCCGGTGGTGTTCGACCACCGCTACCCGCACGTTCTGCCTCTGACGGCCGCTCGTGCTTACTATGTCCGCGTCCTCCGGTCCCCGGGCGCTTTCCACGACGGGACTCGACCCCGGAACTTCATCGCCTACTACGGCGACGGAGCGGGCATGAGCTGCGCCTTCTCCGACAACGGGCTGGCCTGGGACACGGAGAAAAAAATCACCGGCATCGCGGCCAACGGCTATCACGTGGTCTGCGCCCTGGAGACCGCGAACCGGCTGCGCATCCTCTATTGGAACCCGGACGTTCCCAATCAGCCCTATGCCATGGCCGGTCTGCGAAGCGCGGTCTGCGATCCGTCGGTCGACCCCGCCGCGTTCACGGGCGACACCCCGTGTTCCGGTGACCTGGTGACCGAGGGAAGCGTCCAGGTATGGAACCGCGGTCATTACGGGCCATCATTTCTCTGGTACAACCCGCTGCCCACCTCGGTCGAAGGAAGACCGTTCACCTGGCGCTACGCCATGTATTTCATCGCCTCGACCGGCGGCAACGACAGCCTCGGTCTGGCCAGTTCCGACGATGCCGTCGAGTGGAAACTGATCGGAAACGGCCCGATCCTCTCCGGCCTGATCGACCCGCAGCCTTGGGAAGGCGCGAACGGCTACGTCTCCGCCGCCCACGTCGAGAGGCTTCCGGACGGGAGATGGTGGATGCTCTACTCCGGGGGCTCCGCGGGAAACGCCGGAATCGGCTACGCATGGTCGTGGGATCGCGTCCACTGGCGCAAGGCCGAGATCAACCCGGTATTCAAAAACGGCAACGGGCCATACCTCGAGCGCTGCTACACGCCGAGCCTGGTCCGGGACGCCGACGGCTCGCTGCTCCTTTACCGCGCGGCCAAGGACGCGACCGCCTACCGGACCTTCGTTTCCCGTCTGCGGGCACCGGCCCTCGGATGGCGTGACCTGCTCGGCCCGGACCGGCTCGGTCAGGGTCTCACCGCGCGTGAATCTGTCCGGCGTGGCGTCGGCACCCAGGCCGAGCGCGACGCAGCCATCCCCGCCCCGTCCATGGGCGACGAGTGGTTCAACACCGACCTCGCGGGCGGCGGAAAGTGGGAGAAACACACCGGGACGATCTGGAAGCAGACCTGATTCCCGGAACACATCACTTTTCTTCGGCTGCCGGGAAATCCCGTAACCCCGCGTGTTTCCGCAGGTTGCGGCCGCATGTACATAACCCATTGGAATCAAAGGGGTTATGTGTCGAATTCGCCTTGCTTTCTGTTCGGAAAGAAGCCTGTATGTGTGTGAACACAAGAGCCAATCCCTTGCCGGGAACGGGCTTACAGAAAGCAAGGAGAGACCATGGACTTACGCCGGATCAACTTCGGAATCGAGATCGAGACGGTCAAACGGACGCGCGAGCGGGTCGCCCAGGCGATCCAGTCGGTGGTGGGCGGCCAAGTCCGCCACATCGGCAGCCCGGGCAGCTTCGACCCCTGGGAGGTCACCGACGACCATGGACGGGTTTGGAAAGTGGTATCCGACGGCTCGCTCATCAATGTGCCGGTCCACCTGCGGGCCGAGGTGGTGAGCCCCGTCCTGTCCTACGAGGACATCCCCGTCCTCCAGGAGGTCGTCCGGGCGCTGCGGGCCTGCGGAGCCAAGGTGGACGACCGTTGCGGCATCCATGTCCACGTCGACGCCACGGCCTTTGACGGCCGGACCCTCGGCAACCTCGCCAAGATCGTCTACAAACAGGAAGCGCTCATCCTCACCGCCCTGGGTGTTAACGAGACCCGCCGCCGCAACTACAGCAAACCGGTGAGCGACGATCTCATCGCACAGATCGAGCGCCGCCGTCCCAGAACCAGGGACCAGCTCAACCACATTTGGTACGGCTACCACAACCGGCAGCCCCAGCACTACGACAGCACCCGCTACCACGGGGTGAACCTGCACAACGTCTGGTACCGGGGCACGGTCGAGTTCCGTTGGTTCGAAGGGACGCTCCACGCGGGCAAGGTGAAAGCCTACATCCAACTGGTCCTGGCCGTGGCGGCCAAGGCGCTGAACGGTCGGGCGGCATCGAGCCGCAAGAGGTCCTTCGACCCGCAGAGCGCCCGGTACGACTTCCGGGTCTTCCTGCTCCACCTGGGGCTCATCGGTGATGAGTTCAAGACCGCGCGCAAGCATCTGATCGCCGCCCTGCCGGGGGACTCGGCATTCAAACGCGGCAGGGTGAAACCAAATGAACAACCCGCCGACAAGGCGGAACCCTTCACGGAGGCCGGGCCCGAAACCCGGCCTCCGGCGTTTTCGGGGGACGAGACCGGCGGGACGCAAGGAGGCGCGTCATGAGAGTGCTGATTCGAAACACCGCCCTCAATGGGCAGCCGCTGGAAGGCGACGGCGAAATCTTCACCGGGGCGACGGTGACCGACGTGGTCCTGGCCATGAAAGGAGCCACGCTCTTTTCCGACCAGCGGGACCTCGAGGATTACATCGACATGGTCCTGCGCAACGCCAAGATGCTGTCTGGCGTCGAGCTTACGGTCCGGGGCGATACGCCGGAGGAAAAGGCCGCATCCTTCCTGGATGCCCTGATCAAACATGGCCTTGCCGAGGTGCAGGACGACAAATCGGCCCGGATACCGATTCCCTCCCTGGTTTGGCAGGGCATCGACGCGGTCCGGCTCTCGGGGTTGACCAACATGCTCGACCGGCCGGTCGTCGCCCGGCTGGCCGGGGAGCTCGGNNGCTGGATCGAGGAGCATCCGAAGGAATACGCCGAGGGCGTCTTCCGCGGGTTCATCGTCGATCCGCAGGGAGGGAAATCCTGATGTGCGGGCTCGCGGGAGTCATCTTCGGAAATAAGCGGCGACGCGCCGAGGAGCGGGAGTATCTCGCCTGGCTCTTCACCCGCCTGCTTGTATTGAGCGAGGAGCGCGGACCACACGCCACCGGCGCGGCATGGCTCGACACCGACGGCGGACACCGGCTCTTCAAGCGGCCGATGACGGCCGAGCGGTTCGTCACGGACAAGGCCTTCGCCGAACTCCTTGCCTCTATGGACAACCGCGCCACGCTCCTGCTCGGCCATACCCGGTGGCGCACCCGAGGGGACGAGCGGGTCAACAGCAACAACCACCCGATCCGCGCCGGGGAGGTGATCGGCACCCACAACGGCACCATTTACAACGCCGACTACCTGTTCCGGCGCTGGAAGATGCGGCGCTTCGCCGAGGTGGACAGCGAGATTCTGTTCCGCCTGGCCGCGAACGCCGCCCGGGACGGGGCCATGGATATCGAGCGGTTCAAAGCCCGGCTCCGACGCTGTCGGGGTCAGATCACCGCCGTCATCGCCTGCCGGACCGACCCGGGCACCGTCTTTGTGCTCAAGGGGAACCGGCCGTTGGAACTGCGCTGGCATCCCCTCCGCAAAGCGGTCCTCTACGCTTCGGACCCCGCATACCTCGACGCCGTGCTGGCGGAGGAAAAAGGCTGGCGTGAGATTGCGGTCCCGCCCATGAGCCTGGTGGTGTTCCGGCGCGAGGACCTGGCCGCGTACTCGGTGGAGCCCTTCGAGTTCGTCGCCCAGGAGAGAAAGGGCGCGGAGCCATGACAGACACTCCAATGAACCCCATGAACCAGGCAATGAACCCAACAGAACCCTTGAAGCCGAACACAAACGGAATGCTGAGACTCTTCGTCTACGGCACACTGAAGCGCGGTTTCTGGAACCACGACCGCTTCTGCCGGGGAGTCCTGGCGGTGGAGGACGCCTTGGTCCGCGGCCGCCTCTTCGAGACATCCTCCGGAATCCCGGTCCTGCAGGTCCCGGAGGAGGATATCCTCGCCGTCGGGACTACCAATCCACTCGCCGACGTGGCCACACAAGCGCGCGTCGTGGCTCGCATGTCCAATCCCGAGCCAATCCCCGACCGGCTTCCGAAGAAGGGCACAGGCGCGCCCTGGGGCCCCGTGTACGGGGAGATTCTCACCTTCGACGATCCCGTGATCCGCCTCCCGGCCATCGACCGGCTGGAGGGGTTTCATCCCGGCGGTCCCTGCCTCTACCGCCGCGTCCTGGTACCGATCCTGGTAAATGGAGCGGTTCTTCCGGCTTGGCTTTACGCGGTGGGGGATCGTTGGACTGGGAACTGCAAGCCGCTAATCGGCGGAATTTGGCGATGAACCCGTAACTCTTTCTGAACTCCTGAGAATCCCTCGGCGGAGATCGCTATTGACATCGCTCCGTTTTATTGTATGATATATCATCTGTTGGGGAGCGTGATATGAACCTTGTTTCGTTCAGGTCCCCGTCGGATCTGAAAGGAGAACGACGTTGAATGCCCAGGCTGACATACCCCGATTAGTCCGTGAACTTCGCGAACGAACGGGGCTCACTCAGGAAAAATTCGCGGCCAAGCTCGGCGTGACCTATCCAACCATCAACCGATGGGAGAACGGTCGCGCTAAACCGTCGCCGTTGGCACTTAAACAGATCGAGGATTTAGCCCGGGGCCTGGGCGAACGGGGCGAGGACCTCCTTCAAGAGTTTTTCCCTGGAGAGGAGATCTGACATGGCAAAAGACACGAACAACGGCGCAAACCTCGGGTTCGAATCTGAACTCTGGCGTGCCGCCGACGCGCTGCGCTCCAACATGGACGCCGCTGAGTACAAGCATGTTGTCCTCGGCCTGATTTTCCTAAAGTACATCTCGGACGCTTTCGAGGAGCAGCACGCCAAGCTGGAATCCGAACGATCCAAAGGCGCCGATCCGGAAGACCCGGACGAATATCGGGCCGTCAACATCTTCTGGGTGCCCAAGGAGGCCCGCTGGTTGAACCTCAAGGCCAACGCCAAGCAGCCGACCATCGGCAAGATCGTGGACGATGCCATGCTTGCCATCGAGCGCGACAACCCGTCACTCAAGGGAGTGCTGCCGAAGGACTACGCCCACCCGCGTCTCGACAAACAGCGGCTCGGCCAGCTCATTGACCTGGTCGGCAACATCGGTTTGGGCGACAAGGTCAACCGGTCCAAGGACATCCTTGGCCGGGTGTACGAATACTTCCTGTCGCAGTTCGCCAGCGCCGAGGGCAAGAAGGGCGGCCAATTCTATACGCCACGTTGCGTTGTCCGTGTTCTGGTCGAAATGCTTGCCCCTTACAAGGGTCGAGTCTATGACCCGTGCTGCGGTTCCGGCGGCATGTTCGTCCAGTCGGAGAAGTTCGTCGAGGCCCACGGCGGCAAAATTGGCGACATAAGCATCTACGGCCAGGAATCCAACCACACCACCTGGCGGCTGGCCAAGATGAACCTCGCCATTCGCGGCATCGACGGCAACCTCGGCAAGGAGCACGCCGACAGCTTTCACCGGGACCTGCACCCGGACCTCAAGGCCGACTATGTCATAGCCAATCCGCCGTTCAACGACAGCGACTGGCGCGGCGAGTTGCTCAAGGACGACAAGCGATGGAAATTCGGCACACCGCCAGCCAGTAACGCGAACTTCGCCTGGGTCCAGCACTTCATCCATCACCTGGCCCCTACCGGCTTGGCGGGCTTCGTCCTGGCCAACGGCTCGATGTCCTCCAACCAGTCTGGGGAAGGTGAAATCCGCAAGGCCATCATCGAAGCCGACCTGGTCGATTGCATGGTCGCATTGCCCGGTCAGCTCTTTTACTCGACACAGATTCCCGTCTGCCTCTGGTTTATTGCCAGGCAGAAGAAGAACGGCCGATTCCGTGACCGCCGCGGAGAAACATTGTTCATCGATGCCCGCAAGCTGGGGACAATGATTGACCGTGTCCACCGCGAACTGACCGAGGAGGACATCCGCAAGATCGCCGAAACCTACCACGCCTGGCGCGGCGACAAAGATTGCAAGGTCAAGTACAAGGACGTGCCCGGCTTCTGCAAAAGCGCCACGCTCGACGACATCCGGCACCACGGCCACATTCTCACACCCGGGCGCTACGTCGGCGCGGCTGAGGTCGAGGACGACGGAGAACCGTTTGAGGAAAAGATGGCCCGCCTGACTGCCGCCCTGCGCGAGCAGACCGAGAAATCGAAAAAGCTCGACCAGATCATCTGGGCAAACCTGGAGGACATTGGCTATGGCGGGTGAGTGGGTAAAAACCCGGCTTGGCGATGTCGCGGCCATCAATCCCGATGTCATAGGTCGCGACTGGCCATACCAGCACATTCGCTACATAGATATATCGTCTGTGGGGGTGGGACAAATTGATTCCCCCCCGCAGCTTATGAGTCTCTCGGATTCCCCGAGTAGAGCAAAACGACTTGTAAAGAAGGGGGACACCGTTCTTTCAACAGTTCGGCCCAACCGACGGTCGATGTTCTTTGTATCCAATCCAGGAGATGATTGGGTCGTTTCTACTGGCTTTGCCGTTCTGCGGCCAAATATTCAATTTGTTATCCCTCGCTTCTTGTACGCATGTGTGTTTGACCAAGCATTCACGGATTATCTTGTCACCAGGGAGAAGGGAGCGGCATACCCAGCGGTATCTCCCGAAGACATCGCCAACGCCGAAATACCACTTCCCCCTCTCATAGAACAGCGCGCCATCGCGTGCATTCTGGGGGCGCTGGACGACAAGATCGAGTTGAACCGGCAATTGAACCGGACGCTGGAGGAGATGGCGAGGGCGATCTTCAAGAGCTGGTTTGTGGACTTCGACCCGGTGCGCGCCAAGGCCGCGGTGCGGCGTGAGCATCCCAAGTGGACCGACGAGCAAGTCAGCCGCGCCGCCTGCCCCAACCTCAAGCCCGAAATCGCCGCCCTTTTCCCCGATTCCTTTGAAGACTCCGAAGTGGGCGAGATTCCCAGAGGGTGGACGGTCACTTCGTTGGCTGATCAAATCACCGTCAACAAAGGCCTGAGTTACAAAGGCCAGCATCTGTGCCAGCCAGGGGAAGGTCTCCCAATTCACAATCTCAATTCGGTTTACGAAGGCGGCGGCTACAAATACGAGGGATTAAAGTGGTACAACGGCGAATACAGACCTGCTCATTTGCTGAAACCAGGGGATGTGATCGTTACAAACACTGAGCAGGGCTTTGATTATCTTCTGATTGGGTACGCGGCGATTGTACCTGAGCGGTACGGCCCTCAAGGTTTGTTCAGTCATCATATATTCCGTATTCAGAAAAAAGCTACGAGCTATCTTCCAGCGTGGTTCACGTACCTGCTGCTCCGGACTCAGCATTTTCACAATGTTGTTGCTGGACACACTAACGGCACGACTGTGAATATGTTGCCTCTTGATGGTCTGCAAAAACCGAAGTTTGTCTTACCGCCGAGGGAGATAGTCGGGCGTTTTGGACACCTATTCATTCCGACTCAACAACGGCTCGAAGGAATCTACGATGATAACGTGTTTCTTGCCGAAGTCCGCGATGCTCTGTTACCGAGACTAATCTCGGGCGAACTAGTCGTTACAGAAGCCGAGCGGATCGCCGGGAGGTGTGCCTGATGACGATGGCCACCGGAACCGAGCTCTATAGAGCGGATGTTGCGCCCGTCACGGCACGAGGCGCGTTCTATACGGACGGAGAGCTTGCGACCGCGTTGAGCGGTTCCGTGTCGCACATTCTTTGGGACGATGCCGGAACGCTGGACCTTCAAGCCATTCTGACGAGCGTTATAACAACCGACTTTTCGGACAAGAGTTTGAAGCGCATTCTAGCCAATAGCGTAACGCCGGAGAACTGGCGTGTGGGTGAGGCCCTATCAGAGGCATTTCTTGTCGAGCATCGGGATTGTGAGTTCCCCTGGCCAACTGGGCGCGACCTAAAGAATCCGAGCGCCAGCCCCGCCGGAACAGATCTCGTTGGCTTTCAGAACACGGGTGCGGTCGACGATACTCACCGCTTTGCATTCGGCGAGGTCAAGACCTCTCAGCAGGAGGCATGGCCTCCGAGTGTTATGGACGGCCGCCACGGGCTAAGGAAGCAGTTGGAGGAATTGCGCGACTCGACAGTGGTGAAGGATTCCCTGGTGAAGTACCTTGGGCATCATGCGAACGGGACCGAGTGGTTTCAGCGTTACCGTAGCGCTGCGAAACGCTATCTCGCCAGCCCTGGCGACGTTTCTCTGTTCGGCATCCTGGTAAGGGATGTGGAACCGAAGCGAGAGGATTTAGCATGCCGTGCCAGTAAACTGGCTGAGGGATGCCCCACGGAAACCAGTATCGAACTGAGAGCGATGTATCTACCGCGAAATACCATCACTTCACTGTCACAACGCGCTGTAGCAGCGCGGGGGGGCGGCCATGGCCAGAACTGACATGGTCATTACCGAAGAAGCCCTCAATCGCGTCGATCAGCATTGGGCGGTCAAGGCCGTCGGTGACGACAGGCTGGCACGAGCGTTGGAAGTCGCCAAAGTCCGAACCATGCGCTCCGCTGTCGGACATCAGATGGTGATTGCCTTTGACGAGACTGTTACTGACAGCGAACTGGTGGCGCGCGTTGCCATGGCCTACGAAATCGCCGCCATTGAAGGATTGGATGCGCTTCTGCATCCTGCGGGCGATGAAGAACGTATTCAACTGCGCTTGCAGGCGCAGGCGGGGACTTTCCGCGCCTACGCCTTGAGGCGCACGCTGCCGATACCACCGGGTCCGGAAGACCGAGTATTTCATGTCCTGCATTTGGCGGCGCTTGCATATTGCGGCGACCAGTGGACCGACCTGCGGCGCTGGCTCAGGGACCATGAACGGGAGGTGAAGCCGCCGTCGGTCGCGGACGCAACCTGGGACAGCCGAATACTTCGCAGGCTCTTCGAATGCTGGGTGCGTCTCTTGCGCAAGCAAGGATGGGATGACCTCGACGGGGTCAGGGAGATCATCGCCGGTCTGCGCAAGGACCAGGAACAATACGAAAACGGCTCCCTTGCCAAACCAGACAACGCCGCCGCCCAGGCTGCGGCGCTGCGTCTCATTGCGCTTTACCACTGGGCGAAAGCGACGGAGCTGCTTGCGGTTTACATGTTGCAGGGGCAGCCGGTAGGGATCGAAGCAGAACTGGACAAGCACTTCGAGGCTGGACGGCGAGCGGCCTCCGCCGCGCAGGACGCCGCGCTCGAAGTGATACTCCGCTGGCTGCATGCCACTTCCCGACGGATGGTCTCCGGTTCTCTTTGGAAGGTCGCCCAAGCGGTCAACTCCCGCGTGACTCGGTTCGTCAAGAGCGTGACCAAGACGCGTTCGATGTTCGAGCTTCTGCCTCCGCAACGCGCCGCGTTACAAGAACAAGGGCTTCTGGATCAGGCGAGCCGCGCGGTGGTCGTGGACCTGCCGACGTCCGGAGGGAAGACCACGCTGGCGCAGTTCCGAATGCTCCAGGCACTGAATCAATTCGACGCGGACAAGGGCTGGGTTGCGTATGTCGCGCCGACGAGGGCACTCGTGGCTCAACTCACCCGTCGCCTTCGCGAGGACTTCAGCCCATTGGATATCCGGGTCGAGCAGTTGACCGGCGCTATCGAGATTGACGCCTTCGAGGAGGCGATGCTTACAGCCCAAGCCGACATCGTGCCCTTCCATGTTCTGGTTTCGACACCGGAGAAGCTGCACCTCGTTATCCGGAACAAGAAGGTGGCGCGTCCGTTGGCTCTGGTGGTAATGGACGAGGCTCATAGCATCGAGGACGAGGAACGTGGGCTTAGAATCGAACTGTTACTTGCGACCATCAAGCGTGAATGCGACCGAGCCAATTTCCTCCTGTTGATGCCTTATGTGCCTAATGCTGGCGACTTGGCAAGATGGCTCGGTGCCGACGCGGGCAAGACGATAAGTATCGGGACGTCGCCATGGCAGCCGAATGAACGGGCCGTTGGACTGTTCAGCGCCATCGCGGACAGTTCCATTCGCGGAGGCTGGCGGCTGCAATACGAGACCCTGACAACAACGCCGAAGACGATACACCTTCGCGGCCAGCACCAAGTCGGGTCCGTCAAGCCCTTGGACATCCCCTTTTCCAAGGCAAAAGGGGTGTCCTTACAAGCTGGGGCCATGGCAAAGGTGTTCTCGGAACGAGGGACCAGCATTGCCGTTGCTCAGAAGATCGACCACGTATGGTCCGTGGCGCGCGCGGTGCGGAATAGCCTCAAGACCTTCGAAGACGTACCGCCGGAAATCGCGCTGGTGCAGCGATTCTTGCAGACGGAAATCAGTCCGCAATTTGAACTGATCGACATGCTCGGGCGTGGAGTGGGTGTTCACCACACGGGGCTTTCTGATGAAACCCGAACGCTTATGGAATGGCTTGCCGAAATCGGGGCTTTGCGAGTCCTCTGCACAACAACGACGCTTATTCACGGCATCAACTTCCCAGTCGCATCCGTGTTCCTGGCCACGCGGAAGTATCCCTACGGCAAGGAAATGAGCCCAAGGACATTCTGGAACCTTGCGGGACGCGCGGGGCGGGTGAACCAGGAAAGCGTTGGCATTGTAGGTTTGGCGGCAGGAAACGACCCGACCGGCAACCAGCAATTCGTCAGCAAGACGACCGGCGCGCTGATCTCCCGCCTCATCGGACTACTGGACGATGTGGAGCGGTCCGGCACACTTGGACAGATGTCCATGGTCATCCAGCAGGAACAATGGTCCGACTTTCGTTGCTACGTGGCTCACCTGTGGAATGAAAAGAAGAATCTTGACGCCGTGCTGGCCGAAACAGAACAACTACTGCGGAACACCTATGGCTTCGGCGCATTGCAGGAACGTTCGGATAGCAGCGCGAGGCAGAAGGCACAAGCCCTCCTACAAGCCACTGGGGACTACGCCCGAAAGTTGGCCGCCAATCCGGGCCCGGCGGCCTTGGCCGACGCGACTGGCTTTGCACCGGAAGGGGTAGCCGCCGCTCTGGCCGGTTTGAATCAGTTGCAGCGTAAGTTGACGCCTGCGGATTGGGAACCGGCGAGCATATTTGGAGATGCGGCGGCGTCTCATTTGCCAAATCTGATTGGCATAATGATGCGTATCCCCGAAATCAAGCTGTCAGACATCAGCTCTGCAGGGTTGACGCACCAGCACATCGCCAGCATCACTCGTGCCTGGGTGGACGGGCGATCCATCCAGGAGATAGCCACAGAGTTCTTCAGGGATAAGGCCGGCACCGAGGCTATTACAAGTGCATGTAAGGCAATCTACCGATCTTTGACCAACAACGGTCCCTGGGGACTCTCGGCCTTGTGCAAGATAAGCGGCATCGACTTCGACCGGCTTTCTCCCGACGAGAAACGCCGGATCAACAGCATGCCAGCCATGATTTATCACGGCGTCAAGACCGAGGCGGCGGTGCTTATGCGCATGAATAGTGTCCCAAGAAGCATCGCCGAACCGATGGGCAATGAATTTGAGCGGAGGACGGGCATCCCGGCGGGCAATCAGACTGTCGGTGTAGCTCGTGACTTCTTGAGAACCCTAAGCGACAGCGACTGGGGACGGCTTGCCCCCAGAGGAACGGCAATGTCGGGCCGTGACTACCGGGATGTTTGGGAACGACTTTCCGGGGAGACGGGGGGCAGAAATATATGAGTGAGAACCCATTTACTGAATCAGTTATTGAGCAAGCGGCACTGGGTTGGTTTGAGAGATTGGGTTACCAAGTCTTTTCTGGGTTGGAGATCGCTCCGGGTGAGCTTGCCGCGGAACGAGAGAGCTACGGACAAGTAATTCTCGAACAACGTGTGCGCCAAGCGCTTCAACGGCTGAACCCGGCAGTGCCATTTGATGCAGTGGAGGAAGCCTTCCGTAAACTGAGTCGGCCGGACTCGCCGTCGTTGGTGGCGAGTAACCATGTGATTCACAAGTACATGGTCGATGGAGTACCGGTCGAATACCAGCGGGCCGACGGATCGATTGGCGGCGATCTCGTCCGCGTGCTCGATTACGATGAGCCGGAGAACAACGAATTCCTGGCGGTCAATCAGTTCACCGTGGTCGAGAACCAGCACGAACGCCGGCCTGACGTGGTGCTGTTCATCAATGGCCTGCCAGTCGCGGTGATCGAGTTGAAGAACGCGGCCGACGAGAACGCCACGATATGGTCGGCGTTCAACCAGCTTCAGACCTACAAGCGCCAGATCCCGTCGCTGTTCGCATTCAACGAGGCGCTGGTGGTTTCCGATGGCGTGGAGGCGCGGATCGGCACGCTGACGGCTGACCGCGAGTGGTTCATGCCCTGGCGCACCATTGAGGGCGAGGAACTGGCAGACAACCGGCTGCCTCAGCTTCAAGTCGTGATCGAGGGCGTGTTTGAAAAGCGACGGTTCCTGGACTTGATCCGGCACTTCATCGTGTTCGAGGATGTGGGCGGCGGCGTGCTGATCAAGAAGATGGCCGGCTACCACCAGTACCACGCGGTGAACCTGGCCCTGGATTCGACGGTGCGTGCGGCGGGCACTGGCGGCGACAAGCGCGTCGGCGTGGTGTGGCACACGCAGGGCTCGGGCAAGAGTCTGACGATGGCGTTTTACGCCGGGCGGGTGGTGCTGCATCCGGCGATGGAAAACCCGACGCTGGTAGTGATCACCGACCGAAATGACTTGGACGACCAGCTTTACGGTACGTTCGCGCGCTGTCACGAATTACTTCGCCAGCAGCCCATGCAGGCTCAGAGCAGGGCGAACCTGCGGGAGTTACTGACGACCGCCTCCGGCGGAGTCGTTTTCACGACGGTTCACAAGTTCTTCCCGACCGACAGCGAGGATCAACACCCGTTGCTGTCGGACCGCCGTAACATCGTCGTGATCGCCGACGAAGCGCATCGCAGCCAATACGATTTCATCGACGGCTTTGCCCGGCATATGCGCGAGGCATTGCCGAACGCCTCCTTCATCGGGTTTACCGGCACCCCTATCGAATTGACCGACAAGAACACCCGCGCGGTCTTCGGCAACTACGTCAGCATCTACGACATCGAGCGGGCGGTGAAGGACGGAGCGACCGTACCTATCTACTACGAGAGCCGACTTGCAAGACTTGAACTCGACGAAACCGCCCGACCCCTGCTGGACGAGGAGTTCGAGGAGGCCACCGAGGGCGAAGAGGTCGAGCACAAGGAGCGGCTGAAGACCAAGTGGGCACAGCTCGAGGCTCTGGTCGGGACGGAGAAGCGGTTGAATCTGATCGCCGAGGATCTGGTGAAGCACTTCGAGCGACGAGTGGAGGCGATGGACGGCAAGGCGATGATCGTCTGCATGAGCCGTCGCATCTGCGTCGAGTTATATAGGGCCATCGTGACGATCCGTCCGGACTGGCACCACGATGACGATGGCGCGGGAATCCTCAAGATCGTGATGACGGGTTCGGCATCGGACCCCATCGATTGGCAGTCACACATCCGCAACAAGCCTCGCCGCGAGGAACTGGCAAAGCGTTTCAAGGACCCGAAGGAACCGTTCAAGGTAGTTATCGTCCGCGACATGTGGTTGACAGGGTTCGACGCCCCGTGCCTCCACACGATGTACGTGGACAAGCCGATGCGCGGCCACGGGTTAATGCAGGCCATCGCACGAGTGAACCGCGTGTTCAAGGACAAGCCCGGCGGCCTTGTGGTGGATTACCTTGGCCTCGCTGACCAGCTCAAATACGCTCTGGCCAACTACACCGAGAGCGGCGGCAAGGGCCAGACAGCCATCGACCAGGAAGAGGCGGTGGCTGTCATGCTTGAGCGGTACGAGATCTGCTGCAACATCTTCCACGGCTTCGACTGGTCGCCTTGGAAGATCGGTGGGCCGCAGGAAAGGCTTTCGGTGCTCCCGGCGGCGCAGGAACACGTGCTGGCCCAGGATGACGGCAAGAACCGGCTGGTGAAAGCGGTTGGCGAGTTGTCGAAGGCGTTTGCGCTGGCAGTTCCGCATGAGAAGGCGCTGGAGATTCGGGACGACGTGGCCTTCTTCCAGGCGGTGAAGTCCGTGCTGACCAAGAGCACGGGGGACGGCCGCCGCAGCCCGGAGGAGATCGAGCTCGCCATCCGGCAGATCGTCTCGAAGGCGGTGTCTTCGGATGAGGTCATCGATATCTTCGCAGCCGCGGGACTAAAGAAGCCCGACATCTCCATCCTGTCCGACGAGTTTTTGGCGGAAGTGCGCGGCATGCCGCAAAGGAACCTGGCGGTGGAGATGCTGCGCAAGTTGCTGGAAGGCGAGATCAAGGCACGCGGAAGAAAGAACATCGTCCAGGCCCGGTCGTTTGCAGAGCTCCTTGAGAATGCAATCAAGAAATACCAAAACCGGGCCATTGAGACGGCACAGGTGATCGAAGAATTGATCGCGTTGGCGAAGGACCTGCGCGAGGCAAACCAGCGGGGTGAGAAGCTGGGGCTGACGGATGACGAGGTTGCCTTCTACGATGCGCTTGAGGTCAACGATAGCGCAGTGGCCGTGCTCGGCGATGAGACATTGCGGCTGATCGCTCAAGAACTCGTCAAGGCGGTGCGAAACAGCATTACCATCGACTGGACAGTCCGGGAAAACGTCCGAGCCCAGATGCGGGTGATCATAAAGCGTATTCTTCGCAAATACGGCTATCCACCGGACAAGCAGGCCCACGCCACGGAGCTTGTTTTGGAACAAGCGGAAGTCCTTTGCAAGGACTGGACGGAAAAAGCATGACCAACGAAGAGATAGCCAGATTCTTTAACACAACGCGGCCCCATATTCAGGGCAACCCGAACCTGCGCGATCCCCAGGTTGAGGGATGGTTTCGCACGCGCCAGCATTTCAGAAACAGTTCCGAGCACGCCATCCTGCAAATTCCGGTGGGCTGCGGCAAAACCGGCCTCATGGCCCTGCTGCCTTTTGAGACCGCCCAGGGTCGGGTCCTGGTGATTGCTCCGAACCTTGAGATTCGGCGGGGCATTTCCACTTCCTTCGATGTCGCCGGACGTGAATGTTTCTGGACCTCGACGCGCGTTCTGACCGACGTGAGTCATGGCCCCTTCACGGCCGTCCTGGACGGCCAGGACGCGAACATCCACGACTGCGAGAACTCGCATATCGTGGTCACCAACATCCAGCAATTGGCCAGCCGGGCTGACCGCTGGCTTCCGGCCTTCGGGGATGATTTCTTCGACCTGATCCTGGTGGACGAAGGCCATCACAACGTCGCCAGAAGTTGGGAACGGGTTTTCGAACGGTTCCCCAACGCCAAGGTCGTAAGCCTGACCGCCACGCCTTTCAGGGGCGACGGACGCGAGATCGCCGGCGAGCGGGTGTACGCGTATCCGTTCCGGACGGCCATGGTGCGTGGGTACATCAAGCAGATCACCGCTGTGAATGTCGCGCCCCAGGAGATCTCCTTCACCTATCGCGGGGACGCCAGGCAACACACGCTTGAAGAGGTCCTTCAACTCCGGGACGAGGAATGGTTCAGCCGGGGTGTGGCCCTCGCGCCGGAGTGCAACCGGTCCATCGTTGACGCCAGCATTCAGTGGCTTCAACACCTCCGGGAGACCGGCACATTCCATCAACTGATCGCGGTCGCCTGTTCGGTGGACCACGCACGGCAGGTGCGGTCCCTTTACGCCGAGCGCGGGTTGCAGGCGCGTGAAATTCACAGCAACATGCCGGCGGAGGAAATTGAAGATGTGCTCCAGGACCTCCGACGCGGCCGGATCGATTGCATTGTTCAGGTCCGGATGCTCGGCGAGGGATTTGATCACCCAAATCTGAGCGTGGCCGCGATCTTCCAGCCCTTCCGGTCGCTATCGCCCTATGTCCAGTTCATTGGAAGGGTCATGCGGGTGATCCACCAGAACAACCCCCAGCACCCGGACAACCGGGGCGTGGCGGTCTCCCATGTGGGCCTGAACATCGACCGACATTGGGAGGATTTCCGGCGAATCGACCAGGAGGACCAGGAACTCATCCAAGGCTGGCTTGAAGCGGGCGACGAGCGACCTCCAGCCGACGAGCCGGGCCGCCGCAGACGCCTGACACCGGACATGGTGGTGCAGAACGAGATCATCAGCCACTTCATTGAGCAGGAATACCTCGACCCGATGGATGACGCTGTGATCGACGACCTCGTCCAGGAGTTTCGCAGACGCGGCCTTGACCCTGAGGCTCTTGGGTTATCCCGCGAAAATCTCCGCCAGCGCCTCATCCAGGCTCGGACCCGCGAGAGTATGGAGCCCCGGGAAATACCGGTCACGCCCCAACGACGACGACAGGAGGCCCGCCGAAGGCTCAACGAGCGCTCCCGTGCCCTGGCCAGCAGAATCCTGAACGCCCTTGGCGCGTCCATAAACGGCCGCAACATCGTCCTGGCCTACCCCGAACTGAGAAGCGCCAACAACTACGCGGCGGTCATCATGATCGTGAACGGAGCCGTTAATGAGCGGCTCGAGGCCGACGGCGGTTCTCGTGGCGAAATCCCGCTTGAGCGGCTGGAGGAGGTTCTGGAACAGATCGACCAGATCGGGGACGCCGTCCAGGCCCAAATCCAGGAGCGCCTTTCAAGGAGATGACCTATGCCCAAGCTAAAACGCCTTCTCGTATCCGCTTGCTTCGAAACCGCCCAGCGGCGGAGACACTGCTCGCGGAACCAGGAGCACGTTATCTGCCAGGGCGACAAGTGCCTGGTCATCAAGGAGAACATGTCGAAGAACAACTACTGCATGGAATGTGCGGCCCTGATTCTGCGGAAGGCCCAGGAAGAGCTTGATGGATTGGCTCACGAACTGGGAACAGCGGAAGCACCATCCTCCATGGAATTGAGATAGGAATAGCATATGGCAGGCCTTCTTGATGACCAAAATACCCAAGCCACTCTTTCGAGGCTTTTAGGCGAGGTGGCGAAGTATCTTGCTATGTTCCTTGAGAGGGAGCTGCCATCCCTTTTCGAGGATTGGTGGAATCAGGCCGTCGTGAACAATTTGTCGTTCCAACAGCGGCGACGGATGGAACAACGGGGCATCGCCTCCCTCGGTGCTCTAGACCTCGCCGCGCTGCTTCGAGTGCTCGATCAGAACTGGTACCAGATTTCCAACAAGCTCGGCCTGACATCGGAGTCACGTCATTTCGTCAAGGAGATGCAGACTATCCGTAACCGGTGGGCACATGCGACCACCGAAGGCTTTCCTCTTGATGATGTATACCGCGACCTGGACACCCTCCAGCGTTTTGCCGTGGTCATCGAGGCGAATGAAACATTGATACGAGAAGTGCGATCCCTAAAGACGGCCCTTGTCACTACAGAGACGGAAATGCCTGAGAAAACCGATGCCGCTGCCCTTGAATCCTCTCTGACGCCCAAAGAAAATGGTGCTGAATTTGAACCGGGGCAGATTGTATGTGTTCGGTCTGACCCAAGTATTCGTGGCGCTGTAATTTCCGTCCTGCCGGGCAAACCGGAAAATCGCTTTAAGGTCTTTGTGAGTGGTGAAACCCAGACCTACTATGCGTCTCAGTTAAAGCCCGAAGATATTTCAGATGACAACACCGAGTTTTTTTCCTGTGATCAGTTCCACGCCTATCTGACAGCGCTGCAAATCAGATATCCCGGTCTGTCTACACTTTATTCGCTCAACGCCGCCCGTGTGGATTTCATTCCGTATCAATTTCGGCCCGTGCTGAGGTTCATCCGGTCGGATCGACCTCGGTTATTAATTGCCGACGGCGTGGGTGTCGGCAAGACCATCGAGGCAGGGCTTATTCTCCGCGAATTGCAAGCAAGACGTGATATCCGGTCAGTTCTCATTGTCTGCCCTCGCCCGTTGGTAACCGAGCGCAAATGGATGAACGAGATGAAGCGCTTCGAGGAGCGTTTCACACATCTCGATGGTAGCACCCTTCGTTACTGTATAAACGAGATGGACCTTGAAGGGGTCTGGCCCGAGCAACACCAGAGGGTGATTGTTCCCTATTCCTTGTTCGATGAAGTTCTGCTTTATGGTTCAGGACCTGACGGCAGGCGAAAACGCAAGAAGGGTCTGCTCGACCTTGATCCGCCTCCTCGCTTCGATCTCGTCATCGTTGACGAGGCACACCATATCCGCAATCAGGATACATTCAGCCACAAAGCTGTGCGTTTTTTCTGTGACCATGCAGAGGCCGTTATATTTTTAACTGCAACACCGATCCAGCTCGGCAGCAACGATCTTTTCGTCCTCCTCAATACGCTCCGTCCCGATTTGATCATCGATCAGGAGAGTTTCGCTCACATGGCGGAACCCAACCCTTCCATTAACCAGGCGATATCGCTTGCACGGGCTCAAGAGCCGGAATGGCAAACGCGGGCAAGCGAAGCCCTTGATCAAGCAGCGGCCACCGCTTGGGGTAAGGCGATCCTGCGCTACAATCCAAATTTTATACGAATACGTTCCAGGTTGTCCGAAGGCGACGTCACAAATGAAGAACGTGTGCAGCTCATCACCGATTTGGAAGCCATGCACACTTTCGCAGGGATTATCAATAGAACCCGCCGTAGGGACATAGGCGATTTCACGATACGGAAACCTGAGACAGTGGTCGTTCCCTTCACGCCTGCCCAGCAGCGTCTACATGACGAACTCCTCCGAGTTCAGGCCGAGATATTCGACCGGCTTCACGGAGACATCAATGTCAAATTCATGATGACCACGATCAGACGTCAGGCTGCGAGTTGCCTTTTCGGCCTTGTGCCCTTTCTTGAGGATATTCTGAATCGCCATCTTGATGAGCTGTCCTGGGAGGAGGCCGATAACTCCGCCGCTGTTCCGCAGGGCGAGACGGTAGAGCCAATACAATCGCAGATCCAATCACTTCTTGAGAGTGCGCGGTTACTCGATCCCTATGATCCGAAACTGGAGGCGCTACGCGCCATTATCCGGACCAAGCAGAAGCTGCCCAATAACAAGGTGATGTTGTTTAGCAGCTTCAGGCATACGCTCAATTACCTTTATCGCCATCTCAATGAGGATGGCTTTCGGGTCGGGATGATACACGGCGGAACACCGGATGAAGAACGTGTTGATCTCCGTAGTCGCTTCGAGAAGCATCGAGACGATAGGGGCAGCTTGGATGTCCTGTTGTTCTCGGAAATTGGCTGCGAGGGTTTAGATTATCAATTCTGTGATTGCATTGTGAACTACGATTTGCCTTGGAATCCGATGCGCGTGGAACAACGCATCGGCCGCATCGACCGGAACGGACAGAAAAGCGAAAGCGTTGCCATAATCAACCTGATTACGCCGGGCACCGTTGATGCCGATATCTACGAACGTTGCCTTCTGCGCATAGGAGTGTTTAATGGAGCTTTGGGCGGAAGCGAAGAGATTCTTGGTGAAATTACCAGGGAGATTCGAGATATTGCAGAAAACTTTACCTTGAGTGACGAGGATCGCAGGGCAAAGCTTCAGCAATTGGCGGACAATAAGATTCGACTGATCCGTGAGCAAGAGGAACTCGAGCAACGACAAATGGAGCTTTTCGGCATCCGCTTGCCTGAAGACCGGATGAGGAAAGAAATCGAGGATGCCTCAAGTTATTGGTTATCGCCGACCTCCATGCAAAGGATTGTCCGTCTCTATTTACAAGAGAGCTGCGGGAAAGATCAGGAGTTTCTCCTGGGTGAAAGACCCCTAAAAACGCTTCGTCTTTCGCAGGAAGCCCGAAGTATCCTTCTGCGAGACTATCAGCAACTTCCCAAACATAACACAACTGCCTACCGCGATTGGGAAAACTGGCTTAAAGGAGGTAATCCCCATCTTCTGGTGACCTTTGAATCTGACTGCGCAAGGGAGCATCCTGAGGCGGCATTTATTATGCCGTTGCATCCCCTGGTCCGACAAGCTGCCGTTTCCTTTAGTGGAAAAAAACGAGCAGTGACAATACTTAAGACATACTCCGGCGAGGTTCCTCCCGGCCTGTACGAGTTCGCAATCTATCAATGGCGTTTTCATGGTATCAAGGAGGATTTGGCTTTGCGTCCGGTTGCTTCTTCCCCAACAGTCACCTCTCTCCTTTCCCGTTTACTGGAAAAGGCTACAGATCTTGTTGAGGAAGGTACTAAGGAAATCGATCCAAATTGCTGGGAAAAGCTTGATGCCGAACATTATAAACTATGGTCTGAGGAACGGGAAAGGCACCGGCAAAGAACGCTGGAATTAGCGGAATATCGCCGCGAGAGCCTTACAACGAGTCATCGGGCGCGGATAGCGCTTCTCGAGGAGCAAATTAAGCAGGCCAGCAACGAAAAGATTCAGAAAATGCGACAGTCTCAAATCTCCGCTGCTGAGGCAGATTACGCCAGACGTATTCAGGATGTGGACATCGCCATGGAAAGGGCGGATATAATCGCTGAGCCGGTCGCATACGGATTGATTCAGATCGTTGGAGATACGCCTCATGCCGAGTGACTACGATAAAATACGTGACGACAACATCCGCGAGTATGGGCAAGGAACACGTCATCTATCCTTTTTGGGCAGACTATATACGGATAGGACGCATTTTATCTTCGAACTTCTGCAAAACGCTGAGGATGCCGGGGCGTCGAAGGTACTCTTCCAACTTGCAGAAGACAGGCTCGAAGTTCTTCATGACGGCCGCCTATTTAATGAACAAGACGTGCGTGGCATTTGCGGGGTCGGTGAAGGAACGAAGACTGAAGATCTCACTCAGATCGGCAAGTTCGGGATAGGTTTCAAGTCTGTCTACGCATACACGACTACACCTGAAATTCACTCAGGCGATGAAAGCTTTAGAGTCGAGAACTACGTTCGGCCATATGCCGTCCAGTGGCGAGACATCGGAGATTCATGGACCACCCTCTTCGCCTTTCCGTTTAACAAAGAGGATGTGGAACCGGCAATTGCGTGCAGGGAGATCAGTACAAGACTGTGTAAGCTAAGCGCCAGAACATTGCTTTTTCTTCGTAAGATCAAGGAAATCGAATACAGATTACCGGATGGGATGGGTGGTGTTTATCTGCGGGACGAGACTAAGCGAGGAAATGTACGCGAAGTAACGGTAATTGGGCAGAACAACGGCGAAGATGAAAGTGAAAGTTGGTTGATATTTGAGCGCCCCGTGGCAGTGCCTGATCGTGACGGGAATTGCCCAGGTCAAGTCCCGATCGAGATTGCTTTTCGCCTTCAATGGAACGAGAAAGAACAACGGGAAGAGGTGGCAAGAACAAAAGACTCACCACTTGTGGTCTTCTTCCCGACTGAAAAGGAAACCCGGTTTGGCTTTTTGATTCAAGGTCCATACAGGACTACGCCGGCAAGGGACAATATACCGAAAGAAGACGATTGGAATGCGACACTGGTAAATGAGACATCGTGCCTTATGGCTGACGTGTTGCCGCAGCTCAAGGACCTCGGTCTATTGAGCGTCTCGCTACTTGAGGCCCTACCCATAAGAGCGGATGATTTTCCAGAAGATGGCATGTTCTATCCGATCTTTGATGCTGTCCGAAATGCTCTTTTAACCCAAGACCTGCTGCCCGCAGATGACGGCAGCTTCGTCTCAGCGCGAAATGCAAAACTTGCTCGTGGTGCAGACCTCAGAAAACTGCTGGATCATGAGCAGCTTCGCAAACTTTTTCAATCAGACGCAACTGTCGAGTGGCTGGCTGGCAACATTACTCAGGATCGAACCCCGGAGCTACGCACATACTTGCTTAATGAACTGGAGGTCGAGGAGATCACACCCGACAGCTTTGCCCGAAGGATCACTCAGTCTTTCTTGTCAATTCAAGTCGATGAATGGCTGGCGGAGTTTTATGGGTACCTGTCTGGCCAAGAGGCGCTTTGGCGTGCTCCACGGTGGTCTGGTGATTCGGGAGGGGTTCTCCGTTCCAGGCCTATTCTCCGTCTTGAAGATGATAGTCATGTGATACCTTTTCGGGCTGACGGCACAACTCCTAATGCCTTTTTACCTCCTCCGGAAGACACCGACTTCCCAATTGTGAAGCGGTCGATTGCAAGCGATGAGCAAGCGGGAAATTTCCTGAAGCGTTTGGGCTTATCGGAACCGAATGTGTTTGATGACATTGTCGAAAGGGTTTTACCCAAGTACTCCAAAAGTGATTTGTCCACGATTTCCGAGACCGAGCATGCGGCGGATATTCTTAAACTTCTACGCGCGTTGACCTCTGATTCGGAGGCCGGTAAGAAAAGAGTGATCCAGAAGGCAATGCAAACACCTTTTCTCAAGGCTGTCGACCCTGTTGGAAACCTGACATATAAAAAACCGCTCGATATCTACCAGGATAATCCGACTTTGCGGCAATATTTTTCTGGAACGACAGACGCGTGGTTTTTATCCGAACAGCCGCTGGCTTCAGCATCCTCAGATATTTTGATCGACCTTGGCATTGCGACTCTGCCACGGCGTATCCTGTTTTCTGATGACTTGCCTTCTGGCGTACGTGAATACTCTACGCGTGCCGAGACAATCGAAAACTATTACCTTCATGGGTTGGATGATTTCCTTGAATCCTTCGAGTCACTTCAGAGTTTTGAAGATAAGGCGAAAGTAGCTCTCGTCCTGTGGGGCTATCTTAAAGAGCATTTGGAATTGGACTCCTCGTTTTTCAGGGGTCGCTATCATTGGTTTTACTATAGCGGCCATAGCAAGTCCTTCGACTCTCAAATGCTGACCCGCCTTAGGAACACGAAGTGGATTCCTACGCGGGACGGGAGCATAGAAAAACCGGGGGACATTAACACAGATCAGCTTCTTGACGACTTTCAAGGGGCAGAGGAATTGAACGATGCTCTCGGTATTAATCAAGGTGTTGGTCATAGGGCCTCTTCCGAAGACGATAAGAAACGTGAACATGCCAATATGCTCGGAGTCTCTCTTGAGGACATCGAATTTCTGAAGATGCATCCGGACGAGTTTGCTCAGCTAAAGGCTGAAATCGCATCAAGAAATACCAGGCCGATATTCCCAACAAGAACGGTGACTAATCCAGAGCGTCGACAAGAACGGGTAACAGATCTGCTCTCCGAATCCTCTAACAAGGAATATGAAGAGCGCGAAAGAAGCGTTCGGACAACCAGAGGCACTATCGATCCTTCTCTATGGCTCAGGGAACAGTACACCAACTATGACGGCCAAATGGTATGTCAGATCTGCAAGAAGGAAATGCCTTTTAAGAAGCTTGATGGCGAGTATTACTTTGAAGCAGTTGAGGCGTTTACCAAGGACATCTTACCCAAGGAGCATGAGGCGCAGTTTTTGGCCCTATGCCCACTTTGCGCTGCAATGTACAAAGAGCTTGTCAAGAAGGACGAAGCAGCTATGGCCGATCTGAGAAAAGCCCTTCTGAACATGGACTCACTGGATGCTCCATTGCGACTCGGCGAACTTGAAACCACCATTCAGTTCGTCGAGACTCATCTCTGCGATGTAAAGACCATTCTGGAAGAAATGGGAAGGATCTGGGGATTAGCATTGGAAGGTAACAGGGGTGAGAAAGCATGACCACGCATCTGTCAGTAAGGTTGGCATGGCATGATCGGGCTTGGGATGGTCACGTTTGTGACCTGCCGCACCTCAACGCTCACTGCATTGTCCACCAACACATACGTGATTCGCGGAATGATGAAAAGGAGCGCGCAGCAGCCGGCAAACCTCTCGTCGAGTTGGACGGATGGTTGCCACCATGCTCTCGTGATCCAGCGGCGTACGCCGAAAGAGGATTTTCGATTACACATCAAGACCCGCTTGAGTTTCGGGGGCTACCAGCAGTCTCAGAAGACATACCTCCATATTCATCATGTCCAGCACCTTACCGTTGGATGCGCGAGGAATTTGTCCAAGAGGTCTGCGAAGCTGAAGATATATCGCTTCGGGGGCCAGACAATCCGCGAAGTAATGGTTGGGTTTTTGAGCCTGACCGTCAGCGTGAACTTCTCAAGGGATTCTGGGGAAAACTTGAGCCAAAGAAATCACTTGTGTTCTATTACTGCAACCATGGGAATCCCCTGGATGAGAACTCGCCGCGAATTATTGTCGGTATTGGAAGAATCGCTGAGGTTGGTCCTCAGCTCTATTTTGGCACAACCCCAAAGTACCAGGATCAGTATCCAGTATGGTCCCGACGGATTACCCAGGCGTACCCTAAGCAGGGGGTTCGTATCCCTTACCAAGAATACCTGCGGGATGGTCACAGCACTGACGATATCATCTGCCGAGTTCCACGGAGCGCGCTGCTTCCATTCTCATACGGAGGGGAACATGTTTCCGACGACGTCGCGGTTGCCATCATTGAGCGCGTTATACAGTGTGTGGAGCGCGTCAAGGCTGAGGGGCGCGTCGCTTTTGATTGGGACGGACGCCTCGATTGGCTAAACGACGTCCTGGCCGAGGCATGGAGCGGTCGAGGCCCGTTCCCTGGCGCTGGAAGCGTGCTCCAGTACCTCGGGTTTTCAAAGGGGACCTCGTTTCAGCGAACTGTGCTGGCACCAATGGCAAAACGGGGTGAAAATTCCTGGGACTATGTCCTGTCAATCCTTGAAGGAAGGGTCGAACCGGACAAAGGAACATACAGGACTGGGCTCCTCAAAGCGAGAGAGCGCTGGCGTGTCCTAAAAACTCGCCATGCATTGCTGTCCAAGCTCGCCCGGCTTGAGCTCACCCCGGGCCAGGTGCAGCGGATCGCCAATCCGGACCAGCGGGCAGCAAGCGGAATCGACGCGACCGAGAAGGATTTGGTCGCCAACCCTTACATCCTATCCGAGTGCGACCTTGGGTCGGCGGACTCCGATCCCGTGGCGCTGGAGACAGTCGATCATGGCTTGAGGCCCGAAGGGGATGCCGCGGTGTTTCCCGATGCAGACGAAATCTCTCACGACGACCGGCGTAGGGTTCGGGCGGTTGGTGTTGCGATTCTCCAGGAGGCCGCAAATAACGGTGATACTGTCCTCACATTCGCCGACTTCCTGAGCAAGATCATCGGACGCTTTCCCGAGAAAAGGGCATGTCGGCCAGATCGGGAAGTCGTATTGGCCGAAGCCGAATTCTATCGAGAAGTCCTGTGGACGGCCTTCGACTCCGATCCCGAGCTTGTCGCGCTCAAGCACCTTCGGGCCCTAGAGGAGTTCGCTGCTTCGCTGATTAAGCGACGGGCCAAGAAGACGAATCCGGCGGTCAAGCCTCCGATTGATTGGTTCGGCGCCCTGAAGAAGCTCTTTGGCGAACCGAAATCCGAGCGGGAAAGGGCAGCGCTGGAGGAAAAGCGAGCTGCTCTCTCAACGCTCTTCTCACGACGACTGAGCGTACTGACAGGTGGGGCCGGTACTGGCAAGACTTCGGTACTGAAGGTATTTCTCCAGGAATTGGTGCGTGTCGAGGGTCGACATCCCACGCTCTTGCTGGCTCCCACCGGAAAGGCCCGCGTTCGGCTTTCCACTAAAACCGGTCGAAATGCAATGACCATTCACCAGTTTCTGCTTAAGCAGGGCTGGTTCGTGCCCGATATTTTCGTACTCAAAAAACAAAGCGATCAGAGCCCCTTTCAAGCGACCACCGTTATTATTGACGAGTGTTCAATGATCCCAACGGACCTCTTTGGCACATTGCTGCGTGCTCTTGACTCCGGCCCATTGAGTCGTCTGATTCTTGTCGGTGATCCCAACCAGCTACCACCAATTGGACCTGGGAGGCCTTTCGCTGACATTATCGAGTGGCTTCAGAGAGACCACCCTGAATGCATTGCTCCACTTACAGTCTGCATGCGAGTTGATGAGGAGGAGGGAGGTCCAGCCGAGGAGAGTGTGGCCCTCGCGCTTGCGGACGGATACCGAACATCAGTCGTCAATCCGGGTGATGACGAGATTCTGGCCTCAGTCGCTCGGGGCCAGTCGATGGGCGACCTGGATATTGTGTTTTGGGACGACCACGACGATCTGCTTGCCAAGCTTAAGGGGCGGATGGCTAATATACTTGGTATCCGTGATAATGACTACAAGAGCTTCAATCGGTCGCTTGGGATCGATCAGAAGGACTGGGTCCGCAGTGAGGCGTGGCAAATCCTCTCACCCACTCGTACGCAACATTTCGGCACTGACGATCTCAACCGCCTGATTCAGAGAGAATACAAGGCAGGTCTCCTTCAGAAGTCGCAGAGCCAGTGGAGCAAGATGCCACGACCTTTCGGTGAGTATGAGATCGTCTGGACCGACAAGGTTATTCAGGTTCGAAATCGAAGCAAGGATGGATGGGCCTACCCCAAGGGAAGTGGGCTGGACTACGTCGCCAATGGCGAGATCGGAATTGTTACTGAGGCCTTCAAGAGGAAGGAAGGCAGCGATGTCCTTGCCGCTGTTTTTTCTACGCAAATAGACGCCTCCTATCGGTACTACCGCGGTCAGGTTGACGAATACCTCGAACTTGCCTACGCGTTGACCGTCCATAAGGCGCAGGGGAGCGACTTCGAGGTGGTTTTCCTGATCATCCCGCAGAAAGCCTCGACTTTGTCGCGAGAACTGATTTATACCGGCCTCACGCGGTTCCGTCGCAAGCTGGTGCTTTTGGTCGAAAAGGATATCGAGCCCCTCCGACGTTTACGCAGTCCGGACTGCTCAGACACCCGGTTGCGGAATACTCATATGTTCACGATAGCCCTTCGACCGGATGATGTGAAGCGACCTCACCTGGAGGCACTCATCCATCGTACGCGGAAGGGCATTGCTGTCCGCTCCAAGAGCGAGGTTGTCGTGGCAGATGTGTTGGATGCGCTTGGGATCAGCTACGACTACGAGCAGCCGCTCTATTCGCGGACTGATCCGAAGGACTTTCGCCTTCCTGACTTCACGGTCAGCTTTGAAGGGGATGTTTTTTATTGGGAACATCTTGGTATGCTAAACGTTCCCAGCTATCGCGAGGCGTGGGAACGAAAACAGACTTGGTATAAGGAAAACGGTTTTTCGGATCGATTGATTACATCTCAGGATGCGCCTGATGGAGGTATTGATGCTGCCAAGATCGAACAGATTGCTCGGAAACGTATCTTGGAAGAATAGGTGTAAGGGAAATTGAGTTTGACGACGCTTCCGGTCCGCCGGGAACCGCCTGATTTTTGATAACCCGTTGATATTGAAGGTTTTTGGTTAACTGCGGGAGAAAGAGAACGGTTATGAAGAGGGTTGCAAACGGGGAGCCAAAAGCAATCCGCCGAATCCAGCGGTTTTTGTTTAACGCGAGGCCCCGTGGGGATCACCCCACGGGGCCTCGCTTTTTGGGGCATCGGCACCTGCCTCGCGACTGTTTTTAAGCCGGAACCCATCACCCTGCACTGGGGAAAAGTTTTGCAATAGTGGGAAATTCCGACTTGCAAAAACACTAATTTCCCTATTTGCTGTACTATCCATATCCGAGGTATTCCGTTTTTAAATTGCTATGCTTATCTTAATTTCGTCAATTGTGTAGGTCTGACACCTTTGTTTCCCTAGGTCTGACACCTTTGTTTCCTGTGACACCTTTGTTTCCTGGTTTTTCCAATCAGTTCGTTGTTAGTCTTTTCCCTAGCTCCTTCGCCCTGTAGAGGTAACGCTCCACTCCTCTGTGCTCCACGGCACCGGCATACATGGTGCCGACAGTCTTCGCGTTGAGTGAATTGGCAATCGTGTCTTTGATTAGCGGGGTCGCCTCGTCGCAGAAACGCCTGAGAATGGGCGGCACCGAGCCTGATACCACAATGATCACCGCCCTGCGCTTCTTGCCCGATCTTGGCACGGGGCAGCCGGCGATGGTGAGCACCTTCCCTTCCGGCTTTGCGAAGGTCCAACAAATCCGTTCCAAGAACGTCGTCAAGATACCTGTGGCGTAACCCATGTGCACAGGCGTGCCGAAGATGAGGGCGTCAGAATAAAGCACATCTTCTGCAATCGTCTTCATGTCGTCATCTATCGAGCATGGGGCTACGTCTGCATCCGTCGGGCTATCCCTGCATGCCAGGCAGTTCCGGCAGAACTGGATGTCGTAGTCAATCAGGTGCAGCTTCTTGACGTTACAGCTTGGGTTCGCCTCTCTTGCGCCTTCGATCGCGCTATCTACCAAAAGGTCCGTTGCCTTGCCCTTCCTCGGGCTTCCCACAACTGCGAGTAGATTCATTTGCATCCTCCGAGACTAACACCTGAGTTAAGCCGCGCCGCGAAGCGGCGTCGGGTTGAATGAATTGTTAGGCGTTACCGTCTTGGCTTGCAAGTTGTTTCAAAACTTTCATAGCCTTGCGCGCTTTACTTTGCGCTTCACGGCCAATGTTAAACGCAATAAGCCGGTCGCCCCGGACGTTTTGTTTGTCAGATCCGGTGATCCTAAAACGACCAGCCTCAAGCTCTTCAATATTGAGTGAACCAGAAATTCCACTCCATGAACCCCAGCTAATTCCTGCCTGGGAGGTTACAAGACCAAGATTGCCGTTTGCGTCATCAATTTTCCAGCCAAATTGCTGGATCGCACGCATTGCCAATTTGACCACCCTAGTCATGGTGCCAGTAAAAGTATCTGAATTGGGGCCGTAACTGACGCGAACTGGCGCTGCGTGACCTGCGCTTGATTATGCGTAGATGACGAAACCGGCCACCACAACCATGACAAACTGCTGCCTTATCAGAAATTTCTCGTCCGCATTCGAAACATGGTATCAATGCCATGTCACTTCCCCTTGTTGTAACGCCTACCAATGTTTATATGGTTTCTTCACAACGCCTTTGGGTCGCGACATCGCGGTATTACACCCCGTCTGCAATTTTCTCATAAAATCTGCATTTACAGAAGATCAGGTCATGTTCTGCACTGAACACGGGGGATATATGGTTTCTATTTAAACACCTTCGCTCCTCTACAAATCGTCCATCGGACTTTTGACGACCTTGCCGCCCCGGTTCAGGTTATGGGTGTAAATCATCGCAGTCTTGACGTCCTTGCGACGGAGAAGTTACTGAACTTTCCTGATGTCGTAGCCCGATTCCAGAAGTTGCGTGGCGTGGGAATAACGGAATGTGTGGCAGGTGGCCCCTTTGGCCAAGTCGGCACCTTTGCCCCTTCCCTATTTCTTCCAGAACCCTTCCCGGCGTGGGCTTCTATACCTCCCTTTTATTAAAGCACTCCTTTTGATATAATACAGAGAAAATTAATTAAACTAAACTAGGCAGCATGGGGTCCGAATGACTCCTCAGGAGATTGGTGATCTGATAATTTGCAAGATTTGCTCACCCAGACATGGGGCTAGAAAGCAAACGACCGGCATCAGTGATGGAAGATTGATGGATCCCTGTGGACGAAATCGCGGTCTATTCCGGGATCAAGAGGGAAACGGTCTTTAAACGGATCTCTGAAAAGCGGATGCCTGCCGGCCGGGTAGGTCGCCTTTGAAAATTCAGCAAGGATGAAGTGGTCGAGTAGACGAAGGCAGGGTGAGTCCATGGATAATTTGTTTAGAATTGCAACAAGGTAGACAAGAAATGACGGCCTCATGCGATTCGATACGTGAAGGATGTATCCTATCTGGCTCGCTCTTCAACGAGCCCATGCGTGTTGAGACAGCTAGCAAAAGCAATGACGGAACTTGGACTGTCGGTCTTGTTGGCACGCGTACCGAACTGTTCCGAAGGGTTTCGCTTTCAGATCATGACATTGAGAAGCTAACCATTCTTGACTCCGGTTTCACTTATGATGGAGATGGTCGCCTCCTTCGTTTGGGCCTCCAAGCATATTCGCTCGGCATCGCCTGGGAATTCGACCCCTATTTCGGGCTTTCAATTTCAAGAGTCGACCCGCTGCCTCATCAGCTCGAGGCCATTTACGACTACCTTCTGAAACTAGGGCGTGTCCGTTTCCTCCTTGCCGACGATGCCGGAGCCGGAAAAACCATCATGGCGGGGCTCCTCATCCGCGAGCTCCAACTGCGCGGACTTGCGGAGAGGATTCTGATCGCCTGCCCTGCCAACCTCTCGTTCCAGTGGCAGAGGGAATTGAAAGAAAAGTTTGATGAGAGATTCCTTGTCCTGAAAGGCGGGGACATTCGTGAACAGTTTGGTGTCAACCAATGGCTAGAACAGAAAAAGGTCATCACTTCGCTCGACCTTGCTAAGCGGACAGAAATTCTGCCGGGATTGAAACAGGCACACTGGGACCTCATCATCGTAGACGAAGCCCACCGTATGTCCTGGACCCCCCCTGCACGCAAAACAGCCCGTTACGCCCTCGGGGAACTCTTGCGAGATACTTCTGATAACATTCTTCTGCTGACAGCAACACCGCACAAAGGTGATCCGGCCAATTTTTCTCTGTTCCTGCAATTGCTCGATTCGGATGCCTATGCCGATGTCCGCTCCATCCGTGAGGCCATGGAACGTCGTCGCGCTCCGTTTTATCTTCGTCGCACCAAAGAAGCGATGGTCTATTTCCCCGAACGGCAGGAAAACGGAACCTGGGTTGCAGAGAAGATCTTCACAAAACGGATTCCTCACACCGTTGATTTTCAGATCGATGGCGAGGAGTTTGATCTTTACAGAAATATTACCCGTTTCGTTAAACGTCAGAGTGCGAAAGCCGCGGCACAGGGTGATGATCCCCGCGCCCGGGCTGTCGGTTTTTTGATGTCCCTGTATCAGCGCAGGCTGGCCTCCAGCACCTACGCCATGCGGCGCAGCTTGGAAAACCGGGCGCGCAAGCTGGAAGATAATATCAAAAAAGCCCAGGCATTGGCCCGACAGGCTCCACCCGACCTTCCCGATCCGGAAGAGATCGAGGAGATGGAGGAAAATGAGCGTGAACGGCTGGAAGAGTTGCTTGAAGCCATAACCCTTGCAGGAAACGCCGAGCAGATCCGCGAGGAGATCGAGGAACTCTGTGAACTTGCCAAACAAGCCCAGACCGTTGAAGGCTCAGGAACGGAGGCAAAACTGTCAAAGCTGAAGAATCTGCTTCAGCAGGAGGGGTTCTTTGACCATCCTGAACAGCGGTTGCTGCTCTTTACTGAGTTTAAGGATACCCTTGACTATCTTGTCCGAAACCTGAAGGAATGGGGCTTCAAAGTAGGCTGCATCCACGGCAGTATGAAACCGGGCTCTCGCGACGAGGAGGGCACACGTCTTTACTCGGAGCAGCAATTCCGTGAAGGCGCAATCCAGATTCTTGTTGCTACCGAGGCGGCCGGGGAAGGCATTAACCTACAGGTTTGTAATATCCTTTTCAATTACGACATCCCATGGAACCCGAATCGTCTTGAACAGCGAATGGGTCGCATCCACCGTTATGGCCAGCGGAAGGACTGCCTCATTTTTAACTTCGTGACCACAAACACCATTGAAGGTCGGGTTCTTCAACGGCTATTGGAAAAACTCCAGGAAATTCGCGACGCACTGGATGATGACGCGGTCTTTAATGTTGTCGGGGAAATACTCCCGTCCGCACACGTGGAGCGTGTGTTGCGTGACTACTACTCTGGCAAACTTGGCGATGCCGATCTTGAAGAACGGCTCCTTGGAAATGTTGATGTTGAACGTTTTAAGGCAATATGCCAAAACGCGCTCGAAGGCCTCGCTTCCAAAAAACTGAATCTGGAGATGCTGATCGAACGCCGGGCCCAGGCTCAGGAACGCCGCGTCGTACCGGAAACGATCGCTCGTTTTATTCACGAGGCATCCGAATACGTTCCGCTCCAGTTAAGGATCATAGAGGGTATGGCCCATACCTTCGAGCCTGCCCGGACACCGCCTGCGCTTCAGCGTTACGAACGCGAGCCGGACTGGAAGCTTCCCCGTCTCGCGTCGAAGTATCCACGCTGCTCTACCGACCGCGAAGCTGCTGAAACCCATAACCTTGAATGGGTCACCCCCGGCCATCCGCTCTTCGAAGCCCTCCGCAGACACGTCCATAACAAAGCGATTGAAGTTTTCGGAAAGGGGTCGTGCTTCTATTCCCTGCAACACGAAAAACCTTCCCGTATCGATTTTTATCGTGCCCGTGT
>MTKW01017255.1_pt1 | contig 32624 bp, 36 predicted proteins | sample 1042761 | NCBI WGS metagenome assembly MTKW01 (sample SAMN06205366, study PRJNA360243) | anaerobic digester metagenome | biome: Wastewater treatment plant; feature: Anaerobic digester sludge; material: sludge; isolation source: anaerobic digester fed with sludge from wastewater treatment plant ...
CACGTTTGCGAAGTTTTGGTTCTTTTGGGAATTCTACTGTCTGTTTTGGTATGTAAATATGTACCCGGAGGCAAGTGTACCGTAAATGGGAAATCATCAAAGACAGGCAAGCAGTCCTCCGGCCATCTCTTAAACACCGTCAAGTCAATCACAGGTAAATCTTTCAAGACTGCAGGAGTCATACTCACCATAGCCACAATACTCCTGGCCTTGCCTGCAGCCTTTGATTTCACTGGCTGGTGGACCGGATTTCATCTTCTGACATTCCAAAACGATCTGTGGCGCCTTGACCCTGATCTTGACTGGCTAATAAAGATATTTCCTGAAGAATTCTTTCTTTCAGCAGCCAAAAGAACGGCCCTATACTCGCTGTCCCTCAGTGCCATATACTTTGCACTGGGCATTGTGCTAGGCCTTTCTGTAAACCACTTCTCCTCCGACCACTGTAAGAACTGTTTCTAAGTCCTTAATATCATCAGGGCTTACAGTCAAAATATCGTCTGACAGGGCAACAAAGTCACACAGCTTTCCAGGGATAAGGCTTCCTTTCTTATGCTCTTCGTACGCTCCGTAAGCACCGCCTGCCGTGAACATCTTTATGGCCTCATCAAGAGGGAGTCTCTCGTTCGGGAAAAACCCAATGGGCGGTTCACCTTCCATGTCTTTTCGTGTTACAGCACAATAGATTCCATACAGTGGATCCAGGGGCTCAACAGGGCAATCAGAACCACCGGCCAAAGGCACACCTGCCCTCAACATTGTGCGCCATGAATATGAAGACCGCATTCTGGCGTTGCCAACTCTATCCACAGCCCAGTGCATATCAGTAGAAAGAAACTTTGGCTGAACGTCAGCTACAATTCCTACCCTTCTCATTTCGGTTATAAGAAGGGGTGACAGGATTTGAACATGAACCAGCCTGTGTCTGGCCCGGTTAACCGGAAGCCTGGACTGAGCTGATGATATGGCATTTAAACTTACTTTAACAGCCCTATCGCCAATGGCGTGTATGGCAACTTGCATACCCTGAGCATGGGCAAGGTAAACCTGTTCCCTGAGCTCATCTTCAGATACCACCAGTATGCCATTATTGCCCGGATCATCGGAATACGGAGTTTCCAAAGCTGCGGTTCTGCCACCGAGAGAACCGTCGGCAAAAAGCTTGATAGCTCCAATTCTGAAATAGTCGTCGCCGTCTCCGGTGCGCAAGGGGGTTTCAGTCACATCTGTAAGGAAATCCCCGGGAACATCCCAGTAAACCCGCAACGGGAACCCCTGGTGTTGGACTTTCTTGTATAGTTCCATAGTCCCTGGAAATCCAGCCTGCCCGTCATTGGTATGAACTGAAGTTATACCCTTGGAGAAAACATGTTCTATTGCCTTCTTAAGAGCATCTTCCATTATATCCGGGCCCGCATCAGGAATATGCGATTTTACAAGCCCTTGAGCAGTCTCACGGAGAACCCCTGTGGGGTCGCCATAGGCGTCTTTATCAATTGCACCTCCGGGAGGATCTTGTGTGCTCCGGCTAATACCCGCCATCTCAAGAGCTTTTGAAGACGCAACTGCAATATGCCCGCATGCCCTGACAATGTATACAGGCCTACCCTCTGATACCTCATCAAGGTCTTTTCGGGTAGGGTATCGTTTATCTCTGAACCGGTCTTGATCCCATCCACGGCCGATCACCCAACTATGTTCCGGTGATTCAAGGGCCCTTTGCCGGATCCGGGATTTCAATTCCTGAATTGAATCCACACCAACCAAAGATACGTTCCGCAATCCCAGCCCCAGACTCAAAAGGTGTAAGTGACTGTCAACAAACCCGGGTAAGACCGTCTTTCCTTCAAGGTCTGTTACCTGAGGCCTCGCCCCCGCCGGGAATGCATCCATACACTCATCGTAATCTCCTACACGTACAATCCTGCCGTTCAGTGCAGCAAGAGTTTCTCTTCGCCTCAAATCCCGGCCTGAAACCCGAAAATTGCCATTGGTGAACACCCTGGCCTTCAAGTCTCCACCTCCTCATTATCAAAAACTGTCATCTGGTCCAGGACCAAATGCGTTAGGCAATCCAGTAATCTCCGTTCCCACGCCAAACCATCTTCATGAGGGCCATACCCGTCAATTTTCCAGGGCGGCTTTTACACTTGCCCGGGCCAAAATAAAGGTAGCATCAACAACTTCGATTCCCAGGTCTCCCTGCTTGAGAATAAGCGGAATCTCTGTACACCCGGCAATAACGGCCTCAGCTCCACCGTCTTCAAGTTTCTTTCCTTGATCAAGAATGAGTCTCCTTGCCTCGTCTGCCATACCTGCCTTGACCAGATAGATAGCTTCCATGACCTGGTTCTGGCCTTCTTCCCCNNGTTCCACTGGTGGCCAAAAGGCCGGCCTTCTTCACCTTTCCCTTGAGATACCCGGCCACTTCATCCATCATGTGAAGCACTGGAATGCCCACGCTCTGCTGAACATCCCTGTGGAAGTAATGAGCGGTGTTACACGGAAGCACAATAAGGGATGCTCCTGCCTTTTCCACGTTCCGGGCAGTTTGGATAAGATACGGCCTGGGATCCTTACCTTCCCCAAGGATATAAGCAGTTCTATCGGGTATTTTGGGGTTAGAGTCAATAATAACCCTTATGTGGTCCTGGTCTTTCTTGGCCGGTGTATTCCGTATTATCTTCATGTACATATCGCATGTTGCCTCAGGCCCCATGCCTCCGACAATCCCTATAATCCCCATGTTCTCAACTCCAATCAGTGTCATATACCAACAGCATATTTTTCATCATCTTCAAGTACCCGGGTCATGTTATCGATGTTGTCATCGAACATTTCCAATGTCGACTGAAGAAATGTACGGATTTCAGTCTTGAATCTCTGAGCCTTGTGGCGCTGAGTCTCCAGATTCTCATATGTCTTTCTCCGAAGTTCATCTGCTTCGGCTCTTGTTAGATCAGCATGGCGCCGGGCNNTTGCATGGAGTTCCTCGTTTTCCCGTATGTATCGCTCAAATTCGGCTACTGCAAGGTCAAGAAACTCATCCACTTCATCTTCATTATATCCCCGAAAACTCTTTGTAAACTCTTTGTTATGGATGTCCAGAGGTGTTAGCCTGGGAGCCCTCAATGTCGCTGATTTGATCTCTTCCTGACCCATAATACCCCCTCCATCAAAAATAATATCAAGGATATAATTTCCACGAGCCACATCGAAGGTCCTGCTATTTGTAGATTCGGGGCCCAAATAATGCTGTGCCTAACCGGACCACAGTAGCCCCTTCCTCGATGGCCAAATGGTAATCAGATGACATTCCCATAGAAAGTTCCTTCAGGTAATCTTCTGGGATTCCATCAGCCAGAAGATTATCTCTCAAAATCCTCAACTCCCTAAAGGCCTTGCGGGGTAACTCAGCATCCCTGGATACCGGGGCAATTGTCATAAGACCTGCAAGTTTAATTCCATCCAAAGATAAAATCTCTCTGGCCAATTTACAGGTTTCTTCAGGCAAACACCCGTGCTTCTTGGGATCAATGCCTATATTCACCTGTACATAGACCGGGAGAGCTTCATTACGATATTGCTGGGAAAACTTTGATAAAGTTTGAGCAACCCTCACCGAATCCACTGAATGAATTTCGTCAAAAATCCTGGCGGCCAGGGAAGCCTTGTTTGTCTGAAGATGCCCTATTAAGGCCAATCGTGCTCCCTGGAAAACCCTGTCTTCCCACTTCTTTCTTGCCTCTTGTACACGGTTTTCCCCGAAATATAAAACACCGCAAGTTCTGGCCTCATCTATGGCCTCTCTCGGAAAATTTTTGGATACTGCCAGGACCCGGACTGACCCTGGATCTCTTTTTGCTTTTTCGCAGGCTTTTTCGATGGTTTCTGTAACCAGCCCAAGATTGGCTCTGATCATCTTACTCTCCTTCCCTCAAAAAATCCCATCCCTTTTAGCACGATCTCGGTGGCCTCATTGATCCCGCTCACCACTGCCTGATCTCCTTTGACCATTAAGATATCTACCGTGCAAAATCGCGCATAAGTTTTTTGAACTACAAGCACTCCGGATTGCCCGTCCTTTTCAATAAGACTCTTAACAGGAATAATCACGCCCTGCTTTCGACGGGTAATCAGGGACGTGTATGAAGTTCTTACATAATCATCAGGAGATACGTAGCTGATTTTTCCTGAAATTATGGAATAACCGGGAGGTTTTCCGTCTACTACCCCGGTTATAGCAGCGCCTAACGAAGTCTTGTCCTCTAGTTCAATAAGTACTCTGTCTCCTGTTCTAACGTCAGGCCGCTGTTCAGTTTTCACCGTCAAAAAGAATCTAACATCCTCGCCGGAAACGATCCGGCCAATCAAATCACCCTGAGCTACTTCCTGGCCTGTTTCCACCCGGTATGTCCTTGCACCTGCTAAATCTTTAGCCAGCACAGTGAGCTCTGATGCATCTTTTTCTGACAGGTAAGAAGAACATATGTCCGGATCCAGGGAGACCAACTGAGAGAAAAACGTGCCTGAAACCGGAGAGAGGATTTTGACAGAGGATGAAGCGGTAACTTTGCGTAGAACCTCAACCCTTTTGGACAATCTTGAACGCTCATCTTCAATGCCCTTCAATTTGGCCCGGTTATCCGAAAGGGCCCGGGCCTGAACACTGAAATCATCTTCGGTGTCAATAAGGCCAGGAATATCCCCTGCTGCATGTGCAATCTGCATGCGAAAAAACGTGGATACGGCCCTTTGGTAACAATCTTGTAAACTACCGGTAAGAGTCAGGAATTCCCCTTCAGTCTTTTCTTCATACAGGCGCAAGTCATCCTCAGCCAAAAGAAGGCTCTCTCTTACCGCGCCTAATGCATCTTCATCTCCTATTTCAGCGATTACATCGCCGACCCTAACCGGATCACCGTCGCTGACAAAAAACTTGATAGAGCCGGCCACAGGAGCAGTTAACACTGTTTGGCCATCGGCATAAATTGCATATCCAGACGTTTTTTCATCAAGAACACCGGGAGTTCCCCGGCCTACGGGAACAAACACAGTTAGAAAAGCAGACCTCAAATAAGGCCAAAGAAGTAAAAGGCCAAGCAGCAGAAGAATCATCGCAAGGCCGGCATTTTGAAATTGCTTTTGGAGTTTCTTCTTTCTGGTTCTCTTTCGCTTTGCCATACTACTTCAAGACTATTGCACATAAAGCATCAAGTCAAGGAATGAATAGCAGGTAAAGTAGGGGTTTATCTGTTGGATCTCCTGAGATACCTGTCTGAAAGCTCAACCAAAATAACATCTTCACCAATCTTTTTAATGCTGTCCCAGGGGATAACATAGTCGTCACCGTGTCCGAATAACCCAAAAGCCTTTGATTGTCCGGGAACAATGACCGCGGTAATTTTACCTGTGGCAAGATCTATCTCAACGTCCACAATATTGCCAAGCCGCCGTCCGTCTGACGTGTTGATCACTTCGCGCATTGAAAGATCAGAAGCACGGATCACTGAACCACCCCTAATCAGTATATGGCGGAAGGGGCCGTGGATAACCTAGAAGGTTTACTGTTGCTCAGTTCCCGGGGGCAGGTTATGGGTAAATTTTGAGGCAAGCGAAGCCAAAAACGTAGGGAGTAAATCCTTGCCTTTTTTCAAAATATCTACAATAAGAAATCTTACTTCAACAGGCGCTTCTTGCAAAGAATCTTCATCGATGAGCCCTTTAAAATCAAGGCTTAATACATAATCACCCTTGTCTGTCTTTGCCCCTTTCTCAAGATCGCCATAGATAATGTTTCCCCGCACGATGTCCACATAACAAAGAGGGGGATACATAACACACCACCAATTTCGCCCCTTGCCCGCACCTAATACAACTTGAAGGGCTTTATAGGAGCCCTCAGGCAAGAAGAACGATTCACCTGAGGCGGTTTCATAGTACTTGTCAGGGAACAACCCGTTGGTGATTTTAGCACTGACACCGTAGCAAAATCCCGCGTTAACAAGGCAATCCCTGGCCGTATCTTCAATTTCCGGTAAGAGCACAGTCAGAATTGCCTCAGCCTCTTGCCGATCTGTTACGTTTAAAAGACGCTCTCCGAATGTACTCAACAGGACATCGCGAATCTTGAGTTTTACTTCTTGATCTTGAAGATCATCTGAATTTCCGATTATATGCAGCCTGATCAGGTTAGTCGGAGTATAAGCTCTTTGTGTGTCATAAGTCCTTGCCAGCACCCAGCCTGCACTGAGAATAACCCCGGCTACCACAGCCAAAAGCACTGCTTCAATAACAGGCCGTCTTAACTTCTTTCCCATTTGGCCATACCCCCTTTTACACGTGCATATCCTGTCTCATTTGAATCAGAGCAGCCTTTTCAAGTCTGGAGACCTGGGCCTGAGAAATTCCGATTTCCTGAGCAACCTCCATTTGTGTCTTTCCCTCAAAAAACCTCATTCTTATTATTGCCTGTTCCCGCTCGGATAATTTCTGAATGGACTCATTTATGGCTATTTCCTGCATCCATGCCGAGTCTTCCCCTTTTTCATCTTTAACCTGGTCCATTACGTAAATGGGATCCCCACCGTCGTGATACACAGGCTCAAAAAGGCTGATAGGTTCTTGTATGGCATCAAGGGCATATACAATCTCATCTTCCGGAGTTTTTAGTTCTTGCGAGATCTCGCTCATAGAAGGCTCTCTGCCGAATTTTGCCACCAGGGAATCCCGGGTCTGCAAGGCCTTATAGGCAGTATCCCTGAGGGATCTTGATACCCTGATAGGATTATTGTCCCGAAGGTAGCGTTTGATCTCACCGATTATCATTGGGACTGCATAAGTGGAGAATTTCACGTTCTGGCCCAGATCAAAATTGTCTATGGCCTTTATTAGCCCGATACACCCTACCTGAAACAGGTCATCAACGTATTCTCCCCTGTTTGAAAAACGCTGAATGACGCTTAGAACGAGCCTCAGATTCCCATTGACAAGTTTTTCCCGGGCTGTGGGATCACCATTTTGCTTGGCCACAAAGAGCTCACGCATCTTTGATGAGGATAATACAGGAAGATGATTGGTATTAACTCCACAAATTTCGACCTTGTACAACGCCAATATTCCCCCCGGTAAATTCCCAGTTTTTGCTTAACTCACTCATAAAAAGTATTGCCTCAATTACCAGGGGTTATACAAGGTGGTTTTGGGTAAAGGAATACAGTTTTACTGGAAACTTACAATGTCTTTTTGCAATCTTTGCATAATTTTCTTTTCCAGGCGCGAAATGTAAGATTGTGAGATCCCCAGCATATCTGCAACCTGCTTTTGAGTACGTTCAATTCCGTCTTTTAGCCCGAATCGCAGATCAACGATAGTCCGTTCTCTCCACGGCAGTTTACTCAATACAAGTCTGAGTACCTCTTTGTCATCTTCTTTTTCAAGATCGCTGTATATCAAGTCTTCAGGTGTACCCTTAACGTCCGATAGGCAAAGTTCATTACCTTCACCGTCCACATTCAAGGGCTCATCGAATGACACTTCGGATTTTATCTTGATCGTTCGTCTTAAATACATGAGAATCTCGTTCTCAATACATTTTGAAGCGTAGGTAGCAAGCTTTATGTTCTTCCTTATGTCAAAAGTAGATACAGCCTTTATAAGGCCTATTGAACCAATGGAAACCAGATCATCAATGGGAATCCCGGTACTTTCAAATTTTTTTGCAATATAAACAACAAGCCGCAGATTTCGCTCAATGAGGGTGGATCTTACATCGGGATTGCCTTCATTTAATTCTAACAGCAATACGCTCTCTTCTTCCTGTGATAAAGGAGGAGGAAGAGCTTCTGTTCCGCCAATATAATCCACTCGTCCGTGAAGGCCGATTCGGGCGAGAAGCCGGGCCCATTTTATAGATATCATTAGTTTGATATAAGTCCACGATATCAAGCAAACACCCCCTTTTGGAACACTTTGGTTTTCATATACTAACAAGTTCGGGATGCAACAAAGCCTGGTATAGCCCCTGGGGACTAAGCCTGTTCTCGGAAACCCCTACAACTGCATCCTTGCGGACCTTATTCCCATTTTTCTCAACCAAGACCAAACCATCGGGTTTAAACCCCGGAAGAACACCCCTCCGCCCGCAGACATTTGCGTAGGGGATAAGTCTCAACCTCTTGCCAATGTTGGTCTCTGTGAGCCGCGCGGAGACTGAATCCCAGGTGGATAGAAAAAAAGAACTCACTTCTTCAGGCATAATACTTCTGAGAGAATCCCAATCAACTACGATAACCGGAAGCCCGGACACAGGGTCCCTCAAGTCATTACCGGTATCAACCAGGCAAGTGAGCATAATACAATGGCCGTCTACGGTTAGCTCCGCTTGCATAAGCGGAAGGGGCCTTACAGTTCGTAAGCCAAATACCCTCCATAAAAATCCTGAAAAGCACACAATTGATAAAGATAAGGCCAGGGTCCACCAGTGAGCTCCCGGGTAGACAGGCCATGACAAACTGGATCTAAGAGAGTTCAAACCACCCCAGGCGTGGAGCCCCATTGATGTACCTGCAACCAGGGCCGCACAAAGATAAAAAGAACCGGCGAGGCCTACAAAGGACCAATCCCGGGCTTTCGGATACGATAGGGCCACCATAAGAAGGCCAAATAAGACTCTGGCAGGTAAACTGAAGAAGGACTGGAAGGGGAGCACAAGAGCTAATACTGAATACAATCCACCCAGACAGGAAGCTGAAGCAATTCTCCTGGTGTGAGCGACAAGGCCCATCATTTTGCCTGCAGCCAGAAGCATTACATAATTTACTACGAGGTTAACAGCAAATAACACATCAAGATAAACGCAGCTCTTCATGTACGCCAATCACCCCGTATGGACATGGATATTCCTGTCTGTCCACGATTATTCCTGAATCAAATCATACAGGGAAAAGGGCGCGAACTATGTAACTATGTGTTATCCTCACCGGTTCCCTTTTACCGCGGCTTTTCGGTAGGTTTTGCCCTCCGTAAAAACGTCGGAACTTCAAGTATTTCTCTGGCCTCGATCTTTACAGGTGCCTCTCTGGATCTTAGTGTTCTCCTTGCAGAATTGCTGTCAAAACCAGTGGCAATAACTGTTATTTGTATGGTGTCTTCGAATTCCTCGTTAATAACAGCGCCAAATATGATGTTGGCATCAGTATCTGCAGCCTGCATAACAATTTCTGCTGCCTCGTTGACTTCAAATATACCAAGGTCAGGCCCTCCGGTTACATTCATCAAGACCCCTTTTGCACCGTCAATACTTGCTTCCAATAAGGGGCTGGCAATAGCTTGCATGGCGGCTTCTTTTGCTTTGTTGTCGCCATGAGCCATTCCAATGCCCATCAAAGCAGAACCGGTATCCATCATAATCGTTCTGACATCGGCAAAGTCCAGATTTATAAGGCCCGGAACGCAAACCAGGTCAGAAATACCCTGAACGCCGTGACGGAGCACATCATCTGCAACGTGGAAAGCATCCAATATGGAAGCATCTTTCTGTACAACTTGAAGGAGTCTGTCATTGGGTATGACTATCAGAGTGTCAACATTGCTCCTAAGCTTTTCAATACCTTGAAGGGCTATGCTCATTCTCCGGCGGCCCTCGAAAGAAAAGGGTTTGGTCACCACTCCAACGGTTAGCGCCCCAACCTCTTTGGCAGCTTGAGCAACAATAGGCGTTCCCCCTGTTCCGGTTCCTCCACCCATACCGGCTGTGATGAAAACCATGTCAGCACCCTTGAGATGTTCCATGATATCATCCCGGGACTCTTCAGCAGCCTTTTCTCCTACTTCAGGATTTGCGCCTGCTCCCAATCCCCTTGTGAGATTCTGGCCTATCTGAAGCTTTGCGGTTGCCTTTGATAGATTCAGCGCCTGTGCATCGGTGTTAATGCAGATAAAGTCTACTCCCTTGATTCCGGCTTCAATCATCCGATTAACGGCATTTGAGCCACCGCCACCCACTCCGATAACTTTCAGATTCGCATATCTGGGTTGCTCTTCAATCATGGTCACACAACTCCCCTCTCCCGCTCAGCTATTAATTTCAACGAAAACCTTTGTTTTACCTTCAGTTTCAGTCTGAGTTGTGCCTTTTCTCCCGGGTTTTCTCTCCTGTTAAGTCCCGTAAGTAATGTCGTCTAATCACACCCAGATTGTTAAAGATCCTGACTCCTAATGCTACAACTGCAGCAAGATAAAGCTCTATCCCCAGAACATCCCCGAGATAAACAAAGACCGCTGCAAGAACCGTATTTCCTACAAAACCTGTGACGAATATCATAGTGTTAAAGTCACCTTCCAGGCTTGCTCTCAGGCCTCCCAGGGAAGTGTCCACGCCTGCCAGCAAGCTAACAGCCAGGTAACGCGCAAATATCTCAGGAATCTTCCAAGGAACATTAAGTCCAAGCAAGACTCCCAGTAGCAAAGCGGCCAGAAGATACCACATCACAAAGATCCCTCTTTTTGCACTGGTTTTGCAAACTTGAAATTAAGCGAACCACTGTAAGCCGGTAGAACAATCTCCTGCTCTACCTTAATCTTTACGTCAATGCCCCAAAAGGATAGGTTGTCCACTACGCCACCGCGCATTTTAAGGGCGTTTTGAAGCACAGTAGGATCTCCCACAGCCTGAATTTTGAGGGGGGGAGCGAGTCTTACCCCGTTAATCATAAGTACAGCTCCTGCGCAACGAATTTCTGTTGTTGCCACAACTCGCTGGCCATTAATAGACATAGCTTCGGCCCCGGCTGCAAACAACTCATTTACCACAGCCAGCACATCATCATCGTGTATAATGAATAAATTAGGATCCTGGCCTGCGGCAGCCTGTTTTTGCGCGTCGTTCATTTCAACGGTAATCCCCGGCCCTTTAACCTCAGCAAGGCCTGCTAAGACCCGGGCCTTAAGAAGCTCTTCCTGTAAAACTTTTACCTGGCTTTCTCCGGCCATAGCTTCTGCTACACGATCGCGCAAAACTTTAACTTCGTCTCTTAGCCTGTCCCTTTCCTCCTCAGTAGCATTTAGCAATACAGAAAGCTCCTCTGCTCGCTGATAGTGGACATTTGCGGCTACAGGTGGCCGGGCCCGGAATTGGGTGGCAAGCATAAAGCCGAATAATATAAAAATAAGAGTTAAAGCTATTTGGGAACCACGGCGGCTCACACCTTCACCTCCCTTTCATATTACCTCAGTTTAACTGCCTGCTTGTCAAAGCGCAAATCAATGTATTCAGCAATTTTGCCTTCTTGTTCCAACTCACTTAGTACTGATTCCAATACTGCCACTAAATCTTCAGAATCAGAAGTCTCCTGCCCCATAAATACTTTACATCCATCATCAAGTATAAGCTTACTCTCTCCATCTGCAACGTTAACTTCAATTACTCTTTCCCGGGCTACCGGGCCAAGATCTGAGATAATTTTAAGGGCCCATCCATACTGGGGCGGGTCCAAGAATTGGCCCGGTGAAACAAGCTCTTTGACTCCGGTTAACGCAATCAGGCCTTCTGAAACTCCGTCGTCTTCCTGAAGAACACGGCCCTGTCTGTCAATCAGCCACATCTTACTTCCGATAGGCGCAAATGCAACACTCTTGCGTTCTACCACTTGAATTTCAAGAGTATCAGGGAGTTTTCTGACGCAACGGGCTGCTTCAATCCAGGGAGAAGCCTCGATGGCCCTTTGAATCTTGTCCAACTTCAAGTCGAAAATATTGACGGATTTCTGGGTGCTCCTTGCCACAATTTCGTCATAAGATACTCTACTTGCACCGGTAACTACATAATTCTTAACTGAAAAAACGGGAGATCTTAAGAAAAGAAAGACTCCTGTCAGCAAGAAAAACACAACAATCAAAGCCCAAGGATAACCCGGGCTTTGTGTGCCGGGCCTTGTCCCGGCCGAAACTCCAGGCTTGTCCCTTGTTTTTCTCCCTATGTCCTTATCTCCGTGCTTCATGCCTCTCCTGGCAAACCTCTAATTCTGTCTCTTGATGTAAGCCCCTAAACTTGCCAGTTTGCTTTCAAAATTCTCGTAGCCCCGGTCTAAGTTCCGGATTCCCGACACAACAGTCCTGCCTTCGGCGCAAAGGCCCGCCAAAACCAAAGATGCCCCTGACCTCAAATCTGAAGCCTCGACAATGGCCCCTGATAGTCTTGGTACTCCTTTTATTATAGCAGTCCTGCCCTCTGTACGGATCTTGGCTCCCATTCTGCCAAGTTCTTCCGCCTGCTTGAACCTTGACTCAAAGATAGTTTCTGATATGACAGACGTTCCCTCTGCAACAGACAGCAAAGCCATCATTTGAGGTTGCATATCGGTAGGGAAACCCGGATATGGCAAAGTCTTGAGATCCGTCGGTTTGCACCGTTGCGAACCTGTAACCAGTATGCCTTTTGACAAAGTGGCTACAGTGGTGCCCACTTCTCTGAGTTTGGATGTAATGGCCTGAACATGTTCGGCAATTGCATTGGCAACATAGACTTCACCGGCAGTTATTGCTGCAGAAACCATGAAGGTGCCTACTTCAATCCTGTCAGGCATTACAAAGTGTTCAGCACCTTTAAGGCTCTCAACCCCTTCAATTCTGATTACGTCAGTACCTGCGCCTCTTACTTTGGCTCCCATAGCATTCAAGAATCCTTGTAAATCGACAATTTCCGGTTCTTTTGCAGCGTTTCGAATAACAGTTACACCTTCTGCCATAGTAGCACCCATCATTATGTTCTCAGTTGCACCTACCGATGGCATATCCAGGTGAATATCTATTCCGGACCAGTCCTTTGCTTCTGCAGTAATGTGGCCGTGAGCTTCTTCAAAAGTCGCTCCGAGAGCTTTTAGACCCTTCAGATGTAAATCTATAGGGCGCTGCCCGATATCACAGCCCCCTGGATATGAAACCCGGGCTTTGCCTGTTTTGGCCAAAAGAGGGCCCATAAGGAATATAGACGACCTCACTTGCCGCATAAGCATTTCGTCTACTATCCATCCTTGCATATTCGTAGGATCAATGTACAGGGTTTTTCCCTCTGAACCTGTTCTCTCAACCTTCACACCTAAACCACGCAAGATCTCTGCCATGGTCCTGACATCCATAAGATCCGGGGCATTGTGCAAAACACAAACTGAATCAGCCATCACCGAAGCAGCCATGATAGGAAGCACTGCATTCTTGGCACCGCTAACCTTAACTTCTCCCCGTAAACTCTTTCCGCCTGTAATCACGAATTTCGACATAATCTCCATCACACTCCCGGCAATAGCAACCCACAGCAGCGCAGTCTTATCCATTGTACGAAACCGTTCGGTAACTGGTTACTCGAGTCGTCCAAGCAGGCCCGAAAGAATGTGGTGGGTTTTCCATATATCTCCGGCCCCCATTGTCACTACAGTATCGCCCTTGCGACACAAGTTTGCAGCCATTAAAGAAGCTTCTTTCATACCATCAACCTTGTAGACACACTGATGCCCTGCGTCTTGAATGGCCCTTTTAATGGAGTCCGAGTCTACGTCAGAATCCTCTCTTTCTCCTGGCCCTGTATATATCCGGGTAACAATAACGACATCTGCTTCCCGAAAAGCAGAACCAAAACTATGGTGTAAGAGCCTGGTGCGGGAGTAACGATGTGGCTGGAAAAGAACCACTACCCTTGAGTCGAAAAGGGCCTTTCGGATGGCTCCCAGGGCAGCCACAATCTCGTTGGGGTGATGGGCAAAATCATCCAATACCAGGACTCCCCCATATTCCCCAATGCGCTCGAGCCTTCGCTTGACCCCGGGAAAAGACCCTATGTGATTACAAGCATCCTGAAGATCAATCCCAGCAGAAACTGCAGTAGCTACAGCACCCAAAGCATTCTGAAGATTATAAATCCCGGGCAAATCCAGTTTAATGTCAGCCACCTGCGTGCCCATATAAGATACCTGACACCCAATGTGCCATCCCTTTTCCACAATATTCACAGCCTGCCAAGTAGCTTTATGTTGAACCCCGTATGAAACCACATCTTGCTTTCCCAGGGCCCAGTTTCTCAGTAATTCATTGTCAGTACACACGATTCTCAGGCCTCCGGGCCCGGTATGCTCAAGATATGAGTAAAAGGCGTCTTCAAGAGACTCCAAAGACCCCCAAAAATCCAGATGGTCATTATCAATGTTAGTGACAACACTTATTTGCGGACGGCACTTGAGAAAAGAACCGTCGCTTTCATCAGTCTCAACTACAGCGTAAGCCCCATTTCCAAGCCTGGCATTTCCTCCGTAGCCGAATTCACCGCCTACCAAATACGTAGGCTCTGCGCCCGATTGCTCAAGAATCCACGCGATCATGGCAGACGTAGTGGTCTTACCGTGGGCACCTGCAACTCCTATAATCTTCTTACCGTTGATAGCGTCAAGCAGCATGTCCATGCGGTGAACCACAGGTATCCCTCTTCTTCTTGCTTCTTCCACTTCGGGATTATCCTCAGATATAGCAGAAGATACAATCACGATATCAGGATCATCTATGTTTTCCCTCCGGTGCCCGATAAAGACTCGTGCGCCGAGTGCCTGCAACCGCTCAGTGGCAGCGCCCGCTTTGAGATCAGACCCGGAAACTTCAAATCCCTTGTCTATCAAAATTCTGGCTATACCCGACATGCCCTGGCCACCTATGGCGATAAAGTGAACTTTCCTCATTCTGCACCTTCTTTTGCGCTTCCCTGACCGCTCCTGTAATATTATGATTTCAATGCAACTTTGCTCTCACTGAAATACCAGATGTCTGTAAACCCGAACATCTAGCGGCGCCTTGTAAGGGCAATTAGCTCCCTGGCAATATCCATGGCGGCACCGGGCCGGCCTATCCTTCTGGCTGCCTCGCCCATTTTCCTGAGCTCCTCAGGATCACGTAGAATCCGGAGCACGGCACCTTCAATCTCTTCAATCGCCACCGGCCCTTCCCTTACCACTACTGCAGCCCCGGCGTCTTCCAACGCCCGGGCATTGTATTCTTGATGATTCCCTACAACATTCGGCGAAGGAACTATTATAGACGGCAAACCTAATGCTGTTATTTCTGCCAGAGTCATACCTCCTGCCCTGCCCAAGACAAGATCACACGCCTGATAGGCCACTTCCATGTTGTAAACATAAGGCCGTATAGTAATATTTCCAGTTTTTGCTCCTTCTATCCCGGATTCGGGAGAGGCACCCAGGGCAGCAACGGCTTTTTCATAGTACTCCCATCCGGTTATAAGGAGCACCTGAAAATCCGGATTATCCGAACCTGCAATCCTGATTGCTGCTTCCACCAAAGTTTGGGCTCCTCTGGATCCCCCCAGCACTAGCAAGGTAAACTTATTCTCAAGTCCAAACGAGGATCGCCCTTCAGGTTTTGATGCTGTGAACAGGCTGCCTTTTACAGGGTTGCCGGTGACCTTTACCGCAGCCTCCCGAGGAAAGTATCTCAAAGAGTATTCCCAGGCGGCAAAAACTTTGTCCACTCTTTTTGACAGGGCAAGATTCGTCTTACCGGGAACAGCATTCTGCTCTTGGATTGCACATGGCAGGCCCATGATTTTCGCGGTAAGGACCACAGGCCCGGACACGTACCCTCCTGTCCCCAGGACTACATCGGGACGAAAAGACTTTATAATACGCCTGGCATCCCCCATTCCGAGAGTTGCCCGCCATGCTCCTTTGATCGCCAAAAAAGGTGACTTTCCAACAATCCCTGAGGATCTTACAGACTCAAAATCCAGGCCTTCCTTAGGTACCAGAGAACTTTCCATACCTGTCCGGGTTCCAACATAAAGGACTCCGGCTCTTGGAAGGATTTCCTGAACTGCCTTTGCCACAGCTATGGCTGGATAGATATGACCGCCTGTCCCACCTCCTGTCACCAAACACCTCATCTGTCTGACCTCCTCCTATCGACTGGCGTACCGGGAAATATTGAGCAGTATCCCTGCAGATGCAAGGCTTATGAGCAAAGATGAACCTCCGTAACTTATGAAAGGCAGAGTGATACCTGTAATCGGAAGGGAGCCTGTGGCCACCCCAATGTTAATAATGGCTTGAAGAACAATAACAGTAGTAAGCCCCGCGGCCAAAAGACAGGAGAAACGGTCGGGAGCAGCCATGGCAGCCCTGTACCCCCTCCAGGCCACGGTAAAAAATAAAAACAGTACCAGGGCAGACCCAAGAAATCCCAACTCTTCACCCAAAACGGCAAAGATAAAGTCAGTGTCAGGTTGAGGCAGGTAAAACCATTTTTGTCTGGAAAAACCTATGCCTGTGCCAAATGGCCCTCCGGTACCCAGAGCGTAAAGGGATTGTATTATTTGCCAGCCGTGCCGCGTTGGATCTTTCCAGGGATCCAGAAAAGCCAAAAAGCGTTCCCGCCTGTAGTCTTCGTTCATTATGGCATAGTATAAAAGGGGAATTGATGCCGAGCCCAAAAACGCTAAATGGAAGAACCTGGCCCCGGCAACAAAGAGTATAACCGCGGCAGTTCCGGCTATAGTTACCGCGGTTCCCAGGTCAGGCTCTAAAAACACAAGGGCGAAAGTAATGCCCACTGCAATTAGGTATGGTCCAAGCCCTTTAGCAAAATGTCTGATCCTGTCTTTAGTCCTGGCTAGACTGTCAGCCAAGAACAATACCGTAGTGGCTTTTGCCAGTTCCGCGGGCTGAAACCCCAGAGTTCCGAAACCCAACCAGCGCCTGGCCCCTTCCCTTACTTGCCCTATCCCCGGGACAAGTACCAAAACCAGCATCAGAACAGATAGTGCATACAGATGGGGAATGAACCGGCGGTAACGCCAGCAGTCAAAGTTCATCAGGAACAACATGGCGGACAGGCCTATAGATGCCCATAAGCTTTGTCTCATCAAAAAATGATATGGACTATCATAAAATCTAATGGATTTGACCATGCTTGCAGAAAAGACCATAACTATACCAAGGGCAAGGATCGTAAGCACCGTAAAGAACAATATGTAGTCAGGGCTCCCCCTCCGCACAATACCCTCTGCCCTTTTCTTTCTCAATCAAAACCACCCCTGCCTATACATATGCCATGGAGATAATCCCCAGGATTGCCATAAACAAAGAAACAAGCCAAAACACGTATACCACCCGTTTCTCACTCCATCCCAGGAGTTCAAAATGATGGTGTATAGGTGTCATTTTAAATATCCTTTTCCCGAACAGCTGAAAAGAAAAAACCTGCAGGATCACTGATATCACTTCAACCAGTTCAATGGCTGCTATGAACAAGAACACAATCTCGGTATTTGTGGCAATAGCAAAACCTGCCAAAAGCCCGCCTAAAGCCAGAGAACCTGTATCACCCATGAACACTTTGGCGGGATGATAGTTAAAAAACAAAAAGCCCAAGACTGCACCTGCAGACGACAAAGCAAGAGACGGAAGGGAAAAAAGATCGGGCCTGCCCATGGCCTGGGCATAACTTGAGCTTATGAAGTAATAAGCCCCAAAGCCGATAGCAGCCACACCGGCACAGAGGCCATCAAGGCCATCGGTAAAATTCATGCCGTTACCTGTGCCCACAATCAACACCAGGGCCAAAACCGGGTACAAGATTCCAAGGTCCAGGATTTTACCTGAAAACGGTAATATGACAGTAGAACCTCTGTCTGCAAAAAACCACAAAAACATTGCGGCAAAAAGAATCTGAAGAGCTATTTTCTCCCTTGCCCTTAAACCCAATGACCGCCCGGACCTGACTTTTTTATAGTCATCGGCAAAGCCTGTAAACCCATAGGCCAGCATTAGGCCTATGATGAGAATTTCTTCGGCAGGAGGCACGACTCTTTGAAACAAGAACATTATGAATCTGGACATTATGATTGCCAGAATGAAAATTAGGCCTCCCATAGTAGGAGTCCCTGCCTTCTTACGGTGAGATTTCGGGCCTTCGGCCCGGATCTGCTGTCCAATCTTGAGTTTCTTCAGTTCCGGGATTAAGAGCCTTCCGAAAATAAGAGAAAAAGCCAGGCCGAGTAGAAAAGACAGTCCAAGGGATTTCAACGAACTTCATCTCCTATCCCGTGGCCATTGAAATCTTCAAGACAGGCCACCAAAGACTCAAACTCCATTCCGCGGGATGCCTTGACAAGACAAGTATCTCCACGTTTCAGAAATCTGACGATAAAATCCATGGCACTCTTTTTGTCAAGAAACCATGACGCAGAATCAGACGGTTGAGTTTCAGCGCGATCCCAGCCACGCTTGATGTGCACACCCAAAGAGCCGATAGCTACAAGGGCATCTGCCTTTTGACGGGCGTAACTACCTACTTCGAAGTGCGCCTCAGGCCCGTATTCTCCCATTTCAAGAATATCCCCGAGAATTGCCACTTTTCTTCCCTTGCCGGTTGCATACAGCAAATCAAGGGCAGCCTTCATCGACTTTACACTGGCGTTGTAAGCATCGTTAATAATGGTAAGGCTCTTGGTTTTCACTATTTCCTGCCTCATGGGACTTAACGTAACATTAGTGAGGCCACAGCCTATTTCTTCTGCAGACAACCCCAGTTCGAACCCTATGGCTACTGCCGCCAGTGCGTTCTGGACTTGATGGGTACCTGCCATGTTCAACTGAAACGCGAATTCACTGCCCCGGAAACGAACCCTGAACCTGGAGGATGTGTCCCCGGTAGGTTCTATATCAAACCCTCTGCAATCACATTCTTCATGAAACCCGTAACTAATCTTGCGGCAATTGGCAAATTGACTAACATTCCTAATCATCTCGCTATCCCAGCAAAGGAACGCAGTTCCGTCTTGAGGCAAAAACTCCAATAATTCTGCCTTAGAAAGAGCTATTTCCTCCAGACTTCCCAATACTCCAATGTGAGAAGCAGATATGTCAGTTAGAACCCCAATCTTTGGTTTTGCAATCCTGCAAAGATCCCTTATTTCCCCCCTTGCCCTCATAGCCATCTCAAGCACTGCATAGCTATATCCGGGTTCCATACCCAGCACTGCAAGGGGAAGCCCGATGTCGGAATTGAGGTTTCCTGGATTCTTGTAGGTCTTAAATCTCCGGCTGAGCACTGAACCTATCAAATCCTTGGTACTTGTCTTGCCAACGCTGCCGGTAATGCCAACAACGGTAAGGGGCATCGGGTTCCGGTAATGAGATGCTAGCATTCCCAATGCTGCTACTGTAGATTTCACCAAAACCAGTCCGAATTCAGGATCCGCAATCTTGAGGGGACGCTCAACCAGAGCACCTAATGCTCCTTTTAAGGATACTCCACTAACAAAATCGTGGCCGTCAACCCTTTCGCCGGGAATGGCACAAAACAAAGAGCCCGAAACATCTGTTCTGGAGTCNNCCTGTAATTTGAGCAATTTCACCTAGACTATACCTCAAAGTCAGACTCTCCTATGCTATTTGGCTGGCCTGGATCTATGGTTGTCGTGTTTTGGCAATGGCCTTCCGGACTTCCTCTGCATCATCAAAATGAACTGTCTTGTTCTTGAAAATCTGGTAGGTCTCGTGGCCCTTTCCTGCCAGAACCACAATATCTCCTTTGCTGGCAAGGGATACTGCTTCTGAAATGGCCTTACGCCTGTCTTTGATTCTCCTGTAAACAAGATTCGGGTTGGCCTCTTGAGCCTCACGCACCCCTATTTCTATTTGGTCAAGAATTTCATCTTCATCTTCTGTACGTGGATTATCGTCAGTAATTACAACCAGATCTGCAATCTCCCCTGCAATTCTGCCCATAATCGGACGCTTGTGCTTGTCCCTGTCTCCTCCGCAACCGAAAACCGCTATGACTCTGTTTTCACTTACATCTCTTGCAGTCATAAGGATATCCCTGAGGCTTTCAGGGGTGTGAGCATAATCAACCCATACAGTAAATTCCGAAGATTCAGGCACCAATTCAGCCCTGCCTCTCACACCCTTAAGCTCGGAGAGAACCACGGCTACTTCATCAATTCCCATTCCTATGCCAAAACCAAGGGCACTTGCAGCAAGAGCATTGGCTATGTTGAACTTTCCGGGAAGCCCAATCCTTACTCTACGATCCTTTCCTGCAAAAGACAGGGTAAACACGCTGCCTTTCGGCCCCGTTTCAGCTTCATGAGCCCTTACGTCAGCCTCTTGGGAAAAGCCGTATGTAATAGTGTCAGTAGATGTAACAGACTCGAAATAGTCGCAAAACCGGTCGTCACGGTTAAGAATAGCCAAAGGCTTGAATTCCTTGCCTGGCAGGGCTCTCTTTCCAAGACTTTCAAAAAGCTTCCCTTTAGCCTTTACATAATCATCAAGAGTATTATGAAAATCCAAATGGTCTGTGCCAATATTGGTAAACACAGCAATATCGAAGTCCACATGGGATACCCGTGACAAAGACAGTGCGTGGGAAGAAACTTCCATGGTTACAGCTTTACAGCCTTTGTCAACCATCTCCCGTTGCATTTCAAAAAGGTCCAACGCTTCAGGGGTCGTGTGTCTAACAGGGCGACACTCGTTACCAATTATGTTTTGCACAGTCCCAACTAACCCGGTGCTGTAACCAGACGCCTCTAGCATCTGCTTTATCATATGACAGGTGGTTGTCTTACCTTTTGTCCCGGTTATGCCAACTACAAGAAGGTCTCTACTCGGATTCCGGTAAAACTCCGCGGACAGATGGGACAGGGCAAAACGCGAATCAGCTACAACGGCCAAACCTTTGCCAGGTGGAACACTGACTCGATCCTGAACAACTACTCCACTCGCCCCCCGGGAAAAGGCATCTCCGACAAAAATGTGCCCATCCAATTCGTATCCCTTTATTGCAACAAACAAGAAGCCTTCTTTAACCTCCCTGGAATCGTAGGCAATGCCTGTTACATCACAGTCCTGCACCAAATAGGCATCTCCGAGCCCTCTTAGCATGCTGGACAACAACATATAATGCACCTCCTTAGCCTAATAAAGAGTGATCTGCATCTTCACTGCCCTACATCCATGCGAAATACCGCCTTGATCATAGAGCCCTTTGGAACCAGGCTTCCCCCTGGAGGGTCTTGTGAAACACAGAAGCCATTACCCTGAGCGCTCAAAGAAAGACCGGCCCCGGCTAGTTTTGCCCGGGCCTGTGTCAATCCAAGGCCCATGAGAGAAGGAACCTTAACCATCCCCTCACCGGGTGTTTCATCGTCTTCCGTGTATAATATCACATTTGTTTCTATCAATACCCTTGCTCCTGCAATTGGGAATTGTGACACTACAGTGGTTCCCGGGCCTTCACTCTTGCCTGATAAACCAAGCAGGTGAAGTTCAGCCTGAGCTGCGACCACATCTTTCCCAACCAGTTCAGGTACCTTCACAACCTCCTGCTCGCCTATGTCTCCAGGCTCTTCTTGAGGCGGAATCTCAAGGTAACGTAGAACGTCTCTCATAACAGCTGAAAACACAGGCGCTGCAACTACGCCTCCATAGTAGTCATCTTTTGGTTCGTCAATCATCACCAAAAGGACTAATCTCGGATTGTTTGCAGGGGCAAAACCGGCAAAAGAAGCAATATATTTCCCTTCTGCTATTTTCCCATCGATTACCTTGTTAGACGTACCTGTTTTCCCGGCAAGGCGGTAACCGGGAACATATGCAGCTTTACCGGTACCATCAGAAATGACTCTCTCAAGGGCAAATCTAAGCTCCTCCGCAGTCCTGGGTGAGAGTACCTGCTTAACTGATCCCACAGACTTAGACTCGAGAACATTCCCATAGTTGTCAGTGACTTCCTTAACCAGGTGTGGAACCACCATATGGCCTCCGTTAGCTATGGCGGCCAGAGAAGCAGCAATTTGCATTGGAGTGGCTTGAAGAGTCTGCCCGTACGACATTACCGCCAAGTCAATAGGTTTAGCTTGCTCTTTGGGTACAATGATACCGCTGGCCTCGCCAGGCAGATCGATTCCGGTAGAAGAGGTTATTCCAAAAAGATCAAGGTATTTGTAGAAAGAATCGATTCCGATTCTCTGGGCTATCTGAATAAAGCCAACGTTACATGAGTTCTGAATCACCTCAGCAAGAGTCTGGCTACCATGGCCTTCTGATCTGTGGCAATGCAAAGTATCAGGCCCTACCTTCATGCTGCCGCGACAATAGAAAGTATCACCTGCGCTCACAGCTCCACATTCAAGGCCCGCGGCAGCTGTAACCGGTTTAAACATAGAACCGGGTGGGAACGAATCAGTAATCGCTCTAATCCTTCTGTTTTCAGCGGGGTACTTGTCGTATTGGTTAGGATCGTATTCAGGACGCATTGCAAGAGCCAGTAATTCACCGTTAGAAGGGTCCATGGCAATCACTATTCCACCTGCAGCATTGGTTTCTTTTACTTTGGCATCAAGTTCCCGTTCAGCAATGAACTGTATTACTTCATCGATGGTAAGAACCAAATTCTTGCCTGCAGTAGGAGCTATGTATCCTTTTTGAGATTGGGGCAAAGCCTCGCCGATGCCGTCTACCTCAACTGTGAACTTGCCTGGAGTCCCTCTTAAAACCTTATCGTATTCATACTCCAGTCCCTCAAGGCCGTCATTGTCAATTCCGACTATGCCCAGGGCATGAGCCAGTAAGCTTCCCTTGGGCCATACCCTCATAGATTCCTGGGTAAATCCAATACCCTGAAGCCTTTGCTCCTTAATGTTACGGACTATGTCATCAGGTATTTTTCGTTTAATCCACTCAAAAGCACTATGCCGTGTAAGAATGGAAAGGACTGTGTCATATTTCATGCCCAGGGCCTCTGAAAGGGCCTCTGCAGTCCCGGGCGGGTCTTTGACCTGCGAAGGAATTGCATACAAAGACTCGACATCTATGCTGAAAGCCAGCTCGTGGCCGTTTCTGTCAGAAATAACCCCGCGTCTGGGTTGAATTGGGATATCTTGCATTCTCATATCCAAGGCCTGCTCACCGAGGTCCTGGGCCCATATGAACTGTATGTAAATAAGCCGTCCGAAAAGCAAAAAAAAGCAGACAGCAATAATGCACAAAACCACCCCGACCCGTTTCCGAGTCAAGACTCCCCCCATCGCTCTTCTCTCCAGGTCAAATTTCTACTGCCGCCCTTTGGCAACAGCTATGCTATTCTTCATAAACTGAGCTATGCGGTTAAACCACGATAATATGACCGTTTGAACCGGTTCGGCAGCAATAGCATGACTGATTTCTCCCTCGGCTGTCATTCCCGAATTATTCAGGTTGACCGCCAGGGACCTTACTTGCACAGGGTCAACCATACCAAGATTATTTCGTGCCTGGGCCTCTATGAAAGTAAGAGATTCCATTGTTGCAACCATTCGTTTCAGATCCTCGTTACGCATCTTGAGATCGTGGAGGGTTGCTTCAAGTCTGCCGGCTTCTTGATTCATACTTGCCACCCTGGCAGGTTGCCAAACTAACATTATCCCTGCTGTAACCAATAAAACAAAATATAACACCCCAAACGTTTCCAGGGACACAATTCTTCTGGAATTCAATTCGGCGTTTCTTATCATGGTTCTCCCTTCTCCCTATCTCTGGATAACTCTTAGTTTCGCGCTCCGCGAACGCGAATTGCGCTCAATTTCAGCTTCGCTGGGCCGGATCACCTTCTTGGCCCGGACTGTACCGGCTCCTATGGCCTCAAGTTCCTTTAGGACGTTCTTTGCGATCCTATCCTCCAATGAGTGATAAGATATCACCATTAGGATGCCACCTTGTTCTAATAGGAAAAATGCTCTTCTTATACTCTTTGCCAGTCTTGACAGTTCATCATTTGTCGCAATCCTGAGTGCCTGAAAAGTTCTCCTGGCAGGATGCATTTTTTCTCGCCTGGCTCTTGATGGTATTGCATCAATAACCACATCCACAAGAGCCTCTGTCGTTGTAATTGGCTCCACAATTCTCCTTGTTACTATTGCTCGGGCAATTTGACGGGAAAAGCGCTCTTCACCATATTCCCTGATAATACACTCAAGTTCATCCTCACTTGATTCTAACAAAATATCTCCGGCCGTCCTTGGTGCAGCAGGGTTCATCCGCATGTCCAGGGGGGCTTTTCCCCAGTACGAAAACCCTCTCTCGGCCTTATCAATCTGCCTTGATGAGACGCCCAGGTCAAATAAAACTCCGCTGATTCTGGGAACTCCCAATCGGGCCAATACGCAAGGCAGTTCACGATAATCACCTTTGGCCACCTTAACACGGCCTCGAAACTTTGAGCCAAGACGCTTGTCCGACACAGCCAGAGCTTCGTCATCCACGTCTATCCCCAGGACAAATGCACCCGGGCTCCGGCTCAATATTTCCCATGAGTGGCCACCGTCTCCTAATGTGCAATCCACTACTACATTTCTTGTCCGCTCTAAAATGTAAAACAGCACTTCCTCAACCATGACAGGTTCGTGCCGTATGCAATCAACTTGTTCGCCTATCATATTCCTGCAACACTCTCAGCTAATATTGAAAAGCCTTCTTCAAGATCTATTTTTGTCTTTTCCCAGGAATCTTTATCCCAAATCTCAATCCTGCTTCCGACGCCCAAAATAAAAACATCTTTACTCAGTCCGGCGTACTCCCGGAGGTTTTGTGGAAGAATCACCCTGCCCTGTTTGTCAGGCTCAGCTTCTGTGGCACCTGAGAGAAAATACCTGGTGAAATTCCGGGCATCTTTTTGATTTATCGGGATAGTCTTGAGTTTGTCCATAACCTGAGCCCACTCTTCAGAAGGATAAACAAATAGACATTTGTCCAACCCCCGGGCGACAATAAACCTGGGGCCGAGGCTTTCCCTGAATCTTACAGGCAAGGCCATTCTCCCTTTATTATCCAGAGCATGCAGGTATTCTCCGACAAACCCGTTCATCTGAGCCACACTTCCCCACTTCTCCCCACTTGATACCCCTATTCGCCATATATATCGTAATCTCCTTCTGTTTTGTGAGGATTTTTAAAAGAACTTTTGTGCCAATCAAAGATGTTCCTTGCAGAATGAATTGAGGCCCTGGAAAAAACATATAAAAACCGCCACAATCGTGTGGCGGCAAACCGGCAAACAAACCCAAGTTTATTCTTTTAAGGGGTTTCAGCATTCACATGAGTTAAAACATCAAAGGCAGCTTCCCTCTGGAGGAAAAATGCGTCTGCATCGCATTTTGGACACCTCAACAGGAAACCGCCTCTGGTATAGTGATCTTCAGGTTCGAAACATTCAATCTGTACTAACCCCTGGGCCCCACAAGTGAGACAGATGTACTCTACCATCCTGGGTGGCCTTTCCACTATTCAAAGCCCCCTTAATCCTGGATTTTGATGGACCGCGTACTCCCAAGAGAATTACTCCGCTACTATAGTCTATTCTTTTCGGTCAGTTGATTTCCTTCCTTCTGGCTCAAGAAAAACCTTCCAAAAACCTTATTTGCGTTCTTACCGGTTACCTTATTTATATCATCGTCAATCAAACCAGAACGTGAAAGGTCCCTTAAGTATCTTGTCCATGAAAGCAAAGGATAGTCACTTCCTAGCAAAATCCAATCCAGGGCGCCGGATAGCTTCATGCTACGGTAGACTTCGGGTAAATACAAGAATGGTTGGGCAGCAGTATCGTAATATACATTACGAAGCTTTCGTACCTCATCCATGAGATAAAAAAAGGGCAGCCCCCCTCCCAGGTGAGCAAAAATAACAGTAACATCCGGGTTCGCACAGGCAAATTCATAGGCCTCCCTGGGGCCGATACGGCCCTTTCCAGGATACATATGGCCCACTTGTTCATTTACGTGAATCAAGAGGGGAACCTTTGCGTCTCTGGCAAGGCCTGCTAAATGGCCCATTGCCTTTCCGCAAAGATCAAAACCATGTCCTGCAGGAAACAGCTCCCCGAAACCCTTAAGTCCTATACTAAGGGCCCGTTCGGCTTCTTTCATCGCGCCTTTGCTTTCAGGGTCGAAAACCGCCAGCCCCACAAACCTATCAGGATGATTCTTACACATAGATGCAACATAGTCATTTACAAGCCTGGAGATTCCAATCTCTTTGAAAGCAAAGCCAAATACCACGGCCTTATCCAGGGGATGCTCTGCCATGTCAGCCAGAAGATCGTCCCCTGTGGTAAACCTTGCTTTCTTGGTTCGGGTAAGGAGCCCGAAATGAGGATCCAGGCTCCCATACCTCTTTACATCTTTGACAATCTCCCCTGGCAATATGTGACAGTGGCAGTCAATCATGATGTCTTAGTGCACTTCCTGAACAAGTTCTACAAGAACACCAAAGGTGCTTTTCGGATGTATAAACGCAACTTTTGTGCCGTGGGCTCCCGGCCTTGGTTCTTTGTCAATCAGTCTTAAGCCCTGAGCTTCGGCAGTCTTAAGAACTTCTTCAATGGAGTCAGTCTCAAAAGCCACATGGTGAAAGCCTTCTCCTCTATTGGCCAAAAACTTGGCAACAGGGCTGTCCTCAGACGTAGGCTCAAGAAGCTCCAACCTGCTCTCTCCTACCGGAAGAAATGCTACCCTTACTTTCTGGGAAGGGACTTCTTCAATTCCGCTTACCTCAAGGTTTAATGCAAGCTTCAATGTGTTAACCGCACTGTCCAAATCCTTGACTGCGATCCCAAGATGATTAATCTTCTTTAACACAGGACACCATCCTTTCCACTGAATCTCCCACCTGAGAGGCCCTTATACATCCTGTCCAGGACGATACAGGCCGAAAACACCTCTCAAGACATGGCAAATCTCACCTATTGTAGCGTAAGCCTTTACTGCTTGAAGGATCGGTGGAACCAGATTGTCCTGCCCTTTTGCAGCAACCTCAACGGCCGTAAGGGCACTTGCAACTGACTGCCCGTCTCTTCTTGCCTTAAGGCTCTCAAGCCGCTTCTTCTGGCCTTCACCAATTGCCGGATTCACCCTTAATAAGTTCTTAGGCTGTTCTTCTTCGATCTCGAAGCAATTGAGGCCCACGACCTTCTTCTGCCCAGACTCCACAGCCTTCTGGTACCTGTACGCGCTATCTTGAATCTCCCGCTGCATAAATCCCTTTTCGATAGCCTTTACAGCACCACCCATGTCATCAATCTTCTTGATGTATTCAAGGGCTTTGCTTTCAAGCTCATCGGTGAGTTTCTCGATGAAGTAGCTCCCTGCCAAAGGATCGATTGTATCCGCTATTCCTGTTTCATGAGCAATAATCTGCTGGGTTCTAAGAGCAATTCTCACTGATTCCTCAGTAGGCAGGGCCAATGCTTCGTCTCTTGAGTTGGTGTGCAGAGACTGAGTACCTCCGAGAACAGCAGCCAGAGCTTCCATGGCTGTACGAACTATGTTGTTGTCAGGCTGCTGGGCAGTCAGTGAAGACCCGGCAGTCTGAGTATGGAAGCGAAGCATCAAGGATTTCGGCTTTTTGGCCTTAAACCGTTCTTTCATGATTCTTGCCCAAAGCCTTCTTGCGGCTCTGAACTTAGCAATTTCTTCAAAAAAGCTCATATGGCTGTTGAAGAAGAATGACAGTCTGCCGGCAAAAGCATCCACGTCTAACCCTTTGTCGATAGCAGCCTGAACATATGCAATCCCGTCTGCAAGCGTAAATGCAATTTCCTGGGCAGCAGTACTCCCTGCTTCTCTTATGTGGTAACCGCTTATGGATATTGTATTCCATGACGGGATGTTCTTTGAGCAATACTCGAAAACATCTGTAACCAAACGCATTGATGGCTCCGGCGGGAAAATGTATGTGCCCCGGGCAACATACTCTTTCAGAATATCGTTTTGGACAGTACCGCTCAATTTATCCGGGCTCACGCCTTGCTTTTCTCCTACTGCCTGGTACATGGCAAGAAGAATAGCCGCGGGAGCGTTAATCGTCATAGATGTGGAAACCTTGTCAAGTGGAATCCCGTTGAAAACCACTTCCATGTCTTCCAGAGAGTCAATGGCAACGCCAACACGTCCCACTTCGCCCTCTGCAAGATCATGATCAGAATCGTATCCAATCTGGGTGGGTAAGTCGAAGGCTACGCTTAAGCCTGTCTGGCCCTGATCCAGGAGAAAACGGAATCTTTCATTAGTCTCCTGAGCTGTACCGAAACCGGCATATTGCCGCATAGTCCACAGCCGGCCCCTGTACATAGTAGGCTGGACTCCTCTGGTGAAAGGGTACTGCCCGGGGAATCCTAGTTTGTCAAGATACTNNTCTGTTGCAAATTCTTCTTGCCTTTCAGGAAACCTGTTAAGGACTCTCGCCAAAGCCCCTTGCTCCCATTTCTCTCTGGCCTCTTTGATCATATTCCACAGACCCCCTTTGGTATCTGACTTGATCGTCTAAAACGCCTGTCTGGGGCTAGAGTGACTTGGCAGCTTCAACTCCTGCCGCAAAGGCTTTCTTGTTGAGTTCCTCTGTTCCTTTGGGAACCCGGTCCAAAACTGCCGCAATAGCTGCCTTTTCCGGAACAACGCCTGTTATGCCGACAACGAGCCCTAAAGCCACTATGTTGGCAACAATTTCCCTTCCCAGTTCTCTGGCTTTCGCGCTTATAGGGTACTCGATTACTTTGACATCCAATCCGGAAACCGGTTTGACGTATGTTGTGTCTACAATGATTTTCCCTCCGGGTTTGACCTTGGAAGCATACTTGTCAGCTGCCTCCTGGGCCATTACCACAAGTACATCAGGAGTCTTTATTTCAGGATAGTCGATTTCATCTGATGAGATGATAACGTCAGCCCGTGAAGCCCCGCCCCTTGATTCAGGGCCATATGACTGAGTCTGAACTGCATTCAGATCAGTGTATTCTGCACAAGCTTCTGCCAAAATTATCCCTGCAGTAATGAGCCCCTGTCCACCTTCTCCTGCAAGGCGAAGTTCCAACCTCATTGCTCTTCACCTCTTTGCTGTATCTTGTCAATAAGCTCAGCGTAAATCTCTGTTAGCTCAGGAGCCTCGCCCTTTGCCAGAACTCCGATTGGGAATTTGCCTTCCCGATCTTCAGGGCTCATTTTCTCCCAGGATCCTTTCATGACCGAACGTTCTTTGAACCAATTCATCATGTCCAAAGGAGTTCTCAGTTTGTTTCTCCTGCCAAAATAGGTAGGACACTGGGACAACGCATCCACAAAGGCAAACCCCTTATGCTGAACAGCTTCTTTTATCATGTTTGTAAGATGCCTTGCGTGGTAAGTGGTGCTCCGTGCAGTAAATGTCCCACCGGCGCCTATTACCAGATTACACAGGTCAAAAGGCCTTTCGACCATGCCGTAAGGTGCAGTGGTTGCATAGCTGCCCTGGGGTGTAAGGGGTGAATACTGGCCTGAAGTCATTCCATAGATATTGTTATTAAAGCAAACAACTGTCAGGTCGAGATTTCTGCGTGCCGCATGAATGAGGTGGTTGCCTCCTATTGCAGCTGCATCGCCATCACCGGTAATCACAATAACACGCAGTTCAGGACGGGCCATCTTAATGCCGGTTGCAAAGGCAATGGCACGCCCATGGGTAGTGTGAAGCGTATCAAAGTTAAGGTATCCCGGAGCTCTGGCTGAACACCCGATTCCGGATACGATAACAGTCTTTTCAGTATCAAGGCCCAGCTCATCAACGGCTCTGACAATGGCCTGGGTCACAATACCGTGGCCACATCCAGGGCACCAGATATGGGGAAGTTTCTTCATTCTAAGGTATTTTTCCAGGGAAAGGGCCATGTTACATCGCCTCCTTTATCGCAGCGAGGATCTCTTCAGGCTCAATAAACTGACCGGCAATCTTGTTAACAGGCAATACCGGGCAGCTATCGCCAATAGCCCTCTTTACAGGTAGAACCAGCTGTCCCAGGTTCATTTCAGGGACAATAACTGCCTTAGGCGAACTCTTCTTGACTTCCAGAAGTGCATCTTCTGCAAACGGCCAAATGGTAATAGGCCGCAAAAGCCCTGCCCTTATACCCTGGGCACGTGCATCTTTAACTGCTTTCTTGGCTGATCTTGCAGTTCCGCCGTAGGCGAATACAACAACTTCAGCATCGTCCATAAAGAACTTCTCTGTCTTGCTCAGCTCTTTTTTCCTCGAGCTTATCTTCTCATTAAGCCTCTTAATCTGCTTTTCGCCAATGGCAGGGTTGTTTGTGGGGAAACCGTCCTCTCCGTGGGTCAACCCTGTAACGTGAAACCTGTATCCGTCACCATAGGCCGCCAGGGGAGGGACTCCGGGTACCTTTCCCTTGTCCATGGCAAACGGTTTATACTGCTCTGGCGGAACATCAGGTTTCTCACGGTTCTTAACAACCAGACTATCCTTGTCAGGCAGGACTACTTTCTCTCTTAAGTGCCCTATCATCTCATCCATCAGCAAAATGACAGGAGTACGGTATTCTTCCGCTATGTTAAAAGCCTCAACTGCAAGGGTAAAGCATTCCTGAACAGAAGATGGGGCAAGGGCTACTATCTCGTGGTCTCCATGGGCACCCCATCTTGCCTGCATAACATCTCCCTGGGCAGTTGAAGTAGGCATTCCGGTTGATGGCCCAACACGCTGGACGTTAACAACGACACAAGGTATCTCACCTTTAACCGCAAAACCCAGGTTTTCCTGCTTTAGCGAAAAACCAGGCCCGCTGGTTGCAGTCATCGCCTTAACCCCTGCCAGAGAAGCTCCGCACACTGCGGCCATGCTGGCTATTTCATCTTCCATCTGCATAAACCTTCCGCCTACCCTGGGCAGTTTGGCGGCACATTGTTCGGCAACCTCGGTAGAAGGAGTAATAGGATAACCTGCAAAGAATCTTAAGCCTGCAGCAATTGCCCCCTCAACACATGCTTCGTTTCCTTGAAGAAGCCTGGCTCCTTTTTTCATCAATTTGCCTCCCTCCTCTTTACAGAGATTGCAAAGTCAGGGCAGTGCATCTCACACATAAGACACCCGGTACAACGCTCGGCGTCCTTGACACTTGGAACTTCTTTCATTTCCAGGACCTGGCGTGGGCAAAACTCTACGCACAGCCCACATTTTTTGCACCATTTGGAGTTAACCGTTATCTCCCATGGCAACTTTTGGCCCACCGCTAATCGCCTCCTACTTGGGATTCCTATTTCTATGCTCCAGAACAGAGGATCGTAGAAGATTCACCGACCCGGCATCGGGCTTATAGATGAACTCTATGATCTGGGTTCCTTTCTTCACCATTGAAGAGACCTCTTTAAGCCTCCCTGGAGAAACAATCACAGCTTTTTTACCCTCAAGCTTTCTTTCCAAGGACAAAGGGTCTTTTCCTGTGTGAACCTGGACCTCAAGTTCCTTAATCCCGGCAAGATCCATAGACTTCATGACTCTTTCAGCAAATGCTTCAGAGAGGCATACCAACAGCACTTTGGCCCCGTGGGGAAGCCTGGCAATCTTGACTATAGACTCTATGACCGGATCAAGGGCTATCCCTAAAATACTCCCCTGCCGTTCCGGAAACATGCTGCGTACTTCATCTAGGTGGAAGAATGTGGTTACAATGAGGTCTGCGGCTTCTACAACGCCTGCCGATTCTGTGCCAGAATCCAGATCATCAATAAGGACCGGCATGACTCTTACACCTGTGCCAAACTCAATCTCCCGGGCAAAGTAGTCTAGCTGCTCTTTATTACATTCCAGAAATGCAATTTTCACCTCTTGGAGCATTTGATGCCTCTGCTCTACCCGGTTACCGGCCATGGCAACAAATTCTTCAAGACTCAAGCCCAGAGACAGAGTATCTTCAATGGCTACATCGATGATCCTGGCAAGCCTTTCACGCTTGTTCTCCATTCTGAGAAGATCATCAGCTTCTGCAACAAAGGTGCCCCGGCCCTGCCTGGACGTAATAAGCCCCTCGTTTTCCAGCTGCCTGTAGGCAAGGCTGACTGTGTTGCGGCTGACTCCAAGGGTGGCTGCCAGCTGCCTTTCTGTAGGCAGTTTTTGGCCTTTCTTCCAATACCCTGAAGAAATCAAGTAGCTTACATTTCGTTTTAATTGAAGATGAATGGGGAGGCCACTCTTCCTGTCTATCTTAAAAGGAATCTCACGTTCCATACCCGTTCCTCCCCCAAATGCTCCTGGCAAGCTTGGTATGCCAATTCGCCTCATTGGATCTGTCCTTCATTCCTTTTCTAAAACCACAGTATCTATCACTTTATTCGCCAATGAAGCACTAATCTCCTTCGTCCCACAAGTAATTATAGCAAAAATAATCCGGGCGTAAAGCCCGGATTGGATCACTTTTTAGGTCCAAATTGAGCAATTGTATGTAATCTGGCCTTTAAGCTTTCATGATTCGTGCAACACCTGTCTTGATTACTTCCACTTCAACTTTTTCAGCAACCCTGACTCTTACTGACAAATCCTCCACCTTGGTTATGACCCCTATCATGCCACCGTTAGTAAGAATCNNAGAAAGTACATGAGCCCAAAAAGCATGGCTATCCACAGCACGTTTCCGATTATCGGATTCTGTGTTAGTTCGCCCAAGTCAAAAACCTCCTTTTGCTTACAGTTAGGTCAGTATGGTTCCTTGTTCGACGAAAAATCTCAATTACCTTGTTAGCAAATTAAAGATAGCGCTAAACAGGATAA
>MTKW01000307.1_pt1 | contig 32615 bp, 24 predicted proteins | sample 1042761 | NCBI WGS metagenome assembly MTKW01 (sample SAMN06205366, study PRJNA360243) | anaerobic digester metagenome | biome: Wastewater treatment plant; feature: Anaerobic digester sludge; material: sludge; isolation source: anaerobic digester fed with sludge from wastewater treatment plant ...
ATAAACAGTAAACTAAAAATAAATATCGACTGATTTTAAGTTTAGTCGGTTAATAGTAAATTCATATATATTATGAAATGATAGTATAAATTAATATTCTTGCTCCTGCCTCATAGTCATGATTCGGGATTTTTAGGGTAATTCCCCATTTTTTTGAGTGAGCAACAAACTTTTTTTCAGGGAATTTGTTTGAGGAAGTAGGTGGTTACAAAATTGAAATAACATGACGTACAGCTTGAAAACACAATCGTTGCTTCTGCTTCTCGTAGCATTTTTTCCTTTCCGTGCCCATGCGCAGGAGATATCGATCAAGTCCAATTTACCTTCCTGGTTTACGGCAACAACCAATATCGGTTTCGAGTATGCCTTCGGAGAGAATATCAGCATGGAGCTGAGCGCAGGGATAAACCCCTTCACGAAGGGGGATGAGAGGCGGATGGAACACTGGGTTGTATGGCCCGAAGTGAGATACTGGATGAGCGACAACTTCGACGGCAGTTTCTTCGGTGTACATGGTGTGGGCGGCCGATACGATATTGGCGGAGTGAAGATGCCGTTCAATACCCTGAAGGGGTTAAGGGACAACCGCTATCGGGGTGGTGCAGTGGGATTCGGGTTCAGCTACGGCTACAAGTGGTTCTTCAGCGACAGCTGGGCTATTGAAGCTACGGCAGGCTTCGGCTTTGTCCGCTTCAGTTACGATCTCTACTCGCTGGGCAAGGATAGCAGCAAAACAGGTGAGGACAAGAAAGAGTATGCAGGTCCCAGCAAAGCGGCCATCTCCATTGTATATACTATCCGGTGAATGGAGCTGTTGCCATGATCCGCAAAATCATCCACATAGATATGGATGCCTTTTATGCCTCCATCGAACAGCGCGATAATCCTGAATATCGCGGTAAGCCGGTTGCAGTGGGTTATGGAGGCAAACGGGGCGTTGTGGCTGCGGCCAGTTATGAAGCCCGCCAGTATGGTATACATTCGGCCATGCCTTCGGTAACGGCGCTTCGGCGATGTCCCCGATTGATCTTCGTAGCACCCCGTTTTGAAAACTACAAGACGGTTTCCAACCAGATCATGCAGATTTTCCGGGAGTATACCGATAAGGTGGAGCCCCTCTCGCTCGACGAGGCGTTTCTGGATGTTACGGTAAACAAGATGGGGATGGAAGTTGCCACGCAAATTGCCAAGGAGATAAAAGAGAAGATTCACCGGCAGACCCTGTTGACCGCCTCGGCAGGAGTATCCTACAACAAGTTTCTGGCCAAGATTGCGTCCGACTATAAAAAGCCGGACGGATTGTATGTGATTACGCCCGAAAAGGCGGAAAGGTTCCTAGAAAAGCTGGCCATCGAGAAGTTTTTCGGAGTGGGTCGGGTTACCGCACAGCGGATGCACGAACTTGGAATAAGAACCGGCTACGAACTGAAGCGGTATACCGAAACGGAGCTGGTCCGTCATTTCGGAAAGGCCGGAACCTTATACTATCAGTTTGTCCGTGGCATCGACGAGCGTGAGGTGGAATCGGAGTATGTGCGAAAATCGTTGGGAGCCGAGGAGACTTTCGCCGAAGATCTTCATGAACTGGTCGACCTGCTGCATGCCCTCGATGAGATTGCCCGCGAGGTGCACCGAAGGGCCCAAAAGCGAAACTTCCTGGCCAGGACATTGACACTGAAGATCAAGTATGCCGATTTTACAACTGTTTCCCGAAGCAGGACCGTACCCTACTATCTAAAAACCTATGACCAGCTGTTTGATCTGGGCAAGGAGCTGCTTTTACAGGTAGACGATATCGGAGAGCGCAGCATACGGCTGATGGGGTTGACACTGAAGAATGCTTCAAATGATCAGGTGATGCCAGCCAGCCAGCCCCTGCAACTCTCTTTGGACTTCAGGGAATAAACTTTTCGGGATGCTTCGCCTGGATATCCTTGTAGTATGACCTGATCTTGACAATATCGGCCGCGTAGTCGCCAGTCGGATAAAAGAGGTCGATAATCGACGCCTCCCTTTTGCCGTAATCGAGTCCGATCAAAAGAATAGGTACGTTGGCTTTCAGTGCAATGAAATAGAACCCTTTCTTCCATTCTTTGACCGGTTTTCGGGTTCCTTCGGGGGTTATGGCAAGTTGTAGCCTCTCCTGTTTCTCAAATTCCGCCGCCAAGGCTCCGGTCATCGAGTTGTTCCTGCTCCGTTCTACCGGAATCCCGCCGATACTTTTGAAGAAGAGGTTGAAAGGGAAAACAAACCACTCCTTTTTGATCAGGAAATTAGCGGTTCTACCTATGGAGGAGTAGGCCAGCTTCCCGATGATAAAATCCCAGTTGCTTGTATGCGGTGCCACTACGATAATGCATTTGGGTACATCTGGAAAGGTGTTCCTTACCTTCCATCCCAGGATATTGTTGAGAATAAACTTGCTGATGTTCATTGATTTATTAATTCACTGTTTTCTGCCGATCCGTGAGGTTGCCGTCAACCTTTCAAACCATCTAACTCCAACGTTAGACGCTCCCAATTGTTCATGACAACATCCAATTTATTTTTGGTCTCCAGATAATTTTGCAGCAGATCTAAATCGGAAGCCCCTTCGGGAGTGGAGAGGCGAGCCTCCAATTCTGCCAGCTGCTGATCCAGCCGGGTGATTTTCTCTTCAATCTCCTCTATCTCCTTCTCCTTACGCCTGACCAGCCGGTTCTGCTCTTTCTGTTCCTGGTAGGAGAGCTTGCCTTCAGAGGGTGACACCTCTCGCTCCTTCTGACTGTTTGTTACGGGAGATTTTGAAAGTTCCAGTTGCTGGAGGTTTTCGAGTCTCTTTTTGGAGAGAAAGTCGTAGATTCCTCCCATATGTTCCCTTACTTCACCTCCGCCAAATTCATAAACCTTCCCTACCAGCTCATTGAGGAAGTCGCGGTCGTGCGACACGATAATTGCAGTGCCGTCGAATTCGCGTATCGCCTTTTTCAGCACCTCTTTCGATGCGATGTCGAGGTGGTTGGTAGGTTCGTCCAGAATCAGCAGGTTTACCGGTTCCAGCAGCAGTCTGATCATCGCCAGCCGGGTGCGCTCACCGCCTGACAAGACCCGTACCTTTTTGTCGGATGCCTCACCTCCAAACATGAATGCCCCCAGTATATCCCTGATCTTGGTACGGATGTCGCCTACCGCAACCTGGTCGATCGTTTCAAATACCGTCAGGTTCTCATCGAGCAGTTGGGCCTGGTTTTGCGCAAAATAGCCTATCTTCACATTATGTCCCAGTTCCAGTTTCCCCTCGAACCCGATTTCGCCCATGATACATTTTATCAATGTCGATTTTCCTTCACCGTTTTTCCCCACAAATGCAACTTTTTCACCCCGATTGATGGTGAACGTTACGTTTGAAAATACACGGTGCTCTCCGTAGTGTTTGGCCAGATTCTCCACGACGACCGGATAGGAGCCGGAGCGTGGTGCGGGGGGGAACTTCAGGTTGAGGCGGGAGTTGTCCACCTCATCCACCTCGATGCGCTCGATCTTCTCAAGTTGCTTGATGCGCGACTGCACCTGATTGGATTTGGTTGCTTTGTACCGGAACCGTTCGATGAACGCCTCGGTCTCCTGAATCTGTTTCTGCTGGTTCTCATAGGCGCGAAGCTGCTGTTCACGCCTCTCTTTCCGGAGCTCCAGGTATTTGGAGTAGTTTACCTTGTAGTCGTGTATATTGCCCAGCACGATCTCGATGGTCCGGTTGGTCACGTTATCCAGAAAAGCCTTGTCGTGCGAGACCAGTATCACTGCATTGGTGCGTGAAACCAGAAAGTTCTCCAGCCACTGGATCGACTCAATATCGAGGTGGTTGGTGGGTTCGTCCAGCAAGAGGAGGTCGGGCGAGCGCAGCAGGATCTTGGCCAGCTCGATACGCATTCGCCAACCACCGCTAAATTCGTGTGTGGGGCGGTCGAAATCCGACCGGTTGAATCCCAGCCCAAGCAGTGTCTTTTCGGTTTCAGCCTCGAAATCGTTGATGCCCGACATCAGCAACAACTCCTGGACATCGGTTGAGCGCTGGATAATCTGCCGGTATTCATCCGACTCGTAATCGGTCCGTTCTGCCAACTGGCGGTGCAGCCTCTCCAGCTCACCTTCCAGCTGCTTCAGATGATCGAATGCAAGTGCCGCCTCCTCTTTCACCGTGTGCTCATCGTTGAGCTTCATCTGTTGCGGCAGATAGCCTATCGTAACCTCTTTCGGAGAGGAGATGGTGCCGTTTGTAGGTTGTTGTGCTCCAGCTATCAGTTTCAACAGTGTCGATTTGCCGGCACCATTTTTTCCGGTCAGGGCAATACGTTCGTTCTTGTTCAGCACAAAAGAGATCCCGTCCAGCAGGGTAAACCCGCCGAACTCGACCGTCAGATTTTCGATGGAGATCATGCCGTACTTTTAATGGGCTAATTTTTGAACAAGTTCCGCTACAGTGACCGATGTTTGTTCTCCCGATTTCATCTCCTTTAATGTAATCTTCCCCTCTTTGATCTCATTTTCACCCACCAGGGCCACAAACGGGATCCGATTGCTGTCGGCATACGATAGCTGTTTTTTCATTTTGGCCGCTTCGGGGTAGATTTCGACAGAGATACCTTTCCCTCTTAGTTGCGTGAGGATGGGGAGCAGGTACGACGCTTCCCTGTCGCCGAAGTTGGCAAACAGCAGGTCGGTACTGTAGGTGGAGTTGCCGGGAAAGAGATCGAGCTGGTTGAGAACATCGTAGATGCGGTCGGCTCCGAAGGAGATTCCCACGCCCGACACGCCCGGTAGTCCGAAGATGCCGGTGAGATTGTCGTAACGTCCTCCCCCCGTGATGCTTCCGATCTCCACATCCAACGCTTTTACCTCGATGATGGCTCCGGTGTAGTAATTGAGGCCGCGGGCCAACGTGAGGTCAAGCTCAAGGTCACACCCGATGGAGAGCAATCCGATTTTATCGAGGATGAACTCCAGTTCATCCACCCCTTTCAGTCCCGTTTCGGAAGTGGAGAGTACGCTTTTCAGCGTTGTCAGCTTCTCCCGGTTGCTCCCACCGAGCAGGATAATGGGCTGCAGTCGCTCGATTGCTGATTCAGATATCCCTTTCTCCCGAAGTTCGGCATTTACATTGTCCAGCCCGATTTTCTCTAGTTTGTCGATCGCAACGGTAATGTCGGTGATCTTGTCGGCCTCACCTATGATTTCGGCAATTCCGGAGAGAATCTTCCGGTTGTTGAGTTTTACCGACACGCGGATGTTGAGCCTGCGGAACACTTCGTCGATGATCTGTATCAGCTCCACCTCGTTGAGCAACGAGTCGGACCCGACGATATCGGCATCGCACTGGAAAAACTCGCGGTAACGCCCTTTTTGTGGACGGTCTGCCCGCCACACGGGCTGAATCTGAAACCGTTTGAAGGGGAAGGATATCTCGTTGCGGTGCATTACGACATACCGTGCAAAAGGGACAGTAAGGTCGTAGCGCAGACCCTTTTCCGAAATCTTGGCGGCTGTCTTTGCCGAATTTCCTTCGGTGATGTCGTCGCAACTCATGTCGGACAGAAAATCACCTGAATTGAGGATCTTGAACAGGAGCTTGTCTCCCTCCTCGCCATATTTACCCATCAGCGTGGAGAGATTCTCCATGGCCGGTGTCTCGATCTGCCGGAAACCGTAAAGTCGGTACACCTCCTTGATGGTGTCAAAAATATAGTTGCGTCTCGCCATCTCCTGGGGCGAAAAATCACGCGTCCCTTTTGGTATGCTCGGTTTTTGCATTGTCGGTTCTCTTTGTTTGGACTGCAAAGATAATCAATTTTAAGGTAAAAAAGCGCATTGCAGTCAGTTGCAATACGCTTGAACCGGTCCGATAAACCTATTTCCCGTTACATGATCCTTACAACAGATTGCTTGCCAGTTCAGATAGTTCGCTCCGTTCTCCCTTTACCAGGTTCACATGGGCAAAGATCTGCTGACCCTTCATCTTGTCGATCATGTAGGCCAAACCGTTGGATTGCGAATCGAGGTAGGGTGAATCTATCTGCTGCAGGTCGCCCGTAAACACCATCTTGGTGCCTTCGCCCGCGCGGGTGATGATGGTCTTTATTTCGTGCGGTGTGAGGTTCTGTGCCTCGTCGATAATGCAGTAGGTCTCGCTCAGGCTTCGTCCGCGGATAAATGCAAGCGCCTCGACCTCAAGTTTTCCCGATTTCTGCATCTCTTCGAGAACCCGTTGTTCGGCACTGTTGGGGCCGAGCTGTGATTTAATCACGTTCAGGTTGTCGAACAATGGCTGCATATAGGGAGCCACCTTCTGTTTCTGATCGCCGGGCAGATATCCCAGATCCTTATTGGAGAGGGAGACGATGGGTCTGGCGAGCAGGATCTGACTGTACTGCTTGTTTTGTTTCAGGGCTGCGGCCAGTGCCAGCAAGGTTTTACCCGTTCCGGCCTTTCCGGTGATTCCTACCAGCTTGATGTCGGGATCGTTCAATACGCCCAGTGCAAATGTCTGTTCTGCGTTTCTGGGAGAGATGCCGAAGCTGGGCTCCTTCTCTACCCGGATGATCTTTTGCGTAAACGGATTGTATCTTGCAAGAGCGCTGTTACGTTCGCTTTTCAGGACAAAAGAGTCGTTGGGCACGAGCGGGCTGTCGAAAGTAAACTCATCCACACTTACGCCTGCCGGTTGTGCGTAGAGCTTATCGATCAGGTCGGGATTCACCCCCTCAACCACCTGTTCACCCTTACCGAAAACATCGATGTCGACCACCTTGTCGTTGATATAGTCTTCAACCGGAATGCCCAGCGAGCGCGCTTTCATTCGCAGGTTGATATCCTTGGTGACTAGTATGGTCTTCATTTTCGGGTGCTTCTCGGTCACATCCAGCACGGTGGAGAGAATCCGGTTGTCAGGAGTCCTTTCGGGAAACGCCTCGACAATCTTTTCATGTGCTTTTACGCTGTTTACGATATAGAGCTTGCCGCGTCCGACACCGAGGTCGGCGCCCTGCTTGAAGAGGTTGTCGTCGGTGATCATATCGAGTTCGCGCACAAAAGCCCGTGCATTGAAATTGATCTGCTCATTGCCCTTCTTGAATTTGTCTAGTTCCTCCAGAACAACAAAGGGGAGGTAGATGTCGTTCTCTTCAAAATTTTCGTAGAAGCTGTAATCGTGAAGAATAACGTTCGTGTCGATGATGAAATTTTTTTTGTTGGCCATATACTCAATCGTTTTGTGGTATGTTTCACTCCAGATCCCGGTAATAAATTTTGTTATTAACGCAAAGCAGCGGTTTTTGTTCACCCTCTGCTCATCTCTTCCGACCGGCGTCTGGCGGCATCCAGTACCCCCTCGAAATGCCTCCCGATCTCGTGCTGGCGAAAGTATTCCAGTCCGGCCTGGGTCGTGCCTCCCTTGCTGGTAATGTTCCGGATAAGCTCTTCGATGCTGTAGTTTAACTGGTTTTCAGCAAAATATTGCGTTGTTCCTTGTGTGAGCTCGAGCAGCAGTTCGTCCAGAACGTTTCCCGGCAGCTCAAATTCCCGCATCTTTTCCTTGAAGATCTGGATGAATGCCAGGATAAAGGCGGGACCGCTTCCGAAGACCGATGTGAAGAGATCGAAACCCTCCTCGTTCAGCTTGACGGCTTTCCCCAACTGCGAGAGGATCTCGAAGATAGCTTCCGTATGGGGGTTGTGAGGTTGATTCGTTGCAAACGCCGTAACCGATTTCCGGTAAGCTATGGCCAGGTTTGGCATGATGCGTACGATCGGAACCCTGTTGCCCAGGTACTTTTCAATGAATGCGATGCTCTTTCCGGCAACTGGCGAAACAATCACTTTTTCTTCCAGTTTCAATGGTTGCAGCTGCTCGAGTATTCCCCCGATATCCTGTGGCTTGACGGCAATCCAGATTACATCGGCAAAAGAGACCAACTCCTCGATTCGGTCGAAGTAGTGCATCTTCACCCCCTTTTTGCTCCGGGCGAAGTAGGCAAACTCGATGCCATTAACCCGCTCAAGCCCCTGGTAGACTGCTTTGGCCAGATTCCCAAAACCGATAAATCCGTATTTCATGGTTTGTCATTGATAGTTGTTTTCACTGCTACTGCCGTGAATTTAGTGAAGGGTATCGTGCCGTTCAGCGCCTGGATGATGTAATTTTCCCGTTGTCCGTTTACAATCCACATCTCCACACCGTGCTTCTTGCAGATCTCTGCAGCGTGTACTTTTGACGACATTCCACCGGTGCCCAGTGTCGACTCCTTCTCTTCAATACAGTGAGCCACTGAGTCGAGGTCGGTCACCTCCGTGATCAGTTCGGCCTCTTTATGCAGATGCGGATTACAGGTATAAACGCCGTCGATGTCTGAAACGAGGATAAGCAGATCGGCAGCGGTGATCACCGCAACCAGTGCGGAGAGCTTGTCGTTGTCGCCCAGCACGATCTCCTCAATGGAGACGGTATCATTTTCATTGACGATGGGGATATAGTCCACCTCCCAGAGTTTATTGATGGTGTTCCGCGTATTCTCGTTTGCCGTTTCGTTCTCGAAATCGCGATAGGTGAGCAGTATTTGTGCGATATTTAATCCGAAAGTGCGGAAGATGCCGTCGTAGAGCTCCATTAATTTGGTCTGACCAATGGCGGCCATGGCCTGTTTGGAGTCGACATTCCTGTGATAACCGTTGATTTCGACAAATTGTCGTGCAGTTGCAATGGCCCCGGAGGAGACGATAACGATGTCGAACTCTTTTTTCAGCTCTACAATCTGCCGCGCCAGGCTTTCGATAACCGCAAAGGAGATGCGGTTGGTTCCCGCTGTAAGCGTGGAGGTGCCAATCTTTATTATCAGTTTCTTTTTCATAAATTATTTGCGTACTTGTCCCTTCCCATAGATGAACCACTTGTTGGTGACCAGTTCCTGCGAACCGAGGGGACCGCGGAAATGGAGTTTTTGCGTGCTGATGGCAATCTCTGCCCCCACACCGAACTGCCCCCCGTCGGTAAACCGCATGGAGGCATTGTGATAGACAGCTGCACAGTCCACCCGCTGCATGAAAATATCCGCTTTCGCCTTCTCTTCGGTTACGATAACGGCCGAATGACCTCCGGAATAACGGTTTATCATGCTTATGGCCTCATCCAGGTCGCCAACCAGTGAAAAATAGATCTTGGGTGCCAGAAATTCCTCGTAAAGCACGGCTTCATCCTCAATCTCCCGGATCTGTGCGCAGTGCGAAACTGTTTCGCTGTTGCCCCAAACCTCAATCCCCTTGTCCAGCAGTTGTGAAACAAAGCAGGAAAGTTTCTCTGTCAGTCCGGGCATCCCTCTGTTCACCAGCACCTTGTCGAGAGCATTGCAGACACTGATGCGCTGTTTGCCGTTGAGGATCAACCGTGCAGCCATCTCTACATCGCAATTCTCATCCAGATACATGAAGTTGTTGCCCCGTCCGCTTACAATCACAGGTACGGACGAATTGCCGGTTACAAACTCAATGAGCGCATCTCCTCCCCGAGGAATGATGATGTCGACATGGTGCCTGTTTTCCCTGATCAGCCGTCGTGTCTCGTCGCGCGATAAATTGAGGTATTCCACGAAGTTGGGGTCGTAGCCGTTCGACGAGAGCGACTGCTGCCATAGCTCCGTCAGATAGCTGTTTGTCTGTAGCGACTCTTTTCCACCTTTCAAGAGAATGCGGTTCCCTGCCTTGAATGCCGTTGCCGCAGCCTCGATGGTTACATCGGGACGCGATTCGTAAATGATCAGGATCGTTCCAAACGGAACGGAACGGTTGACGACCCTCAATCCGTCGTCGCGTGTGAAATCGTAGAGAATCTTTCCCTCGGGGTCCTCTTGGGCGGCCACCTCACGCAAGGAGCGGATCATCCCGTCAATTTTACGCCCGTCCACCTTCAGCCTGTCTTTCAGCGACTCGTCCGAACCGTCGGCCGCCTCCATGTCAAGTCTGTTTCTATGCAGGATTTCCAGCCTGTTCTTATTCAACAGGTCGGCCAAACCGAGCAAAACGTTATCTTTTGAAGAGAGAGCCATGTTAAATGTGTGAAATAGTAAAAAATCAAGCTACAAAGATAGCAATTTATTTGATATCGGTCTCCCGGAAAAGTTGAACATCTAAAAGTTCCAGATTGTACCGATGTAGAAATGGCGTGGAGCACCCGGATAGTAGTATCGCGGTTCAGCATTGCCAGCAGCAACCGCATTGACAGTGAGCATCGAGGCATAATGGGTGCCGGTCGCGTTGTTTACACCGGCATGCAGTTCAACGCGTCCAGATGTCGTTATCGGCAGCAGGTAACCCACTTTGGCGTCCGTCAACTGATAGCCATCGGCTGTCACGCTATTGGCATCATTGATGAACTGCTTGCCCGTATACTGGAACCGTACACCCAGGTGTAGCGGTTCCAGCGGTTTCCAGTCGAAATATGTCTGGAAAAGATGGGAGGGAATGCCAGGGAGCTGATTGCCGTCGTAAATGTTACCATCATCGGTAAAGTCGACAAACCGGTTTTGCGAAAAGGTACAACTGCTGTTTATATTGAGGCTGCCCGGGAAATGGCCCCGATAGAAAACCTGCTGTCGCCACAGGAGTTCGATCCCCCGGTGTCGGCTCCTGCCGGCGTTGATCCCGGTAAAGATCTCGTCGGTCAGCCGTTTTGTCACGATCAGGTTGTGCAGATCTATCCGGTAGAGGGTTGCATCGATCTGAGTAGTGCCGTGAAGCAGGTTGAGCCGGATACCCGCCTCGTACTGCCACCCCTGCTCCGGTTTAAGCCCCCTGTTGATACTGCCCTCGGGCAGCAGTGTCTCTTCGGGCGAAGGCATTGAAAAGCCGTGGCCCACAGATGCGTAGAGGGCCACTTTGCTGTCGGGAGCATAATTGATACCGATGCGTGGGGAGACTGTGAGCGGAAAGGTGCGCTCTCCTCCCTGGTCACCGTTATCCGGGAACCTGTCCTTCAGCCTGTACCGGATACGGTTGACTGCTCCCCCCAGTGAGATGTTCCATTTGGGTGAGGGACGTAAATGGATCATTGTGAAAAAGTTCAAGTGGTAACGGGTCTCGCTGTTCCGGTTGATGATCGCCTCCTCCCTGTCCACTCTCCACCGGTAGGTGTCGCTAATCCACTCCAGCCCGACCAGGATGTCGTATCTTTCGGCATGAAAGCTCAACCTGTCCCGAACACCGCCGCCATAGGTGCCGTCGGTCAGGTTGTTGAAGGGACGTTTTTCGTAACTCTCCGTCCATCTGCCGAAGGTTGTCAACCTGTTGACCCATCCCTCACCAAGGCGGTTCTCGAGCGAAATTCCCGCAACTCCCCGGCCATATCGCTTGAATCCTTCAATTGCTTTCCAGTTGGGCGCAGCCGCACCCGGATCGGTTTCAAACAATGTTTTGCCGATGGAACTGGGAATAGCAGCATCCATTTCCAGCAGCAGGAGTGTGTACTCCAGGGTGTGGGCACTCTTCTCCAGTCTCCCCGACGAGAGCAACGAGGTCCGCCTGAGGCGGTTGTTTTCCCGGAAGCCGTCTGAACGGATATGACCGACATTTCCCGAGATCTTCAGGTCGTCCCGTACGTAGCTGCCGCCTGCCGATGCTTTTGCGGTGTTGAAACTCCCAACTTGCAGCCTGGCGGTAAATGAGCTCCGGAGTGGAGCCGGAGTCGACAGATTGATGTTGCCGCCCAGACCGGAGCCGTAGAGTGCCGATGCCGGTCCCTTGATGATCTCGATTCGTCCGATGCCGTCGAGGTCGATATCTTCGGGCGAGGAGATTCCGTCGGATGAGGTGATGGGGATATCGTTCAAATAGGCCTTGATCCGGTTTGTGTTGTATGGGGTTCTGCTGCCCATTCCCCTGATCACGATACGGTTGGTGGCGTAGGTTCCGCTGTGCATGTAAATGCCGGGAAGCGCATGCAGGATAGATGCGAAACTGTTGCCGTCGCCTCTCTGAACCTCTGTTCCGGCCAGGACCGAGATGTTGCCGGGAAGATGGTGCCACCGCAGGTTTGTCTGATGGGCGTTGACAACCACTTCGTTGAGGAGAAAGGTGGAGTCGTCCCCCTTGGGCAATGGTTCCTGGGCCGCGACGAAGAGTAGCGGGAGCAACAGTGACGAAATTAGGAGAATTGACCGTTGATGCATCATCCTGACAGCTATTCAACCGGTACAAGACGCACAATCATCCCCGGCTCTTCCAGCCCGATATAGACCAGTCCGTCGGGGCTCATCACCACGTTTCTGACCCGGCCAATACCTTCCACCAGCTTTTCGGTGTGAATCACCTTGTCTCCCTCCAGTACCATCCGCTCCACGTAATCGAAGCGGAGCGATCCCACCAGCAGGTTGTTTTCCCATCTTTTGAACCGGTTGCCCGTTACAACCGTCATTCCGCAGGGTGCTATCGATGGCGTCCACTGGAAAACCGGCTGTTCCATCCCCTCCTTCTCCGTCAGTTCGGTGAGTATGGTGCCGTCGTAGTTGATACCGTAGGAGATAACTGGCCAACCATAGTTCAACCCCGGTTTAATCAGGTTAAGCTCGTCACCGCCCATCGGTCCATGTTCGGTCTCCCACACCTCTCCCGTGAGGGGGTGGACAACCGTTCCCTGCGGATTGCGATGTCCGTAGCTGTAAATGGAGGGGATCGCTCCGGGAGTCTCCACAAAAGGATTGTCGGCCGGTATTCTTCCATCGTCATGAATCCGGTGGATCTTGCCATTCGTATTGTCGAGCCGTTGAGGAAAATCGAAATGTTGTCCCCGTTCACCCACACCGAAAAAGAGATAACCCTTCCCGTCGAATGCGAGCTTGCATCCCCAATGGTGCCCCTTGTCGGTGGCCGGTGATCCGGTAAAGAGAATCTGCTGGTCGGTCAATCGGTTCCCTTTCAAACGGGCACGCATCACGCCGGTTGAACCGATCTGTTCACTGGAAGTTGTGTCGAGTGCCGAATAGGAGATGTAGATCCAGCCGTTCTTGTCATACTCCGGATGAAGCGCCAGATCCAGCAGGCCTCCCTGGCCAAAGGCCATGATTGGTGGTAAACCCTCGATGGGGGCAGAGAGTTTCCCTTGTGAAAAGGTGTGCAGTCTCCCTTTCCGTTCCGAGATCAGGAGATTGCCGTCGGGCAGGAATGCCAGTCCCCAGGGAACCTCCAGTCCGGTAACCACGGTGTCGATCACAAGATTGTAGGCTTCCGAGCGGATGATGCCGTTGGCTGTCACTGCCGGTTTGAGCAGTGACCTGTCGGAAGGTATTCCCTGTTTTACATAGTCGGCCAGCTCCTTGATCTCCTTGTCGTTGAAAGTGTTGGCAAAGGCGGGCATGCCGATGGCCGGAATTCCCTCCCGGATGCTCCGCTCTATCGATGCACTCCCTGTCTCGTCCATCCATTGTTTGGCGGCAAATTTCTCCAGGCGATCGCCATGACATCCGGCACAGTAGGTCAGGTAATTGGATGCGGTATCGTCCGGACGTGACGTTTGGGACCAATTCTTGCAGGAGTGAATAACCTGAGTCAGGATCAGAACGGTACCCAGAAGTAAAAACCAATGTTGTCTCTTCATACGGCAATTTTTTGTCAATCAGGATGAAAAACAAATGTAGCATAAAATTCACAATTGAGGAGNNGAATAACTGCGGATAATCATTAAAACAAATGTAGCATAAAATTCACAATTGAGGAGGGATCGATAAAATTTTAACCAGATACCCATTTTTATTCTGATAATTTCCTGAAAATCCCTTACCTTTGTGCGTTTTTTGAAAAAATTCAGTGGATTACTTATCAATAATGCTTATCGCCATCGGGCTTGCCATGGATTCGTTTGCCGTCTGTATCGGTAAAGGGATGTGCAGGCGGCACTTCTATCCGTGGCGTTCTGCACGAATAGCTCTAGTTTTTGGATTGTTTCAGGGGTTGATGCCATTTGCGGGTTATGCCCTTGGGATCAGTTTTGCCACCTGGATACAGGACTACGACCATTGGGTGGCCTTCTTCATCCTCTTTGTGATTGGAGTCAAGATGATCAGTGAAGGCTTTGTCGCCGGTTCCGGCGAAGAGTGTCTGGGCTGCGATTGTCAGGAGGATATGACCATCAACTGGAGGAAGGTGGTGGTATTGGCATTTGCCACCAGTATCGATGCGATGGCAACCGGTCTGGTCTTTGTATCCTATCCGGGAACCATAATGCGGGCGACGGTAACCATTGCCCTGGTTACCCTCTTATTTGCCTTTTCCGGAATGTTTATCGGGGTGCGGTTTGGTCGGAGATTCCGATTCAACGTGGAGATACTGGGCGGATTTATCCTGATGGCAATCGGAACGAAAATCCTTCTCGAGCACCTCGTCGCGGGGTAGGGTAGTGGAGTTACTCCGCCATTTCAGTCAATACCTGCCAAAGTACCTGTGCCTGATTGTGTACGGTATCCTTCGAGGCATACAGCAGCGTCACCGACTGATGCTCCCTCTCCAGTCTCTTGATTTCCATGAGTTTCTCCCTCTTTTCAGAAAGTTCCAGGGTATAATGCCGGGTAAACTCTTCCCACTTTGCCGTATCGTGGCAGAACCACTTGCGTAAATCGGCAGACGGAGCGATCTCCTTCATCCAGAGGTCGATCCTGGCGCTCTCCTTCGAGATGCCGCGCGGCCAGAGGCGGTCGACCAGTATGCGGTAACCATCCTCCTCCCCGGCAGGGTCATATAGACGTTTTATCCTGATCATAAGCTGCTATTCGATTAATTTTACGTAGGCACCTACTTTTCAATGCCGACCCGGTTCAGAATAAATGCAAATTCGAAAGCGGTATCCCGGATCCCGTCGTAACGTCCGGTAGCACCACCGTGGCCCGACTCCATGTTCATGTGCAGCAACAGGATGTTGTCGTCGGTTTTCAGTGACCGAAGTTTGGCAACATACTTGGTGGGTTCGTGGAACAGTACCTGTGAATCGTTGATCCCGCCGGTAACCAGCATGTTGGGATAGTTCTGCGCCTTGATGTTGTCGTAGGGCGAATAGGAGAGCATATAGTTGTAATACTCCTCCTCGTTGGGGTTTCCCCACTCTTCATATTCTCCCGTGGTGAGGGGGAGCGTATCGTCGAGCATGGTGTTGATCACATCCACAAACGGCACCTGTGCCACGATGGTCTGATAGAGGTCGGGACGCATATTGGCGACGGCTCCCATCAGCAGACCGCCCGCACTGCCACCCATTGCCGCCAGCTTGGAAGCGGACGTGTACTTTTCGTTGATCAGCAGTTCGCTGCAGGCAATGAAATCGGTAAAGGTGTTCTTCTTGCGGAGCAGTTTGCCATCCTCATACCACTGCTCACCCATGTCGCTTCCCCCACGAACCTGTGCAAGGGCATAAACGAAGCCGCGATCTATGAGACTGTACAGGCTTGCGCTGAAATAGACATCGGAGCTGCTCCCGTAGCTGCCGTAGGAGTAGATCAGTGCCGGATTGCTTCCATCCCGTTTTAATCCTTTCCTGTAGACGATGGCCATGGGAACCTTCACGCCATCGGGTGCCGTGGCCCAAAGCCTTTCTACAACATAGTCGTCGGGATTGAAGCCAGAGGGGATCTCCTGCTCCTTCAGCTTTACCGTTTTGCCGGTTGCAATATCATATTCGTACAGCGTGGAGGGGCGGTTGAGCGATGTATAGGAGTAACGGAAGGTGGTGGCGTCGTACTCCGGATTACCGTTCAACCCTGCCGAATAGACTGGCTCGGGGAAGACGATGCTCTTCACCTCACCCTCCCCCGAAACCGGTTTTGCGATGATCTCGCTCAGCCCGTTCCGGCGCAGCTCGATGGCCACATAATTCTTCAGGATGTCGATCCCTTCGATCCTGACGGTTTCGTCGTGCGGCAGGAACTCTTTCCAGCTGCTGCGGTCGTTGTGGGTGGCCAAGGGAACTTCGTAGATCTTCCCGTTCAGGTTCTCCTTGTCCTTGTATCGGACAAAGAATTTGTCGCGGTGCGGATATACCGAATACTCCACATCCTGAACACGGGGCAGGAAGAGCCTGAACTGCGCCATCGGCTTGTCGGCGGGGATGAATCGCTCGTCGGCGGTGGTAGAGCTGGCCGAGGAGATAAAGATATATTGCTTGGTCTTGCTGCCCGTGACGTAGGTGGAGAAGCGGGGGTCGCTCTCCTCGTACACCAGTTCCGCCTTGGGGGCATCCAGCTGCTGGCGCATGATGCGGTAGGAGCGCAGCGTGTTGTCGATAACCCCGTAGAAGAGCGTCTTGTTGTCGTTCGCCCAGGCTACCGATGTGGCTCCGTTGGCCGAGAACCCGACATCTTTGCCAGTGGTGAGGTCTTTCACCTTCAGGATGAACTCGGCGTACGATCCGGTTTCGTTATAGAAGTAGGCCGCCATGTTGTTGTCGGGACTGATTACATAACCCCTGAAGATGAAGGCCTGCTTCCCTTCCGCCATCCGGTTGACGTCGAAGATGATCTCCTCCGGAGCATCCATCGAACCTTTCCGGCGGCAATAGGTCCGGTACTGCTTCCCTTTTTCGGTTCGGCTATAGTAGTAGTAACCATCGGAAAGAGAGGGATAGCTCTCGTCATCCTCCTTCAGGCGGCCCACAATTTCGTCGTATATGGTCTGCTGCAGTTCTTTTGTCGAAGCCATTACCGTGTCGGTATACCCATTTTCGGCATTCAGGTATTCGATCACCTTCGGGTTGCTTTTCTCTTTCAACCAAAAGTAGTTGTCGACACGTCTCTGTCCGAAATTGACAAATGTCTCTGGTATCACCTCTGCTATTGGGGGGGCTGGAAAATCGGATTGTTTCAACATAGTGCTCTCTTTTCTGGATGGGTTGCAAGCCGTCATCAGCGATATTGCAACCAGTGGAATGATATAATTCCGGACTTGCATTGTTGTTTGGATTTATTCTTTTACAATTTGAACGCAAACTGTCAGGGACAATGACCCCAACCGGGTGGCGAAAATTGCTGCAAATGTATGATTAATTATTGAGTGTTGCGATTTATGAACAAAAAAAATATTCCTATGTTATACAATCGGTTTACTTAATTACAATATGCACAACCACAGTCATTCCCGTCAAAGCCCGGATGTGGGGAATATCCGTGCGGCCTTCTTTCTCAATCTCCTTTTTACGGTTATCGAGATAGTGGGGGGAGTGCTGACCAACAGCGTGGCGATTCTCTCCGATGCCGTACACGATCTGGGCGACAGCTTCTCGCTGGGCCTCTCCTGGTACTTTCAGAAGATTGCCAAACGTCCGCGAACCCGGAAATATACCTACGGATACCGGCGATTTTCCCTGATGGGAGCACTTGTCAATTCGGTTATTCTCACGGTTGGGAGTCTATTGATCCTGATAAATGCCGTGCCGCGGCTTTTCAGCCCGCAGCAGCCCGATGCAAGGGGGATGCTGTTGCTCGCCGTGCTGGGAGTACTTGTCAACGGGGCTGCGGTGTTGAGATTGAGAAGGGGACACTCGTTGAATGAAAAGGTGGTTTCGTTGCATATGCTCGAGGATGTGCTGGGCTGGCTAGCTGTATTGGTCGGCGCCGGCATCATGTATTTCGTCGACGCTCCTTTTATCGACCCGCTGCTCTCCATTCTCATTTCGCTCTACATCCTTTTCAATGTCTACCGGAACATCCGTCAAAGCATGCAGATCATCCTGCAGGGCAGTCCCGGAGTAGTCAGCCCGGATGAGGTGGAGAAAGCGGTGAAATCACTGGAAAAGGTGAGCGGAATCCACGACCTGCACATCTGGTCGGTAGACGGAGAGTACAACGTGATGACGCTTCACGTCGTACTCTCCGAACCGCTGTCCATGAATCAGTTGCACCAGCTGAAGGCGGAGATCAGAAAGCGGTTGCACCAGCTGGATGTGCAACACATCACCATCGAGTTTGAAACCCCCGATGAGGATTGTGACCTGGAGGTCTGCTCCTGATTACCGCTTCGCTTCGTTTGTCATGTAGAATACCAGCGAGGCGCCCTCCATGATATCCCGGTAACTGATCGTTTTTTCGTTGTAGGGCTTCCCGTTGAGTTCCACCCTTTCCACATGCAGATTCTCTTCCGAAAGCTCTTTTGCCTCCACGGTGAACCGTTTGCCGTTACCCACATTGATCGATGCCGATTTTACCTGCGGGGCTCCCAGCACAAACTCTCCACTTGCGGGATTCATCGGGTAGAAGCCCATTGCCGAGAAGATGTACCAGGCCGACATCTGGCCGCAATCGTCGTTTCCGATCAGGCCGTCGGGCCTGTTCTTGTAGAAATCGTTGCAGATCTGCCGGACGAGGCGCTCTGTCTCCCATGGACGGTCGAGGTAGGCATAGATGTAAGCCACATGGTGGCTCGGCTCATTTCCGTGTGCATACTGTCCGATCAGTCCCGTCACATCCGCCAGTTTTCCGGTTGTCTCCTGTTTGGTGTTGAACAGGTAGTCCAGCACTTCGCCTGCCTTCTCCTTTCCACCCATCCACTCGATCAGGCCAGGAATGTCGTGCATCACGTGCCAGGTATATTGCAGGGCGTTGCCTTCGGTGTAATGTCCCCCGATATTGGAGTCGGCATGTGCCAGGGCGTAGGGATCGAAGGGAGTGAGCCACTCTCCTTTGGAGTCTTTGGGACGCATGGTGTTGGTACTCTTGTCGTAGTGATTCTTATAGTAGTCGGCCCGCTTCCTGAAGAAGGCGGCATCTTCCCTCTTGCCCAGCTTCTCGGCAAAGAGAGCCATACAGTAGTCGTCGAATCCGCATTCAAGCGTGCGGGAGACCGACTCCAGCCTGATCAGGTCGTATGGATAGTAGCCATACTTGTCGTAGATATCCCAGTTCGACTTGTAATGGCTGCTTTCGGTAAGCGATCTTCTGATCTCGTTGTATGCCCGTTCCGGATCAAAGCCGGTGAATCCTTTCAGGTAGGCATCCACAATCATCGGTACCGAATGGTTGCCGATCATGGTGTAGGTCTCCTGTCCCCACAGCGACCAGATGGGCAGGTGTCCCTGCTGTTCGCTGTAGTCGAGCATGGAGTTGATAAAGTCGGGTATCAGCTCCGGCGTCAGGATGGTATAGAGCGGGAAGGCGGCCCGGAAGATATCCCATTGCGACCAGGTGGAGTAAAATTTTCCGGTAGGCGATTGCGACACTTCACGGTTCGGCCCGGTATACTTCCCGTCTACATCGGCAATGTTGTTGGGCTGAATGAAGAGGTGATACATCGAGGTGTAGAAGTTCTCCTTGTCGGCTTCCGAACCATCGATCGTCACCTTGGCCAGGTAGCTGTTCCAGGCATCTTTTGCCCTGTTTCTGACCGACTCGAACTCCCAGTCGGGAACTTCGGCTGCCAGATTGGCCCTGGCTCCCTCCACGCTGGCCGACGACATGCCGATCTTCATGTTGAGCGTCTCCCCATCCTGCATATCAAATGTCAGCAGATAGCGTGCCCCCTTCTCCTGTGGGGCCCGTTTGGGCAGTTCTTCCCTGGTGAGGATCGGCTTGTCGAACTCGATCACGAAATAGTAGACCCGCTGCACCCACTCTGTTCTGCGGGTAAATCCGGAGATTACCCGGTCGCTTTCGAAATTGATCTCCTGGTCCAGCACATGGGTGTGGATCCGGGCATCCTGCCACACCAGCCCGCTCTGGAAATCTGCCAGGATATTGGCCGTTTCTCCTTTTGGATATCGATACCTGTGGAAGGCCACGTGGGGAGAGGCGGTGATCTCCACCCCAACCTCGTTGTCGGAGAGCTCTACCGTATAGTATCCGGGCGAGGCCTTCTCCTTCGCCTTGTCGAAACGGCTGTCGTAATTTTCACGTTTCTCGCCCGAAAATGGCTGTATCAGCAGATCTCCAAGATCCACGCACCCAGTTCCGTTCAACCGGTTCTGTGTGAAACCCTGGATCAGTGAATCCTCATAAAAGTAGCCCGCACAATATTCCCAGGTGAAATTCCCGGTTTGCGGTCCTGCCTGGATCATGCCCAGGGGGTAGGTAGCCCCTGGAAAGGTGTGGCCGGTGAAGGCGGTACCGATAAAGGGGTTCACATATCGGGTGAGGTCGGCTCCGTCGCTTGCATTCTCCTGTCTGTTTTGTGTGCAGGCCACAGCCAGCAAGGCTGTGGCTACACAATAAATGAATCTCTTCATCTTATTATTGTTTTTTCTTGAGTTCAGATTACTTTTTTGCCCGCATCGATTCCCAGATGAAGTAGCCGATCAGGGCGATGAAGGCGACAAGTGCGGTAACCTGTGCACCGGTACCTTCCGGATCTTCCCAGACACCCAGGTTGAGCGCGTTCCCGTTGCCCGTGATAAAGATCACCAGTGCGCCGATCACGCCAAACAGTGCGGCACCGGCAATAAAGCCCGAGGCGATCAGTATGGCACGTTGGTGGCGGGCATTGTTGAGTTCCGGATCTTTCGACCGCTTGTTGATCCAGTGGTTGAGCAGACCTCCCACCACCAGTGGCGTGTTCAGTGGCAGCGGGATAAACATGCCGAGTGCGAAGGCGAGCGGTGAGATGTTGAGCCAGTTGACGAGGATGGAGATGACTGCACCGATCCCCAGCAGCATCCAGCTAACACCCGACCCCGACATCAGGGGTTCGATGATGGCCGCCATCGCATTAGCCTGTGGTGCAACCATCGGATTGGTGTGGGTCTCGGTGGCGACGAAGCCGTACGCCTCGTTCAGGATGAAGATGACAGCGCCAACAGTGGCGGCGGAAACCAGCGTGCCCAGGAACTTGAATGTCTCCTGCTTGGCTGGGGTGGTTCCGATCCAGTAACCTATCTTCAGGTCGGTCACGAAACCGCCGGCCATGGAGAGTGCGGTACAGACGATCCCGCCGATGATCAGGCCGCTGACCATTCCCTGCCACCCTTTCAATCCGACGGCTACCAGGATGACCGACGAGAGGATCAGGGTCATCAGCGTCATGCCCGAAACGGGATTGGTGCCTACAATGGCGATGGCATTGGCTGCCACGGTGGTAAAGAGGAACGAGATGAGGGTTACGGTGAGCAGTGCCACGATAGCCTGAACCAGCGTGACCTTGACACCCGTGAGCAGGAAGATGAATACCGCTACCAGGGTCAAGAACAGGAAGAGCATGACGAACGACATCTTCAGGTCGCGCTGTGTACGCTCTTCACGGACCTCCGCGGCAACTGTCTTGCCTTTGCCGCCACCCACGGCCAGCTTGAAGGCGTTGCCAATCACGCCGGAAGATTTAATGATACCGATGATCCCCGCCATGGCGATGGCTCCGATACCGATCGGACGCACATAGGTTGCAAAGATCTCTTCTGCAGACATTGCCGCGAACGGGTTCATCCCGCCGTTGACTGCCGCCAGCGCCCCGATCTCGTTGACCAGTGGAATGAGTACGAGCCATGAGAGTAGTGATCCTACCGTGATGATCAGGGCATAGCGTAACCCAACCAGGTAACCGAAGCTGAAGATCAGTGCACTGACGTTGAATTTCAGCACCATCTTGAATTTATCGGCCAGCATGGCACCTGCCGGGATGATGCGGGTAGAGATCTCTTCACTCCAGAGGCGGAAGGCGGAAAAGCAGAAATCGAACACTCCTCCGATCAAGCCGCTGGTAACCAGAAGTTTGGCTTGGTTGCCACCCTTCTCTCCCGTCATCAGGATCTCGGTGGTGGCGGTGGCTTCTGGGAAAGGCAGCTTGCCGTGCATCTCCTTCACGAAATATTTTCTGAAGGGGATCAGGAAGAGTATGCCCAGGAACCCGCCAAGAAGCGACGAGAAGAAGATCTGCCAGAAATCGACCTGGATCTCCGGATATTTTGCCTGGAGAATATAGAGTCCCGGAATGGTGAAGACCGCTCCGGCAACGATCACGCCCGACGAGGCGCCGATCGACTGGATAATCACGTTTTGCCCCAGGGCATTCTTCCGGCGAAAAGCGGCCGATGCCCCAACGGCTATAATCGAGATAGGAATAGCTGCCTCGAAAACCTGTCCGATCTTCAGCCCGGAATAGGCTGCCGCAGCCGAAAAGATTATGGCCATTAGTAATCCCATTCCCACAGACCATGGGGTAATCTCCCTGATTGTCCGGTCAGCAGGCAATACCGGTCTATACTCTTCACCCTCCCTTAATTCGGAATAGGCATTCTCGGGCAAGTTAACCGACTGTTTGTCATCTTGATTTGATTGCATCTTTTCTATTTCTTATGATTAATGATGTGATGAATGGCACGAAAATACAAAATTCTGTGAAATATTCGATCCTGTTTCGTAAACTTTGTTTTGGCGCGACTTTTTTGCCGGATTTACCGAACATTTCGCATCCTAAATTGTTGAAAAGCAGTCATCGCATTATAAATCACATAATATACCTGATAATTTCTATGATTTTTGATATCGACATGATCCGCGAGGTTTACAGTCAGCTTCCCGGAAAAGTAGAAGAGGCCAAAAAGAAACTTGGTCGCCCCTTAACTTTGACTGAAAAGATTCTGTTTGCTCACCTTTCGCCTGGAGTAGCGGTGGAGAATTACAGGCGAGCCGAAGATTACGTGAACTTTGCTCCCGACAGGGTGGCCATGCAGGATGCCACTGCCCAGATGGCCCTGTTGCAGTTGATGAACTCGGGCCGGAAAAAGGTGGCAGTGCCGTCGACCGTGCATTGCGATCACCTGATTCAGGCTTACCGGGATGCAAATACCGACCTGCAGACGGCAAAGGTGACCAACGAGGAGGTGTTCAATTTCCTGCGCGATGTTTCCAACAAATATGGCATCGGTTTCTGGAAACCGGGTGCCGGAATCATTCACCAGGTTGTACTGGAAAACTATGCTTTTCCCGGCGGGATGATGGTGGGGACCGACTCACACACGCCCAATGCGGGTGGTCTTGGAATGATCGCGATCGGAGTAGGCGGTGCCGACGCCGTGGACGTGATGGCGGGACTGCCATGGGAACTGAAGATGCCGAAACTGATCGGCGTGAAACTGACCGGAAGATTGTCGGGATGGGCCTCACCAAAGGATGTGATCCTAAAGTTAGCCGGTATTCTGACCGTCAAGGGTGGAACCAATGCCGTGATCGAATATTTCGGCGAAGGGACCTCCACTTTGTCGGCAACTGGCAAGGGAACCATCTGCAATATGGGGGCCGAGGTGGGGGCAACAACCTCCATCTTCCCGTTTGATGAGAAATCGGCGACCTACCTCGAGGGAACAGGACGGAAAGAGGTGGCCGATGCAGCCCGGAAGATCATCGCCTGCCTGCAGGCAGATCCCGAAACGGCCGAAAACCCCGAAACATATTACGATCAGGTGATCGAGATCAATCTGTCGGAACTGGAACCGCACATCAACGGTCCCTTCACTCCAGATGCCGCTTTCCCCATCTCCGCGTTTGCCAAGGAGGTGAAAGAGAAGGGGTATCCCCGGAAAATGGAGGTGGGATTGATCGGCTCCTGCACCAACTCCTCATACGAAGACCTTACCCGGGCTGCACATGTGGTGAAAAAGGCCAGAGAGGCCGGGTTGAGCGTCAATGCACAATTCATCATCAATCCAGGCTCGGAACAGGTCAGGTATACCGCCGAACGCGACGGAATCCTGAGGGAGTTCGAGGATGCGGGAGCCGTGATCATGGCGAATGCGTGCGGTCCCTGTATCGGACAATGGAAACGAACGGAAGAGAAATCGGAGCGGACAAACTCTATCGTCACCTCATTCAACCGGAACTTTGCCAAACGTAACGACGGCAATCCCAACACCCACGCTTTTGTCACCTCGCCTGAACTGGTTGCGGCACTCACCATTGCTGGAGATCTGACATTCAATCCGTTGACAGATACGCTGACCAATGACAAAGGGGAAAAGGTAAAGCTGGCCGAACCGGTTGGCTTCGAGATGCCGCCAAGAGGCTTCGAGGTAAAGGATGCCGGCTACCTGCCACCGTCGGAAGATGGCAGCCAGGTTGAGGTGAAAATCGATCCCCAGTCGAACCGCCTACAAAAGCTGGAGCCGTTCAAACCGTGGGATGGACGCGATTTCGAAGAGCTTCCGCTGCTGATCAAAGTAAAGGGTAAATGTACCACCGACCATATCTCGATGGCCGGTCCCTGGCTCCGTTTCCGCGGACATCTGGACAATATCTCCGACAACATGCTGATTGGTGCGGTGAATGCTTTCAACGGTGAAACCAATAAAACGCTCGACCCCCTGACATTGCAGTATATGGAGGTTCCCGCATTGGCCCGCAAGTTCAAGGCCGAAGGTCTCGGCTCTGTTGTGGTGGCCGAAGAGAATTACGGGGAGGGGAGCAGTCGTGAGCATGCAGCCATGGAGCCCCGCCACCTGAATGTCAAGGTGATCCTGGTGAAGTCATTTGCCCGGATTCATGAAACCAACCTGAAAAAACAGGGGATGCTCGCACTGACATTTGTCAACAAGGAGGATTACAACAAAGTACAGGAGAGGGACAGGATCAGTATCAAGGGGCTGACCGGCTTTGCTCCCGGAAAGAACCTGAAGGTGGTTCTTCACCATATCGACGGTACTACAGATGAATTTGAAGCTGCCCATACCTACAACGAACAGCAGATCGGCTGGTTCAAGGCTGGTAGCGCATTGAACGGAATGAAGTAACTCCAAGACGGTAACCTCAATTTTTATGCATACTCCAGAGAAGATAACCTTTTCGTCTCACTCCTCTTCAGGAGACGGAAGCAGCGGATTGATCGTGCCCGATAATCCCATCATCCCCTTTATCGAGGGCGATGGGATCGGAAAGGAGATCACCGCTTCTGTCCGGCTGATTATCGACAAGGCGGTTGCGAAATCGTACAACGGAAAACGAAGGATCGAATGGAAAGAGGTTCTTGCCGGAGAGAAGGCCTACAATGCGTTGGGGACCTGGCTTCCGGCAGAGACCATGGAGGCTTTCCGGGAGTACCGTGTGGGCATTAAGGGACCCCTCACCACGCCCGTCGGCGAAGGCATACGTTCCCTCAACGTGGCATTGCGGCAGGAGCTTGATCTTTACGTCTGCCTGCGACCGGTACGCTGGTTCAAGGGGGTGACCACCCCGTTGCTCCATCCCGAGAAAGTGCATGTTACCATCTTCAGGGAGAACACGGAGGATATCTACGCCGGGATCGAATGGAACGCCGGAACGCCCGAGGTGGAAAAAGTACTGAAGTTCCTGAAGGAGGAGATGGGGGTCGCCAAGATCCGATTTCCCGAAACCACTTCCATCGGTGTGAAACCGGTATCGGTAGAAGGAACCGAGCGCCTGGTCAGATCGGCCATTGAATATGCCATCCGGAACAGGCTGCCGTCGGTTACCCTGGTGCACAAGGGGAATATCATGAAGTTTACCGAGGGGGGATTCAAGAAGTGGGGATACGCGTTGGCCGAACGGGAGTATGGCGACCAGGTCTTCACCGAGAATATCTTCAACAAGATTAAGGCGGAACAAGGTCTGAAGGAGGCGGTTGCCGCCTACAACGAGGCGATGGAGAGCGGAAAGGTCATCATCAAGGATGTGATAGCCGATGCCTTCCTGCAGAATACCCTGCTGAAGCCCGAGGAGTATTCCGTTGTGGCCACGCTGAACCTGAACGGAGATTATATTTCCGACCAGCTGGCGGCTATGGTGGGTGGTATCGGGATCGCCCCCGGTGCAAACATCAACTACCTGACGGGACACGCCATCTTTGAAGCAACACACGGCACGGCACCCGACATTGCCGGCAAGAACAGGGCCAACCCCTGTTCGATGCTGCTTTCCGGGGTGATGATGCTGGAATATATCGGTTGGGACGAAGCTGGGAATCTTATTACAAAGTCGCTTGAAACTCTCTTTGAAAGAGGGTACGCGACAACCGACCTTGCCCGTTTCATGGAGAACGGCAAGGCGCTGTCCACCTCGGAGTTTGCATCGATGATAATAAATTCACTTTAAACCATGCGTCGTTCAAACAAAAAGAGAGGTAATGATGTTACAATATACGTGTCGGAATCAATCAAAACGCAGTAAAATAATTAAAACATAGATACAATATAATGGATAACAAGCAAGTCATTAAAGTGTTATCAGACTCGATAGCGGTAACAAGCAACATCGACAAGGACCTTTTCACCAAAATGGGCGTGAAGCGCGGGCTTCGCAACGAAGATCACTCCGGTGTGCTTGCCGGACTTACCCGCGTAGGCGATGTGGTAGGTTATGAACGCCAGGAGGATGGAACCCTGAAGCCGATACCCGGCAAGCTCTATTACCGGGGCATCGACGTGGAGGAGCTGGTACACGGCATCCAGGCCGACAACCGTCTCGGATTTGAAGAGACCGCCTTCCTCCTCTTATCGGGAAAATTGCCGACGAAAGAGAACCTGCAGGCCTTCTCGTCCCTGCTGGCCCAGACCATGCCGCTCAATCATACCGCAACGATGAACATCCTGTCACTGAAAGGGAAGAACATCATGAACATCCTGGCACGTAGCGTGCTGGAACTTTATACATACGACCAGGATCCCGATGATATCACGCCGGACAACCTGATCCATCAATCTATCAACCTGATAGCTAAATTCCCGTCCATCATTGCGTTGGCCTATCAGGTACTGCGTCACGATCAGCAGGGACGTTCACTGCATATCCGGCATCCGCATGAAGATTTTTCGGTTGCGGAAAACTTCCTCTATATGATGAAAGGTCCCGGCAAATATACCGAACTCGATGTGAGGATTCTGGACCTTGCGCTTATCCTGCACGCCGACCATGGCGGCGGTAACAACTCCACCTTCTCGGTGAGGGTGACCAGCTCGACCGAGACCGATACCTATTCGGCCATTGCAGCCGGAATCGGTTCACTGAAAGGCCCGCTTCACGGAGGGGCAAACGTGAAGGTGAACGGTATGCTTGCCGATATGAAGAAAAATATCAAGGACTGGAATGATGTTGAAGAGATCGATGCATACCTGACCAAGGTGCTCAACAAGGAGGCATACGACAGGACGGGACTTATTTACGGTATCGGGCACGCAGTATACACCATCAGCGACCCGCGAGCCGGATTGCTCAAGGAGATGGCGCGCGAACTGGCCAAGGAGAAAGGTCGTGAAGATGAGTTCCGCTTCATGGAGCTGATCGAGGAGCGTGGAGTGGAGGTGTTCCTGAATTACAAGAAAGCGGGTGCCAAGCAGCGTACCTGTATCAATGTCGATTACTATTCCGGCTTTGTTTATGACGCGATCGGGCTGCCCGAAGAGGTCTTCACTCCGATTTTCGCCATGGCCCGAATTGTGGGCTGGACAGCGCACCGTATTGAAGAGCTCAATTTCTCCAGCAAGCGGATCATCCGTCCGGCATACAAGAACGTGCGTCCATTGCAGGAGTTTGTACCGATGAAAGATAGAAAGTAGCATGACGAAGATAAAAGTAGCGAACCCCATCGTGGAACTCGACGGGGATGAGATGACACGGATTATCTGGTCGTTTATCAAGGAGCAGTTGATTCTGCCATACCTCGATCTGGATATCAAGTATTACGACCTGAGTATCCAGAATCGGGACGCCACCGGCGACCAGGTCACGATAGATGCAGCGGAGGCGATCAAGCGATATAATGTGGGCGTAAAGTGTGCGACCATAACCCCTGATGAGGCACGGGTAAAGGAGTTTGGATTGAAAAAGATGTGGAAATCACCCAATGGTACCATCCGCAATATTGTTGGAGGAACTGTTTTCCGTGAACCCATCATCTGCTCCAACGTGCCCCGATATGTTCCGGGCTGGACAGAACCGATCATTATCGGCCGTCATGCTTTCGGCGACCAGTACCGTGCTACCGACAAGGTGATCAAGGGAAAGGGCAAGCTGAAGCTGACCTTTACCGCAGAGAGCGGCGAGGTTCAGGAGTGGGAGGTTTACAACTTCGATGGAGACGGGGTGGCCATGGCGATGTACAATACCGATGAATCGATTTACGGTTTTGCCCGTTCGTCGTTCCAGATGGCACTGGCCAAAAAGTATCCGCTCTACATGTCCACCAAGAATACCATTCTGAAGGCTTACGACGGACGTTTCAAGGATATCTTCCAGGAGGTGTACGAGAGTGAGTTCAAGGAGTCGTTTCAGGAGGCGGGAATCACCTACGAGCACCGGTTGATTGACGACATGGTGGCATCGGCCATGAAGTGGAAAGGCGGTTTTGTGTGGGCATGCAAGAATTACGACGGTGACGTGCAGTCGGATACGGTAGCACAGGGTTTCGGTTCACTGGGCATGATGTCGTCGGTCCTGGTTACGCCGGACGGTCGCACGGTGGAGGCTGAAGCTGCACACGGGACAGTAACCCGTCACTACAGGCAACACCAGCAAGGCAAGGAGACCAGCACCAATCCTATCGCATCCATCTATGCCTGGACGCGCGGTCTCGAACATCGCGGCAAACTGGACAACAACCAGCCGCTTGTCGATTTTTGCCACAAACTGGAACAGGTATGTGTGGAGACCGTAGAGAACGGGGAGATGACCAAAGACTTGGCCCTGTTGGTTTACGGTGACGATGTGAAAGGAAAGTATCTCAATACGCAGGATTTTCTGGCAGCGGTAAAACGCAATCTGGAGAGAAAATTGAGTTGATATACATTGTTTAGGTTATCAGATAGACGGCTCTCGCGGAATATCATCGCGGAGCCGTTTTTTTGTCAATCCCTGAACCGTAATGTCAACTCGCCGTAGGCATCGATACGGCGATCCCGCAGAAATGGCCACCAGCGACGGACATTCTCGGTGCGCAGCTTGTCGATCTCCACAATCTGGGTGGTCTCCTCTTCAGCAGCCTGGTAGAGAAACTCCCCTTGCGGTCCGCAGACAAAACTGTTTCCCCAGAAGGTGATCCCATTGGTTTGACCCGACGGATCCGGTTCATATCCGGTTCGGTTTACCGCGATGACCGGAATACCGTTGGCCACTGCATGTCCCCGCTGTACCGTGATCCAGGCCTCCCGCTGTCGCTGCTTCTCGCTCTCGCTGTCGGAAGACTCATACCCGATGGCCGTGGGATAGATCAGCACCTCTGCTCCGCCCAGCGCCATCATCCGGGCAGCTTCCGGATACCACTGATCCCAGCAAACCAGTACTCCCAGTTTCCCCACCGAGGTCTCGATGGGATTAAATCCGAGGTCGCCGGGCGTGAAGTAGAATTTCTCATAATAGGCAGGATCGTCGGGAATATGCATCTTCCGGTATTTGCCGGCAATCGTGCCATCCTTTTCGATCACCACTGCGGTATTGTGATAGAGTCCTGGGGCCCGTTTTTCAAAGAGCGACAAGAGGATCACCACCCCCAGCTCCCTGGCCAGTTTGCCAAACGACTCGGTGGAGGGGCCGGGGATCGGTTCCGCCTGGTCGAAGATGGCCGTATCCTCGGTCTGGCAGAAGTACAATCCGTTGTGCAACTCCTGCAGTACGATCAGTTCGGCCCCCTCGGATGCAAGAGAGCCTATCTTCGACTGTAAGCGGGCAATGTTCTCCTCCCTGTTTGCCGAATTGGCTTGTTGTATGATACCGATTTTCATATGCTGTCTGAATTTAAAGAAAACCCTCAGGCAATTGCATCGTCACGCAATGAAGCGACCCGTGCTGTTTGATCAGCGCCCTGCAGTCGATGCCGATGATCTCCCTGCCTGGAAATGCCCTCTGCAGCTGCACCCTTGCCGTTTCATCCTTCTCCGAAGCATAGGTGGGCATCAATACCGCCCCGTTGATGATCAGGAAGTTGGCGTAAGTGGCCGGTAACCTGTAACCGTTATGATAGACGGCATCCGCCATGGGAAGCGGTATTAACCGGTAGGGAGCTCCTTCGGTTGTCCTGAATGATTTCAACTCATTCTCCATCCGTTTGAGTGCATCGAAATGTTCGTCGTCCTCATCGTCACAGCTTACGTAGGCAATTGTCCGCTCGTCGCAAAATCGCGCAAGCGTGTCTACATGGCTGTCGGTATCGTCACCTGCCAGATAGCCGTGATTGATCCACAAGACCCGTTCTGCCCCGAATGCCGATTTCAGGTACCCTTCGATCTCATCCTGTCTCATCGGCTGATTGCGGTTGGGAGCCATCAGACATTGCGATGTGGTCAGGAGCGTTCCCTTGCCGTCCGATTCGATTGATCCTCCCTCCAGGATGAACCTCTTTTTCGACCGGTACTCCACTTCGGGTCTGAACTCCTCCTGCTGGAAGAGTTGATGTGTGATCTGATTGTCGTGGTTGGCGGCAAACTTCAACCCCCAGCCATTGAACCCGAAATCGTAGAGTGTCGGTCTGCCGTCGACGAAAACCGAGATGGCACCGTGATCACGCGCCCAGGTGTCGTTGCTTTTCAGCTCGACGGTGATGAGACGCTCACGCTCCTCGGGGGTGAAATGGCTGATAATCTCATCCTCCTCCGGGCAGACGACCAGCAGTTTTTCCCTTTTCAGGATCTCCTTCGAAAAGGAGAGATAACAAGCCGTGACTTCATCCAGGATGTCGAACCAGTCCGTACCGGCATGTGGCCAGGTGACCATCACGCCACTCTGCTGATACCATTCGGGAGGGAAAAAGATCTTGCTCATCGACGCTTATCCTTCCATGTTTCCGCGGATAATGCCACGGGAAGAACTTTTTACAAAATCAATGATATAGTTCCGTTCTTTTGTTACCGGGAGTTCATTCTCAATTCTTTCCAATGCCTGCGTGGTGTTGTAGCCCGCCATATAGAGATAGCGGTAGACATCCTGGATGGAGTTGATCACCTCGCTTGTAAAACCCCTTCGGCGTAATCCGACGAAATTCAGGCCGACATAGGTGAGCGGTTCGCGGCCTACCATCGTATAGGGCGGAATATCTTTCGGAACTTTGGATCCTCCCTGTATCATGGTGTGGGCACCGATACGCGAGAACTGGTGCACGAGCGTTCCACCGCTGAGGATCGCATAATCGTCAATCTCCACTTCTCCTGCCAATTGTGTGGTATTGCCCAGAATGACGAAATCATTCAATATACAATCGTGTGCAACATGGCTGTAAGCCATCAGGAGACAATCTTTTCCAACGACAGTCTTTCCGCGCGATGCGGTACCCCGGTTTACGGTTACGCATTCACGGACAGTGGTCCTGTCGCCGATGATGGCCACTGTCTCTTCACCCTTGAACTTCAGGTCCTGCGGAATGGCGGAAATGGTTGCATGTGGGAAGATGGTGCAATTTTTACCGATTCGTGCACCAAAAAGAATGGTTGCATAGGGCATTACAACGGTTCCATCACCAATCTCAACGTTTCTGTCTACGTATGCAAAGGGTTCAATAACGACATTCTCCCCTATCTTGGCCTCGGGGTGAACAAATGCCAATGACGATATGGTACTCATAACTTGTTGAGTATTATTTGTTTTTGATTATTTGAGCTGTAAAATCTGCCTCCGAGACGATTTTGTCGCCTACGAAAGCAACTCCACGCATAGTAGCAATGCCCCTGCGGACCTCTGTGGTGAGTTCTACCCTGAAGAGGATGGTATCACCAGGAACTACTTTACTTCGGAATTTTACATTGTCAATTTTAAGGAAATATGTTGAATATCTTTCAGGTTTGTCAAGTCCGGAAAGGACCAGCAAACCTCCTGTCTGGGCCATGGCTTCAACCTGCAGCACCCCCGGCATAACCGGTTCATCGGGGAAATGGCCCACAAAATAGGGCTCATCGTTGGTGATGTTTTTGACCCCCACAATATAGGTGTCGGTTTGCTCGATGATCTTGTCTACCATCAGGAATGGATAGCGATGCGGCAAAAGCTGCTTGATCCGGTTGATGTCCATCAGCGGTTCGAGGTTGGGATCGTAAAACGGTACCTGGTTTTTGCTCTTGATCTCCTTCCGAATAAGCCTTGCCAGTTGATTGTTGATCTTGTGCCCCGGACGTGTGGCGATAAGTCTTCCTTTTATCGGCTTGCCTATCAGCGACATGTCTCCGATGATGTCCAGCAGCTTGTGACGGGCAGGTTCGTTCGGAAATGCCAGTTCCCGGTGATTCAGGTATCCCAGCTGGTTGGCATCCATGCGAGGAACATTGAGCTCGTCTGCTATTTCGTCCAGTTCATTCTGAGGAAGTTTCCTTTCATAGATAACAATGGCGTTATCCAGGTTGCCCCCCTTGATTAATCCTGCTTGCCGCAGTTTCTGTATCTCCCGTACAAAGACAAACGTGCGTGCCGGTGCTATTTCCGTAGCAAAATCATCCAGCGATTCCAGGCTGGCATATTGGTTGGGGATATATTGCGATTCGAATTCGATATTGGAGTTGATGCTGAACTCATTATCCGGAAGCAGCGTGATCTTTGAACCGGTTTCCGGATCGGAGACCTCAATTTTCTTCCGTACGACAAAAAAGTCCTTCTCCTTTTCCTGTTCAACGATGCCTGCCTTATCGATTGCACGGATATATTCTATGGCACTTCCGTCAAGAATGGGAAATTCAGGTGCATTCACTTCTACTAGGCAGTTGTCGATTCCCAAGGCAT
>MTKW01001010.1_pt1 | contig 32570 bp, 30 predicted proteins | sample 1042761 | NCBI WGS metagenome assembly MTKW01 (sample SAMN06205366, study PRJNA360243) | anaerobic digester metagenome | biome: Wastewater treatment plant; feature: Anaerobic digester sludge; material: sludge; isolation source: anaerobic digester fed with sludge from wastewater treatment plant ...
TTGGATGATCTAAATATTGATAAAAGGGCCATACCATATTGGTGATCTTGGGAGAGGGGTAAGCCATTTTTATCCAGGGCGATCGAGCTATTGCTCTTGATCATCGCCGCATACATGATCTGCTGCTCAAAGAAGGCGCCCGTCTCACGATTCTTCGCCATTTGCATTTCAGACCAGCCAGAGGCATAGTCTATCGATCTGCCCCGGGGAAGTGAGAAGGAGGATATGCCGAAGCTCTCTGCAAGATCGGTATCGATCTGTACAGTCTTATTCAGGGAGGAGAGCTGGGATCTGATGCTTTTCGAATAGCTGCCGCTTCCATGCGTTGTAGACCTGAACTCTATCCCCTTTGAATCCTGAACCTGTATTGCACAGGTCGATGAATTGAATTCCCTTCCATAAAAGGCGGTGATATTGGCATAATTCACCAAGCTGGTGGGCGGAGTGGCTGTTGATAGCCGCTTGTTGGAATATACATACCCCTGGCCATAGACCGACTGATCCTCTTTAAACATCAGATCTGGCCTCTCTTTGATCCTGATAAAGAGCTCAATAGATCCATTAGTTCCCGGCGCCATCGTCCCCACCTTCCATATCAAGGTATTTCCTGTTATATGATCGGGCCCGGGAGTCGAGTTCATATATTCGACATCAGGAAGAACATCATAAATGGTCACGTCATCAGCTTCGAGTTCGAGGTGATTTGCATAATTGATTGTGTATTTGACTGTATCTTGAGGCGAGTAGGCATCCTTGGCCGATCTCTTGCTTATACAAAGCGAAGGATTTTTTATAGAAATGTAATATTTGCACTGAGAATTATATGAAATCTGGAAGATGCCTGAATATGGCGGCGTCCATATCACCACTGCTCTTTTTGTCTCATTGAAACCGTCCACCGGCCGGCCTTTGCTATCCTGAGCCGTCCACTCATCGCCATCAAGCCAAAAAGGAGCGGAAAATGTCACAGGCACTCCAGCATATCCGCTTTCAGCCCCAATATAAGAGCAATTGGTGCTGATGCCAGGAAATTGTTCAGCCGCTGTTTTTGTTTTGAGACGGGCTCCGCCCTCATCAATGGCATTGCTCACCATTGCCAGGTTGACAACTGTGAGGTTGGTGGGGGCGATCGCTCTAAAGCTGAGGCTGACTGTAACGGAATTGCCGGGCGGAAGTGGAGATGTCGGCAGATCATTCAGCAAATCATTCCAGGTCAATGTAGATTGGTTGTCCTCATCCCAGGGAATACTGGAGGTCATGGGCTTTATAAATTGTTCAGGATAGTCCTCAACCAGAGGCAGTACAGAGATATTGTTCTGACCGGTATTGGTGATGGCGATCCTATAATATATAACATCTCCAATACCAATATCGTATTTATTTCCCAACAGCGTCTTTTTCAGATCCAGATCTCCTTTTAAATCAGAGCATTGATGTATTGTTATTTTATGCTTGCAGAAATTATTATAAGATATGATAAATTCTCCAATTGCAGCAGGCGTCCAAATGACCTCGGATTGGGTGGGATCATCAAAACCACCTACAGGCACATTATTGCTGGCATTGAATGCCATCCATCGATCCCCCTGGCTCCAAGATGGCGAGGAGAATATGATAGAAGAGCCAATACACCCTGTCGATGGCCCAAGCAAATGACATTGAGCCCTTATGCTATCGATTGTGCTCTCCGCTGATACGGCCTTCAGAGTAGCCCCATTCTCAATTCTGGCTCCGACCACCCTGGCGATATTCGTCACCTTCAGACTGCTAGCAGCAATGGCTCTGAAATTGATATTGATATTTATGGATTGACCTGGATGCAGAGTGGAATTCAGCAAATCAATCCAGGCCAGTGCAGATCCTGTATCCTCATCCCAGGGCAGATCAGAGCTTTCTGCTCTCAGGAATTGCTCTGGGTAGTCATCTAAAAAAGGCATAGAGACTATACTGCTATTCCCAATATTGGTTATGCAAACACGGTAGGTGATGATATCATTCACCCTAATGTCATCTGCAGCAGAGAGGAGAGTCTTTTCAAGTCGAATCCCTCCATTTTCCCTCGGAAGGACTGTTACCTCAATCTCATCTTTGCCCACGCAAATGCTATCAGCATCAATGCTATTTGCAGCATAAACAGCTATTGTGACGTTCCTGGGCTCGCTGACCTCAGGTGCAGTCCATTTAAAAATGCTTTCTTTGCAGGAATCATACGATCCATCAGATGGTACCCAGTAAAATTTATAACCGGGCCCTTCGAAATCCTCTCCATCCAAGGATTTCACATGATAGATGTCAACCGTACCGGAATAGACTGTATCTGAGTAGGCGGAGCAGTGCGATATATTTACTAAAAATATAATTAAAACAATCATTATTAACTCGGTTTTTTTTATAAGAGCTGATTCGCATCTCATAATAACTCCGTTTATGATTTTATAACCCAATTCGGGTTACTATTATATATATCTTTTGAAGTTATTATCATAAATATTTAAAAATATAAATTATTAAATTGGTAAAGAGGGACATGGCGCATCGCCATGTGCCCTGATCAGCGGTCTACCTTACAGTTATGGTATTGAGTGGTATATCCACGACTTGAACCTGCACCTGGCATGAGCCCTGGAAGGCATAGGGAGCCTTCTTGGCGAAGTAGCCCGTTACTACCACATATGTGCCTGATTTGGGAGCAACCTTATGCCAGACCAGCCCCACATCGGAGCCATCGCCAACAACATGATCGGCGAAGCTGTTATACTGAAGGCTCTTGGGCATATCTTCCTTGAGGAAGACCCACCAGCGCTGATTGACCTGGCTTGGAGTTGAGTCTGTGCTGTAGAAATATTCATTCTCATCAGTGATGCAGATCTGTGCGGGGGCTTCAGTCTTGATTGTGCACGGCCCAGGCTTCACAATGGGGAAGGTCACACAGGCCTGGTTGATGCATAGCTGTGCCTCACGTGCAGTAACCATCAATTCAAAATAATAATTCTTTGCATATTCAGAAGTTGGAACTGTATAGGAAATGCTTTTTGTATTGAATGTTGCAACAGTCTTGCCACTGGCATCCTCTTCTTTGACAGTCCAGTAATAATCCCAGTGAACTCCCAGGGCCTGCTGATCAGCCGGTACATCAGGGCCACTCAGGTCGATTATATCTCCTGGTGCAACTTGCCCCTGCTGGATTGGAGTACAAGCCGCAAATGCACCCGATACCATTCCCATCAGGCATAGCGAAAACAACAGTGCCAAATTATTCACAAATCTTTGCATATAGATATCACCCTGAAAGAGCTCTCCGCCTCGAAACTATTTAAAATTTGTTATTAACTTTATTATAGATATAATCTTCTTAATTAAAATTATATTAATCATGAAATTTACTAATAATAATAATAACCCAGTGTTATAAAATTTTACTAAAACCAACTTATTTAAGCGTCTATGTCATAAATTTATTTTAGGCGTAAAGATTATTAGTAGGAGCAACCTCAACTGTGATCATTCCTAATAAAATTAAAAATTAAGAGAATAAACGGGGATTGTCAGATCTTTACAGCAAAACGAGGTGAAAAAATGAATGAGTCTAGCAAGATAGCATTTGGAATACTGCTAGGAATGGCATTGCTGGGAACTGCATGCATTGGATTATGCCAGGAATCTCCTGTAGTGAACATCATGATAGATGCTGATATCGCTCCAACTCACTCCGCGGATGATGTAGATGTAGCTGGCACCTCTCTGATAAAATTAATCAATGAGATCGATCCCAAGAAACGAAATGTCACCATCTTCGTGAGCGGGGGGATGGCAACAGTCTACAGGCTCGGAGTGGCATCACAGGGCACTATGGCCAACCATGAGCTTGCCCTCTATGGAAATAATACCGGCGAGGATCTGACCATCCTATCCAATGTCGAGCAGGAAGCTATCCTGAAGGATGCAAATAACAGGCTATACCACTGCTATGTCTGCGGAGGAAAGCATATAGATATCAGGGGCTTCCGTCCCCAGGGATTCGAGCAGAATGAGGATACACTGCGCATCCTGGAGAATCTGAGCATAATCTACAATGCAGGCTTCCAGCAGGGCCTGATCTATGCGCCCGGACATGAAGAAGATGCCTGGCCTTACCTCCTGGATGGATTCAAGCTATATGCCGTTCCCATCACTACAGCGAAGGTCAATGGAGAGTACGCCGTCCTCTTCGATAAATATGTCAAGGAGCAGGGGCTCAGCGGCTCACAGTGGCAGGAGCTCTTGCAGTCCAAGTTCGACGAGAATGTCAGGGATGGGGCGCCCACTGTCGTTATCTTCAGCAATCTCGTTTCTGGGAATGGGGAGTACCTTGATGCCTACAGGAACTTCCTGGACTATGCTGGATCCAATGGTGCCCGATTCCTGACCACACTGCAACTGGTTGAAGAGGCGGCAGCCAAGGATCCCAGCAGCACTATTCCAGAGCTTGAGGATGCCAGGAAGGGTGCAATGGATGTGAGTCCCTCAGAGAAGGGATCGGTCATAGTCTGCCCAACCTGTGATGAGGCAAAGGCTGAAAAGGGTGCATCCATTATCAGCTATAGTGTAAGTAAGAGCAAGGAGTGCTTGAACTGCACGGACAACGCCACCATCAATTCCACTGAGCTCGCTTAGGGCATGCAATCGGCATCATATGATTGTGGCAGGGCATATCCTGGCAGCACAAATAAATTCTGATCTCTTTTTATGATCCAGATTGCCTCTGCCGGTTTATCCAAGGAAAACGGCGAAGAGCTCAATACCAGGACTATGAAGGGGCTGATGATTCGGAACGAGCCGATTCAGTAGCCCTTACATCCGGCTGCTCTCTGGCAGTGATGTTCATTTGGCCATCTCCTGCGGCTCATAGCATGATCGGTTTGGGCTTGTGAATCACATGAAGTTCCTTTGTGATCTCTGTTTCATCGCCTTTTCCTGATTGATTCTTAAGCGTAAGCTTTATGATGTGCTCCCCAAGGGAGAGCCCCGTTGCATCGATCTTTGCGAAGCGTTTGCCCTTTTCCGGATGGTTCCTGGATCCCGGAGCCTCATCATCCACCGACCACAGCAAATCCAGTCCATTGTCTCCGATGGATTCGTCCAGCTCGACCTCAACATTTGAATCGTCCTCGCAGACAACCAGCTCTTCGCCAATTGCAGAATCAGTCGGACCGTCCACTATGAGTTCCATATTGGACTCCCCAATGCATGCCGCCAGGCCTGCTCCATCCTGCCCTATCTTGGGGGTGAGCTTTGCATTTATTTTAAACCTTTTCTGCTGCCCTTTAGGGATTACAGGGGCATAGAACTCAAACGATCCTGTATTCGATCCTGTCTGTGTAAGAACCCCTGTGGTAACTAAATCATCGCTGATCGCATTTCCATTCTCATCCACCTCAACTACTGTCCAAATGTAGTCATAATCCACTTCATCCTGGGCATTCTGGGCCGCTGTTGCCAGGCTGACTATCTCTCCAGATGTCTTTGACCCCAGCAGACTGGCACCCTCTGCAGTGTATGCTGTGGCCAAGAGCAGCATCAAGAGCAGCACCGAAATATTTTTTTTTCACCTGTTTACCCTCCAGTCCAATGGCAGCATGCACTACACTTCGTTAAGTAATATAGACGATTGAGTGCAATTCTCATCCGGATTGTACTGTTCATACCAGAATATAACAATAAATATTTTATTAATAATTTGAATTGGATGAGCTATTTTTTGCCATCAGCTGATTGTTGCAACGGGATGAACAGCTTTGATACGAAAATAGGCTTCAAGCATGCAGATACAATCCCTTCTGCATGCGATAGATCTCTTTTTGTGTACTCCCAATCCGAATTTGACCCCATGCCAATTCTAATTTGGTCCCCACTTATGCTGCCATTAGGCCTTCGGAAAAAAGAAATTACCATCGACAGCTCCAGGCCGCCAGGCAACCGGGCCTCATCCGAGGTAAAAAAGGATAATATCGACCTGCGGCAATTCAATTCACCTTAAGAGCATACCTTATATAAGAAGATCCGCGATTGATCTTCGATGATAAAATAGTTACTGGCCGGCTCAACGCTGCTGCTGATAGCCTCAATATGAGAGCTTCGAGCTGAATAGTCCGCTGAGAAGTCCAGTCGAATTGCTCAACCGACCGCAACCTATATCCACTTATTCGAATACATTCGAAAGCATGAAGCCAATAGCCTCACTTCTTCTTGCCATTATGATGCTGGCCATCCCTGCTGTGATGAGCCAGGATGCTGAACACTGGATCAGCCAGACGAAAAGCGATTATTATAACGGCTCATACTCCCTTGCCCTTGATGATATCGATCAATACCTGAAGATCAATCAGACAGACACCTGGGCCTGGAGCTTCAGGGCCAATCTCCTGAAGAAGATGGAAAGATACAGAGAGGCAGTGGAGAGCTTTGATATGCTCATCGCCCTGGATAGCTCCCATGCAGAAGCCTATAACGATCGCGCTCTCATCCTCGCAGGAGGGCTGAACCGGGATGATGAGGCACTGGCTTCCCTGGAGGCAGCCCTGCAGATCGAGCCCTTCAATGCCAATATCTGGTATAACAAGGGAATGGTCCTGGAGAAGATGGAGAGGAATAACGAGTCTTTGGAGGCCTACAGAAGGGCGATCGATCTGGATGAGGATCTGGACAGAGCCTGGTTCCGCCAGGGGCATGTTCTCATGAGGCTGGGGAGGAATAGTGAAGCCCTGAAGTGCTTCCAGAAGGCGGCCCAGCTGGATCCGGCCAACAGCCTCTATCAGCAGAGTCTGCAGGACATGGGTGCCCTGACAATGAATGATCTGGATGCGGATGGCCTGGCTGCAAATGGTCTGGATGCGAATGGTCTGGATATGGATGATCTGGCTGTTGACCTTCAGGAGAATATGCTGGATTTCTCTGCCTCTTCTGCCCGGCCAGGACGATAAACATTTTTTTTATTTATTTTTGCCCATAAAAAAGAGCAAGGAGCCTTTTATTTTTGATTTATGATCCGGCGATTGGGATGGGGATGATTGGGATGGGGATGATTGGGATGGTGATGATGGCTATGGGTATGATTCTGGACGGTTATGTATCCCTGGACCGCCTCCAGCTCGGAGATCTGCCTCTGGATCATTTCATTTATGCTTTCCGAATTGTAAGATCCGTTTAGATCGAAATATGCATAATTTCCCTTCACCAGCACATCCTTGCCGGTGTAATATCTTCTCAGATCCTCCATCAGATAGACATATGCTGAGCTGGATAAGCCGGATGCATTGATGCCAGCCAGATCGACTGTGATGTTGCCCACAACGATGCTCGCCGGGGTGAGGACATATGTGATGGTGCCGCCCATATCGAACCCCGATGCGGCAGGAGATGTGCCCATGCCAGAATACATCAAGGCCGCCCAGATGCTGAGCAGTGCCAAGATGATCAGAAAAGCGCCTCTCTTCAAGATGATGCCACCAGCATTACTCTGGCTGGCAATGAGAAATAGTTTTGGGTGGAGGCCTTTGATGGAAGGGGGTTGGAGGAGTAGAGACCCAGGTATTTTTATAGGTTCAGGGGCCAATACTGATTATTGGTGATATAGATCATGATCAAAGGTCTCATAAAGCTGTTCATCGGCCTGATGGCCTTCACCTGGCTTGCCAGACGATTTCTCCGCTGCCGCATCCCGCATGAGGAGACTGAGGGCGCCACCTCTGATTCAGGGCGCGACTGAGATAGGCAGGCCTGGCCTCAAGTCCGGAGGACGGCTTCCCAGCAGATGGATGCCCAAGAGAGGGAGAGAGCCCGCACGGGAGCTGGCCGCGGGCGGCATTGATGCTCTGCCGATGATCAGTCGATCGATCCATCTGGCCCTCCCGGAGCGCCAAATGCAATGCTCAAGACTATGCCATCTATCAAGAACAACCGAACTTTCTATTCCCTGATAATTCCATCTGTCCAGGGCTTTTTCCTCGAAGAAAAAGGGGCTTTTCACTGTTTTTTATGAGACAAAAAAAAGGTTAAGCCTCGGACGGGATTCGAACCCGCGACCTCGTCCTTACCAAGGACGCGCTATACCGGGCTAAGCTATCGAGGCGCTAAGAGCCCCTTGCGCTCGCCCTTCATGAACCTTTCGGTCTGAAAAGGGGAAAGGGGCTGATATGAAGCCGCGTGAAAAGAGAATGAGAGGAGTGCAAGGCAGACCTTCAACTGCTTTGCTCATGGCTCAGCTCAATGACGGCTCGCTCGATGATAGCTCAGCTCAATGATGGCTAAGCTCAATGGCCTGCTCATAGGCCTCCTCTGTCCTCTCGGCAATATGATCCCAGGAAAACTCGCTCTCTATCCTGGCCCAGCCTGCCCGCGCCAGATGTCTCATCTCTTTGGGATCGTTGAGCATCCTGTTTATGCACCAGGCTATGGAGTCGGGCTGGATATATGCCAGCAGACCATCCTGGAAGTTGTTGATGATGCTCACAGCATCAGTGGCCACCACCGGCTTGCAGGCATCCCATGCCTCCAGCACCACCACCCCAAAGGGCTCATTGCGGGAGGGGACGCACATCATGTCACAGGCATTGATCAGCATCTGCTTCTCAGCGCTGGAGATATAGCCCAGGAAGCGGCAGGAATCAGCAACGCCAAGATCGCGAGCCTTTTGCTCGCATTCTGCCCTCATGCCCCCCTCTCCGATGAAAAGGAAGCAGACATCAGGCCTATTTCTAAGCACCTGGGGAATGGCCTCCACCAGGAGATCCGGACCCTTCTGGATGCTCATCCTGCCACAGAAGAGCACCACCGGTGCCAGGGGATGAATGCCATATCTCTCCTTGATCCGACCAGCATCCACCCCCCGCCTCATCTTGCCCACAATTATGCCGTTTGGGATGATGAGGAGCTTCTCCTTGGGCAGGCTGTAGATCTGCATCAGCTCATCCTGCATCCTCTTGGTGGTCACAATCACCTTCGCCGCCTCATAGCAGCCCAGCCACTCCCTATGAGATATCTCCTCGGATATGCCATATCCAAAGTGATTCCCATTCCTCCCCCATTCAGTGCTGTGCATAGTCAGAAGGAAGGGCAGATGATAGTCGCTCTTAATGCGGGTCAAGGCGGTAACTGGATGCCAGTCGTGGCCATGCACCACATCGAAGCTGCCGAAGAGCTGCTGCACTGCACCAAAACGATAGTACAGCGCATCGCACATCCTGTTCATCTGGTCGAGGATATCGCCGTGCTCATCTACATCTGCCCGCTGGTAGTGCACCCCATTTATCTTATCATAAGACTCAAAGTCCCCTCTGCGGGTAAAGACATGGACCTCATGGCCCCGCCTGGCCAGCGCTTCCGATATCTCTGAGACATGAGGGGCAACACCACCTACTTTTATTGAGTATAGACTCTCCCAGGAGAGCATTCCAATTCGCATCCACTCACCATGCATCCCTAAAGGCATCCTGTCCATATCGCTGAGAGTACTGCTGTGAATGCTGCAAAGGGTGCTCAGAGCATTATGCCAGTAGTACTTCGGAGAGGTGCCTTTAAATTATTATCAGTATGGTCATTTTTTAGTGCTGTTTCTTCTTGTTTGCCTGTTTTTAAAAGTATTTCAGGCCCTACAAAGGCTCAGTATGATTTTAGTCCGATAATTGATTAATCTTTCGGCGGCAGGGCAGAAAAATCAATTCCGCCGCGGCCTGCTCTGGAGGAAGGGGATTGACATATATGCCCGAGCACCTCTCAAAGCCTGCGATCCTGGAGAATGTCGGCTGAATCCTGGTGTTGAAGTGATGTCTCTCAGGAAGTGGAAGGCAATCATGGCAGCAGTAATGCCGGTAGCAATCGGCATGGGCTTCAACCAGCATCTCCATATGCCTCCTGCTGAAATCCTTGGGATTTTGGCGATGATCCTGTGAGCCTGCGATCACCTCATGATAGCCCTGGCCAAAGAGGGATATCCATTCTGCTTCCAGGGGCCCAGGCCTTGGAATCACAGTAGGATATGCATTGAGAAAAGCCCTGATCTGCAGGGCTTCGATCCGATCTGATCCTGGCGCAGGAGACCGTCGCCAGTATAAGCGGCAAGGGCCATCGAGGTCCTATCCTCATGCCCCGGCAGAGGGGGGGCAATCTCTCTCGTCTGCCTCTCTCGTCTGCCGGGACTGCTTTGGCCGCCAGGAGATCCGAAGGCCTTCTATTGCATTCGGAGGCGATGATGCAGTGCTCTTCCAAGAAATAATGCTCCTTATCTCGGGCAAACCTATACCGCCTGAGACCTATCTTGATAGAGATCTATAGCCTCCTCATAGATGGCCAGGGTACTCTCAGCCGCCTTCTGCCAACTGAAGGCGGTCTGAGCTCTCTTCCTGCCGTTTCTGCCCCAGGCCTCCAGGCGCTCTCTGTTCTCCAGGGCGAGGTTGATCCCCCAGGCCAGATCGGCTGGATCGCGAGCATTGACATGAACCCCGGTGGGCTCGTCCTCCCCTGGATTCCTGACTATCTCCGCCAGGCCACTGGTACCCGCTGCACCAACCACTGCCGCTCTGCCCATGGCTGCTGCCTCAAGGGCCACGATGCCAAAGGGCTCATAGAGGCTGGGAAAGACGCATAGATCAGCCAGAGCATAAAAGAGCCTCTTCTCCTCTGCACTGACGAAATCAGTAACCAGGGTTATATTGCCCTGCCGCCTGGCCTCATCCATAGCCCAATCCTCCAGGCTGCCGACACCCAGCACCAGGAGCTTTATTCTGTTGTGCTCTGCCCGAACGCGGGGCAGGGCAGCAAAAAGCTCTCTTATCCCCTTCACAGGCTCCAGCCGTCCTACAAAGAGAATTACGATATCATCCTCATCAAAGCCATATCTCTCTCTGAGAGCGGTCAGGGATCTTTTATCCACCTTATCCGGATCGAAGAAATCGCAATCCACTCCATGATAGCAGACCCGGATTTTATCCGGCTGGACGCCCAGGCCAGCAAGCTCCCTTTTCATGGCCTCGGATACTGTGATGACCAGGTCAGCCACCTCAGCGCCCTTGTGCTCCAGGGCAACGAGCTGAGGATTGGGGCGGGAGGACCGGCCCGCCTCCAGGCCGTGAACGTGGTAGATCAGGGGAATGCCGGATCTTCTGGCGGCCATACCACCAGGAAGGGCCAGCCAGTCATGGGCAACGATCAGATCGAACCCCCCCTCCTGCATCAGCCTGTCAAGAGCGAGCTGGTTGTAGCAGAACAGATTGAGAAGATAATCCAGCCCCTCTCCCCAGCCCAGGGTCTGGGGGGAGAGGAAGATCTCCATTCCCTCCCTCATGGGAAGGGGCCTCTCCCGGAAGACCTCCACCCCGCTCATCCTCTCATGTCTGGGAGTCTTCTCCGATCCCCAGGAGAAGACTGTGACCTCCTGCCCCTGGGCGACTAAAGAGCGAGAGATATTATCTGCATACACCCCCAGCCCCCCATAGATGAGGGGAGGGTACTCAGTGCTGAAATAGGCGATTCTCATTGACCTCAATTAATGCCACTCCTCTGGATTCATCTGTCTGGTGCAAACCGGCATTCATGCCAGTACTCAAACCGGTGCTCATGCCGTCAGATAGATGTGATGGTGTTCATGCCATAGATATGGGTGTTCATGCCATAGATATGCCGACGCCGGGACAGATACCTGACCGGTGATCAGACTGTAAGGTTTTTATAATACTCCAATACGGGCTGATCCCAGCTGAACTGCCTGGCCAGGGAGAATGACTCCTCGCACAGCAGCCGGTATTTCACCTCGTCCTCCAGATAGGTGCGGGAGAAGTAATCCAGAGCCAGGGCATAGTCCATTACTGTCTCCTGGAGCTGCATCTCGATATTGTCCACAATCACCACCCCACCCAATCCGGGCACCCGATGCTCAACCTTCTTCAGGGCATCGCTATATCCAGCGCTCCGGCTGACGATGCTGGGAGTCCCCTCCCTTCCCGCTTCCAGTGCAGTTAGAAGGAAGGGTTCGTACTGAGAGGGGAATATGCCAGCAACACAGCCGGCCATGAGCTCATCCGTTCTCATTCCCAGGCCGCCATCATTCGGTCCCAGCCACTGGGGATAGAGAACGGCCGCCACACCCCTCCGGCCGGAGATCAGCTCATCCTTGCCGAGCCGCCGTTCATGGATCATGTTCTCCAGACGGATCTCATCGCCCACTAAAACCTCTATGGGCAGTTTGATGGGAAAGCCCTCGGGAAGCTTATCCCTGGCTTTGGGACCGTGAGCAGTGATGAGAAAGCAAACCACTACGATCTGATCGGCATGTCGCTGTCCCATCATCCTGTGCTGGAGGAGATGATCCTGAAGCACCAGGGCATCCAGGAGCTGAGGATAGCCTTTGTTCTCTATCTCTATCCTGGAGATGGAGAAGATGGGGATGATGTTCTCCCTTGCTGGGCAGTTTCCCTCGTGGTTCCCATAGAGGTTTTTGATGATGAAATCCTGGATCCTGGCCCGGCAGCGTTCCTTTTTATCCCAGTCAATCCGGTCTACACGAACATCGATCCCATTGCGGATGACCACCCCCTTCATGCGGTGAAAGAGCATCGCCTCTTTCATTGTGGAATCGCCCACAAATGTGACCCCATCAGCATAGCGGGCCAGGGCCTCCAGGGCGGCAAAGCCCAGTGGGGTTCCAGGCTCCATCTTGGAGTCATTCCTCCTTATCTTCTCCAGCGATCTGTAACCCGCCGTCCTCCCAGGTACAGTAGCATGGAAGGTACAGAGGGTTCTCACTGGAATGCCCAGCTTCTCCAGCCTGGCAGCAGCATAGAAAACCCCAAACTCATGGCAGTGCAATGAGATCCGGACCTTGGGCATAACCGAGCGGGCGAAATCCGCCACCGCCTTATCGGCGTACTTCTTCGCCCCCTCATCCCGGGACTGGGCAAGGTTGCGCACCAGCTCTGAGACGGCATAGGAGAGATTGAGATAGTGATTGTACTCCCCTCCATAGTGCTCCTTCTCAAACCTCATGGAGTCCAGGCCCAGGAGAGTAAAGGCCTCAGTCTTGATGGCATTGTTGAGAGTCATCTCCTGGTTCTTCCAGCGCACCAAACGAGACTGATAGTAATTGGTATTGAATAGCACATAGCCGATGGGAACGCCATCCTCGACCCGCTGGCCGGTGATGCTCTCAATGCCCATGGAGTTCAGTTCCGCCAGGGCCTGGCCCAGCTCCTCTCCCATCTCCAGCCGGTTGAAGGAAGAGATATCAGTCACCCGGTTCCGGCCGGCGTTCCAGTCCGATCCTGCAGCAGGATAATTGGGGCCGGCTACCAGAATACGAAATTCGCTATCTATTTCCCCTTTCGCTACCAGCCGCGCTAAGGTTGTGGCCTCGGCATCCACTACATTCCAAATGCCTCCCATCTTATTGGAGGCAGGGCCCGCTTCCTCTGCGGCCAGGACGATCCATCTTTCTATCATTCTTTCCTCATGGATAAGGGGAGAGGGTTGATACAGAGATGCCATCATCTGAGATGTCCAATACTCTGATGCTATTGGCGATCCTCGATCCCCTCATCTTCATTATGTAGATCGATCTGATGAGCGTATTGCCTATTCTCTCCCGGTTGAGCATGGTGGCGGAGTCCGCCCCGTACTCCAGGAACTGATTGGTGCCAAAGGCGGTGCCTATGGTGACCATGCAGGTAACACCGCTGGAGCGGATGGTGCCGAAGAGGTCGTCGGTTAATGAACGAACCTTGAAAGGCGCCTCTACCGCCATGAAAAATGCTGTCAGATCATCGATAAAGAGCCTCTTGGGCTTTTCCTCCTCCACCTTCCTCTCCACCAGTTTTCTGAAATTGATGAGAAACTCCACTGGATCTATATCGACGCTCTTCTGCAGCCTCAGGACCGGGTCTGTGACATCGATGATGCTCAGCTTCCCTGCTTTTTCCATTGCGCCGAAGTCCCAGCCAAAGGAGGACATCATCTCTCTTCTCATATATTCTGCGCTCTCTGAGGGAGTGATGATCATTCCCTTCTCTCCCTCTCCGACGCCATAGTGAATGAACTGGCTGGCGAAGACGGTCTTGCCAGTGCCTGAGGAACCAGTTATGGTATTTACAGTTCCCAGATGAAATCCGCCGCCTACCATCTCATCAAACCCAGGTATGCCGGATTTCATTCTTGGAAATTTGCTGCTATGTACTGTCATAATTAACACCCCTCACAGCTCTTGCTCTTTTAGATTGCAGTGCCGGATGCAGTTTATTCTCTCAACTATGCTAGTTAGCCCTTTCGATCAGAAGTCGAACAAGGACTTCTGCCTCTTCTCTGAGCTGGGGGCGGGCTCGCTGCCATTCTTCCTCTCCGCCCTGGCCTGGCCGTCTCTCTTGCTCGGCCCATCCCGTCCCTTAGGTCCACTCCCCTCCGGCTCATCTGCCGCCTGGCCGCTCTTCCGCCATGCCAGCTCTATCTTCTCAATCTTCTCTCTGCTCTGAATTCTCACCGCCTCATCGATGATGCCCTGCACCTTCTTGGTGCCAGGAGAGCTTCCCAGGAGGAGAGCAACCTCCTCAGCAGTCAGCTCCAGCTGGGCCGCCAGCCGGGGGGCGCTCTTCTTGTCCCTGAGGAGCATGCCCACAAAGTCCATCAGCTCCGAGCGGGCGAAGGAGAGGGATACATGACAATGCCTGCCGATCTTTCTGGCGGCAGAATCCCTGATCGATCTGGCTTTACGGGTCTGGCCCATCCTCCGCCACAGGCTGGGGGGACGGAAGGCCACATAACCATGCCTGCGTTCCCTCTTGGCCGCCTGCACCCCCCCGGTCATGAGATAGCTGGCATAACGCCACAGCCCATAGTTCTGCCTACGCCGCACCCGGCCCAGAAATATGTCGCTTCGGGCCAGGGTCTCATATCCCTGGAGAAGGTCCTGGCCGGAGTATGCCAGGGGCAGGTTCTCATCCACCCAGTTGATCAGATCCTCAGGGCTCTCATCCAGGGTGTAGGATGCCTCCAGTGCCTCTTTGGCGCTGCTGCCCTTATAGATCACCTCCAGCACCCGGAAGATGGATGATTTGACATCCCTTTGAGCAGTGGCCAGATCCTCCATCAGAATGCTCTCCCGGCCCTCTGCAGCTGCCTGCAGATCGTTTACTGCAGAGCGCATGTCCCCCCCTGCCCTCTGAGAGATCGTAACCAGCAGATCGGGATCGCAATCTATGCCCTCTGCCCGGCAGATCTCCCTTAAGGCCTGAGCAATGGTGGTGGAGCGCACCGAGCGGAACTGAATTCCCCGGGTTGCATCGCGGAGGGTCTTATCGATCTCATAGTATTCATTGGCAATCAGGATCACCGGCTGGAGGGTCTCCCTGACCAGGCGGAGCATGGCCGCTGCCCCGCCCCGGTCGGCAGTGCCATGGAGGTTGTCCGCCTCATCCAGAATCACCAGCCTCGGCTTTCCGGAGAAGGTCTGACTTCGCGATGCAGGAACGGCAATCCTCTCGATCATCCCTGCAGTGCGGGCATCTGAGGCGTTCATCTCAATGTAGTCCCAATCGAGATCACGTGCCAGGGCCAGAGCGGCTGAGGTCTTTCCTGTTCCCGCCGGGCCGTAGAGAATGACGGCGCCGGCTATAGGCTCACCCCTCTCCCAGGATAGAGCCCACTCTCGAAGGTCATCTACTGCCTTGCCATTGCCCAGGACCTGTTTGAGTGAGGCTGGGCGGTACTTCTCAGTCCACTTCAATGCTGCAGGCATCTACCAGACGCCCTCTCTTCCCGTCAGCTCATCGATGGCAATCTCCCATACAGTCAATTCCATCCTCTCCAGATCCTGGCGCTGGAAGCTCTTGCCTCCGTGGCCGCCCAGGCCCATTCTGGTGAAGGCGTCAAACATCCTCTGCTTGGCCTCTATGTCATCCAACAGCTCTGCCCTGCCAAAGGCATTGACGCTCATCCACCAGCCCTTCTCCAGAACATCCACCTGAAAGCAGACCCGAGGATTCTCAGAGGCATACTGGACCTTCCTGCCCCTCCCCCGGGAGTGAAGGTAGATCTTGCCGTCATGATAGACAAAAGACATTGGAACCACATAAGGCTGGTCATCCCTGGACAGCCCCAGCCTGCCATATCTGGCTGACAGGAGAAGCGCTTTGCATTCCTCTTCAGATAACTCCCTGGGCTTCATGATCTGCAGTTGGCCCTCCAGGTTTTTAGCTTTTGCCGGATGATCTGGACGGGGAAGGTGATGAGCCTCCTTTGCCAGTTGGCCCCTCAGCTGGCCAGCTCAGATCGCCCTCCTTCCAAAAAGGTTTTACCCTAACAGAGCCTTTCATAGGCGAATGTTCAGCAAGATCCTGATAGCCAACCGGGGAGAGATCGCCATCCGGGTTATGCGAGCCTGCCGGGAGCTGGGCATCCCCAGTGTGGCCGTCTACTCCGAAGCGGACAAGAATGCACTGTTCGCCAAGTACGCCGATGAAGCAGTATTCATAGGACCATCTCCATCCAGCCAGAGCTACCTGAAGATAGATAACATAATCAAGGCCGCCCTGGAGACTGGCGCCCAAGCTATCCATCCTGGATATGGCTTTCTATCTGAGAACACCGCCTTTGCATCTGCCTGCGCTGAAAACGGCATAGTATTCATCGGGCCGCCCTCATCGGCCATCGATTCCATGGGATCGAAGATCACCGCCCGCCAGACGATGAAGGAGGCAGGGGTTCCAATAGTCCCAGGCATTGAAAAGGGCATCAATGATCCTGATGAAGCGATGGACCTGGCAGATGGCATCGGCTATCCGATCATCCTCAAGCCCGCGGCTGGTGGCGGAGGAATCGGCATGAAGATCGTGAAAAGCCGGGGGGAGATGCTCCCTGCCCTCACCTCATCCCAGTCTGTGGCCCTCAGTGCCTTTGGAGATGATACGATATATATCGAAAAGTATCTCACCGAGCCCAGGCATATCGAGTTCCAGATCCTGGCGGATGAGATGGGAAAGACGATATATGTCTCCGACCGGGAGTGCTCCATTCAGCGCCGCCACCAAAAGCTCATCGAGGAGTCGCCTTCGCCTGTGATGAGCGATGAGCTGCGCGAGAGCATGGGTGCCATCGCCGTTAAGGCGGCAAAAGCCATTGGATACGCCAGCGCCGGGACAGTGGAGTTCATGTACTCCCGGGGGGACTTCTATTTCCTGGAGATGAACACCCGCCTGCAGGTCGAGCATCCCATAACTGAGATGGTGACAGACGTGGATCTGGCCAAAGAGCAGATCCTCATCGCTGCCGGCCAGCCCCTGAACTACGATCAGAGCGACATACAGATCCGGGGATGGGCAATAGAGTGCCGCATCAATGCCGAGGATCCCTTAAACGACTTCTCTCCCGCGCCCGGCAGGATCCAAAGATACAGAAGTCCAGGCGGTCCAGGCATCAGAGTTGACAGCGGAGTCTATTCAGGCTACCTTATTCCCCCTTACTATGACTCCTTGATCTCCAAGCTGGTCGCCCATGGCAAAGACCGCAAAGAGGCAATCGCCCGGATGGAGCGAGCCCTTTATGAGTACATCATCGTGGGGGTGAAGACGAACATCTTCTTCCATAAGGCAGTGCTCAGAAATGCCCGGTTCAGAAGCGGGGACTTCAATACGGGATTCATCAAGGAGGAGAACATCGCCGATGCTGTTATCCGGGTGGCTGCAGAGGACTTTGATAAGCACCAATCACTGGCCTCCGCCCTTGGGGCCGACAACCGCAAGGTGGCGGCGATAGCAGCAGCTGTAGGCTCCTACCTTGGCCAGCAGAAACCAGAGGAGAAGCACTGATGGTGAGGCCCAGGCTATGAGCTCCGGCCATGATCCCAGGGGCAATGATTCGGATTCCCTGGATGAAGAGCGCATCCTCTCCGGCCTTGAGACCAGGTGGCTGGGCAGGGATTTGCTCCTCTTTGATAGGATCGTATCCACCAATGAGCTGGCCAGCTCACTGGCCCGGAAGGGCAGCAGGGGCAGTGTTATCCTGGCCGAGAGCCAGACCGGTGGCCGGGGCAGGCTCTCTCGATCCTGGGAATCGCCACCCGGCGGGATCTGGATGAGCCTCATTTTAGAGCCGGACATCCCTCTTGCCCTTGCCTACCAGATCAATATGGCGGTCTGTCTCGCTGCCTGCAGAGCCATATCCTCACTGCTAGGCCTCAAGGCAGGGATCAAATGGCCCAATGATATTCTTATCGGAGGGAGAAAGGTCGGAGGCATACTGATGGAGATCCAAGCCAATGGAGAGAGGCTGGAGTATGCAGTGGTGGGGGTGGGCATCAACGCCAATATCGATCCATCTCCCTTTCCCGGTGAATGGATGGCGACCTCTTTATCCCAGGAGATGGGATCCAGTATCTGTCGTACTGCTCTGATCCAGAGAATTCTCCTGGAGATGGAGAGGGCATATGAGAGTATGGGCTCAGAGGAGATCTATGATGAGTGGCGGCAGCGCTCAGTCACCCTGGGCAGGATGGTGCGCATCTCTGCCCGTTCTGGAGAGGTGGTGGGAGAGGTGGTGGACCTGGCCCGGGACGGAGCCTTAATGCTGAGGATAAATGGCGATCTGATGAGAGTCCTGGAAGGGGACTGCATTCATCTGCGAGGATTGGAGAGAAAATGAGGAGAAAAAAGGTTTTGGGAATTGCTAAAGATACTTTGAAGTTCATACTGGAGGCATCGCGCTCCACCGCCCCGTTGGAGTTTGCTGGCCTGCTCCAGGTGGATGATGATATCATAACTGAGGTTCTGATCCTGCCCGGCACGGAAAGCTCTCGCATGAACGCTCTGGTAAGGCTCTATATGCTTCCCAATATGCAGGTGGCAGGCTCAGTCCACAGCCATCCATCCGGAGTGCTCCGCCCCTCAGAGCCGGATATCCTCTTCTTCTCTCGCACCGGAGACTATCATATCATCGTCGGTCCCCCCTTCGACGAGAGGAGCTGGGTGTGCTACAATGCCGCAGGGGAGCGTCGCGACCTTCCAGTCCTGGATGTACAGTTCGATGATGATGGCTTTTATGATGACCTCTATTGAGGATGATATCCATTGAGGATGATATCCATTGAGGATGATATCCATTGATGATGATCTTCATTGAGAGGATGGCCGGGGTCCGGAATGGAGATTGAGCCTTGACGCTGGTGGTTGCCACAGGCACCTTTGACCTTCTCCATCCCGGGCATGTCCTGTACCTGGAGCGATCCAGGGCTCTGGGAGATGAGCTGGTGGTCATAGTGGCCAGGGATGTGAATGTCCGCCATAAGGCCAAGCCCATCCTGCCTGAGGAGCAGAGGCGGAGGATGATCGAATCCCTAAAGCCGGTGGACAGGGCAGTTCTGGGCGAGGTGGGCGATATCTTCCGGACAATAGAGGAGCTCCGGCCTGATATAATCACCCTGGGCTTCGACCAGCACTTCGACCCCTTAAGGCTGGAGCACGATCTCTTCCGTCGCGGCCTACACCCCCAGATTGTGAGGATAGATGAGCAGGAGCCCTGTGAGCTGTGCAGCTCCCGGCGTATCGTCAATAAGATACTGGAACGCTTCCGGGGCCGCCGCATCTAGCCGCCAAGTACTTATACGGCATTGATAGTTTGCGGGCCTGTATGGCCAGAGTCGCAGTAGGAGGCACCTTTGATCCCATCCATGATGGGCATATAGCCCTGCTCCGGCGCGCTTTTGAGCTGGGGAAGGACGGAGAGGTGGTGATCGGCCTGACCTCGGACGAGATGGCCCGGTCGAGCAGGAGCAGATCAGTACGCAGCTATGAGAGCAGAGAGGAGGATCTGCGCACTGCGATCAAGAAATGCTTTGGGATTGATGATGTCCATATCACCAAGATCGAGGATCAATGCGGCCCATCGATCTATGAGAACTTTGATTTTATTGTGGTATCCCCAGAGACCCTGCCCATGGCGGAGAAGATCAATCGCCTCCGGACCAAGAAGGGCCTGCCGCCCCTGCAGATATCCAGGATAGAGTATCAGATGGCTCAGGATAAGATCCGCATAAGCTCCACCCGGATATCGGAGGGAAAGATCGACCGGCACGGTCGGCTCTTGATCGGCTGACACTCTGACCAGCTGACACTCTGACCGGATGACACTCTGACCGGATGACACTCTGACCGGCTGACACTTTGACCGGCTGATATTAAATAGCTGATAATTTGAACATCGAACAGCTGATACTTTGAACGGCTGGATGCGATCTTCAGTAAAGGATGGGGTTGAGGCAGGCTCAATCTCTATGCAGCTTACTATCTCTCGTCCCTGAATGAGAGGTTGATCTTGGCCCGGTAGGCGGAAATCTTTCCATCTTCTATCTTCACATCCAGCTCTTTCACCTCCGCTATCCTCATGTCCCTGATGCTTTCAGATGCAGCCTCGATGGCATTTCTGACTGAGTATTCCCAGCCCATTGAATCCTTTCCGACTATCTCAATTACAGAATACATGAGATCCCTCTCCTCTGTAGTCAACCTGTGATGCTGCTGCAATCCTTTTCTATCTGTTGAACACTCCACTATGGACTTGAATAGCCTGGAACTCAGCGATCATCACTCATCAGCCTGGATTTCAGCTCACTTTGCTCCTGCTTGAGGATGGTCTTGCCCAGGACCAGCCTCTTGGCATAATCGAGTTCATAGATCTCTCTTTCCACCAACTCCCTCTCTTTCCCATCCTCCACAGCATAGATCCGCCGATCGGAGATGGTGCCCTCCTTCTGACAGGCCTGGATATCATGCCTCAAGCAGTGATAGGCATAGGCAACTGTTCGATGCTTGTGCTCACAAGAGCCCCGTCTTGTCCCCCTGGTCGTATAGTATACAACGTTATCCGCCAATTTCACCGCCTCTAGGCTGTATTTGCTGCGTACCTGCTGCCTTATGCAGAGGCGCACAAGAGCAGGGTTATAGCTCTCCATCCTCCTTGAGCGCTTTGTCCGGGCATCGTTTCCATTTACATGCATCTCTCTGCTATTATATCTGACGGAGTGATAGATGAGATACAGCAAGCTGATTGCCGTGGGGGCGGCGAGCAAGAACGGAAAGAGAGCGAACCTCTCAAATTTCGGGGACTACAAGCAGGTCATGGCCCCGGGTGTGGCATCTTGGGCACCTATTTCGGCTCACGCTATGAGACCCTGGACGGGACGTCCATGGCCACTCCCTTTGTGGCCGGCCTGGCAGCGCTGATCAAATCCGTCGACCCCCGCCTCACCCCGGCAGAGATTATCGATATTATCCGCAGGACAAGCAGCAAGAGCGACCAGTATGACAGAGAGTCCGGATATGGCCTAATAGACGCCCTGAAGGCGGCCAAAGAGGTTCACGGGCCGGGGGTCCAGCCGGCAGAGGAGATACCGCCCTTTGTTCAGGAGGTGGCAGGCAATCTCAAGAGCACGGGAGAGGAGAAGGTCTACAGGATAGCTGTCTCCAACCAATTGATCATGGACCTGGATGGGCCGGAGGGAGCAGACTACGATCTTTATGTGAGAGAAAGAGCAGCTCCCACTAAAGAGAAGTACGATGCCCGGGGATACACATCCAAGGCCAGCGAGAGCGTCATCCTTCCCATAACCGGGCCGGGGGAATACTACATAACGGTCCGCTCCCACCGGGGCTCTGGTGGCTTTAAGCTGAAGACGAGGCTGAGCTAGAGGAAAGCGATCAAATTTTCCTGGCCGGGGTCGGGCAGGATGAGAGCCCCTCAGCCAGGCCGCAAATTTTTATTTAAATCTTTTGATGAATGATTTGTCGATCCAGCTCTTCAGAGAGTAGATCAATCTGGTGGGCACTCCAATGCAGGTCTTCCCCACCACTCCCACAGCGCAGTCCGATCCCAGGGATATCAGTGCTACCTGGCTGTCGGTGCTGGCCCGGACTGAATACCGCTCCAGCCCCCTCCCTCTTATCAGATAGGATAGGTGACGGGCCAGGTACTTGGCCTGCCTCTCCGCCTCCAGGCCGGTCTTGGTGGCCAGCCGGCCATCGATCTCCACCCAGGCGCAATCTCCGATGGCGAATAGGTTGCTTGAGACATTGAGGTAAGGGTCCACCAGCAGCCAGCCCTTCCTCTTGGGCAGATCCAGGCCCTCGATGAACTGGGAGGGCTTCACCCCAGCCGTCCAGATGGCCATATCGCAATCCAGGCAGGTGTTGTCTGTGAACATTATGCAGTCCTCCTTGACCTCAGTCACCTGAGTGGAGGTGAGGATGTTCACCCCCCGCTTGGAGAGGGCCCTCTCCACCAGCTCAGAGGTCTGGGGGGAGAACTGGGGCAGGACGCGCTCTTTCGCCTCAATGACATATATGCTGGCATCCAGGCTCTCCGCCAGGATGGATGCCGCCTCCACTCCAGTGAGCCCGGAGCCCATGATCATGATCCTCTCTGGATAGTTGTCCTCTACGAATCGTCGCGCCCTCTTTGTCTCCTCCAGGGTGTTGATGGAGAAGGTGTTCTCCACCCCTTTGATGCCAAAGTAGTTCTGAGCAGCACCAGTAGCGATTATAGCATAGTCGAAGTCCACCCGGGTTCTCTCGCAGAGCACAGTGCTTCCCTCCAGGCGGAGGGCCCTCTCCTGGACATGGCGGGCACCCACCCGCTCGCAGAAGGGCTTGAGGGGAGCGGCCAGGTCCTGGAGCCTGGCCACCCCACCCAGATACTCGGGATAGAGAGCCTGCATCTCTATCTGCTTTTTGGGCTCAATCAGTGTGAACTCCAGTGGGCAGGGTGCAGCCACCCGGATCAGCTCTGCGCCGGCAATGCCCCCGCCAATAACAGCTACCTTCATGGTCTTTAGAACCTCTCCCCGCCGCTGCCGGGAATTGTCAATTTCCCTGATTTGGATAAGTCAGTTATAAATGCATCGTGTGCAGAAACCCCGGAGCTGATATGAAATCCAGAGAAGGAGATCTGCATTTAATTTTTATAATAGCACAGCCAATTCAGTAGTTGAAATGATCATTGTTTACTTCGACGGCCTCTGCTATCCCCAAAATCCCGGCGGGGTGGCAGCTTATGGCTATCTGATCTATCGGGATAATGAGCCCATCTGGAAAGGCTTTGGCGCTGTGGGCGAGGGCCGGGGGATGACCAGCAACGTGGCGGAGTACGAGGGCCTCTTGGCCGCGGCCCGCTGGCTGAATGATGAGGGGATTGATGAGAAGATCGAGGTCCGAGGAGACTCAGAGCTGGTGATCAAGCAGATGAAGGGGGAGTACAGGATAAGCTCGGCCACCTCCAAGAGGTATGTGCCCCAGATCAAGAAGCTCCTGGAGGGAAAAGAGGTCAGATTTCGCTGGGTTCCGCGAGAGGAGAACGAAGAGGCGGATCGGCTCTCCCGGGTGGCATATGAGAGCTATGTGAGAAGGAAAAAGAGCGGCTTGAATCTGAGATAGTCTTGGACAAATTGGCTTGCAGAGTCCTGAATTCTCGCCGCCTGCTGGACACGGCGCAAAGCCATGTGGCGGAGCAAACGAGATTCGATTGCATATACTGTGAGGGAGATGTGTTGCAGACGACTTCAGGCAAGAGAAGCCTCCGCCTTGAGGTCTTCTTCCGTCAGACGGAAGGTATCCACGCCATAGTTAGCCAGCCTGGCAAGAAAGAGCGTTCGTTGTATGCCTGCCAGCCCGGCTGCAGCCCCGGATGATAGCCTTCCCAGTTCAAAGAGCTCTACGGCAGCTGCCAGCTTTAGCTCCTTTCCCAATTCGTCTGGGGACATCTTTAGAGCCAGTAAGGCATCATCTGGCACTTGTAAAACTATCTCGCTCATGTACTCAGATGTTATGCTGATAGTTATGTATAGCTTTGCATCAATGCCACTTGCTCTGATATGAGCATAGCTCCTCCTGCCCTCTTGCCAGCCGTATGGCCTCATGCAGCTTGGCCTCCAGCAGTCCCTTTGGCGGCAGCTCCACCAGGTACTCAGCCACCCTGATCTCGCCCCGGTCGAGCTGCAAAAGCTCAATCTGCTCCCGGTTCTTCTCGCTGCACAGGATCAGCCCTATAGGTGCCTCCTCACCCGGCCGGCGCTCGTATCTGTCCAGCCAGCGCAGATAAAGCTCCATCTGGCCCTTATAGGCAGCATCGAAGCTGCCCAGCTTAAGTTCTATAGCCACCAGACGACGCAAGCTGCGGTGATAGAAGAGCATGTCGAGGTAGAAGTCTCTGTCTCCGATGGTCATACGCTTCTGGCGGGCGATGAAGGAGAAGTCAGTGCCCAACTCCAGCAGGAACCTCTCTAGCTCCCGGAGGATGGCCGCCTCCAGATCTCGCTCGCTGTAGGTGTCCTCCAGCCCCAGGAAGTCCAGCAGATATGGATCCTGGAAGACCAGATCGGGCGTCATGCGGTCTTCCTCCTTCAGGTCCTCAAGCTCCTGTCTGGCCAGCTCCTCAGGCTTGCGGGAGATGGCAGTGCGCTCATAGAGCATGCCCTGGATCTTCTTTCTCAAGGTTCGCACGCTCCAGCGCTCCACTCTGGCCATCTCGGTGTAAAACTGGCGCTGTAGTGGATCCTTGAAGTAGATGATCTCAATGAAGTGCGACCAGGATAATTGTCCAGACAGTGTCTGGACTATCTTGGCATCATCGAAGGCCTCGGCAAAACGGATCATGTGAAAGACATTGCTACGACGAAAGCCCTTTCCGTACTCCGCAGCAAGCCTCTCGCTCACCAGCTCGACAACTTTCGCTCCATACTCCGCTCGGCTCTCGGCTGGCAAATCATCGCTGATGCGCTTGCCGATTTGCCAGTAGAGGAGCACAAGCCCTGAGTTCACTGATTGAGCGACACGGGCCTTTGCCTGCTCTATGAGTGGCCGGATGTTGCCGATAAGCTCTTCTGAGGCAATGGCGATTTCATTCTCTCCTGATTTCCCCATCTCACCTACAGAGGCCGACTTTTCTTTCATTTGCAGGCCCTTCTTCATGATATCATTATATCCCAAGCGAGCTTATCCTCATATCTCTAGCCAGGAAACATGGAAGCTCATAAGGACTGAGCAATTGATCGAATCCAGCCTTTTCATATGCCTTCCTCCGATGATTGGGCCTGGCCTGTAAGCAAATTGCTGTGGTAGTCAACGAAGAATGGCCTAACTGATGCTGCAGATAGCTGATATCGATTCCAGCATCCAGTGACCACCGGCTGAAGCTGCGCCTTAGCAGATGCGGCGTGATCCTCTTCCGCTGCTTCATTTTGCCCATTCTTGTCTCCTGGGGCCCTGCCTTCTCAGCAGCTTCGTCCAGCAGCCTCTGAATCTGCCTGGCAGAGATATGGCCCTGATCTCTGCCCTCGAAGATATATCCTCTGTCTTCGCCTGGAGATGAGCACCAAAGACTTCTATGACAGGCTTTGGGAGGATAGAGGTACGCCGTTTACCGCCCTTGCCGTTCACGACATGCAGATATCCTCCGGCGCCATCCAGGTGCTCCACCTTCAAGGCTGCTACTTCCGAGACACGAAGGCCACAGCCGGCCATCAGCCGAGAGATGGGCAGCCTCTCGCAAGGAAGGGGCTGCAGCCAGCAGTCTGTGCCGTTCGTTTAACGAGAGAAAGTCCTCAGGGTGCATGCAACAGTGGACAATGTCATAATATATCAATTTCATGACATGTGCTTGGGCATAACCCTAAGTCTATTTAAGCCCCTGACCAAGTGAACTCAGATTGTCCGCCACTGTTCTGGTGTTCGGGTGGTCTGGGCCGAATTTATCTCGGCATATCTTCAGAGCTCTTTCGTAGCATTTCCTGGCTTCCTGGAGGTCACCCTGAGCTTGCAGCACCCCTCCGATGTTGTTGACATATCTGGCCACGTTGGGATGGTCTGGGCCGCAGGCTTTCTCGCCGATCTTCAGGGCTCTTTCGAAGCACTTCCTGGCTTCCTGGAGGTCACCCTGAGCTTGCAGCACCAATCCTATGTTGTTGACATCTCTGGCCACTTTGGGATGGTCTGGGCCGTAAGCTTTCTCGTCGATCTTCAGGGCTCTTTTGAAGCACTTCCTGGCTTCCTGGAGGTCACCCTGTGCTTGCAGCACCGATCCGATGTTGTTGACATATCTGGCCACTTTGGGATGATCTGGGCCGTAGGCATCCTCGTCGATCTTCAGGGCTCTTTCGAGGTACTTCCTGGCTCCCTGGAGGTCACCAAGATCTTTCAGCACCCCTCCGATGTTGTTGACTCTTATGGCCACGTTGGGATGGTCTGGGCCGTAGGCTTTCTCGTCGATCTTCAGGGCTCTTTCGAGATACTTCCTGGCTCCCTGGAGGTCACCCTGAGCTTGCAGCACCGATCCGATGTTGTTGACATCTATGGCCACGTTGGGATGGTCTGGGCCGTAGGCTTTCTCGTCGATCTTCAGAGCTCTTTCGAGGTACTTCCTGGCTTCCTTGAGGTCACCTTGATATTGCAGCACTGATCCGAGGTTGTTGACATCCCTGGCCACGTTGGGATGGTCTGGACCATAGGCTTTCTCGTCGATCTTCAGGGCTCTTTCGAAGCACTTCCTGGCTTCCTGGAGATCACCCAGATCTAGCAGCACTGATCCGATGTTGTTGACTCTTATGGCCACGTTGGGATGGTCTGGGCCGTAGGCTTTCTCGTCGATCTTCAGGGCTCTTTCGAGATACTTCCTGGCTTCCTGGAGATCACCTTGATATTGCAGCACCAATCCGATGTTGTTGACTCTTATGGCCACGTTGGGATGGTCTGGGCCGTAGGCTTTCTCGTCGATCTTCAGGGCTCTTTCGAGATACTTCTTGGCTTCCTGGTGGTCACCAAGATCTAGCAGCACCAATCCGATGTTGTTGACATATCTGGCCACGTTGGGATGGTCTGGGCCGTAGGCTTTCTCGTCGATCTTCAGGGCTCTTTCGTAGCACTTCCTGGCTTCCTGGTGGTCACCCTGAGCTTGCAGCACCAATCCGATGTTGTTGACTCTTATGGCCACGTCGGGATGGTCTGGGCCGTAGGCTTTCTCGTCGATCTTCAGGGCTCTTTCGAAGCACTTCCTGGCTTCCTGGTGGTCACCCTGAGCTTGCAGCACCAATCCGATGTTGTTGACATCTGTGGCCACGTCGGGATGGTCTGGGCCGTAGGCTTTCTCGTCGATCTTCAGGGCTCTTTCGAAGCACTTCCTGGCTTCCTGGAGGTCACCCTGAGCTTTCAGCACCGATCCGATGTTGTTGACATCTCTGGCCACGTTGGGATGGTCTGGACCATAGGCTTTCTCGTCGATCTTCAGAGCTCTTTCGAAGCACTTCCTGGCTTCCTGGAGATCACCAAGATCTAGCAGCACCCCTCCGATGTTGTTGACATCTCTGGCCACGTTGGGATGGTCTGGGCCGTAGGCTTTCTCGTCGATCTTCAGAGCTCTTTCGAGGTACTTCCTGGCTTCCTTGAGGTCACCCAGATCTTTCAGCACCCCTCCGATGTTGTTGACATCTCTGGCCACGTTGGGATGGTCTGGACCATAGGCTTTCTCGTCGATCTTCAGGGCTCTTTCGAGATACTTCTTGGCTTCCTGGTGGTCACCAAGATCTAGCAGCACCCCTCCGATGTTGTTGACATCTGTGGCCACGTTGGGATGGTATGGGCCATAAACTTTCTCGTCGATCTTCAGAGCCCTCTCAAGAATTCTTTTAGCTTCCTCATAGTCCGCTAAATCTTTCAGATTCATTCCGAGGTTGTTCCACAGAGCCCCGGATATCTGCAGGTTCGATTCTTCTGCTGACCTGGCCACAAAATCAAGGTGCTCATGTAAAGGCCTCATATTTTCAGGCAGGCCGCTTTCCAAGGCTAGGGTGGTGATTTCGGCCATTGCTTCTGCCAGGTCAGGTAAAACGCTTTCATCAGAATCTCGGTCTTGAAGGCGAGCAAATTCCGCTAGGAGACTATGCATCCTCCTGCTGCCTTCAGAAGAATCCATCAGCCCCAGGCTGGTAAGCTTACGTAACGCCCTGTCCAGCTCGTGGTCAGGCACATCTGTCCCCATGGCCTTGGCCAGAATCTGCCGGGGTATAGGTATATTGGGAGCACAGTATCCTCCTATCTTGAACAGCTGCTTTGCCAGCTCATCGCCCTCGGTGAGCCGCTCCCAGCTAAGGGCGAAGGTGGCAGCCAAGCTGGTCAAGTGTCCAGTAGGGCTGTGTTCCGCCCAATCCCTGAGAGAAGTATGCTCCAGGGCTGAACCAGCCTCAAGCTCTGCCAGATAACCCTCTACCGGCAACTCCGGCCTGTCCGCCAGATACCGACCTGCCAGGTCCAAGGCAAGAGGCAGGTCGCCCAGAAAATCAGCTAGATTGTCCAGCTGCTCGTCAGGCATCTTCTTCAGTCTGGCAGCTAGCTTACACAACAGCTCGATGCTCTGGCTGCGGGCGAGCACCTCCAGTTTCTTGACATTCAATCCCATATCTATAGGCCAGTTCTCCTGCCGAGATGTGATAAGCAGCCTTGCTGACTGGAGCTTCGGCAGCCAGTTCTGCAAGACCTGCAGATCCTCGGCATTGTCAAGCACTATTAACCTCTGTCCACCTTCCTCCTGCCAGACTTTTAGGGTGGCCTGCACCTGCTCAGGGAGCTTGTCAGGCCAGTAAGGAAGGCCCATGGCCAGACCGTTCTCGGCAATCTCCGCCTGTATATCCAGGTCGGCCTGGATCCAATGCACTCCCCGGAAGAACCGGCCGTAACGATAGCAAAACTCAACTGCCAGCTGGCTCTTGCCCAGGCCACCCATGCCGCTAACTACTACACCGCGTTTATCATGTGAATAGAGCAGGTATCGGCCCAGCTCGATCAGGTCATCCTGCCGGCCGGTGAAAACCGCGTTTTGCGAGAAAGGCAGCCTGAAGCCTGGTGGCAAGATGCCACGGTCTGCGAGCTTCTCAGGAGGAGGCAGTGCTGCCGGTCGGTAAGGAGTCTGCTGCAGGAGTTTCAGGACCTCAGGTGGCAGGATAAAGCTGCCGACTATACTACCCGATACATTGCCGCCAACTGCCACGCCACCTTGTGATGCGCTGGTGAGGGTGATATTGCCCGAAGCCACAGCCTGTTGCAGCTCACTTAAATCATCCTGCCTGATCAGGCCTGATGCCAGGCGTTTCAATGCCTCGGCCAGGTATTCTGCTGACATCTATGACTCAGACTCCTTACTGCTTTCGTGATATCCTGCGATGATCGTGCTGCCTGATACACTGCCTCCGACGGCCACGCCTCCGCGGTCGGCAGAGGTGATGCGAACCTCGCTCCTGCTCTCGCCGACTATCTTCTGGAGCTCGGCTAGCGTCCCTGGTGGAACGGTCAGCTTCTTCAGTTGCCAGGATAGAGCAACCTTGGCGTCAGGATCTTCGGCATTTTTTGCCACATCCTGTATGGCCCTGTCAACCTCTGGGTCCTTCTTTACCTCTGGTCTGAGAATATTCCACACTTTAACTGCTTTGTCCCAGGCGGCTTCACCGGCTTTGCCGGCTGCAGACTCCAAGACCTTCATGCCACCGGCGGCAGCAGTGTCCATAAGCTTTGGCAAAAAAGGTGCCAGAATACCAGCCAGTTGACCAGCTAATGCAGCTTCGATCATGTCTTATCCCTCGATTATCTAATACAACTGTTTTCTAGTACAATTATTACTATTTAGTTATGGCCCCGAATGGTGCTTGATTTAATATGTAAATGGCACTCGGATGTCTGGCATGCTATGCCGGGGTAGCGTGCCATAAATGCTGCAAAATCTCAGTGGCCCCGTATCCTGATTCTACTCACTCCTTCAGAAATACCTATTACCTGTTATCCAATCCTCGTTTATATCCATCATGATGCAAACCGCTACACTCAGAAGCGATTGATCATTCGAATATGCTCCTGATACGAGACTTCTTCGTTTCAGTTCCTTGTTGATCCTTTCTAGGCCGTTGGTAGTCCGGATCCGCCTCCGGTGCTGTCTAGGAAATTATTTGTAGTTCCAAAGATCAAATCTGAAGCTATCAACCGCGTCTGCTGACTTTTTGGCCCCCCTATCATCAAGAATGACTGCCTGCTCCTGCATCTTGCACTCATCCTCAAGAGAATCCTTCAGCATATAAGCAACCTCTTTTTTATCTTTCTTGGGTATGTTCTTGAGCACGGCTCTCATGAAATGAACATACCCCTTTCCTAAGAACACCAATATGGTATAGCTTTTTTGTCGATATTTAGATCATCCAACAAATAAATTAGCTTTTAGGTCAAAAGAATTATTCGGGTGACTCTTTTTTTGACGCTAATCCTTGTATATTGGTGATTTCGGTTCATTTCTAGAAAATTCTTAGCTATATTAAAGAAATCTTAAATATTCGACCCTATTATCTTGAAATCCTCTCATTTACAGATCAATTCTTTGAATGCCACAACAGTTCTTTCCAAATCGCTAAATTATATTTTTTAAAAAAGATCTGGCAGTGGATTTAGGCTGTGAATTATTTTATCTAAATTAGTGTTTTTCCTAGGATAAATGATCGAAACCACGTTAAATCTATTTATAATGGCATGATAATTCTTTTTTGACGCAAAACCCTTGTCGCAAATGATTATATCTTCTGATTTGATAATTTTAGAGCGATATAGCTTTTTAAGGAACAGAATAAGCAATTCAAAGTCGTTAAGCGAATCATTGAAGATTTCTAATCCTAAAAGTTCATTATCTTGATTTATCGCCAAAATTAACTTAAATCCAACATAATATCCAATGGATGGGCAATATGGATATTTATATCTTTTATCCCCTTTACATATTCTATTCCTGTTTCTCCGCGATTTTATTAGCTCTTGGAGAAGTGTATAGTCCTAAATGTTTCGGGACTACACATAGCTCTTGGAGAAGCGATAATCTCAAGTAACTTGATGACTAAAACCTATTTTGGATGCTGGATATCAGGAATCAACAGAGGTAGCATATCATTCAACCTCTTTTGGTGGTTCAACCTGTTATTAAGCGTCCAAATTACTTAATACTTGCGATATGTATTTGAATTCATGATTTAGACATATCCCAAAGTTTAATCCAAAAATATCCGGAATTTATAGGTTAATTTTAAATCTAGCAAGAGTGAAGCCTTAAGTTGAAATGGATTTCGCAGAGGGATAATCTTTATCTTCCAGCAGATTCTCAGATCAGCTGATGAAGCGCAGGCTGAATTTCCAGACTATCTCCTGGTTTAGAGATTTATATATACGAAACTTGCTTAACCTTGATCCCAAATATCAGAGAAGAAGCGTGTGGACGCAAGAATATAAAGATAATTTTATAGATACAATTCTCCTCGAATATCCATCTCCTTCGATCTTCCTTTATGAAGAAATTGATTCAAATGGGCACGCTAAATATAATGTGGTCGATGGAAAGCAACGCCTTACAACCGTTTTTGAGTTTGTTGAGGATAGATTTCCCGTTAGTGATGTCGCTGGTAAAAAGAGCTTTCGCGGAAAATATTTCTCTAATTTAGATATTGAGGATAAGGTCAATTTCTGGAATTATTTGTTTTCTGTTGAATACATCCCCACCAATCAAGAGGAGATAATCAACGACATATTTAATCGGATTAACCGTAATGTGGCCAAGCTTACGTCTCAAGAACTGAGACATGCTCGCTTCAGTGGAGATTTTATCAGAACAGCTGAAGACTTGACCGAGTTTATGTCTACAAGATTGCCTCAAAACTTCCCACGGTTCGACGCGAAATCTAAGCGTCAGATGAAAGATGTGGAATTAACAGCTCATTTGCTTTTGCTTCTCGAAGAGGGACCAAAGGGATATTCTCAGGACGACTTGGATAAAGCTTTCGCGGAGAAGGATATGTCTTGGAACTCAAGGCAAGAAATAGAATCCGAATTCAGAGAAGTTATTGATATTATTAATAAAGTAGTCGAAGATCAAGATTATGGTGCCGATCTACAAAGATCAAGATACCATAATCAGGCAGATTTCTACTCGCTATTTGGTGCAATTGCACTATTGAATAGAGAGGGCAAGTTGCCTGAGTTAAATAAGTTAGCTGGAAACTTAACTAAATTTGTGAATATAGTCGGAAACGAAGAAGAACGTCTTAAGGACGAAAATGCGAAAAGATATTATGAAGCAACAAGGGCCGCCTCAAATGACAGTGGTCCCAGAAAAGATAGAATCGATATAATTAAAAATATTATTTTGTTAAATGTAACATGATAATCCCTTCACGTTTGCAGCAGCAGTTTAATTATATATCTCCTTATCTTAAACACACCAGCAAAACAGTTGATACAACAGTATCTACTTTTTGCAGTAAATCTGGATTTGCATATATTAATCGCATAAAGACATTAGATTCGTTAGCAGAAAAAATCGAGACCGGTCGATTCGAGAGATGGTCCGATATTGATGATTTGTTTGCATGCACTATAATTATTCCTAACCTCAGCTATGAAGAGAATGTTATAAAATTCCTAAAAACCACTTTTTGCGAGGTTCATTGTATTCGCCGACTCAATTTTGACCCCCCTATTTAAGGAAACGCCAGTTCGTTTTTGACC
>MTKW01001012.1_pt1 | contig 32544 bp, 28 predicted proteins | sample 1042761 | NCBI WGS metagenome assembly MTKW01 (sample SAMN06205366, study PRJNA360243) | anaerobic digester metagenome | biome: Wastewater treatment plant; feature: Anaerobic digester sludge; material: sludge; isolation source: anaerobic digester fed with sludge from wastewater treatment plant ...
AGTGCAAGTATCATGGTAGAGTAGTCCATAATGGAATATTGTTTAGTGGCTGAGATTATACCAACAGGTATACCGATTAAAACTGCAATTATTATTCCCGCAATTGTCAATTTTAAAGTTGCAGGGAATCTTGAGAATACTTCATGAAATACAGGTTTTTTAGTGTCGTAAGATCTACCGAAATCACCGGTAAGAGCTTTTCCTACGAATCTTGCGTACTGAACGAGAAAGTGGTCATTAAGTCCCATCTCTTCTCTCATTTTATCTACCTGTTCCTGAGGGGCATTTTCCCCTAATGCTATCTTTGCGGGGTCACCGGGTGTTAAATACATTATGAAGAATACAATGAAAGTTACACCTAGAATTACCGGAATTAAAAGAAGTAGTCTTTTAATTATGTACTTATGCATTTCGTCACTCCTTTTACATGATAAATAATAAAGGGCCCTTGAAAGGGCCCAGTTGACTCAATTATTGAGCTTTTTCAACAGTGTACAGTCTATGGTGTCCTGCTGGATGTAGTTCGAAACCTTTTATAGTTTTTTGGATTCCAGCATTTTGGTTCTGGAAGTATAGGAAGATTTGAGGAGCTTCTTCTACTATAATTTCTTGTGCAGGTTTATAAGATTCTAATCTCTTTGCAGGATCACTTTCTTTTCTTCCTGCATCAAGTAGTTTATCTACTTCAGCGTTATCGAAGAAAGTTCTATTTCCAGCACTACCTTTTTGGCTACTGTGGAATAATGCGTATAGACCGTAGTCAGCATCACCTGTTACAGTTACCCAACCAAGTATAAACATATCGTGTTCACCAGCTGCTGTTCTGTCTAGGTAAGCACCCCACTCAACGATTTCGATTTCAGCTTTAACGCCAACTTCTGCCAATTGAGCTTGAACAAGTTCAGCGATTTTAACTCTAACCGGGTTATCATTTGTCCAGATTTTAGTTTCAAATCCTTCGCCTTTACCCGCTTCTTCAAGAAGAGCTTTAGCTTTTTCAGGATCGTAGTCATATGACTTTAATGATTCGTCATATCCAAATACCTTATTATTGATAGGTCCGGTTGCAGGTTTTCCTGATCCTTCTAGAACTACCTCGATTATTTCTTCTACATTTACTGCATGGTTAAGAGCTTTTCTAACTTTAACATCAGTAAATGGCTCTTTTTGAGTATTGAATCCGATATATGCAGTTGAAAGTGATTCGTCATCGATTAATTCAAGCTTGTCATTATTTCTAACTACGTCGAAATCATTTGGCTCTATATCATAAGCGATGTCAATTTCGCCTGTTTCAAGACCAATTGTTCTAGTTGCATTTTCAGCAACGTTTTTAATAATTAGAGTTTTAAATTTAGGAGCTCCTTTGTAGTAATCAGCAAAAGCTTCCAGTGTAACCTTATCACCGGCGTCTTGGCTTACAAATTTGAAAGGACCGGTTCCTACAGGATTACTAACATAATCATCACCAGCTTCAGTTACAGCTTTTTCATTTACTATTGAAGATGCAGTATGAGCTAAGTGAGCTAGTATTGGTGCGAATGGCTCTTCAAGTTTAATAACTACAGTGTGATCATCTTTAGCTTCAACTTCTTTAACGAAACTAACGATATGTCCTGTACTAGCAGACTCTTTTTCTCTGTTAATTGAGAAAACAACGTCAGAAGCTTTTAATTCTTCTCCATTGTGGAATTTAACGCCAGTTCTTAGTTTAAATTCCCAAGTAGTTTCGTCGATTTGCTCCCAAGATTCAGCAAGACCCGGTTGTAATTCCATATTAGTATCTTGTTCTACTAATGTGTCATAGATCTGCTTATTAACTCTTGATGAAGGTTGGTCGTTTGTCGCATGAGGGTCAAGTGACTTAGGATCAGCACCTTGAGCTACTATTATAGTACCTTCACCGGCATCTCCGGATGGAGCAGGTTCTTCTTTCTTGTCCTCATCCTTCTTTTCTTCNNTCCTTCTTTTCTTCATCTTTCTTCTCGTCTACTTTTTCAGTAGTCTCTTCCTTTTTGCCTTCATCAGCAGGTTTAGTAGGGGTACATGCACTTAGAAATAAAGAAAATACCATTACTAAAGCTAAAATAAGGCTTAACTTTTTCAGTCTGTTCAAATCTAATTCCTCCTTTTTTTGGAATAAATTTACATAGTGCAACCAAAACATTATGCATTTTTACTCCGGTTACTGAACTCATTATATAATATTAAAAGAAATTTAGCAACAACGATTTAAACGTTTTTATTTAGCAATATGCTTATTCCTTGAGAAATACGGCAATTTCGTATAATAATACTATTACGAACTGTTATATCTATTAATAATAGTTCTTTAATCAATTATCATAAAGTAACAAAGATTGAAGTACAAAAAAATATTTTACAGAGTGAGAATAATAGTTATGATTTACTTTTAAATTACATAATTAGAAATTTATAATTTATATTTATGTGGGATTAGATGATAAATTATGGTGCAAATATATGGCATATTAACAAAAAATATAAAAATACATGCAAATTATAAGTCAATTATTACAAAAAAGTTACAATGTAAAAAAACGTAACCAAATTGTAACCTTTCTCTTGACATAAAAATGCAAGTAATTTATCATTTACTATAAGCTTAAATCTTAAAAACCTTTGGGAGGTACACTGTGAAAAAAGGAAAGATAGGCTTAGCGGTTGGTTTATTGGCAATAACATCATTTGCCGGATTAAAAGCTCCTGCTGTTAAAGTAGTTACTACAGAGGCTGCTAGACCAATCGATAAGTCAGTGATTCAAGAGTATGCAAATAAGTCAAAGTCGAATATTGTTTATAAAGTTAATGATAAAAAAATTGTAAAAGCAGAAGAGTTCAAGGAAATAAAGAGCAATGAACTACATGAAGTAAGTGAAAATATTACTGTAGCCGGTGCTAAATCTGAAACCGTGGTTAAAAAGCCTGAAAAAGTTGCTGTAAACAATCCTATCGAAACGATAGATATTGAAGAACCTAAAGCAAATGAAGTAGTTCATCTATCAACTGCAGAAACAAATGAAGAAAAAACTATAGTGAGTAATGAAGAAAAATCTTCTGAATTAGACCTTGCAGAAAAAACCGAGTCACTAGAAAATAATGAAACTCAAGAGTTTTCAGAAGTAAAACCCGGTGAAGAAACAGAAGCTGAAGTAGATGTTGCGAAAGAAGAAACCGTATCACTTTCAGTAAAAGGCTTTATAAAAGAAGATGTTGAAGTAAAAAGCGGAAGAGGAGACTCAGCTCAAGTTATTGGTGTTCTTGATAAAGGACATGAAGTTATTGGGGAAGCTCAAAATGGATGGGTCAAAGTAAGTTTTAACGGTATGATAGGATACATATCCGAGTCGCTTTTAAGTACAACTGAAGCTGTTCTTCCGGATGAAGAAGAGCCAAAGACCGATGAGAATAAGGATGTAGAAGATATAGAAGAACCTGAAGTTCCGGTAGAAACACCTGTAGTTGAAGAACCAAAAGTAGAAGAACCTGTGGTAGAAGAACCTGTGGTCGAAGAACCAAAAGTAGAAGAACCTGTGGTTGAAGATCCTAAGGTGGAAGAACCTGTAGTTGAAGAACCTGTTCGTGATAATGAAGTATCAGGAGACACTATTACCAATATAGTAAATGCAGCCAGATCCTTAGTAGGTTCGAGTTATGTATGGGCAGGAAGTTCCCCTGATGTAGGTTTTGACTGTTCAGGACTTACTTCATATCTATACAGACAATATGCTGGAGTAGAACTTTCCAGAATAACAACTGGTCAAGCTGGAAATGGTTATTCTGTTTCGAAAGAAAATATACAACCTGGAGATATCATATTATTCCAAAATGACTGGTCAGATCATGTAGATCATGTCGGTATATACGTTGGTGGTGGAAGTTATGTTCATGCAGCTACTGAAGAAAGAGGAGTAGTTATCGATAGTGCTGAAGGTTCATATTTCCAAAACAATGTAGTTGGAGTTAGAAGAATCTTAAATTAATAAAAATAACCAATCGACAGCTTAGCTGTCGATTTTGTTTTTTATTGTGAATGGGTTATAATAATATTAGCCTAATTATATTTTAATAAATAATTCATAAAGGGAATACTAAGTTATTATTTTGTTTCTTTTTATGAACTACTTATTCTACTAAGCTATACGATTAATATAGCTAATTTTAAAAATGGAGGGATAGTATGACTGAAATTTTGAAAGGTAAACCGGTTGCGGACAAACTGAAAGGTGAAATCATTGAAAGGGTTGGCAAACTTAAAGAGAGAGGACATAATCCTAAACTTGCAGTAGTTCGTATAGGAGATAATCCAAATGATGTTTCATATGAGAGAGGAATATTAAAGAATTGTACCAATCTAGGGATTGAAACAGAGGTTTTTGAAAAACCGGTTGAAGTAACGACTGAAGAGATGCTTGAGTTATTTGACAAATTGAACAATGATGCAAGCATTTCAGGAATACTTTTATTTAGACCTGTTCCAAAACATGTAGACGAAGAAGCCCTAAGATATGCTATAAATCCCGATAAAGATGTTGACTGTATGCATCCGATTAACCTAGCCAGAGTTTTTGAATCTGACTTTTCTAAGCTTGTACCGGCTACCCCAATGGCTGCAATGAAGGTTATGGAATACTATGGTATTGAGTTAGAAGGTAAGAATGTCGCAGTTATTAACAGATCACTAGTTTTTGGTAGACCAATTGCAATGATGTTACTAAGTAAAAATGCGACTCCAATGATCTGTCACTCCAGAACGAAAGACCTACCACAAGTAACCAAGGATGCCGATGTAGTAGTAGTAGCAATAGGAAGAGCAAGATCACTTGGTAAGGATTATTTCAACGAGGACAGCATTATAATAGATGTAGGGGTAAGCGCTGACAAAGATGGAAAAATCGGCGGAGACGCTGATTTTGAAAGCCTGGAAGACTATGTAAAAATGATTACACCTGTTCCGGGTGGAGTTGGATCAGTTACCACTACCATATTACTAGACCAAGTTGTAAAGGCTTGTGAACTACAAAATAGTTAATAATTTATAATTTAAAAATGAGTTCCCATTATTAGGGAACTCATTTTTATTTTAAAAACTTCTAATCATCATCATCGTTAGTATCATCGTCCGAGTTTGAATCATCAGGATTTTCTTGTTCGTTTTTCTTTCTGTCCTCTTCTTCTTTCTTCTTTTTCTCCTCTTCTTCTTTGGCTTTTTTCTCAGCTTCTATTTCTTCAGGAGTCTTATAAACAATTGGGGAATAGGAAGTAGGTGGCATCATAGACCAGTCTTCAGGTACTATTCCGTCGTTATCCTCCGGATTATATTTAATAAGTCTGGTTATATAAGATCTTATAGACTTTTCTGAATCAGGAGTTTTTTCGGTAACCAATAAACCGTCATTCTTGTCGACTGTTCTCCAAACATGAACATTACATTCTTTTTTAGGTTCAGTTCCCTTGACGAAGATTTCTTTTTTAACTACATCTCTATGATCTGCACGGCAAGCATCAGTTGGCAGCATACCGGATTTAGTACAAACTTCAACCTCAACTATATTGGATGGTTTAGAGAATGGTATACTTTGTTTTCCTTCAAGGATGGCTTTGTTTATAACGCTCCAAAGCTTTGTTGAATAGATACTGACTTCTTTAAGTTTGAGCTGAGGATCGTCTGAACCCATCCAAACTCCAACGGTATAGTAAGGACTGTAACCAACAAACCATGAGTCTTGGTTTTCAGTAGCTGTACCCGAGGTACCAGTCTTTCCGGCTATATCAAAACCTTCAACCTGTGCATTCTGTGCAATACCTTGTTGAGTGGTGGTGTGTAGAGCATCGGTTAATAGATAGGCCACTCCTTCGCTTAGTACTTCTCTTGATTCAGATTCGTTTTCAAGTACCACATTGCCACGTCTATCGGTAACTTTAGAGAAACTGAGTGGTTCTAGGTAGGTTCCTTTATTGGCAATCGTAGCATAAGCTGCAGTAAGATCAACATTGGTTACTCCGTAGGTCATACCACCAAGTGCCATTGCCGCTGTATTTTCATCGTTAGTATATGGGTCTTCATCTTTAGAGATAAAGTTATCAGCNNATTTTTTCGAGCGTTTTTACGGCGTTTACATTGGCAGATACTTCTATACTCTCTCTTAAAGTCATCAATCCTTTATAATTACCATACCAGTTCACAGGCCAGATTTCATGTCTGTCATTATAATGAGGAAGATCGTCTATAATGCTGGCTAATGTATAATCATTGTCTAGCGCGGGTGCGTAGACTGCAAGAGGCTTCATAGTAGAGCCGGGTTGTCTAACTGATGTATAAGCTCTGTTTAGGATGCTTGATCCGGACTGTCCTCTTCCACCTATAATGGCTTTAATAAGTCCGGTGTTATGATCTATTACAACAGTTGACGACTGAGGCTGTAATGTGCCGGTTGTATCAATCGTATAATAGGATTTATTGAGCGTAATCACACCATCTGCTTCAGCATAGAAATCAGGGTGCTCAGCCAAATAAGCTGAGCTTATAACAATTCTATCATCGCTTGATAAGCTTAGCATTTCAGAATCTATTGAAATTGAAGATCTGGAATGCGTTTTTAAATCTCCATCTCCTGTCTTTGAATAAAACGGTTGGAGTATTATATTTCCTTCTGTATGTTTAAGTGATCTTTGTTTAATATATAGATTCCCGTCGACGAATTCGTAATCGCCTGAAGGTATCATAATGCTATCATTTTCATCGAGTATATTAGATTTTTTAAAATAGATTACATTATCATTCGCATTTGTAATATCACCGGCTTCATTTAATTTCCAGTCCAGGAAGTTTACGCCAGATTCATCTGCAGTATCTGAGCTAAGGATATTGGCTGTGAAATTAGCATATANNTGTGATTTAACCAAGCTGGTAAAGTAACTTGAAAGATCAGCCATTCTTCTTTCAGGGGGATTAAGAGCTGAAGCTATATCTTCATTAAGTGCAGATTGATATTCTTCATCGCTTATCATTTCTAATTCGTTCATTTTAAATAGTACATACTTCTGTCTATCTTCAAAGTACGGATTGTATACTGCAAAGTACTTCTCGCCGATTAAGTTGATTTCACTTAAAACTCTTTGGTCACCGGCGTCTTCCGGTGGAACGGTATAGTAAAGTGCGTAATCAGTCGGTGCTTTGGGAATAGAAGCTAAAGCGGCTGCCTCGGCTATGGTAAGTTCCGAGAGGTCTTTTGAAAAGTAAGTATTGGCTGCAGCTTGTACACCGTAAGCATTTTGTCCAAGGAAAACTCTGTTTAGGTATATTTCTAAGACTTCATTTTTATCGAGCGCCTTGTTCATTTTCATTGCAATATATGCTTCTTTAATTTTTCTGTCCAATGATTTTTCGTCATTTAGATATAAATCTCTTGCCAACTGTTGGGTTATAGTAGAGCCTCCTCTGACGATACCCCCGGCAGAGATATTATCCATTACCGATTTTACAATACCAACTAAATCTACACCTATATGATTATAAAATCTTTCATCTTCTACTGCCACAAATGCATCCCTAACATGTTTAGGTATGTCGTTGATACTCTTAACTTCTCTATACTCCACGGTCTCAATTTGTTCCAATAAGTCTCCGTTCGAATCTACAATGGTAGAGTTCTCGCTCAGTGCTTCACTAATTTTGGATAAATCTATTGGTGGAGTTTCTTTTATTACTGCAATTACAGACGCCCCTACAGATCCTGCAAAAACAGCAACAATCATAAGCAAAAGAAGTACTAAAATTTTTATATATTTTAAAACTCTTTTTAAACCAGGTTTCATTAATACAACCCTCCTAAATCGTATTAGTAATTTATATTCAATAAATAATTTATTAGCAAGACAGCTCTGTTACTACCTAAATCATAAAATTTATGCTTTAAACATAGTTATAGAAAATAACCTAACTGCAACTATCTAATATTGTAATATAAAAAGACATTAATACTAAAATATTAATAAATTAATTATAACACAAAGACGAGAGCATAGTCCATTATACCAAGATTACTTAATTGTAAGCTTTGGTAAAAATAATTAAATAATATCGACATATTATGATGGTATTGTTAAGATATTCAGTCAAATCTTTACTTATATTGCTAAAATTAACCTTCATCATGTATAATTGAAATGAGTAATTATGTATGGATGTGAGAAAATGAGTGAAAAAGTATTAATAGTAGGTTTAAAAATGCCGGAGAACAGGCATTCATATGAGGATTCCATGCAGGAACTAGAGGCTCTGGCAGAGAGTGCCGGAGCAGAAGTACTTGGAAGGGTCGATCAATCAGCAGACAGGATAGATTCCAAGACCTTTATCGGAAGCGGTAAAGCTGTAGAGATTGGAGAATTGGCTGAGAATATGGAGATTGACACGGTTATAATTAACCATGAACTTTCGGGATCCCAGATAAAAAACCTCGAGGATGTAATAGGCAAGAAGATTATCGACAGAACAAATCTTATTTTGGATATATTTGCTCTCAGGGCAAAAAGTGTCGAGTCTGTTTTACAAGTTGAGCTTGCTCAAGCCAATTACCGGTTGCCGCGATTAGTCGGTTATAGAAATTATCTAAGTAGAACCGGTGGAGGAATAGGGACAAGAGGTCCCGGGGAGCAAAAACTTGAAACGGATAGAAGACATATCAGAAGAGAGATTGCATCAATAAAAGCCAGACTAAAAAAGCAAGTTGATAATAGGGAGATAACGAGAAAACAGAGAAAATCTTCAGAACTTCCCGTCGTGGCTTTATTAGGATATACAAATGCAGGAAAATCGACTATTATGAATCGGTTAATAGAATATACAGGAAGAAGTGCAGATAAAAAAGTATATGCTGATGACAGACTATTCGCAACACTGGACACCAGGCATATACGCATTATGCCGGAAGAACACGAGTCCTTTATACTTGCTGATACCGTAGGACTAATCAGAGATATTCCTGTCAATCTGATAGAGGCTTTTAAAAGTACCTTAGAGGAGATTAAGTATGCAGATTTAATCCTCGTAGTTTTAGATGCATCGACAGAAAGCCTGGATAGACAAAAAAGTGCAATAAATGAGACTATCGAAGATTTAAAAATTGGCGGTATTCCAATAATTGAGGTCTATAATAAAATGGATCTGGTAGGAGACGATCTTCTTTTAAATTCTAAAAATTCACAAAATGAAGTAATATATATTTCTGCTCTTGAAGATGGCGGAATAGAAAAACTGCTTCAGAGTATAGATAGAGTATTAAATCAAGATTCGATTGAGGTAGAAATAATTATACCGTATTCTGAACCTGCTTTGATAAATCAAATAATAGAAAAATATAAACCTCAGGTAAAAAAATCTGTTGATAATGGAATGCAGATGAGTATAATGATAAGCAGAGATGATTATGACAAGCTTGAAAGGTATGTGATTTAGTATGTCTGAAAAGTACAGGTCGGTAGATTCCTATGGTGAGGATGAGGTAATAATAGAAAAATCCAGGTTTATCGGGTATTGCAAACCTGTAGAGACAGAGGAAGAAGCGAATGATTTTATTAATGAAATAAAGGAAATGCACAAGACTGCAACTCATAATTGTTATGCATATGTAATAGGAAAGAATGTACAGAGGTTTTCTGATGACGGTGAGCCTTCGCATACTGCAGGAATGCCCATACTGACTACTCTTATGAACGAGGGTCTTACAAATGTTTGTGTGGTTGTTACCAGATACTTTGGCGGTGTGCTACTAGGTAAAGGCGGACTGGTTAGAGCTTACACAACCGGATGTAAAATTGCCTTGGAAAAATCTGTAATTGTAGACAAGATTATGCATTATAGAGTGAAACTAAAGCTGGACTACTCAAATCTTGGGGTAATAGAAAACTATTTAAACAATGCAGAAATTAAAATTTTGGAGAAGGTTTTTTTAGAAGATGTGGATATTATCCTATATATGGATGTAGAAAAATACGATTCTTTTTTAGAAGATATGCTGGAACTTACGAGCGGAAATATCAGTTCTGAAATTATAGATAGTGAATATCTGTCAATACTAAATGGCAAAATAATATAGTGAGGAGATAATAATGGCTGGACATAATAAATGGAGTACTATTAAAAACAAAAAAGGCAAAGAAGATGCAAAAAGAGGTAAGGTTTTTACGAAACTTGCCAGGATGATTATAGTCGCTGCAAGAGAGGGAGGAATTGATCCTGAATACAATTCGTCACTCAAAACAGCAATAGAAAAAGCTAAAGCTGAAAATATGCCTAATGACAATATCGAAAGAGCTCTGAAAAAAGCTGCCGGAGATGCTGATTCAGATAATTTTGAAGAAGTTATCTATGAAGGATACGGACCTGAAGGAACAGCCGTATTGGTTAGTTGTTTAACTGACAACAGAAATAGAACTGCTGCTGATGTGAGACATGCTTTTGATAAGTATGGCGGAAATCTAGGTCAGACCGGATCTGTTTCATATATGTTTGAAAGAAAAGGTCTTTTGGTTTTAGATGGAGAAAAATTGGATGAAGAGGAATTTATGATGGAGGCTCTGGAAGCAGGAGCTGAGGACTTCACTTCTGAAGACGGAATCTTTGAAGTGGTTACGGCTACAGATGATTTTTCAAGTGTTAGAGATACGCTTTCAGCTGCCGGACATGAGTTTTTAAAGGCTGAATTATACTACCTTCCATCTAATTACAATGATATCAATTCAGAAGAAAATATTAAGAATATGGAAAAAATGATTGATGCACTCGAAGACAATGACGATGTACAAGATGTTTATCATAACTGGAATGAACCTGAAAGCGTGGAATAATTGAAGTATGTACTAAGTTTCATAATGTGTTTGTCCTTGTCACTGGTATTATTGTTGACAAGTTTGGACTACTATTCCGGTAATGAGAAATTTTATAAAAATTTTCAAAACAGAAACGATATTGCTAAGGAAGCAGGACTAAGTGTGGAAGAACTGAATACTGTAAATTCCGATCTGATTCAATATCTAAAAACCGGTGAAAATAATTTATTAGAGAAGCATTTTAATACTCGTGAGATAACACATATGGAAGATGTATTCAAGCTTTTTGAACTTGGAAGGACAGTTAGAATTGCACTGATAATAATAGCTGTGATACTTTTTGCCTTTTCCATATACAGATATGGGGCAGAGAGTACTTTTAAGACTTCTTCCATTACGATGTTATTCGTTTGGGGGTTGGGAGCAGTTCTGGCTCTATTGATTCTTTCTGATTTTTCAGAAAGTTTCATAAAATTTCATCATATTTTCTTCGACAATGATTTGTGGTTATTAAATCCGGAAACCGATATGATGATCAGGATGCTTCCTCAAAACTTTTTTATGGAGATGGTATATAAAATTCTTATGGGATTCGTTACCGCTTTGGCATCTGTGCATATTTTGTTTTTCGTAATATTTAATGTAATAAAAAAGAGAGGTTAAAAAATGAGTCCTACAGTTGATAGAGTAGCGTTTAAGCTATTTGGAATAGAAATAATGTGGTATGCCATCCTAATCGGTCTAGGTATGCTGCTTGGAATTTATTTGGCGGAAAGAGATGCAAGGCGTAGAGGAGTAAATCCCGATAATTTAATGGATGTCCTAATTTGGGCACTGCCATTGTCGATAGTTGGAGCAAGACTTTACTATGTAGCTTTTGAATGGAATCAGTTCAAGGATAATCCGATTCAAATTTTAAATATTAGAGGCGGCGGACTTGCTATATATGGCGGAATTATCGCAGCCTTCCTTACAGCATATATAGTATGCAGGGTAAAAAAAATTTCATTTATTGAAATGGCGGACATAACAGTACCTTCGCTTGCATTAGGGCAAGCAATAGGAAGATGGGGTAATTTCATAAACCAGGAAGCCCATGGATATCAAACCGATCTGCCTTGGGCGGTAATTATTGATGGTGTGGGTTATCATCCTACATTTTTATATGAATCAATCGGAGATGCAATAATATTTGCTTTTCTTTTTTACTTCGCAAGAAAACGACAAAAATATATAGGAGAAATATCTGCATTATACCTTGTACTTTATGGTATTCTGAGGTTTTTTGTTGAGGGACTTAGAACCGACAGTCTATATTTTATAGGTTTTAGAGTATCTCAATTGGTAAGTATAGTAGGGATAATACTTGGAGTATTTTTATGGTTTTATAGTCGTAATAAATTAAAACTTGAGAATAAAATTAAAAGATAAACCACCACTTACTACCACTAATTTAATATAAGTATAAAAAGTCTTTAAATCGGCTGATTTAAAGACTTTTTTGTTTGGAAAATTTATCAGATTAAAGTAAAAAAAGACTTGTATTTATCTTGAATTTGGGGTAATATATATACAAGTGGTAGAAAGTGGTAGAAAGTGGGTAATAAATCCGAAAGAGGATGATTCCATGTTTATAGGTGAATATCAACACAGTATGGATTCAAAAGGGAGAGTTATAATGCCTTCCAAGTTTCGAGAAAGCTTGGGGTCTAGTTTCTATGTCACAAAAGGCATGGAGAATTGTCTTTTTATTTTCGATAATGAAGAATGGGAGGAACTTGCTACCAGAATAAATTCAATGAACCAACTTAGTAGAAAAGAAGCTAGGGGTTTTGCCAGATTATTTTATGCCGGAGCCAGTAATATAGAGCCCGATAAACAGGGTAGGATACTATTGCCTCCAAATCTTAGAGAATACGCAAATATAGATAAGGAAGTTTACATTATAGGAGTTGCAAAGCGTATAGAGATATGGTCTAAAGAGAATTGGGAAAATTACAATGATGATGATTTCCTCAATTACGATACTTTAACTGAAAAAATGGCTGATTTGAATATTTAGGAGGTAATTATGTCTTTCAATCATATACCGGTATTGCTAGATGAAACAATTGCCGGCTTAAATATAAAAAGTGATGGTATATACCTGGACTGCACCCTCGGTGGTGGAGGACACTCCTATGAGATCTTAAAGCGACTGGATAAAGGTATGCTTATAGGTCTGGACCAAGATCGTGATGCAATAGAATATGCTTCAAAAAGACTTAGTGAATTTGGAGATACATTTAAAGCAGTACATTCTAATTTTGAAAATGCTGTTGACATTTTAAAGGAGCTGGAAGTAGGGAAGTTAGACGGTGTTTTAATGGACATAGGTGTTTCTTCGTATCAGATTGATCAAGGATCAAGAGGTTTCTCATATAGAATGAATGCGCCATTAGATATGCGAATGGATAATAGAAGTAGGTTTTCTGCCAGCTATGTCATAAATCAATACACCAAAGAAGAACTAGAAGATATTTTCTGGAAGTATGGCGAAGAAAAATGGGGGAGAAGAATTGCTGAGTTCATAGTCGAAGAAAGAAAGGTTCGAGCAATCGAAACTACTATGGACTTGGTCGCTATTATAGATAGAGCTGTCCCTGCTTCAGTTCGCTCCAAAGGAGGGCATCCTGCTAAGAGGATTTTCCAGGCAATTAGAATAGAAGTCAATAAAGAGTTGGATGTATTATCGTCCACCATACCGAAAATAGTAAAAATGATTAAACCGGGTGGCAGAATTGCTATAATTACATTCCACTCACTAGAAGATAGAATCGTAAAGAATATTTTTAGAGAACTGAATACAGGTTGTATCTGTCCGAGTGATTTTCCTGTTTGTGTATGTAACCATAAAAGATCACTTAAGCTAATCAACCGAAAGCCAATTATTGCGTCGAATAAAGAGCTTAGACAAAATCCACGTTCAAAATCAGCTAAGCTTAGAATTGCAGAAAAAGTCTAGAGCGCTAAAGTACATAAGAGCTCAATCGATGGAAAATCAATATACTTAAAATGTAAGGAGGAGGATCATGGGACTTGCCGTTAGAGAAAAAGATGAAAAGCAGAGCCAAAAACGAAGCAAGCAGATAAAAGTCATCAATGATGTTAATAATTTCAATGAAATGAACAGGAATATAAAAAAATCAAACTTAAAAAAGTTCTTGATCTTCTCTACATTGGGTAGTATAATCATCGTCATGACTATGTTGGTACTGATGCGGTATACAAAAATAACCGAATTGAACAGTCAAGTAAAAGTATTAAATAAAGAAGTAGAAGAATTAAAAACCAAAAGAGATTACTTAATTATCCAATTAGAACCGTATAAAGCAACAGCTAGAATTGAAACATTAGCAAAGATAAACCTGGGTATGGACTATCCTAAATCTCAGCAACATGTTAAAATTGAATCCGGCTATACTGAAGTAAAAACTGCAAATGCAGATACATCGGATACCATTGGAGCTTTTAAATCATTCTTTTCTGCACTCTTTGGTGTTTTTAATGAGGAGTAATTATGAACTTTAATAAAGGATCTAAGAAACCAAACTACAAAAAAAGAGTGAATTCTGTATATGCCATAATTGTTATTATGGCATTAGTTTTTGTGGGGAGACTTTTAAGCCTTCAAATATTTGGAGGCGATGAATATAAACAAAAGGCCTTAGAACAGAGGAAATCAATCGTAGAAATTGCACCTACCAGAGGTAAAATCTACGATTCCAATATGAATCCACTTGCCATCTCTGTAAAAATTAATACATTATTTATTCTTCCAAAAGAAATAGAAAATAAACAGAGTACTTCCGCATTCCTTGCTGAAGTGTTAGATAAGAGACAAGAGGATTTATTGAGACTTATGGAAGGCGATGAAATGGTTAGGGTTGCCAACAAACTCAGCAATGAGCAGACTGATAAAATAAAGGCAGCCAAAATCAGAGGAGTCTCTATAGCACCTGAAACAAGTAGATTTTATCCGGCAGGCGAATTTGCACCATATGTGCTTGGATTTTTGGATCATCAAAATCATGGATCTTATGGTGTAGAAAGAAGTTTTGATTCCGAGTTGTATGGAAAGAGTGGATTAAATATTGCCTCGGTTTCTCCATTTGGAGACATAATACCATATGAGGACTTCGAAAAACACAATGCTAGAGAGGGATCGGACATAGTTTTAACTATAGACGACAGGATACAAGAACTAGCAACAAGATTTGCAAAAGAAACTTATGACAAATATAGACCAAAGAAACTAACCATCTTGGTAATGAATCCTAAAGACGGTGATGTACTCGCGCTTGAGAATCTTCCCAAATATGATCCAAACAATCCAAGAAAAGCTAGAAACAGTGAAGAAGAAAATAAATGGAAAGAGTATTCCGAAGAAGAGCTGCTTCAAACATATTTCAATATATGGAGAAGCTTTGCCGTAAATGATATATATGAACCCGGCTCGGTATTTAAGTTTATTACCGCCGCAGCAGCTGTAGAAGAAGGGACTGCAACTGATGACTCTGTGTATCACTGTAATGGTGTTGTTACCGATATACCGGGTGTGGTTCTAAAATGTTATAGATGGTACGATCCCCATGGAGAACAAAATCTTGTAGAAGCTATGGACCATTCATGTAATCCGGCATTTATCCAAATGGCTAGGGAATTGGGGCATGAAAAGATGTACAAGTATATAAGGGATTTCGGTTTTGGAAAACCTACCGGAATAAGATTGCCTGCTGAAGCAGAAGGACTGATTCCGGAAGCTGCGAGCGCGATAAACCTACCGCAGCTAGCAACCATGTCATATGGTCACGGTATAGCCGTAACACCGATACAAATGATATCTGCAATATCTGCTGTAGTAAATGGCGGGAAACTCTATACACCTAGAATTGTAAAAGAAGTTATAGATGTAAACACACAGGAAAAATTAATCGTACCTCATCAATTTAAAAGACAGGTTATCTCTGAAAAGACTTCAGAAAAAATGAGACATATGATGGAACATGGAGTAGAGCATGGGACTGCCGACGGTGCCAAGATACCGGGTTATAAAATTGGAGGAAAAACTGGTACAAGTGTTAAATTTGTAGACGGAAAGTATGAAAATGAGACTACTGTAGCATCATATATCGGAATTTTCCCTGCGGAAGATCCGGAATTCATAGTCTTGGCCGTAGTAGATGAGCCTCATGGAGCAAGTAGCGGTAATGTAGTGTCTGCACCACTTGTAAGAAATATAATAAAGGGAATCATAGACCTGAAAGGTTATCTCCCTACTGAGCCTATAGATGAGCATACAGATGGCAATGTGGAAATACCATATGTAGTAGGTATGCCTCTAAGTAAAGCAGTTCAAGTTTTAAAAGACCTTGGATTCCAGCATTTTGTAGTCAATCCAAATATGAACAAAGAGTCTTTGGTATCAAGCCAAGCACCTGAAGCTGGAGAGTTATTACCATATGGATCGATTATAGATCTTATGAGTGATGAAACCGGAATGCAGTGGATACAGATGCCGAAATTAGTGGGAATGGATGTTTCAGAAGCTAAGCAGCTGCTAGACAGACTTGGTATCAAATACGCAAGTACTGAAACTGAAGGCGTAATACAAACACAATCTCCATTAGAAGGAACTCTGGTAGATCCTGAATCAACTGTGGAATTTAGTACTATATCAAATGCAGAGAATAATTCCAATATCGAATCAAATACTATGGAAAATGATACTCAGGAAGATAAACCGGAGGATTAAAAAAATAAAATTTTTTCAATTAAGTCATTGAAATATATATATGTTATAATACTTTTGGAGGTTTTTTATGGATATTAATAACATAGCAATAACAATTTTAATGTCGATTACGACATCAATTATTCTTGGGAGATTTATTATTCCCATTTTAAGAAAACAGCATATAGGTCAAAATATTAGAGATGATGGACCACAGTCTCATCTTGCGAAACAGGGTACTCCTACTATGGGGGGAGTTATCATAGGACTTACTTTGATTATCGGTTTGTTTATAGCCAGGGATTTTGATTTACCTTTAATAATAGTCCTTATATCGACTTTTTGTTTTGGTGCAGTAGGTTTTATTGACGACTTTTTAGGACTAATCTTAAAGAGATCAATGGGGCTGGACGCCAAACAAAAGATACTTTTACAAATAGTATTCAGTATTATTATGATGATGCTATTAAAAAGATATAATCCGACGGGTTTTAGTATAATAAGAGTTCCTTTCATCAATTATGATTTGGATTTGGGTTTATTTGCATATATTTATTTCCCGTTTTTATTAATAGGTACAGTAAATGCTGTAAATCTTACGGATGGACTTGATGGACTCCTCAGCTCAGTCACTGTACCGATACTGCCATTTTTATTTGTAGTTGCCATGGGGTTGGGAATGACAAGCATTCAAAGTTTTATTTTGGTACTGCTTGGCGCAATATTAGGATTCTTAGTATACAACTCAAATAAAGCATCCGTATTTATGGGAGATACCGGTTCGATGACGATTGGTGGAGCAATTGCAGGACTTGCAATTATTACCAATACAACACTATTCCTTCCGATTTTTGGAATAATCTATGTAATTGAAGCAGGATCGGTCATAATACAGGTCATCAGCTACAAGACAAGGAATAAGAAACGTGTATTCCTTATGAGCCCTATACATCATCACTATGAATTGAAAGGACATAATGAACAGAAAATTGTAACTGCATTCACTGTAGTAAGTACTATTGCAGTATTACTTTCAACAATACTATACTTTTAACGGAGACTCAAAATGATACTACAAGACAAGAAAATACTAATACTGGGTTTTGGTATTACAGGTATTTCTGCAGCTGAAACTCTGCATAAAAAAGCTGCAAAGATTTATGTACAAGACTTTAAGTACGACGAGATAATTAGTAAAAATCCTAGACTAACGGATTTGAATTTGACGGAAATAAAAACTACAGAAGAGATTCTAAAAATAAAGCCAGATTATTGTATTAAAAGTCCGGGCATACATCCCGACAATGAATTTGTAGTAGCTGTCAGGGAGGCCGGTATTCCGCTGATGTCCGATTTAGAGTTGGTCTATCAATTATATGGGGACAGAAAGATTATTGCAATAACCGGAACCAATGGTAAGACCACGACAACAACTTTGGTAGGAGAGATTATAAACAGTTCTAAATATAGGGCACATATCGCAGGCAATATCGGCATAGGCATGTTACCTGTTTTTGAGAATAATCATCCTGACTACTTTTATATTATTGAATGTTCGAGTTTTCAACTTGAAGATACTGTTGACTTCAGAGCAGACATAGCGGGTATTATCAATATAACCCCTGATCACTTGGATTGGCATGGCAGTTATGATGCATATAAAGAATCAAAACTTAAAATATTAAATAACGCTGATAAAAATGATGTAGTAGTTTTAAACTATGACGATAAGTACTTGAAAGATTTGAACATAGAAACTGATGCAAAGATAATATATGTAAGCAAAGAAAATGAAATCGATGGAATTTTTGTTAAACAGGGAAAGATTATTAATAGTGAAGATGATTTCTGCATCATGGAAGTCAAAGAAATTCCTCTATTAGGTAAACACAATTTAGAAAATGTGCTAATGGCTATCGGGATTTGCACAAGTGCGGGAATTGATAAAAGTACAATTAGAAACGCTGTAATTAACTTCAAAGGAGTAGAACATAGGATTGAATTTGTACGAGAAGTACAAGGTGTAAAATACTACAATGACTCCAAGGGAACCAACGTAGATGCAACGATTAACGCACTAAATGCATTTGAAAGTGAAATTATACTCATTGCAGGTGGATATGATAAAAAAATAGAATTTGATGAACTGATAGAGAATTTTAATAATAAGGTAAAAGCCATGGTTTTAATGGGGGAAACTGCACAAAAGATTAAAAGTGCAGCATTAAAAGCAGGTTATGAGAATATTTTTATTGTAGATAATATGACATCAGCGGTTAAAAAGTGTCATGAACTTTCTGAACCTGGTGATTCTGTTTTATTGTCGCCTGCTTGTGCCAGTTGGGGAATGTATAACAATTTTGAAGAGCGTGGGGTAGATTTTAAAAATAATGTTAAAGCGCTGTAATCTTTAACGATTCGGGTGATTTTATGCAAAAGACAAAATTAGATATAAAACTACTGACCATAGTTATAATACTGCTTGCAATAGGAGTAGTTATGGTATACAGCTCCAGTTGGCCTTATGCAATAGATATAGGTCAAAAACCGTATTATTTTGCTCAAAGACAATTGTTTTATGCGCTATTAGGATTTATTATTATGATTGGAGCTTCTTTTATTGATTACAAAGTATACAGGAAATTGGTCTTAATTTTGTATCCCGGAGCATTATTATTATGTTTACTGCTATTCACACCGCTTGGAAAATCTTATGATACCTTTGCAAGAAGGTGGCTCGCTGTCGGACCTATAAGTTTCATGCCTTCAGATTTTATGAAGGTAGCTTCGATTATGCTGATGGCATTGTTTTTAACTTTAAAAAAGAACAGCAAAAATGATTTTAAAACCGGTTTTTTGGTTGTAATAGCCATAATTGGTCTATCAGTTTTACCTGTATATTTACAACCTAATCTATCAACGACAATTACGATAACTCTTGCATTAGGCGCAATGTACCTATTGAGTGGAATGAACTTAAGGTATTTTCTTGTGGTTATTCCCGTTGCAATTGCTGGGGGATTTATGCTATTTGTAGGAGAGAAAAATGCCTATAGGATTGAGAGAATAAAAATTTTTCTTAACCCTTTAAATGATTATTTAGACAAGGGTTGGCAGCTCTCACAAGCATTATTTGCAGTAAGCAGTGGAGGATTTTTCGGGTTAGGACTTGGTAAAAGCAGACAGAAGTACCTATACCTGTCTGAATCACACAATGACTTTATTTTTGCAATTATAGCTGAAGAATTGGGTTTTCTAGGATCTCTATTTATAATTTTCATGTTTTTAATGTTCATTAAAAGGGGTCTTGAAATATCGGTAGAATGCGGCGATGAATTCGGAAGATTATTAGCTGCCGGTATCACTATGATAATTGGACTTCAAGCTTTAATTAATATGGGCGTATCTTTTGGATTAATTCCTCCGACCGGTTTGGTTTTGCCTTTTGTAAGTTATGGTGGAACTTCATTGGTGGTTACAATGGGTATGGTGGGAATTCTATTAAACATTTCTAAATTCAAGACAAAGAGAAGGTGAAAGTATGAAACTGATAATAAGTGGTGGAGGAACCGGCGGTCATATTTATCCTGCAGTTGCAATACTGGAGGAGATAAGAAGAAGAGATCCGAGTTCCGAAATCCTTTATATAGGTACTGCTGATTCCATGGAAGAAAAAATTGCTAAAAAACTGGGTCTTCGATTTGAAGCAATAAGAGTTAAAGGACTTCCAAGGAGACTAAATAAAAAATCATTTATTGCCTTAAAAGAGTTATTAATAGGGCTAAGACAGGCAGGGAAATTGATAGATAGTTTTAAACCCGATTTGGTAATTGGTACCGGAGGATTTGTAAGCGGTCCTGTATTGTTTCGTGCAGCAATAAAGGGCTACAAGACTATGATTCATGAGCAAAACAGCCTTCCCGGACTTACCAATAGAATCCTATCCAGATTTGTTAATACTGTTGCTGTTACATATGAAAGCTCAAAGACTTATTTCAAGCATCCTGATAGAGTAAGAGTAACAGGTAATCCGATCAGAGCTGCATTGGATAGAATTACAAAATCTGAAGCTTCTTATAATAAATACAGTCTAAATTCAGATAAACCCGTTGTATTTTCTTTTGGAGGAAGTAATGGCTCAGAGGAACTGAATGATGCCATTGCACAAATGATAATTGAAAAATCGGGAAATTTAAATTTCCAACTACTCCATGCGACGGGAGAAAATCATTATAAGAGTTTTTGTGAAAAGATAAATGTGGCTGATATGGACGGTATAAGAATTGAACCGTATATACACGATATTGGCAAAGCTTATGATATTTCAGATTTGATAATTGCCAGTTCGGGAGCTATAACTCTAGCAGAGATTTCGCTACTTGGATTGCCTAGCATATTGATACCTAAAGCATATACTACCGAAAATCACCAGGAGTATAATGCGAGATTGTATGTGGAAATTGGTGCCAGTGAAATGATACTTGAGGATGATTTAAATTCAGAAGTATTGTATAATAAAATAGAAGATATACTTAAAGATGAGAATACATTGGCGATAATGGGAGAAAATGCCAGAAAATTAGGAAATCCCGATGCAACGTCAGATATTGCCGATTTAGCATTTTCGCTTATTAAATAAGAGGGTGGACTCGTATGTTTAAGAAGAAAAAATATGATGAAAGTGATTTGTCAAATAGAAAAATACGTGATGAACATGTAGCAGATAAAAAAAGGAAACCCAGATCCTTTTTATGGATTATGGGGACTTCAGTTCTGTTAATAGCAGGACTAATACTTATAGGATTGTACTTAGGTTATACTCATCCCTATTTTACTATTGACAATATTATAGTCAGTGGGAATAAACTGGTTACTGACGAACAGATAATAGAAGCTGCTGCCGTAGCCAAGAATCAAAACATCCTTAAATTGGATGCATCTACAGTAAGTGCAAAAGTCGAGGCACTTGATAATATATCAAATGTCAAGACTACTAAGATACTTCCCGACACTCTAAAAATTACACTGTCCGAGTCAAGTGATTTTGGTTATATTCATGTTGATAAAGGTTATTTAATAGTAACCGGAGATATGAACATAAATAGACATGAACCTCAACTAAAAGAAGAGGACAAAAATAAACTAATAAAGATATCAAATGCGTCATATTCAACTCTTGCAATTGGTTATAAAGTATCAGAAGATAAAAACGAGTTGGAATTCATAAAAAAACTTATTGACCAGGAATTGGTAAATGTAACTAGAGAAATTGACTTTGGCAACAAAATCAAGGATTTAAAGATGAAAGTAAATCAAGATACAATAATAGATTTTGGAAAGATTGATGATTTGGACTACAAATTTTCGTTGATTGAAAAAATAATGGTTGATTTGAAGTCCAAAGGGATTAAAGCGAAAGAAATCATATTAAATGGTACTTCAAACCCCGTAATTGTCACGGATTAACAACTTCGTATTTTAAATACAAGATGTTTATATTCAATTTTGTTTAGCTTAAAAGATGGCTAAATTTGAACAAAGAGCCCAATGTATTATAAATACAACAAAATCGACAAAAAGCCTGTTTATAGCGATAAAACAGGCTTTTTTAGTGTTTTTTAGGTTTTCAAATTGGAAATGAAAAAAATATTCTGATATAATCTTCAATGTAAAGTAAAAAACGAATATTTTTAGATATTGGATCGAGAGGGAGTGTGAACATGACAATGTTTGATATGGAAGTTTATTCTAATGATTTAGCAAAAATTAAAGTAATAGGTGTAGGCGGCGGTGGAAACAATGCACTGCAAAGAATGATTTCAAGTGGTTTAAAAGGTGTAGAGTTTGTAGTTGTCAACACAGACAAACAAGTGTTGGATTCTTCAAATGCAGATGTAAGATTACAGATTGGTACCAAACTTACCAGAGGATTAGGTGCAGGTGGTGATCCTTCAGTAGGATCAAAGGCAGCTGAAGAAAGTAAAAATGAAATAGCTGATGTACTTAATGGTTCCGACATGGTATTTATAACAGCAGGAATGGGTGGAGGTACCGGTACAGGAGCAGCACCTGTTGTTGCAGAGGTTGCCAAAGAACTGGGCATTCTTACTGTGGGAATTGTTACAAAACCATTTTCTTTTGAAGGTAGAAAAAGACAAATACAGGCTGAGCAAGGCGTGGAATTATTAAAAGAGAAGGTCGACACATTGGTTACCATACCTAATGACAGACTTTTACAAATTGCTGAGAAGAGAACTACTATGGTTGAAGCTTTCGAGATGGCCGATGAAGTTCTTATGCATGGTATCCAAGGTATATCTGACTTAATAGCAGTACCGAATCTTATCAACCTTGACTTCGCAGATGTTAAGTCAATAATGTACAATCAAGGAATTGCACATATGGGAATAGGAACTGCAAGTGGAGAGAATAGAGCTGTTGAAGCTGCTAAGACTGCTATAAAGAGTCCACTTCTTGAAACTTCAATTGACGGAGCAAAATCTGTACTAATAAATGTTACAGGCTCAGAGCTTGGTATTTTCGAAATCAACGAAGCAGCAGATCTTATAAGAGAATCAGTAGACAAAGATGCTAATATAATCTTTGGTGCAGGAATTGAAGAATCATTGAAAGACGATATTAAGATTACAGTTATTGCTACGGGATTTGATCCTGAAAAACCGGTAGTAAATACCACAAAAGAAGCTAAAAAAGAAGCAGAAAGTGATAATGATATAGATATTCCAACATTTTTAAAAAGACGAGAATTTTAGGTGAATTAAATGAAATGTCCATATTGCAATAATCCGGACACAAAAGTAGTAGATTCAAGACCTACAGACGACAATGTTTCGATTAGAAGAAGAAGATCTTGTTTAAAATGCAATAAGAGGTTCACAACCTATGAAAGGTATGAAGAAGTACCTCTTATTGTAATAAAGAAGGATGATACGAGAGAGCCGTTTGATAGGAATAAGATTTTCAATGGAATGTTAAGGTCTTGTGAAAAAAGGCCGGTCAGTGTAGACAGTATCGATACTGCTACAGATGAAATAGAGAGAGATTTAAATAATTTAAATCAGAGAGAAGTAAGTTCTACTGTTATTGGCGAGATGGTAATGGATAAGTTAAAAGAGCTGGACAAGGTAGCTTATGTAAGATTTGCTTCTGTTTATAGAGAGTTTCAAGACGTAAGCGGTTTTTACGATGAATTAGAAAACTTGAAAGAATGACGGATAAATGCTATGCTAAAGATATTTGGCATAGCTTTTTTTGGTGGTGATATAATGGATCTTTTCAGTTTGAATAAAGAAAAAAATTTGAATAAACGTGCCCCTCTGGCTGATAGAATGAGACCGACTGAAATTGAAGATTACTTTGGTCAATCACATATAATCGGGAGAGGAAGACATCTTACCAGATTATTGGAGATAGGAAACATAAACTCTATGATTTTTTATGGACCTCCGGGTACGGGGAAAACAACCCTGGCAAATATTATTGCCAATACCATCAATGCAGAGTTTGAAAAATTATCTGCTGTAACCTCCGGAATAAAAGAAATAAGAGAGGTAGTTAAAAGAGCTGAAGACAATCTTGGGATATACAATAAGAGTACTATACTTTTTATCGACGAAATTCATAGATTTAACAAAACTCAGCAAGATGCTCTACTGCCACATGTAGAAAAAGGACTTCTGACTCTAATAGGTGCAACTACTGAAAATCCGTTTTTCAGTGTAAACAAAGCACTTCTTTCCAGATGCCAAGTAATTGAACTAAAACCTCTTTCCACTCAGGATATAGAGTCAATTATAAAAAAAGCCATAGAAGAAGACGAGATACTAAGCAAATTAAGCATAGAACTTGACAGTGATGCACTTGAGTACCTGAAAGTAATAGCAAATGGAGACGCAAGAGTTGCTCTAAATGGACTTGAAATTGCAGCTCTGACCTCTAAAATCGAAGACGGAACTAGTAGAATTACAGGAGAAGATATTAGAGAATCGGTTCAAGTTAAGGCTGCCATATATGACCATGATGGAGATGATCATTATAATACCGTATCAGCATTTATTAAAAGCATAAGGGGAAGCGATGTCGATGCAAGTATTTATTACTTGGCTCGTATGATTGCAGGTGGAGAGGATCCTAGGTTTATAGCAAGGAGACTTATTATATCGGCAGCAGAGGATATCGGACTTGCCGATCCAAATGCACTTAATATTGCAATGTCTGCATTTAATGCTGTAGAGAAAATAGGTATGCCGGAAGGCAGGATACCGCTTGCGGAAGCGACGATTTATTTAGCATTGGCACCTAAATCAAACTCAGCCTATCTGGCTATTGATGAAGCACTCGAGTTTTTAAGTCAGGATGAATATCAGCCAATACCACTTCATTTAAGAGATGCCCATTATACCGGAGCAAAAGATTTAGGTCATGGAATAGATTACAAGTATCCACATGATTATTCTAAGGGATATGTAAATCAGGTTTATCTTCCTGAAAAAATTAAAGACATAAAGTTTTATAAACAGAAGTATAATGGAATTGAAAAGGATTTGGTAAATTATGATAAGAATAAAAAAGAATTATAAATTCGTAGGTGATCTTGAATGAACAGTCCTATAAAAACATTTAAAGAGGTTGCAGGTTCGGTCATACCCATAGTGCTTATAGTATACTTAATCAATATATTTTTTGCTCGGATAGGTATGCCCATGCTGATTAGATTTACGCTTGGATCAGCTTTGATAATAATTGGTTTGGGCATATTTCTTTGGGGTGCTGAACTCGCAATAACGGAAATCGGAACCTTGATGGGGAATTTGGTTGCCCATCAAAAACCTGTGGGAGTATTTCTTATGGGTTTCTTCTTAGGATTTATCATAACTGTTGCAGAGCCGGATTTAATGATACTTGCCAATCAAGTTTCTGGTGTTCTTGGAGGAGCAATTGGGAGCCTTACCATAGTATTAGTTGTTTCGCTGGGAGTTGGACTATTGGTTGGACTAGGTTTTTTAAGAATTCTTTACGATAAACCTATACATTTATTTTTTGCATTTTTTTATATTATACTTTTTGCGTCCTTTGCATTTGTACCTGAAGCATACCAAGCTATAGCTTTTGATTCATCAGGAGCAACCACAGGTGCTATGACAACTCCTTTTTTATTGGCACTTGGACTTGGTGTATCTAAACTCAAAGGTTCGGTTGAAGGAGAAAAGGATAGTTTCGGCCTTGTCGGAATTGCTTCGATTGGACCGGTACTGGCTATAGTATTAATGTCCTTTTTCGTAAAGCTTAATTTTAATGCCGTTGAAGCTGCAAAGCATACTTCACAATCAGGTATTATAAATCCTTTTATTGTAAATTTTCTGCCCACATTAAAAGATGCTTTAATAGCTTTGGTACCTTTGTTGTTAATATTTATTGTAACAAATAAAATAAAATTCAAATTAGATAAAAGGGCTCTGAGAAAGATTATTTTTGGATTGATATATACATTAATCGGACTTGTAATTTTTCTACTTGGAGTTAATTCCGGGTTTATGGATGTCGCATCTATCATAGGTCAGCAGCTTGCTTCGCATCAAAACAGACTATTACTTCCAAGTGTGGGTTTTTTAGTTGGACTTGTCGTCGTAATGGCTGAACCGGCTGTTTATGTACTATCCAATCAGGTGGAAGAAGTAACTGCAGGATCAATCAAAAGAAAAGTAATAATGGTAGCTCTATGTATAGGGGTTGCAAGTGCAGTTGCACTTTCAATGCTGAGGATTATGGTTCCGGCGTTAAGACTTTGGATGATTATAATTCCGGGTTTCTTAGTCGCAATAATACTCAGTTTTAAAGTAAAGCCCCTGTTTGTAGGTATTGCATACGACTCAGGAGGAGTTGCATCAGGTCCGATGACTGCAACTTTCATACTCGCCATGGCTCAAGGAGCTGCAAGTGTAATACCGACTGCAGATGTCATGATGGATGGCTTTGGTGTAATATCTGCTGTTGCAATGACACCTGTACTGTCCATAATGATACTTGGTATGTTATATGAATTAAAAACACGTGGAGGTATAAAAAATGATAATAAAGTATAAGGCTGGAGATTATATTGCCCTTTTTGTTATAGTCGATAGACATAAAGCCTCAGGTGTTTTAGAGTTTATGAAGAAACTGGGAGTAACAGGGGGCACTATACTACAAGGATATGGTACTGTTAAATCAGGTCTTCTCAGCTTCTTAGAATTAAATGAGGATAAAAAAGAAATCCTTATGATGATAGTTAATAAAAAACTTGAAGACATGCTTATTGATAAACTTCTTGAAAAGTACAAACTTCACAAGAAGAACCATGGTATAGCATTTAGTATCGATGTTTATAGAATGCTTGGAAGTCATATAGAAAGAGTGAGTGGCGATATGGATAATACAAATAGAGAAATAAAATATGAAGCGGTTTTTGTAATAGTTGAAAATGGTAAGGGCGACTTTGTCGTAGAAGCTGCCCAAAAAGCAGGAGCAAAAGGTGCGACCATAGTTCATGGAAGGGGTTCTGGTATCCACGAAACGGACAATATCTTTGGACTGGTCATCGAGCCTGAAAAAGAGATTGTTATAATGCTTATTAAACGAGAAGATGTGGACAGAGTTACAAAATCTGTAAGAGAAGCCATTGATATTGAAAAACCTGGACAGGGTATAATGTTTATAATGGATGTAAATAGAACAGCAGGTATTTTGGATTAATAATGTTTCTTACAATAAATTGACATGTTATTGAAGCTGTAATATAATCTCAAGTAAGTATAAATTAGCTGGGATTGAGAGAGTAGTGATTGTGAGATTGTCACAGAGAGCCGGGATGCTGAAAGCCGGTACATATCCATTCATGAAGAACACTCAGGAGCTTTCATATCGAATATTAGTAGATATGGACGGTCAGTGCGTTATAACTGATATAATAAGGTGGCATCACGAACGCGCTTTCGTCCTTTGGACGAAAGCTTTTTTTATTTATGTGGAGGTATAGATGATAACTGTAAGAGAACTATTTGAGAAGAAAACTGAATTTTATGACAAGGAGATTAGAGTCAGTGGTTGGATAAAGAATATAAGAGATACAAAAAAACTTATCTTTATCGAATTAAATGATGGTACCAACTTTAAACCTGTTCAGGTCGTTGCTACAGATGAGTTGGAAAACTTCCAAGAAGTAGCTAAATATCACCTAAGTACGGCAATTACAGTGACAGGTACTTTTATTGAAACTCCGGGAGCCAAACAATCCTTCGAGATTCAAGCTAAAACCATAGAACTTGAAGGAGAGTCAAGCACTGACTATCCACTTCAAAAGAAAAGACATACTTTTGAATATCTAAGAACAATTGCTCATTTAAGACCAAGAGCCAATACTTATAATGCCGTTTTTAGAGTAAGATCGGTACTGGCTTATGCCATCCATAAGTTTTTCAATGAAAGAGGATTTGTATATGTACATGCACCTATCATAACTTCCAGCGATGCGGAAGGTGCAGGTGAAATGTTTAGAGTAAGTACTATAAATCCTGAAAATCCACCACTTGGTGAAGATGGAAAAGTAGATTACACAGAAGACTTCTTTGGAAAACTTGCTCATTTGACAGTAAGTGGGCAGCTCGAAGGCGAAGCTTATGCTTTAGCTTTTAGAAATATATATACTTTTGGACCGACTTTTAGAGCTGAAAACTCTAATACACCTAGACATGCTGCTGAGTTTTGGATGATAGAACCCGAAATAGCATTTGCAGACATAAATGACAATATGAAGTTAGCAGAAGATATGACCAAGTTCATCATCGAATATGTGCTTAAAAATGCTCCTGAAGAGATGGAGTTCTTTGATAGCTTTATACAAAAAGGTTTAATAGATAGGCTTCAAAAAATTGTAGACTCTGAATTTGCGATTCTTAATTATACTGAAGCAATAGAACTGCTTGAAAAGTCAGGTAAAGAGTTCCAATACCCCGTTAAATGGGGCATAGACTTGCAAACTGAGCATGAGAGATATATTTCAGAAGAAATAGTTAAAGGACCTGTATTTATCAAAGACTATCCAAAAGAAATAAAGGCATTTTACATGCGTGAAAATGAAGATAAAAAAACCGTAGCTGCTATGGATTTATTGGTGCCGGGTGTCGGCGAGATAATAGGAGGCAGTCAGAGGGAAGAAAGATACGATATACTAAAACAAAAAATAATCGACAATGGTATGAATCCTGAAGACTACTGGTGGTATTTAGAGCTTAGGAAGTTCGGTGGAGCGAAACACTCGGGATATGGATTAGGATTTGAAAGAATATTAATGTATATAACTGGAATGACCAATATCAGAGATGTAATTCCATTCCCTAGAACTGTAAATTCCTGTGAATTCTAAAATATGAGAATCGGAGAACTTGCTGCACTGGGGGCTGCATTATGCTGGACTATTAATGGGATGTTTCTTGAGTCTGCCGGCAGAAGAATGGGACTGGGACCTGTAAACTTTATAAGACTGATATTCGGAATAATTTTTCTGTCTATTTACATGTATATTAGTAGAGGAAGATTATTACCAACAGATGCCAATATGAATGCCTGGCTCTATCTTTCAATATCCGGGATTATAGGCTTTTTTATAGGTGACTATTTCCTGATTAAATCAATGCTTACAATCGGACCGAGGATGTCAATGCTAATGATGTCCCTCAGTCCGCCTATGGCTGCGTTAATAGATTTTATAATATTTAGAACTGTACTGACCGGTATTCAAATAATAGGTATGATTATCACCTTATTAGGAGTCAGTATCGTGGTAATGGGAAGGAAGAAACCTGAAGATAAAGCTCTTGAAGTAGATATTAAGAGTGGAGTTATATATGGAGCACTGGGTGCGCTCGGTCAAGCAGGTGGGCTGATTTTCAGTAAATTGGGTATGGGAACATACAATCCATTTGCTGCAACACAAATTAGAATAATAGCAGCAATCGTAGTCTTTCTAGTAATTATGGTTGCGACTAATGATTATACTAAGATAACTGAAGGAATAAGACATGCTAGAGAACTTTGGAAAGTGGTTATGGCGGGACTGACAGGACCTTTTGTGGGAGTAGGATTATCGCTATTAGCTTTACAATATACCGAAGCCGGAGTCGCATCTACATTATCATCGGTGATGCCTGTTACAATCTTGCCGTTTTCGGTTATAATATACAAAGAGAAGATTGGGCTTATTGAAATTTTGGGTACAATACTCTCGGTAGTAGGTATAGCAATATTATTCATATTGTAAAATAAGGAGGAAATAATGCAAAAATACAACCCGAATGCCATCGAAAAAAAGTGGCAAAATTTTTGGGATCAAGATAGTACTTTTAAAACTGAAGTTGATAGTAGTAAAGAAAAATTTTATGCACTGGTAGAGTTTCCATATCCATCCGGAGAAGGATTACATGTAGGGCATCCAAGACCATATACCGCTCTTGATGTGGTATCTAGGAAAAGAAGGATGCAAAACTACAATGTACTATATCCAATGGGATGGGATGCGTTTGGACTTCCAACTGAAAACTATGCCATAAAGCATAAGATTCATCCTGCAATAGTAACCAAAAACAATATCAGCCGCTTTAAAGCTCAATTGAAATCCATCGGATTTTCATTTGATTGGGACAGAGAAGTAAATACTACTGATCCTGAGTATTATAAATGGACACAGTGGATATTTTTAAAACTGTTTGAAAATGGACTGGCATATAAAAAAGAAATGCCGATTAACTGGTGTACCTCCTGTAAAGTAGGACTTGCCAATGAAGAGGTAGTCGGTGGAGTTTGTGAAAGATGCGGTTCCGAAGTAATTCACAAAGTTAAGAATCAATGGATGTTGAAAATAACCGAATACGCTGACAGATTAATAGACGATTTGGAAGGAGTTAATTTTCCGGATAGAGTTAAAGCACAACAGATTAACTGGATTGGAAGATCCTATGGAATGGACATAGACTTCAAAGTCGCAGGAACTGATGAAAATCTTAGAGTATTCACTACCAGACCAGATACCATCTATGGTTCTACATATATGGTAATAGCTGTAGAACATCCAATAATAGATAAATATGTGGCGAAAATAGAAAATATAGATGAAATAAAAGCATATAGAGAAGAAACTCTTAAAAAATCTGATTTTGAAAGAGCAGAACTCGTAACGGATAAAACCGGTGTAGAAATTAAAGGCTTAAGGGCAATAAATCCTGCTACCGGAGAGGAAATACCTATTTGGGTTTCGGATTATGTACTGATGAGTTATGGTACCGGTGCCATAATGGCAGTTCCGGGACATGATACCAGAGATTATGAGTTTGCTAAAACATTTAACCAGCCGATTATTGAAGTAGTCTCCGGTGGGAATATAGAAGAAGAAGCCTATACAGATTGTAATCATGGTACAATGGTCAATTCAGGAATTCTTGACGGTTTAGATGTAAAAGCTGCACAAGAAAAAATTGCAGAATACCTTGAGTCCAAAGGGCTGGGCGAGAAAAAAGTAAACTATAAGCTTAGAGACTGGGTATTTTCAAGACAAAGATATTGGGGTGAGCCAATTCCAATAGTTCATTGTGAGGACTGTGGATTTGTAGCTGTACCTTACGAAGAATTACCTGTTTTACTACCTGAAATCGAAAACTATGAGCCTTCGGATACAGGTGAATCACCACTTTCAACTATAAGCGAATTCGTAAATACAACTTGTCCTAAATGCGGAAAACACGCTCATAGAGAAACGGACACCATGCCTCAGTGGGCAGGCTCATCTTGGTACTTCCTAAGATACACAGATCCGAAAAATGATGAGGAATTTGCATCATCTGAATCGCTCAAATACTATACACCTGTTGACTGGTACAATGGCGGTATGGAACATACTACACTACATCTATTGTATTCCAGATTTTGGCATAAATTCCTATATGATTTAGGACTTGTTCCGACAAGTGAACCATATATGAAGCGTACATCTCATGGAATGATACTGGGCGACAATAATGAAAAGATGTCCAAATCAAGAGGAAATGTAATTAATCCTGACGATATAGTTGAAGAGTACGGTGCCGACACATTCAGAACATATGAAATGTTTATTGGAGACTTTGAAAAGTCTGTACCTTGGTCAGAAAATGGAGTAAAAGGCTGTAGAAAATTCTTGGACAGAGTATGGAATCTACAGGAAATCCTTACTGATTCCGATGAATACACAGCTGAGCTTGAGACCATAATAAATCAAACCATAAAAAAAGTCAGTGAAGATTATGAAACTCTGAAATACAATACCGCAATCGCTCAACTTATGACCCTTTTAAATGAGTATAGAGCATTTGGGGAAATATCAAAGGCGGATTATTCAGTACTTTTACTACTTCTTTATCCGGTAGCACCACATATAACGGAAGAATTATGGGAGATAATCGGTAGAGAAGGTTATATCCATGAAGCAGCTTGGCCGGTTTATGACGAAGACAAACTTCAAGACGATATGATAGAGCTGCCGGTACAAATCATGGGCAAGATGAGGGGAACCATAATGATACCTGCAGAAGCAGACCAGGACATGATTTTGGAGATATTAAAGTCATCAGATATATATGCAAAACATGTCAAAGGAAAAAATATAGTAAAAGTTATATTCGTTCCAGGCAGAATCTTTAATTTAATAGTTAAATAGAAAAAGTCTCGAAGCATCTAGCTTCGAGATTTTTTATAAACTACGCTAAAATCCAAAAACATAACATTCATTATATTACAAAACCTTTATATATTAATACAAATATGATAGAAAAATTTATCTGCTATAAATTTTATAATATATTTGATTGAAAGTATAAATAGAAGAGTATATATTT
>MTKW01002096.1_pt1 | contig 32505 bp, 31 predicted proteins | sample 1042761 | NCBI WGS metagenome assembly MTKW01 (sample SAMN06205366, study PRJNA360243) | anaerobic digester metagenome | biome: Wastewater treatment plant; feature: Anaerobic digester sludge; material: sludge; isolation source: anaerobic digester fed with sludge from wastewater treatment plant ...
TTTGAGGAAACACAGTCCGCTATAGAGGATAAAAACCATCAAAGCTCGATTCTGAGTGGCTTTATGTTCGCCATCTTTGATTCGGATATCCTGCCCATAAAGTTCAGCAATACGCTCTGGATGGGTACTGTGGACACGGTGACCGTTAAGAGCGACAGCACTTTGCTTTACAGATTCAAGGACGGCAGCGAGATTTCGCTTACTATCCCGGGCAGAAACTGAATTCTGCTCCGCTCATTTTTTTCGACTAAAAGCTCATCTATCCCACTGAAAAAGGACTTCAAAACAAAAGAAAACAGCCGCTGATACCACTAATTGTATCAACGGCTATGTTCTAAGTTGGAGGCACCATCCGGATTTGAACCGGAGAATAGAGGTTTTGCAGACCTCTGCCTTACCACTTGGCTATGGTGCCCTATAGCACGATGACCGGCAGCGAACTGTCCGGTCATCCTTCTTGGAGCGGGATACGAGATTCGAACTCGCGACTTTCACCTTGGCAAGGTGACACTCTACCACTGAGTTAATCCCGCGCAAGCATGTCGTCCGGGTGCGTAATCGAACGATCAGCGCCACGTAATCTTAGCAAAGACCACTCTGACTTGTCAAATCGAATATCGAGTCACATTCCGTAGGTATTCCTTTAAGCTAGCAGCTTGTTTAACTCCGGCTCCGACACAACTCGTCCAATGCCTTGTTCAAACCGTCTCTAACTCCAAAGCTTTCTAAATCGCTTGCTCAGTCAGCATTGGAGCGGGGAGCTCGGATGTCGGCGGCGTTTTATTATTGCAAAATTGGAGGTATGGTTCGCAATGGCTAAGAACGAGGAATTGATCGCCTAAGTAGGGGATGGCTCGCTTATCGTGACTGACTGTCACGATCGTGCGATCGTTGCCCGTTTTTTCATTAAGCAATGCCAAGGCGCGCAAGAGCTGTTCCATGCCTTCATCGTCAAGACCGACGGTCGGCTCATCCAGAAACAGGACTTCAGGTTCGTTGGCGATGATGCAGGCGAATCCGAGTTTTCTCTTTTGTCCTTCACTGAGACTGAGAGGGTGATGTTCAAGCATAGGCTCAAAGCTGAAAAGGTCTATCAGTTGCTCCACGAATTCCGGAGATTTTGCATTCAAATACAGCTCATCTTTGACGCGCGGCATGAAAAGCTGGTAGTCGGGGTTTTGCAGCACGTAGCCGATTTTCCTTTTGCTGCGTTTTTTGTTATACGGCGAAACGATCGCGCCGGAAGTCGGTCGTACAAAACCGAACAATAAATTGAGCAAACTCGTTTTCCCGCAACCGTTTTCACCTAAAATAACCCATTCATCGCCTCTATTGATCTGCCAGGAAAAGTTATCAAACAAGGCTCGATCACCGACTCGATAATCGATGTTTTCAACGGAGAATACCGGCTCCGCGTCGGCAGCCACATTTGTTTTTTTCCGTGATGTGCGGTCGGGGAGAGATGAGAGGTCACACTCATAATTTTCCGCGTTGTCTCGAATCTCCAACGTCATCTCCACATTTTCGTCGAAACTCTTCACACAGAAAAAAACTTTATCGACGTACGGCAGAACGAGTTCCTGACGATGTTCTGACAAGATGACGGTGTAGCCTTCTTCGTCTGACAATCGCTTTAAAAGCTCTAACAGCTCCTTTGCCGAACGGACGTCCATATTGGCCAAAGGTTCGTCCAAGAGCAGGATTTTCTGCCCCATGCCAAGGGTGCACGCCGTCATCAGTTTCTGCTTTTCGCCGCCCGAAAGAGTCGCTGTTTGGGCGTCAGCCAACAAACCTGTCATGCTCAATAATGCGTTTAGCTTGTCACGCATTCTTTGCGGCGTTTCGTTGATATTTTCCATCGGGAAGACGATCTCGTCGGTCACACGGTCAAAGATGATCTGTTCTCTCGGATTCTGGAATACGCTGCCAACCGCTTTCGTGCGCTCTCTGACCGGGCTGTCCGTCACACAGTGTCCGTGAATATAGATGTCGCCTTGTACATCGGCTTTTTTCAGATGCGGGATGACCCCGTTGATCATGTTGATCAGCGACGATTTCCCGCAGCCTGAATGACCTGTAAGCATGATGAAATCGCCTTCTGTGATTTTAAAGTTCAGGTCTTTGAAAACCCATTGCTTTTCTCGGTCTGTTTTTCCCTCCGAGAAGTCAAAGGACAAGGACAAATTGACAACTTCCAAGGCACAGCTCATTTAATGCCCTCGCAGAAACAGATAAGTAAAAACGGTCAGACACGTAAGAAACAGGATTGAGAAAACGAGATCTCTTCTTTTAAGGCAGATGACTTCAAACGAGCTGCCTGCCGAGTCCGTGGAGAAGCCACGTGTTTCAAGTGACGTCGCCAATCCCTCGGAGATACTCAGCATGCGAACGGTAAGAGGGATGAAGAAGGCTCTGCTCCACAAGGCGGGCGTTGAGGCGAATCGAATACCCCTCAGCGCGATGGCTTGTCGGATGCGCTTAATCTCTTCGCGAAAGATTTGAATAAACCGAATGACAATTAACAGTCCCAGACTGATCCAGCGAGGAACGCACAGCTGATTGAGGGCGCGGACGAGATGGATCGGTCTGATGCTCATGCTGAGTACCCCTGCCAAACCCAAGGCGAGAACACGGTAAATGGCGTACAGTGCGTCTTGCATGCTTCCGTTTATAAGCGTCAAGCTTCCCATGACGAGACCGAAAGCGAGTACGAACGGAATGAGTTTGAGCATCAGTTTTTCGAATCGGAACAAAAGAAAAAGAACGGAAAAAGTAACGACATACATCCAAAACCACGTGCTCTTGACAAACAAAAGACCCATTACGAACAGCAAAAGGCTGAAGACGAGTGACAAGATCGGGTGGATGTCGCGCGTTTCCTTACACATGTGCAATCTACATTTTGCCTGCTTTTTGAAGTTCGTCCGAGATTTTGTTGCCGATCATAGCGCCTATGAGACCTAGTGCGATGGCGCCCAAGGCAAATAGAATGAACGTAAGGGGGTTTCCGATTTGTTCTGAAATCGACTTTCCTTTCGCGAGTATATTGACGACAGCTGTTGAGGGAAGCGTGAAAAAGGCGAACAGACCGGAGCTCATGAGGACGGCTTTTCTGTTTTCGTAATTCTTAAAGAACAGCAAGGCGAGACCCTCGGAAAAAAGGCTGCCGGTGAATTGATTGAAGAACATGACGGGTGCCATCAACAATAGAACGAGTCCGGAAAAGATGCCGATGATGAGTAAAGAGCCGCTTTTTTTGACTTTGCGCAATCCGATCGATGTGACAAGCGCAAAAGGCAATGCCATAGCGAACGCCTGCGGTCCTATCTTCGACGCGGTCATCACGATCGGCGCGAATGGACCTGCTGCCAGTAACGTGACGGCCGTTATGACTGCCAGAAACACGATATCCTTCACTGTAAATGCTTGAAATCGAAAGCTTTTCATTTTCTCTCCTGCCGTTGTTTATGTGTATGTTTTAGATTGATCGCTTCAAACGTCTATCGGGACGCCCCATGCGGGCATCGCGCGACCGCTGTTCTACATATTGATCACGCGATCACAAATCTTGAAACAGCTCTCGCGGTGGCTGACCAAGATCACCGTCTTGCCGTCGCGGTTGCGTTTCAGGGCGTCCAATATGATGTTTTCGTTGAGCGTATCGAGGTTGCTGGTCGGTTCATCAAGGAGCATGATTTTGGTGTCTTTTAGAAAACAGCGCGCAAGCCCGAAACGCTGTCTCTCACCTGCGGAGAAGTTGTCGCCCAGCTCCGTGAGCGTCGTATTCAAGCCGTGCTCCAAGTTGTCAACGAAGTCCAAGATGGCGGCTTTATCGAGAGCGTCACGAAGTTCCGCTTCCGTGCTGTCCGGCTTGGCGATCAATAAGTTATCCCTGATCGTGCCCTCGAAAAATTCAGTGTGTTGTGTCATGTAGCTGATGCTGTGCCATAGGGACTGCGTGTTGATCTTCTGAACGGAGTGCCCCGAAATAAAGATCTCGCCGCTCTCCAAGGACCAAAAATACATCATGAGTTTGAGCAATGTCGATTTCCCGCAGCCGCTTTCTCCTCGAATACCTAGAAATTCACCTTGTGCTACTTTGAGATTAAAATTCTCAAGGACGAGCCGGTCACCGTATGAAAAGGAAAGGTCGTTCACGACGATCAGCGGATCGGTAGCGCGTTCCAGATTCAACTCGATACCGTTCGTCACTTCATCTGCTACGGGCTTTTCTTCGAGAAGATTTAGGACGCGTTCGCCACACGATAACGACTGTGACAAACCGTTGCCGAGCGATGCGACATTGGCGATGGCGGGGAAACTGAAGAAAATGCCGAAAGTTAGAGGTAAAAGGATGGCAGGAGCGAGTCCCGTCCAGATACCGATCAAGATCACGGCACAGGTCGTCAAGACGACGATGACGTCTTCCAATGCCAAGAGCAATGCCAGCTGCTCGATCAATACGGCCTGATGCGCCACCAGAGATTTATTTGTCTTTTCGATAACACGAATCGCTCTCTTACGATAGGCGAATTGCATGATCTCCGTGATACCGCGCAACAGATCGAGGAAAATATTATTGAGACCGCCGATCTTCCGGCGAAGGATGCGTCCAATGTCTTTCGACCATTTGGAGAAGAAGATCGGCAAGCCGACGCCCATGATGAGATAAGAGATCAAAGTCACCAAGGCGATGGCAGGCGAATAGAGCATAATCAGTACGACGTATGTAATCCCGGAAAGGATGGCGATCGAGATTGGAGAAATCGTATGCGCGTAAAAGACTTCAATGAGCTCGATATCGCTCGTGATCATCGAGATGAGGGCGCCTTTATTGCTGCCTTCAATTTTTGCCGGCGCCAGTTTTCTGACGGCGGAAAAGACTTTGTCGCGCAACGTACTCAACACGCGAAAGGCGACGAGGTGGTTCATGTATTGTTCCAAATATCTGGTCACACCTCTTATAAAGGCGAGTGCTGCCATCCACATAATGATTTTTGAAAAGGGTACGTCTATGAATCCGCCCACGCTGACAATCAAGAGTGCGGCAAGCACGGCGATACCCGTACTTGAGAAAAAGGATATGATGCCGGCAAGAGTCGCCGTCACGAGATCGCGCGTGTGAACCTTTGCCAGAATCATTAAGTCGAGCATGATCTTGAGCGAGCTTCTCTTTTTCATGAGCGGACCTCTGATTTCGATGACGTGCTGTATAAGTTCTGCCGATCTTCTGTTTCAAAGCGCGCTTGTGCTCGCCATAATTGTCGGTACACGCCGTCGCGCTCGAGCAGTTCCTCGAAAGTCCCTTTCTCCACAATCTTGCCGTCATCCAGAACGTAGATCTTTTCTGCGTCTTTGCCAGCGTAGAGGCGGTGCGAGACGAGAATCACGACGTGATCTTGCGCCATGTTTTTCATGACTTGCAGGATGACAGACTCGCTCTCAATATCGATGTTGGAAGTCGCCTCGTCGAAAACGTATACTTTGGCATTGCGTAAAAGAGCTCTGGCGAGCACGAGTCGTTGTTTCTGTCCGCCTGAGAGATTGCTGCCGCCTGACTTGATCTCTAACTCCAACCCCCCGCGGTGTTCAATTTCATCATAGAGGCGAACTGTCTTGAGTGCGTCGATCAACTCGTCGTCTGTGGCTGTTTTCTTACCCATCATTAAATTACGCCGCACTGTTTTCTCGAAGACATGGGCATCGTGCGAAATGCGAATCATGTTCTCTGTCACCGATTGCTTCTTATACGTCGAATAGGCGCAATTGCCCCAGTAAATCGCTTCTTCGCCGCCGTCAAGTTGTCCCGCGATGAGGCGAACAAGCGTGGATTTCCCCGATCCGGAGGCGCCGACGATTGCTGTAAATCCGGGTTTCCCAAAAGTGGCGCTGACACTTTCCAAGACACGGCGCTCACTTTTTGGATAGGAAAAAGTGAGATTGTTGATGGTGATATTTTCCGCGTCATACATGATCTCGTTCTTGTCTTTTTCGTCTTGCTCCGGCAGAGTGAAAAAGTCGATTAATTTCCTTCCAGCCGCGACCCCCGTCATGGCGACATGGAAGCTGGACGTCAACGTTGACATCGGACTGAACGCTTCCATGGACATGAAAACGAGCACAACCATCGCCGTGACGTTTCCGGTCTTGAAAGAAATACCCGGCAATCCTACTGCCATTAAGGCTAAGCTCCCGCCGTAAGCGATCCACTCGATGAGCGTGATTGATCTCAACTGCATCCGCAGGATGTTCATCGTTTCAATGCGAAAGATTTCCGATTTTTTGTGTATTTCTTCCGCCCTCTTCTCGTCGGCAGAAAAAATTTTCAATGTCGTCATACCCTGCAGACTGTCTAAAAACAACTGCCCCACATCTTGGTAACTGCCCCAATACTTTTTCTGTTTGCGTGTGACCATTTCCAAGATCGCTTTTAGCATCAGAGGGATGATGGGCGCCAAGATTAAAAACAATAGGGCTGAGGAGAGACTGAGCGGAAGCAACACGATGAAAGTCACCAGGCTCATGCCGAAACTGCCGAAAAATTGCGGAAGAAAACGTCCGTAATAATTCTCAAGCTGTTCAATCGTGTCGGAACCCATGTTGATCATGTTTGCCGTCGATGTGTAATACAAGTAGGACGGACCGATGCGCATGGTCTTTGAAATCATCTCAGTCCTGAGAGTTGTTTTGACTTCTCCCGTTATTTTTGTCTGGTACCGCGTGACGAGGTAGAGGCTGCCTGACCTTAGAACGAAGCCGAGCAAAAAGATAAGAAAAGCGATTATATAGTTGACCGACGTTTGCAAGAAGAGACTCTGAATGATTTGTCCAAGTGCAAAAGCGATGAAGAAACTCCCGACAACTTTCAACATCATCAGCAAAACGCTGACGATGATGTACTTTTTTGCGTTGCCGATGTATCGAAAAAGCAATTTATCCAGCATAGATCACCTGTCCGCCATCTCTAGTTAGACTTTACTAACTCTGGAAAGCAAAGATAAGTTAGCATATTCTAACTATGAAAGGCAAACGTGATAATGGAGGCTTTTAAGAAGGTGATTGGCAAAGAAGATGGTGTTTCTGTCTATAGATATGTCCTTAAATGAGTTGGAGCATCAGGGTTACACGTGCTGTTATTGATCATTCTCTGAAACAAATGATCGATCTCCGGACAGATTTTGACAGCTCGACGTTAGATGCCGTCATTCACTGTATTTTCTTACCAGCTCGCGGAAGACGATGTGTAAATCCTCGTTTGTCTCGTCAAAGACCCCGTAGATAGGATAAAAGCTTTCACGAACCCCGCGGAATGATACGGTAAATGAGTCAGTTGTCTCATCATAGACGACACCGGGATACCCGCCTGTTTCGTTTGAATCGTCTTTCCTGCCTATTAATGCGTAATAGTAGCGATCGTGGACAAATGCACGGACGAGTCGCTCGCTGTCGGAGTTGTCTATCTCGACGTACTCACAACGGTGCTGTCCCGCTTTGTCGGTGAAAGACCCTGCCAGATAACCTTGACCCGAGTCAATCATCAGTGTGAAGCTAAACGAATCGGTGAGCGTCATGTGCGATTGACTCAAGTGGATCGTTTTAATCAACTCTTCGGGGGTCGTTGTGCCGCTGTCGAGGTTAAGAAGCGGCACGTAGTCTTCTCCCGCATTCATCAGAGCGTCAATAAGAAGCGGTCTCAATGCTCGAAACAGATCGATTCCTCTGGTGGGGACGTAAGCATTGATCGATATGCCGAGATAATCGCCCGATGCATACTTGCCGCTCAGAATAAATTCACCGGCCTTCACGGGAAGTCCGGAGGTCCAGTCGTACTTTCCGTTTATGACCATGACGCCCGACTGTCTTACGATTTTAGCGAAGCGGGTCGTAAAGTCCTTATCAACGGGAAGAGCGATGGAGATTCCGCTACGATACTCGTGAACCCGGTCGGCGGAGACGCCGATACTCAAAATATATCCCGATTCCTTAAATAGCTCTGTGTTGTCGCCAGCTTTTCTGGCGAGGTATGAGTTGTTCTCATCAAAAACATAAAGTTCGAGATCAAATGAGCCGTGTATGTCATCCGAAGCGTGGACCATGTGCATGTCAAAGGAGAGAAGATCGGTTGATGCGATGTCCTTCGGGGCGTCGGGATTTTGGCTTATTTTATGTTCTCCGGGCATTTCTTCGCGGTTCGTTGTACCTGTGATGTCGCTTTGATTGCCGTCTTGCGGTGGCTTTTTCTTGCATGAAACGAGCTGGATAGCTAAAACTACGATTAATGCGACGACTAAAATGACCAACAAAACGATCGCTATGGGTGTTATCGGTTTTTGCAGAATCGTGTTCATGGATGTACCTCTGTCATTTACTGGGGACTATTGCTAGATGCATTCTAACAAAAGGTTCGTTCACAACACAAAGCGGTCGACCGAATAGAACAGCTCCTTTGACATTCAACGACTCTTTCTTGCTCTTCATCGCTCGAGTCATGAAAATATTGCATTTCTTCAAAGTTTATTTATTAGAAACCATGCATTTCTTCAAAGTAATTTGCATGAGGCGATGCATTGTCAGCTCTTTTTCTGTAACGATTTCCCTATATTCATCTCTTGTCTCGCAAGGGCACTTCGCTCACACCCTTATGTATGCAAGGAGTAGAATGTCTCTCTCGTGATTTCATAGTAGACGGCAGTGCGCCAAGCTCCTGTTTGATCTTGCCACTCATTTTCGACGACTTTCGTCATGATCGCGCCATAGACCGAACGAGTAGACATCGCGCCATATGCCGTGGTTATCTTGTACGTGTTGTTTCTGTACGCTCTCCAAAGTCATACCCAACTTTACCATGAGGCTCGCTGACTGTTTCAAAATGAATCATCGTTGGCTCCTATGTCTTCCGCGTCAGGATATGCCAGATGGTATTGTCGGTGAAACCGCACCGCTCGTAGAGCCTTTCCGGTCGCGTCTCATTGTTTACACGACCGGAGACGGTCACGAAATCAGCTTTGCCCTTGAGTCGGGATAGAAGCTCGTTGACGATGCATGACCCAAGTCCCGTGTGCCTGTAATCGTTCGACACTTGAATCCACTCAAGGGTGCCTTCTCGAATGTCGCGATCGAGTTCCGCGATGCCGCTGGCGACAACGTCCATGCTCGACGTGTCGCGGATGCAAATCCATAGGTCAGGGTCATAGACGGGACGGGCTTTGTATTGTTCGAGTTCTTTAACCGTCACGCCCTCGTGTTCGTAGGCGGCGTTGATGTGAGCGGCAAATTCCCCTGTGCTGCCTTGTGTCATGACAAAGCCTTCCGGCAGAGCGACTCTATCGATGTGCGTCAAATCGTGCAGGAGCTTGAAGTAAGGCTCATCGGTGTAATCGTTGAGCAGGCTGTCGGAAAAATCGTCGTCAGAGACAACCCGCATATGCACAGGGATGTCGAACGAGTTTGTTTTCCAAAAACACAAGGAAGATGCTCCCGTAGGGTTGAGTAAGTACGTCTGTTTATCCATGTGATTCTTCTTCCGAAGTTTCTTTTGAAGGCTTGAAGCCGAAACAACTCTCAATGGCGCCGGTCGGACATTCGTGGATGCAGTCGCGACAGCGGATGCACTCGGGGCTGTTCGGCGACTTGACGGGGTCGACGCCCATCTTGCAAACGCGCGCGCATTTTCCGCAGTCGATGCATTTGTTGTTGATTTTGAATCGGTAGAAACTGACAGGCTGTAAAATCCCGTAAAAGGCGCCGAGAGGGCAGAGGTAGCGGCAGAAAACGCGGTAGAGAAAAACGGAAAGCACAAGGATTGCGATCGCCAGAGTGACTTTCCAAACAAACAGCGATCCAGCCGCCTCCCGCATGGCGGGATTGAGGACGACAAGCGGAATGCCTCCCCCGATTGTCCCGGCGGGACAGACATACTTGCAAAAAAACGGATCGCTCATGCCGAGGCTGTTGCGGACGATAAGGGGCAACAACATGACGACGCCGATGAGCATGAGGTATTTCCCGAAGGATAGTACACGGTTTAGTTTGGCAGGGACTTTGATTTTCGGTGACGGAATTTTGTGTAACAGATCCTGGAGCAGTCCGAACGGGCAGAGATAACCGCAGAAGAAACGACCGAGCAGAATTCCGAACAAAGCGATGATCCCGAACACGTAAAAGCTGAAATTGAATTTCGCGCTGCCCGCGACCGCCTGCAAGCTCCCGATTGGACAGGCCCCCAGAGCGCCGGGGCAAGAGTAACAGTTCAGCACGGGCACGCAGATGGATTTCAAGCTGCCCTTGTAGATGCTCCCCGAGATGAAACCCTTGAAATGCCCGTTAAAAACGGCGGCGCCTAGTGCTTGGATGAGGTGGCGCCTGTTGGGGGAAATCTTCTTTTTCGTTTTTATCTTATCCAATGCCGATGCACTCCATGCAGATATTAATTGCCTTCATCAGGAGTGTTTTCACCTCATCGCCATTTGCGCGCAAGAGACCGATCAGGATAAAAGCGATCGCGACGGCGGCAATTAGAAGCGACCATTTGTTGAGTCGAAAGAATCGGAACAATGTTCTTTCAGAAGTATGTTTTTTATGAAGGTTTTCATTCATCACAAGACTCTTCTCTCTGGCATTATGTTGCTATGCTACACATTATCGTTAAGCGAGAAAACGCTGTCAATCGAATTGTAAAGCGAATTCGTACCATATGATATGTTTTCCGACGACGGAATCAGTATGATTTGAGCTGATCATGTCTTCAAGGAGATTTTTCAATGAAACGAAAATTTAGAATAATACTCGTTTTTGTATTGGCTCTCGTTATGCTTTTGAGTGCCTGTCACTCTCGCGATTTGCCTTCGAATGGCGACAATAAGACATCCGCGGCGGATTCCGTTAAACCGTCCGCTTATCCGAAATCGCTCGGAGAAATAAAGAACTGGAAATTCAGTACGGAGGATATTGAAGGCAATCACGTCGACGAATCGATCTTCAGCGAAGCGAAACTGACGATGGTCAATATCTGGGCAACATGGTGCGGACCGTGCATCGCGGAGATTCCTCACATCGGGGAACTCGCGAAAAATGAATTTGCCGACATGAACATCCAAGTCATGGGGATCATAAGCGATGCCGAATTGGGCGGCGACAATGAAATTGCGGTGGACAATGCGAAGTATATTTTAGAAGCATCCGGGGTCTCCTATCTGAACGTCCTTTTTAATTACCCCGATATGTATGAATCGCTTCTCAAGTTTGTCGGGGGGTATCCGACGACAATTTTTATGGATAGTCAAGGGAATGTCGTCGGCTCTGAAATACTTGGAATGCGTTCAAAAGAGGCGTTTCTCGAGGAGGCACAACAGAGACTCAACATGCTGAACGATTAAAACCTATCACCCTATTCGTCCAACTCGCGCAGGCGGTTGAACCGTTTCAGTATGTACTCCGCTCAAGCACGGCTGTGTTATAATTCGGGTGTCGAAACACCGACATAAATAGGTGTTTGGGAGTGTTTTTGTGCGTTGTCATCGGTATTGACGCGAGCCGCCCGTTTCACGCATTTTGCGGGGCTCCTTCTATCGGAAAGAAAGGTACAAGCGGCTATGAGTCATGTTGAAGGTATCAAGCTGCAAGACTTTGAGGTAATCTGGTGCGACCGGAAGGTAGAGGCAATGAGTCATGTGGAAGGTGTCAAGCTGCGAGATCTTGTCGAGCATTTTGATTATCACGTCATTCGAGATTACGGGAAGATCGACAGGACTGTGATTGCGGTTGCTGATATTACGCGACCGGGGTTGCAGTTGGCGGGTCATTTCAAGCACTTCGGTCCTGATCGAATGCAGCTGATCGGCAATATGGAAATGGCATACCTGAAGACGTTGACGCCTGAAGAGGAGTCGGAGTGCCTCAGTCGCCTATTTGCGACGGGTATTCCCTGTCTGATTCTATCCCGGAGACATGAGCCCAGCGAGGTTATGCTACACTGCGCTGACAAATATGAGATTCCTATTCTGCAAAGCGATCATTCCACAGCATCTATCTATAGCTCGCTCGTCAAACACTTGAATGTCGAGCTTGCCCCGCACATTTCGATGCACGGCGTGCTTGTTGAAGTACTTGGGGAAGGCGTTCTCATTCTAGGCGAAAGTGGCGTCGGTAAGTCAGAGACCGCACTTGAGCTCGTCAAGCGCGGGCATCGTCTGATTGCCGACGATCTGATTGAAATTAGACGCGTCTCCGATACGACGCTCCTCGGACGCGCGCCCGAAAATATCCGACATATGATCGAAATTCGCGGCTTGGGCATCCTTAATGTTAAAGAGCTTTACGGTGTTTCGTCCGTTAAGGTGCAGGACAACATCAACTTTGTTATCAACATGGAGTTTTGGGATGAGAATAAAGTCTACAATCGGCTCGGCATCGAAGATGAGGAGACAACGATTCTCGGCGTTTCCATCCCATCCGTGACGATTCCCGTGCGCCCGGGGCGGAATCTTGCCATTATTGTTGAATTCGCCGCCATTAATTTCCGTCATAAGAAGATGGGGCACAACGCGGCGAGAGAGCTTGAAGAACTAGTTTTTAAATCAAATAATTGATTTGTCGGCATTCGCGATCATTCAAGGAGATTGATGATGACACGCAAAGGAGAGAGCAAGTGAGAAAAGACGGGGTGAATGTCTCTGCCGTTGGCGATGCCGTATCCGTTCTCAGCAGCATAGAAAACGTATCGGTTGAGTGCAATGTGTCCATGGCGGAACTCACACGCTTTCGCGCGGGCGGTCGAGCCGATATCCTTGTTCAGCCGCATACGGTTGAGAGTGCGATGGAGCTGATCAGGGTTGTACAAACAAACGGCTTGCCTTTGACGGTTATCGGATGCGCTTCTAATATTCTTGTATCCGATCGCGGTATTCGCGGCGTGACGTGCCGATTGCATCCTTCGCTGAACGCAATACGTCTAGACGGTAACAGTCTGTTCTGTCAAGCTGGCGCTCTGCTTTGCGACGTCGCGGCTTATGCGGCGAGACGCTCGCTCGGAGGGGTCGAATTTGCCGCGGGGATTCCCGGCTCGGTCGGCGGCGCCGTTTTCATGAATGCGGGTGCGTTCGGTGGGAGCATGTCGGATGTCGTGTGGAGAACAATGTTCATTGATGGCGACGGCAACATCGGGGAGATTGTCGGCGACGAACACGATTTCGGCTATCGCCACAGTTTTTTTATCGACTCGCCTGACGCCGTGATTCTTGAGACGGAACTCCGTTTAGAGCACAGGGATCTTTCGCTTATCTATGAAAAGATGGCGGAGAATGCCCATAGACGTTACAATACCCAACCGCTCGATGCATACTCCGCGGGCAGTGCTTTCAGGAGACCGGAAGGATTTTATGCAGGTAAACTGATTTCCGATGCCGGTATGAAAGGATACAGGCGCAATAATGCCGGCGTGTCAGCCAAGCACGCCGGGTTCATTGTAAATCACGGCGAGGCAACGGCGGATGAAATTGCTCAAGTTTTTAGAGATGTCCGCAAAGCAGTATACGATATGGAAGGTGTGATTCTTATGCCCGAAGTGAGACCGGTCGGTGAATGGGACGACGATCCTTTTGCTTTTGAGCGCTGATACCGCGAAATGCCTCTTACATTGAAAGCAGGTTTTCGTGCTACCCCATTGAAACCAAATACATCGGCAGACGTTTGGCGAAAAATTGAAAGGGAAGTTGGATGGAGATTACGATTGTCACCGGCTTATCGGGGAGCGGAAAGAGTTTAACGGCAAACTTGTTGGAGGACATGGGATTCTTCTGCATCGATAATATGCCGCCTCAGCTTGTGGGCGATTTGACGCGCGTTTTATCGGACTGGCAAGCGACGACCGAGCTACCTGCCGCCGATATGCGCCTCGCGCTCGTCATGGATACGCGAACGCCCGGTTTTGTTAAACATCTGCAACCCGTTCTCGATAATTTGAGAGACAGCGACGTTCCTGTTCGCATTCTTTTTCTTGAGACATCCGATATGGCGCTGATCAGTCGCTACAATCAGACTAGGCGCGATCACCCGTTGTCGCAAGGGCGATCTCTTGTAGAGGCGATTGCTTCGGAACGTAATATGTTAGCACCGGTCAAAGCGCTCGCCACGGACATCATAGACACGACAGGTCTGTCGAGCCGCGATCTGAGACAGAGACTCCAACAACTCTTCAGCCATGCCGGCTTGCACGATGAAATCACGATTTTTGTTCAGTCATTCGGATTTAAGTACGGGATACCGCCCGATGCGGACATTGTATGTGATGTCCGTTTCCTGCCGAATCCGTATTACCTTGATCATCTGAGACCGTTGTCGGGACTTGATCAACCCGTCATCGAATTTTTAGAGCAGTACCCTGAAGCCGATGAATATCTCGAACGACAGTGCGAGCTTTTTTGTTACACAATCCCGTTCTATATCCGCGAAGGAAAACAGCGGTTAAATATCGGTATCGGCTGCACGGGAGGACGTCACCGCAGTGTTATGTCCGCTGAGAGGATCGTCAATTATTTGAAAAAATCCGGTTTCACCGCTTTCGTGTTGCATCGCGATTTGCATCTAGATGTGAGACAGCGGCGTATCGATGCGATGGAATCCGATGAATCGTTTTCATGACTTTTTCCGCAGGTATTCGTAGAGAACTAGTCGATCGTTTTTCGGCGAGAGAGGAATCGCGCGAGCGGGCGCTCGTGTCGTTTGCCGTGTTTTCCGCTCTGTCCGGTTCCATCGACCAAGACGAGGAAGGATGGCGTGTTACCATTCGTGTTACGGGCTCTCACATCGCTTCAATGCTTGAGGATATCGCTAGGTCGCTTTCCCTTCCGATTTGTGAAAAAAAGACGGGAAGACGCGATGTGTGCCTGACGTTTGTCGTTTCAGTTGTAAGACGTGCACTCTTATTTTTCGATTTTGATCGCTGGTGGGAATGGACAGGCGAACAAGGTCTCGAGGTGATTTTCTCATCCTTTTTTCTCGCATGCGGCGTGATGTCGGATCCGGCGACGGGACGTTATCGTCTGGCCTTTTCCCCCTATTCAGAGGGCTCGATTCCCCTCATGAAGCATTTGTTTAACCGCGCTGAGCTGAATCCGAAAGAATCGCGACATCAGGGTAAACAGCTGCTGTTTTTCTCAAAGGGAGAAGACATTGCGCAATTTTTATTGTTGTGCGGCGCGCACCTCACTTTGTTGAGATTCGAAGAACTGCGGAGCGAGAGGGAATTGCTCGGACAAGTGAACCGTCTTGTCAATTTTGATGAGGCGAATGCCAGTCGTCGCGCTCAATCGATTTCTGAACAGCTTAGCGCCATCGACACGATTGAACGAATACGCGGACTCGACTCACTTGCCCCGGTTCTTGCAGAGGCAGCAAAAGCGAGATTGGAGAACAGAGGCGCTTCGCTTGAGGAACTGGGTGCCGGCATGGTACCGCCTGTGAGCAAGTCGGGGATGAGTCACCGCTTTGCAAAAATTCGTTCTCTCGCTCTTGCTCTTGAAAGCAAGGAACGACGTGAACAATCTGAGTGATAGAGAGTGGTATACTTAAAGCCGATCAACCCATCGACGTTTTCCGTCAAGTGGTGACCGATTGATGTGTGGTGAGATGCATCAGTCTCTGCGATAGTGACGATTGGGTCGTAATGCTTTTACACAAAGCGATGGCGGTGTGGTAAGGATATGATGGACTACTTAGAAGGCTTTCTAATAGGATCAATATGGAGTGACACGGATTACCGAACGCGTCGACACTACCATGCGCATGTTTTTCTCGCCGCTTTGATGGGTGCCGCTTTCACGTTTTTTCTCTTTTTCCCGGACAAGATGTCAAAGTGGGTCGTCGTTCCGCAACCGCTCTCCCTTGTTTTCCTTATTTTTCTGATCTTGGCGACGCCGATTATTTCAAGTATTTATTATCGTGTGCCTTTTTACGTCAGACCCTTCCTTTTGCTTTTGTACATCATGAAATACGTGCTGCTCTTCTATACGCTCGTCCATTTTTTCTTTCCGCTTGTCACGGTTGATCGTGCGAATTTTTCCGATCTCTTGTTCGCGCGCATCGATGACCGCATGACTCGTTCGCTTGATCGATTCAGCGATTCCGGCAAAGTTCTTACGACGGTCGCCGGTGTGCTTATCGGAGCTTTTTGGATTATTGCCGAAGGTCTTCTCGTCGTACTTATTCTGATTGCCGTACCGCTTGCCGCAATTTGTCTTCTGAAAGGTATACGCTATGTCCTTGACATCGTCCTATACGAGCTGATCGATCGTTACGTTCTCAAGGACGGTCCGGCAAGGACTGATGAGGTCCCGTGGCTCGGAAGCGTTGTTGATGATGATGAAGAAGAGGGCTCGACCGGAAGCACACCGATCTTGTTTCCCGGATCGGGAGGGCGACAGAAAGAAACTGACGTTACTAAAAAGAGGCAAGATGTTGCATATGATGGCGGTATGATCAATAGGTTCCGCCTGATCCTGAAGAATAGACTTCGATCTTTCCGACGCGGACTACGCAACATATCTCTACGTGGGAAGAAGTGGAAAAATCGCGTCCCGGTCAAGAGAGGGGTAAGAACGAAAACGGAAGATTAAAAGATTGGAGGTTATCGCACTGTAATTCCTCGTTCGCAAAACGAGTTTGTGCGGCGAACATTCTCATGAACAACGAATACAATCCAAATCGACACAATTCCGCAAATCAGAACGAAGAAGAGCATATCCGTTCAGACCGACCCTCTACCAATGAGAGTCCGTACTACGCTCAAGGAGATCACTCGAACTACGGAGGGGCACCGCCACCACCTAAAAAGGGCACGAGCGGTGTCGCTCTCGGTGTCATTATCGTCGGGTTGGTGGCTGTTTTGCTGTTTTCCGCCATTGCGGGATTTCTCCTTTTTCTCTATAAAGGCTATGACAGGCTTAAAGAGCCCGCGGAGGTAACTGAAAGCTTACCGCCCGATAAGCCAATGCCCTCTGCGCCTCTTATAGATGATGAACCGTTACCTTCCGGCAGTGAAGGAGTCGATCCGCACTTTAGTTTAGAGGATTTCGCGCGCCCTGCGCCGCAAGAGGGCAAAGAGATTCTCTCAATCCCCGAGATTGTCAAGAAAGCGAAACCTGCTGTCGTCGCGATCTACACGAACATTGTGGTTGATCGCGGCGCATATTTCGGACTGATCGAGAGTACGGTTGCCGGGTCAGGTTTTATTATCACGGAGAACGGCTATGTCGTAACCAATGCACACGTTGTCGAAGATGCCCGAAGCGTTATTGTGTATTTAGAGGACGAGCGCACGTATGAGGCGACGGTCGTCGGCTCGGATGCCTATGCGGATATTGCCGTCTTGAAAGTTGATGCGGAGGGTCTTCCGACGGTACAGCTCGGTGATTCGGATAAATTGCTCGTCGGCGAAATAGCGATCGCCATAGGAAACCCGACGGGGAATTTGAGAGGAACAGTAACGTCAGGCATCGTCTCGGCAGTTGATCGCGAAATGCAGGAATCTCCGATTCCCCTCATTCAGACGGATGCCGCTCTCAATTCCGGCAATTCGGGCGGCGCGCTGCTCAACGCATACGGCGAGGTGATCGGGATTAACCAATTGAAAATTGTGTATGCCGATTCGGGGAGAGATGAGCCGATCATCGGGATCAGCTTTGCCATCCCATCCAATGCTGCTAAACCCATTATCGAGAGTCTCATCCGTACCGGTAAGTATGAATGGCCGATGATGGGCATCACTGTATCAACGGTGCAGGAGGAGCTTGCTGAACAACAAGATATGTATTATCCAGGCGTCGTGGTCGTCTCCGTCGAGAAAAACGGACCGGGTGACAAAGCCGGGCTGAAAGCGGGCGACGTGATTACAAAAATAGGCGATACAAGGGTGACGACGACGCGGGAGTTGTCAAACGCCAAGAATGAATATAGGGTAGGCGAGACGGTCATTCTTGAAGTGTATCGAGCTAAACGCGTGATTGAACTTTCTATAACGTTCGGTTCGTCTCGGTAATATCGACTGCAAGGAGTGTCAATGCGAGGTCGCGGTTGGGCACGTGACATTATTTCTCACTTTGTTATCGTATCTCTTTTAGGGGTAGGACTCTTTTTGTTGCACAAAAAAGCGATGAATACGCCCGAGCTAAAGGATGAGAGCTGGATATCAACAGTCTTTACGATTGCAATCATCCTATTAGCTCTGATGGTCTTCGTTTTTATCGGACAGGTTTTCACGCGCGTGAGATTGGAGCGATTTCGCCCCGGGAACGCTGAAAGCCTAGCTCGTCTTGAGCGTATGCGTCGCTTTCATTTGCCTGAACGATACCGAAAACTACAGGAAACATGGCAAGACGCGCGGCAGGATCTTTGTAGGTTTTATATCAATAAGGGGTGGATTCCCACCGAACGAAAGCCTTTTGACATCATTTTACAGCGTCGTCGCAGGATCCCGTCTTTCGGGCGAGAGCCTTACGTTGATCGCCTGTTCGTTTTCTACCACCCCATGCTTAACGTGCTCATCGTCGATCAGACGCTGAACCTGTGTGAACGTCTGATCAAGAGGAGCTATAAGACTGCGCCCGCCCCGAGAAACGCGATCGTGTTTCTGACCGATATGAACAACTCGGAAGAAGTTACGTCGGCAGCCGCGGGTATCGTAAACTACCTCTGTCGACTAGAGAAGAAGGCGAGTCTCTATCCGCTGTTAATTGATTTCAACGGCGGGAGGTTATACTATCCGATCGACACGACGCTCGTTCGTAAACCTCACCGCCTATTTTTCTTCAAAGAGCGCCTCGAACTGACGCGCTTCGTCCGTCAGCAGGTTCCGAAGGAAACGCCCCGTGCGAATCCACGGTCAGAGCGCATGAACTATCGTCACTCTCCGAGGAAATAATTCGCCAAATTCGCATTCGGGTCATGCCTGCCGACGAGCAAATCACCCTCTGAGCAGCTGAGCAACGCCGTGACACCGGGACCGTGACCTGAAACGACGCAATTCGAATGTACGATCACGCCGAGCGTGCGCGCGCCTTTTTTATACTGACGTCCGAACTTATTGTCACAATCATGTAGCAGGACGATATCGCCGAAGCGTAGTTTATCAAGGTCATGTTCTTTCAGTGCGTCGAGGTCGCCGGTCATGATATCGTAGTCGCCCGTGTAGGCAGACGCGGCGCCGATGCCCGAGCCCATGAGGTAGGGCGGAACTTCCGCGACACAAGGAACGACGAGTTTTCCGTCCACTTCCTCGGGAGCGATCTTCTCAAGTAACTCCGGCGACAAGCTGAGACAAGCGATGTCGGGGTAATCCGTCAATTCAAGCCCCAGCCCCTTTGCGCGGATGAGAATTTGGTCACCTATTTTCATTTTGTCGAGCGCCTCGAACGGAAAATAGCAAATCGTGTGTTCAATGCCGCCGTGTTTTCCAGTGACGAATCCCTCGACCCCCTTAGCATCTCCGTCGACGACAATGGCGCGGTTGCCGATGCAGGCGATATTCATGATGCAGTCATTTTCAGGCTTTGTTTCGTTGCGCAAACTGACTCCAGGCTCTATGTGGTCGCCGGCAAGCGTCATGCAGCAGTCGCCGATCTGATAGTTGTAAACGATGCCGCCAACGCTCGGAAGCACTCGCGCGAAACCTCTTTGATCGATTTTATAATCCTTTTTCCATGTAGGTGCGTGAATTCTCGCTTGTACGGACATTTCGACAAGATGTTCTTTATTGGTTTTCATGGAGCCCCTCCTTCACTAAAACATACACAATATTTTCCATGCGTTCTTCATCATACCATTGCTTTTTATTACGTGTTGTTGCGACCACTGTTCGGTTAATCTCTGTAAAGAATCTTGAGATCAGATGTTCGCGAAATTCGCTCGACGGAATGACCTCGCACGCGACCGATGACGGCGTCGCCTGTTCCGTTCATTTCGATATCCAGTTCGTTAACCGACAAGTGTTTTGCATCGATATCGCCTGAGCCGAAGACTGCTATCTCAAGTCTTTCCGCTTCACCGCTCAGAATGGAGACATTTCCCGATCCTGCGATTCTGACATACCCGGTTTTAGATAGTTCTCTGATCTTGACGTCGCCGGATCCCGCGATGCTGATTGATGCATCTTCGACCTCCCCGAAATCACAGTCTCCCGATCCTGCTACTTTTAACTGAAGTGATTTTACATCCCCTAGGGTCGTGTTGCCTGATCCCGTGATCATGACATTCGCCTCTTTAACTTTGATCGCACTTCTGATGTTTGCTGAGCCCTTGATTTTTGCGTTCAAAGATTTGAGAACGGTGTCAGCGACGGAGAGCGTTATGGTGCCGGAAATTCGCGTGTTCCCGAAGCCGAGTCCGAAAAATTTGTTGGGCTTATAGCTATTAAGGCAGATGACGAGTGTCGAACCTTCTCTTTTGATGGAGAGATTTTTCATGAAAGATATGGAGCCGTCAGCTTTCCAGTGTGTTTTTCCGTCTTTGGATTGATCGATCGTTATGGCGCATGCGCCGGCGAGATCAAAATTCAAACTGTCTATACCTTTGCTTTTCTCATCCTCATCATCGTTGCTTTGGCTGACGGTGCCTTCATCGCTTTCCCAGTCATTCGAGCCGAAATCGTCGCTTGTGCGAAGTAAGATGTTGCCTTTTCCACGATTAATCACGACCATTTCTTCGAAATCGACTTCACTGCCATCATCGAATCGAACAACCGAACCATCGATTTCCCCTTCCATATCGGCGTAGCAAGCTTTATTATTAAGCTCGGCGACGAGTTTGAGGTTGCTATGTTCAGCGGGGAATGAAAAGCCATCTTTCGCGACTGTTGCGATAAGTGTTATGTCATCGCTGAACAGGTCGTTGATGGTGACGCCGAATGCGTCGGCGATCGCCGGCAGTAATGCGATATCAGGACAGCCTATTCCGGTCTCCCATTTGGATACCGCTTGGGGAGAGACGCCGAGTTTCTGCGAGAGCGCCTCTTGTGTCAGATTTCTCTCTTTTCTCAATTGGGCAATCCGTACGCCCATTTTTGCTACATCGTATGCCATTCGTTATTCTCCTTATGTGTGGACAACTGTGACGTGTTCTCGTTGTTTCACGGTTGTATCTTTGTTTTACGTGAGTACGACCGTGAACTTATCGTCTGCTGTTTAATTGGTTGCCGTTCTTCTTCAGGCAATCGCAACAGTGAATACTACAAAGGACCGGTCGCTCGTTGCTTCACTTGATGCCGTGCCTTAGTGTTACGGTCACATTCAGTATGACGCCGAAAACGATGAAATCAATCACCGATCAGTTGAATCAAGCGCTTTTTGACTCAACGTGTAGTTGTTCAACGTTCAGTTGAGTCTTCACATGCAGATTATATGACTTTTTCCTATAAAAGTAATGGAAAGACGCAATCTCGTTTAGAGGATACTGGGTTTGCTTATTTTATTGACGATTCTCACGACGATACGACGTCATGATGTTAATATAAAAACCTACATTTAGTAGAAACCATGAATAATAATTTCTCTTCAGACGAATGCGTGAATATCATAAATATATCGGGAGAAAAGACAGCCGTTGGTGCAATCTTCTGTACCAACGGCTGTCTTTTAGCATGACCTCTTTAGCGAGTTTTGATCAAGCAGAACTGAAAGTGGCAGGCATAGGTTAGTCGCTTTGCCGCGCGATTTTCTTTCTGCGGACCAAGAGTAACAAACCGCCCATGGAGAGGAGTATCAGACCCAACCAGGGGGAAGTTCCGATGCTCTCTCCCGTTTTCGGCGGCGATGGATCGGGATCACTGGGCGACTTGACTTCTTCGATCACAATCATACCGTAGGCGCTGCCTGTTATGGAAACGATCTCTACCTGGTGACTACCTTCGGACAGAGTCTGGAGGTACTCGGGTTTGACCTCGACAACTGTCGAGCCCTCTTTTTATGAGAATATTTTACAACTGAATGAGGGCGTAATAAAGAAAAATTTGAACCAATTTGTCCGTCAGAGCGTGGAAGATACGCTGAACGCCCTATTGGATGAGGAAGCCGATCAACTCACGACCGCACGGTTATACGCAAAGATACATTAGCAGGACATTACAAGCGCAAGCTTTAGACGCGTGCGGGAGAATACGTATTGCAAAACCTTCATACTGGGGAAGCCAAACCTCTCGCGGAATTTATAGACCTCCTGCGTCATATAACCCAATTCTTCCGCGATAACGGGCAAAGGACCGAGAACATCACCAAGCGCCTCAATGAGCGAATCGGCGGGACCATATCGATCCACTGACCGCGACGGACGATCATCTCTCGTGCTCGTATGTGGCCAATTACAGCACATGGGGAATTCGATGTGGGGTTTGAACTTATACGTGAACATTAAGAACTTGGAAACACATGAACAAGAGATATAATAAAACAAAAGGGTATAAAGGTTGCGTCGCGCTCGGGGAGCCGCCCCCCGGGGGCGGCTCCCCGAACATTACCAGGTAAGACAAATGTGCGAAAGATCCTTTACAGTACTCTAAAAAGAAATGTACTATCGTCCATAGTGTATGATGTTCGTGGGGAAGTTGATCGAATTATCCCTGTTATCGTCTTCAGCATACGAATAGTAAGACGAACTGAGACAATGCGATTCATTCGCGGAGAGATGTAAAAAAGAAAGGATCATGAGGATGGCCACTCCTGTAATTATGCCTCGTCAAGGTCAGTCAGTTGACAGTTGTGTGATCGGTGAATGGCACAAGAAGAAGGGCGATGCTGTTCGCGTTGGGGATCTGTTATTTACCTACGAGACGGACAAAGCCACTTTTGATGAGGAGGCTCGTGTGGAAGGCACGTTGCTAGCTATTTTTTTCTCAGAGGGGGACGATGTCGCATGCCTGACCAATGTCTGTGTTATTGGGGCAGAGGGTGAAGATTGGTCAACGTTCATTCCGGAGGATGCGACGGCTGATGGGCACATACTCACGTGCGATCAAACGCCATGTTCGACGGGAAAGAGCCCCCCTGCAATCGTTCCCACCACTACACCTGCGATCTCGACGCCACAACTTTTTGCTACTCAACAAGCGTATGAGGTTGATACCTCCGATCCTACTATCCCACAAGGGTCGGCAACAAAGGTGAGCCCTCGAGCAAAAAGGCTGGCCGAGCGCGCAGGTACCGACATTAGATGCGCTTCTCCCACAGGTCCGGACGGTCGCATCATTGAACGCGACGTGCGCCGCCTGATTGAGCAGAGACAGACAATCTCGCCGGAAGCGCTCTCTTACACTCCATCGACACTGGCAGAGGGAATTGATGGCAGCGTACTGCCTGCCGATAGTTTGCCGGTAAGTCAGCATATTGACGGTGTTGTCCCGTTACCGGATACGGGGAGCACACCGGACTTTATCGATAAAAAACTCCCGTTAATACGCAGGGTGATCGCCCAGCGTATGCATGGGTCGCTTCACTCGATGGCTCAGTTGACATATCATTCAAGCTTCGACGCGACCGACATCTTCCGTTTCCGAGACCGTCTAAAGAAAGCGAAATCGGATGACGATAATCTTTTTAATTTTGACATAGCGGGCAATGTTCCCACAGTCACGGACATCATTATATTCGTCGTGTCACGGGTTGCGCCGAAACACCCTGAAAGCAACGCGCATTTCCTGGAAGATCATATACGCTACTATAATCACGTACACGCAGGTTGTGCGGTCGACACGCCGCGCGGGCTTATGGTTCCTGTCATCCGCTACGCGGATCAATTATCGCTGACAGAGCTATCTAAACAGCGGATCAAGTTGGCGGCAGACGCACGAAGTGGGAGCATCAATCCTGATGCCTTAACGGGCGGGACGTTTACCGTAACAAATCTTGGTCAGTTCGGTATCGAACAATTCACGCCGATCATCAACCCACCTGAAACGACCATCCTTGGCATTTGCGCGACCACCACGCGTGTTCGGGAGGTTCATGGGCAACTCGTGTCGTATCCTGCCATGGGACTCTCGCTCACGCACGATCATCGAGCATACGATGGGGCGCCGGCTGCTAGGTTTCTACAAGACCTTGTCTCAGCTCTGGAGCATTTTACCCTTTTCCTTGCGGGTGAAAAACCATTCTAAAGGAGGTCATGCTATATGCCTGGGCAAATGAAGATGGAACATGAGAGTGATCAAATCACGGTCGATCTATTCGTACTCGGAGGCGGTCCCGGCGGGTATTTCGCAGCAGGTCTTGCAGGACAAGAGGGTCTGAACGTTGTTTTGGCGGAGAAGAACAAGCTTGGCGGAGTCTGTCTAAACGAAGGGTGCATTCCGTCGAAGACACTTCTTCATTCAGCAAAAATATGTTCGTACGCCCAGAATGCCTCGGATTATGGNNATGCAGATGCGACAAGGTCATGTCACGGTTCTCAAAGGTGAAGCGAGGGTTGTCGGACGCACCAACGGGCATATTCAAATCGGTGTTTCCGACCAGATATACAACGCGGCCAATTTGATTATTGCGACCGGTTCTACACCGATACTGCCTCCGATACGAGGATTGGAAGACGGTTTCGCAAAAAAGTATCTCTTGACCAATCGGGAGGCACTAGATCTGCAGGTCATCCCGCAACGGCTGGCAGTCATCGGAGGCGGCGCCATCGGTTTAGAACTGGTAAGTTACTACCATTCGGCGGGGAGCGATGTCATTGTCATCGAGATGCTCGACCACATCGGGGGCGCAATCGATCACACAATCGGAACGTTGCTTCAGCGAACACTCGAGAAGAAGGGCATCCAGTTCGCGCTCGGGGCGAGAGCGATGGAAATCCATGAAGACAGGGTAATATACGAACAGAACGGAGAGACACTAACGGCACTGTCCGACTTTGTTCTCNNGAAGCACAGGTCGCTGTTAACACCATTCTTTCACGCAAAGACACCATGCGTTATGATGCGGTCCCATCGGTCATTTACACACAACCGGAGGCCGCGTCGGTCGGTATGACCGAAGATGAGGCGAAGCGTAAAGGCATGGCCTACAAAAAGATCAGCATTCCCTTCCAGTACAGTGGACGGTTTATGGCAGAAACGGCGGGCGAGTCCAGCTTGTGTCAGATGCTCTTTAGTGCAGATCAAAAATATCTCCTTGGCTGCCACTTGCTAGGTCCATACACATCAGAATTCATTACGATCGCCAGTGTGTTTATCGAAAAAGAGATGACGGTAGACGAGATGAAAGAGATCATTTTCCCACATCCTACCGTCTCTGAAGTCTTGCGCGAAGCTATATTCCAGTTGCGCGCGACCAACTGATACATCATTCGAAGGAGACAACTATGCCACGCTCACAATTCATATCACCGACAGACGTCCGTCAAGCGGGAGCGATTCGTTTCAACGACATCCCGGTCTGCCAGTACAACAAAAGCATCGAACAAGAGAAAGAGAATTATACGACGGAGGACTTTCTAACTATCTGGCACGACATGCGCCTGATTCGCGAGTTTGAGGAAATGTTGCTCTCGGTGAAAACACATAGCCAATACCGTGGACACGAGTACAGCAATCCGGGACCTGCACACCTTTCCATCGGACAGGAAGCTTCTGCTGTAGGGCAAGCCTACTTACTTGATGAAAACGATTATGTCTTTGGCTCGCACCGTAGCCACGGCGAAGTGATCGCCAAAGCGTGTTCCGCCATTCGCAAGATGCCTGATGACAAACTCCAGAACATCATGAAGTCGTACATGAACGGTCGTATTTTTGACATTGTGCAGACCAGCTTAGGCGAAAACGACAGTGTGAAAGAGATTGCGGTACGCTTTTTCATTTACGGTATCCTCGCTGAGATATTCGCCAAGGAAACAGGGTTTAACAAAGGATTGGGAGGCTCCATGCATGTTTTTTTCCTCCCTTTCGGTATCTTTCCTAATAACGCGATTGTGGGCGGATCGGCAGACATCGCATTAGGTGCCGCTCTGTACAAAAAGATCAACCGTGAGCAAGGCATCGTCATCGCGAATATCGGCGACGGAGCCCTAGGATGCGGTCCCGTCTGGGAAGCATTTCAAATGTCGGTGATGGATCAATACGAAGAGCTCTGGGAAGGCGATATGCGCGGCGGTTTGCCACTCGTATTCAATATCATGAACAACCAATACGCGATGGGCGGGCAAACAAGAGGCGAAACCATGGGTTATGAATTCCCTGCCAGATCGGGCGCCGGCCTTACCACCGATAACATGCATGCCGAGCGTGTAGATGGCTATAACCCGCTCGCCGTCATTGATGCCATGGCACGTAAGCGCGACATTCTGTGTGAGAAAAAAGGTCCTGTTCTGTTAGAGACGCTGACGTATCGGTTTGCCGGGCATTCCCCCAGTGATGCGGATTCCTATCGTACAAAAGACGAAAAAGAGGCGTGGCAAAACGTAGATTCGATTGACACATTTGCCAATAGCTTGATTGAGGCAGGCATAACAACCCAAGAGGAGCTTGATGCCATTGAGACGCGCGTCATTGACGTTGTCGAACGTGCAATGGTGCTTGCCATCGATCCTGTCGTGTCGCCACGGATGGATCTCGCCAAGGTCCCCGATCAGATAGAATCTGTGATGTTTTCAAACCGTCGCGTTCCGAAATGCCGCGAAGGAAAACCCGACGTACTCCAAGAAGATCGCCAAGACAACCCGCGGGTCAAACAGATTGCACGACGCGAACGCTATGCGTTTGACGCAGACGGCAAACGGCATAGCGCAAACCGTGTGTATCAGCTGCGGGATGCCATCTTCGAGACCATCCTCGACAAATTTTACGAGGATCCCTCGTTGGTTGCTTGGGGAGAGGAAAACCGTGATTGGGGCGGAGCTTTCGGTGTTTACCGAGGGCTTACGGAGGCAATCCCCTACCATCGCCTTTTCAACTCACCAATCTCAGAAGGGGCCATCGTCGGTGCAGGTGTAGGTTATGGCATGGCAGGCGGTCGGGTCATCGTCGAGCTGATGTATTGTGATTTTCTTGGCAGAGCGGGCGATGAGGTCTTCAACCAACTGCCAAAATGGCAGGCGATGTCCGGCGGTTTACTCCAGATGCCCGTGGTTGTCCGCGTGTCCGTAGGCAACAAGTACGGCGCTCAACACTCGCAGGATTGGACCTCGCTTTGTACCCATATTCCAGGACTTAAGGTCGTTTTCCCTGCCACTCCATACGATGCGAAAGGCTTGATGACTGCTGCACTGAATGGGAGTGATCCCGTCATCTTTTTTGAAAGTCAGCGGCTCTACGGCGTCGGCGAAGAATTCGTCCGTAGCGGAGTCCTTGAAACACCCTACGAAGTACCGTTCGGAGAACCGGTCGTGCGCAGAGTGGGGACGGATGTAACGGTTTTGACAATCGGTGCGACACTTTACCGGGCATTAGAGGCAGCAGAGATGATGTCTTCACAGTACGGCATCGAAGCAGAAGTCATCGATGCGCGCTCGCTTGTGCCATTTAATTACGACATGGTTCTTGAATCAGTCGCGAAGACAGGCAAGATCATTATTGCTTCGGATGCGTGTGAACGAGGCTCTTATCTGAACGATCTTGCAAGAAATGTCACAAACCTGGCATTCGACGATCTCGACGCTCCACCTGTCGTTATCGGGAGTCGGAATTGGATCACACCGCCCATTGAGCTTGATGAGTTCTTCACGCCTCAAGCTACATGGTTCCTTGACGCTTACCACCAGCGAATCGCTCCCATCCCAGGGTATGTGCCGGTGTTTAACTTCACGAACGTTGAGCTTTTACGAAGGAGTAAATTGGGCGTCTAAGCATATTACGACAACATCACATCATTAGCATAAGAATGCTGGAAATATTTGAACTATCACATAAAACTGCCAACAACCGCCGTAAGATCACTCTTTACGCCGGATAAAAATCGCAGATTGCCGACAATTACTCGTCGGGCAGAATGCGCTTGTGAAAGTAATATTCCCTCAGCCATCTTGCGCAGTTTTTACGGAATGCTTCAGTGATGACAGCGCCGGTCTCGGCACTGGCATCGGTGGGATCGCCACATCCTCCAAATTTGGGTTGTTGAATACCGAAAGTAGACCAAACGACTTTCTGACCACCGTAGCAGGAATCACCGGCGATGAAGTCGGAGTGATGTTTGAGTATATCCACATCAGTGAATTTTTCTGTTTTAACCAGCTTAGGGCTGATATGAAGAATTAAGGAAGTTTCATATTCGCCCGCATGGCTACAACCACCTCGAGCGGATCTGCGGATTTCGTTGAACTCCTTGGAAAAGAAAGAAACGGGAGTGGCTGACGAGTAGTAGTAATCAAATTCATCGGCGATGAGTTTGGTGACTACATTAAGCATTGGTCCGTGCTGACCGTGACAGTCCAGCATGAACAGCTTAGAAAACCCCATTCTTGCTATTGACGCACAGATGTCATAAATCATCTCGATGAAGATTTGGGGACGGACGACCATTGCGCCTCCAAATGCTTGTACTACTTTTGGTGTGTAGCCGGACCAAACGGTAGGCATCACGAGCACAGGAATTTCATCTTGGATTTCCTCGGCAATCTGAGCAGAAAGATACTGAGCTATTCTTGCATCGGTATCCACAGGGAGATACAGTGAATGCTCCTCGATTGTACCTACAGGCAGAATGATAAGGGCATTTTTATCGACATACTCTTGCAACTCTGGCCATGTTTTTTCCTGAAATAAAAAAGACATATACATTACCTCATCTTGTTTTCGAAACAGGATTTACGCACCTGTTCGTAATATTCGTAAGACACATTATAGAGCTCGGTCCTTTCTTTGTCAGGAGCGAATTCCTTTGCTATGGGGAGGGACTCGGGAGTATCAATATCCAGAGCGGAAAAGGCTAGCTTGGCAGCACCTGCCAAGGCTGATTCAGAGGAACTCAGCTGTGCTACGGGAATGCCAGTGACATCGGCAATAATTTGACACCAAAGCTCGTTTTTACTGCCACCTCCATAAAGGCGAATTTGTTTGGCTTGACCACAAGAGAGAGCCATGACCTCAAGATTTTCTCTGATACCGTATGCGACCCCTTCCATCACTGCACGAGCAGCATGTCCCAAGCTGGTATTCAGAGAGAGACCGTAGAAGCAACCGACGGGCTCGCCCCAATGTGGTGAGCCTCCACCTGCCAGATAGGGAAAGAATATACAAGTATTTGGCGGCGTGACCTCGGTGGCAAGTGTATTGAGCTCTTCAAAAGAACGACCTCCGCCGAACTCTCGACAAAACCAGCTATAGGCAGAGCCGGAAGTGTTAATGACGCCTTCCATATCCCAAACATTTTTTTTCACATAAGAGAAAAAAGGTATTCTTATAAGAGGATCTTTGACAGGTTTAGACGACAATTGCACAATACAGGTTCCGGTGCCAAGAGATACGGTAGCGATATCTCGTGCTGCTCCTGCACCGAACGCAGCACATTTTTGATCCTGCGCACCGTTGATAATGAGAACTTTGTGGGAAAGCCCTAGCATATCGGCAAGTTCCGGCAGAATATAGCCGATGACCTCACCAGACCAAGCGATTCGGGAGAATTTTTCAATGCTTAGATTATTGTCATTCAGAATAGCTTCGTCCCAGTCTTGTCTTGAAACATCGTAATACATGGTGCCGCCAGCCATGGTATGGTCAATGACACATTTTCCGGAAAGTCTATACTGAATAAAATCTAAAGGCAGGAGAATTTTCCATGCCTCTTTATAAATATCCTTACGGTGATTTTTGAGCCAGATGAGCTTGGATAAAGTATAAAATGGGGAAAGCCGTTTGCCGGTACGCTCGTATAGTTCTTTAATATCGTAGCGCTGTTCCAACAGTGTCAGCTCTTCTTCGGCACGGCTGTCCAACCAGCTGATGGCGTTGTCCAGGGGCTTGCCTTCGATGTCTATAGGGACGGTAGAAATACCCTGTGAACTGACGGAGATAGCCCGGATATCCTTGGGAGAAACAAGTCCGTCGGCAAGTACTCTATTCATCGTTTCCAGCGCTCTCTGCCACCAAAGATTCGCATCCTGTTCAATCTCCTTTTCGGACAGGACGATAAGGGGGTATTCAGCAACAGCCACACCGAGCATTTCGAGATTTTCGTTGTAAATAGCACTTCGACAGCCGGAGGTGCCGAAGTCTATAGCCAGAATATAAGGCATTTTATTTCCCCATGACCTGAACAATAATCGTACGGGTGCGAGAGCGCACTTGATCCCAGTCTGCGAAGTAAACCAGACCGAACTCGCCCAACTGGATGTCACCGTCGATAATCGGAATGGTGACACTGCGACCCATGATGATAGAACGGATGTGGGCATCGGTATTCAGACACCACTCGGGGCGCTCGTCGCGCTCCTCTATAGCACCCCTAACGTGCTCAAGATTGGGATGTAAATACATGCCCTCATTGGTGCAAGTAGGGGCAATCTTAGCGAGGCAGTTAATAAGATCCTGCATAATCAGTTCGGTACCCCACAGTGTCTAGCCATCTGAGAATTCCTGAATTTGTAGGGAACATGAGGTGTGTCCGGTGTAGACCAGAATGTTACCATTCTTAACTTCGGATTTCGCAACAATATCACGAACTTGTTCGGTAACATCCAAAACTGTAACGTGAGCATGACCGGTTTCTACCTGAAACTTTTCATTGTAAATAATCATTCGTTTTACTCCCAATTATTAGATGTCTTTTTCTTTCAGAAGTAGCTCTCCAACTTTACCGCCGGGGTGGGTCAGGAATAGGTCTTCCTTGCTGTAGTTAGTGTAACGCATGATAGTAAAAGCAATCGCGTCCCATACGGCACAGTAAGCGGTGCCGCTTGCAGAGGCACACATGTTGAACTTATCGGATTCTCTGTCAATCTTAACTTTAAAATAAATGTCGGAGTTCTTTGCCAGAATGGAATCATCATTTTGAGAGACACCGATAATGATAGCGCCCTTTGCTTTACAAATCGGAATGTAGTTGATTACTTCTGAAGTGTTTCCCCCCTTGGAAAATAGAATAACGACATCACCTTTCTGAATAGCGCCCGTGCCACCGTGTACAGAATAAGAAGGATCACAGAAAAATGAGGGTACTTCGCAGACGTTTAAAGAATGTGCTACGCGGATAGCCGAAGTGCCAGAGGTGCCGACGCCGGCAGTAATTACTTTTTTGCCATTAGGTTTGACGGAAATGAGTAAATCAATAATCTTTTCCATCACGTCACGGTCCAAGGTATCAATCAGTTTTTGGATTTCCTCGTACTCAATGGTCAGAATATTTGTTATAGACTCGTCGTATTTACGCACATTGATCTCCTTTTTCTATGGTTTGTACCGATTATTTATGCCGTTCGTCCCAAGCTTGCCGAAGTGCAGCCAGCATTTCATGAATCATAGCGCCCGGATTAGCAGCCTTGACAATGCCGCTGGAGGAGCCGGTAGCGTCGGCGCCTGCCATAATCATGTTATACACATCCGTTCTGTTACTGATGCCGCCGCCGACCAGAATTCCGATATCGGAATCGATTGCCCTGATTGCTTCAATAGATGTGGCGACATAGGATAAATCAACTGCCTGCCCGGAACCGATTATATCCGCGGGTTCAGTAATCATCAGATCGGGACGCATTTGAGCGACAGCACGAGTTTCGTCAAGGGAGTCAGCACAGACCATGGTCATGAGCTCCAGTCCTCGAGCACGTTTTATGGTTTGTACAAGAGTTGAAAGAGGGAGACGACGCTCGCAATGGTTAAGCATGACGCCGACCGCGCCTGCAGCTTTAATCGACTCTGGTAGGACACAGGCAAGACCTCGTCCAACAGGGATATCATCCATATGAGGGGCGAATACATTTAAGTGTTTTACAGAAGAGGCTACCTTTTCAATGTTTACATAAGGTGTTGTAAAGATTACTCGCACATCGTATTTAGCGGCGGCTTCGTCAGCGATGTGTGCCAACTCCAGAACCTGATCTCCAAAAATATAGTTTTTGGGGCCGATTTCAAAAAAAGGAGGTTCTAAGCTTAATTTTCTCATTTCAAATCAACATCACTTGCAACTAAAATATTTTAGTTAAACTCGCTATTATAACTGTCGTTATGATACAAAAAAAATGATTTAATGTCAATAGTAATAAGGAGTTGACGGGCAAAACAGCTTAAAACGACGGCTTGTGTGCTTTAAAAAAGAAATCCGAGCAGAACTAAATTCAAAACTAAACAAAACCGTAATAATATACTTTAGTGCCTAATTATTTGAGCAAAAAGACCATTTTAATTTGATAACTTGACAAATAATACTAGTCTGATTTACAATCTGACTAAACTCACAGAAAAGTTTTAGTTGTTTTCAGTAATACTAAAATACTAAAACTTTCTCAATGAGTAATACGAATATGGAGGAATGACTATGAAAAAATTAATTGCACTGCTTCTATCTTTGGCAATGCTTGCAGGTTTGTTTGCGTGTGCCCCCTCAGAGC
>MTKW01005858.1_pt1 | contig 32446 bp, 21 predicted proteins | sample 1042761 | NCBI WGS metagenome assembly MTKW01 (sample SAMN06205366, study PRJNA360243) | anaerobic digester metagenome | biome: Wastewater treatment plant; feature: Anaerobic digester sludge; material: sludge; isolation source: anaerobic digester fed with sludge from wastewater treatment plant ...
ATCGGATCCCCTAAGGCGCTGGAAGAAAGAAACTTCGGTCCTGAAGCGATTTATGCCTATGAGATGATGAAGAAGATCGCGTTCGTTGGAGGCAAGCCCCTAAAATATATCATGGCCGGAGAATTGGGCGGATTCAATACAATGGTTCCGATGTACGTGGCCATAGCCAACAATGTACCGTTTGTTAACGGAGATGGAAACGGCCGTGCTGTCCCGGAGCTCGCCACAGGGCTATACCCGGCATTTGATATCCCTCCCACACCTTTGGTCATGGCAGGAAGCAACGGGGATGTAATCGTAGCGTACCTAAACGACCCAAGAGACCACAAATCTGCCGAGAACATCGCTCGTCACATATGCATGGCATATGGCATGTCAGCTGCTTTTTGCACATGGGTGGTGGACAGGAACGATATACTCGAGAAACTTGCGCCCAAGTCGATTGACAGGTGCCGGCTTCTAGGTTCGACCATCCACGCTGCAAGAGAAGCAAAGCGTGACCTAGTAAAGGAACTGGAAAAAACAGATGTCTGCAAAGAGTTATTCCGCGGCACTATTCAAGAAGTGAAAGTCAAGACTGAAAGTGGTTTCGACTTCGGAACCACAACAATCCAGGGAACCGGGAAATATCAGGACAAGACCTGCAGTATTGACTTTAAAAACGAGAACCTGCTGATGAAGGACGGCAACGACAACGTCGTAGTGACAGTCCCGGACCTCATCTGCATATTGGATCTGGACAGCGGCGAACCGCTGACCAATGCTGAAACAGCAGCAGGCCAAAACGTGGCTGTGGTAGGTATTCCCGCCCCCGAAAACTGGTGGAAGAAGCCTGAGGGATTCACCTGCTGGAAGCATATCTTAGAGAAGGTTGGCTACAATGGAGGGTATATAAAAACAGCATAAGCAACAAAGTTCCATGGCATATGCAGTCACTACACAATCACTGAGGGCAGGAGGCAAACCAGCTTTGCCCTCCTGCCCTCAAGCGACTTCTTACGATCCACGTTGGTCAACATTTAGGCCCCCATGAAAACAGATAGCGCACGCGAGGCCTTTTTGGCTATATGATTACCGTTAAGGCACCAAATCACCTGCAGCAATATGAACAAATATATTGAATATTCTAGTGCATTCGCACTACTCAGTATGCTAGTATATATGTAGATGATATTTGAACCATGTACGGGCTTAGGGTAGGCATTCCATCACAGCGACCTGGAGAATCAGGGGGATGTCAGATGGAGCTGACAGTGAGAGATGCCATGCAGCTTGGCGATCTGCGCCGTGCAAAACTAGTGGCAGGGAGTGACGGCCTGTCCAACATCGTTCGACACGTCAGCGTGATTGAGGTGCCGGATGCATACAGGTGGTTCAAAGGTTATGAGCTGTTCATCACTGCATTTTACAGTCTGAGAGAAGACATTGAAGGACAGCTCCGTATGATTGATGAGCTAAAGAGGAACAATGCTGCTGCCTTGGCAATATGTTATCCGGAACTATACATGAGAGAAATCGGGCAAGCCCTTGTCGACAGGGCAGATGAACTTGGACTTCCTGTGCTTGAACTTCCTAATGACGTAGTTTACATAAACATTATCGATCCTGTGCTTCAAGAAATAGCCAGGAGGCATGAACTCGCCCTTGAGTATGCGCTACGTATGAATCGACTCTTTACCCAAATGATCCTTCGTGGAGCAGGAGTAGACGAACTGCTTCGGACCTTGGCCAGAGAGCTAAGAGCGCCTGTTCTTGTTCTGGACAAGCACTACACAATGCTCAACGCCTACGATCCCGGAACCTCGCCACCTCCCGATTGCGTAACAGAGTACCTCATGGGGAGACTGGACAACCGACTGTCTCACATCCTCAGGGTAGTCAAGGATTTTCGAGAGCCTACACGCCATTTCATCCAAGGGGTTGAAGGGGGACGTCTTGGATGCATAGCAATGCCGATAGTCATCGACAACATCTATAAAGGTTTTCTCGTTGCGTTTGAAGTAATTGAGCAGATACACGACACCGGGCTGGCAGCCATTGATCATGCCTGCTTGGGGCTTTCGCTCATCATGATGAAACAGAAAGCAATAGGCGAGACAGAGCTCAGGATGCAAGGGGATTTGATGGACGATATCGCGCTCAATCGCTATTCTGAGGAGGTTCTACTGGATCGCGCGGCACGGTTGGGCCTCAGCCTTTCTGCGAAGCGAATCGTGCTGGTGGCCATAACAGATGCTGAAGACGATCTATACAAGGTGGAGTCAGGGCCTCACGCCAGGGACAAGACTGACCACATCTACTCTGTAATCAGAGAGTCCCTCAGACATGAGAACCCCAGCAATATAGTCTTCCTGCAAGGAAGACAGATCGTTATTCTTCCGGAGTTGGAAAATGCCTCTGACGAGAGATCTGCCAATGCCCGGGCGAGGAGTGTCGGAGCTTTTATCCACAGGCGTCTTGCCTCTATCCCCAATATACGACGAGTGCAGCTGGGAATAGGGAGGCACCACCAGAACCTGTCGGGTCTAGCCCTCAGCTACCGACAGGCAAAGAGCGCAGCAGTGATTGGCAGGTATCTCTTTAGAGACAAACCGACTGTCCATATCGACGAAGTGGAGAGCATGGATCTCTTTCTCTCCAGTTTACGCGCTGACCAGGCTGAGGCGTACGTGGAGGTGACATTAGGGCCTCTTCTGGAGTACGATCTCAAATACCACGCCGAGTTACTCAGAACGCTGGAAGCGTGCTTCTTGTATGGAAACCAGGCTCAGAAAATAGCGAACGCACTCTATATACACAGAAACACTCTGTCATATAGGAAGCAAACCATCAAGAAGGTGCTGGGGATGGATCCATTCCTAGGTTATAATCAGTTCGGAATACAGATGGCCGTCGTGCTTAGGCGCCTCCTCGTCGGACAGCTGTTTCACAACACATTTTGACCTCGATCCCTCTAAACGCTGCCTCTACGGGATTGATGCCGATATTCGTAGATAAGGTGTTCGATGCACTCAGTGAGCTGAACCGCTGCGGAGTCAGCATGCTACTTGTGGAACAGAACGCAAGGAAGTCGTTGTCCTCTATGTCGAGGGGGTATGTACTGGAAACCGAGCGGATGTCCCTTGAAGAAAGCTCAGAAGAGCTGAAGAGTAGCCCTGAGGTGCAGAAGGCGTATCTGGGGATCTAGTGCGTAGAGACGTGGAACGGGAGTGGCTTCTTACCGTGATTAGCAAGACGACGAAATCTGCGCTTGGTGCCAAGCGGGGTGTCTTCCGCTGGTAGAAACCGTGAAACCCTGGGAATAGACTTAGGACTTCGGATGGTCCTAGCGCACATTGCAGGCAAATTTGGGGTATATTCGCAATAAGTGAGAATGAGACCTAGTTGGGAATGACGGTACCAATCTGATCGCTAACATAGGCTTTACTAGATAGCCTTCATCCGTCAATCAGAACTGAGGCAACCCAGAAGTCTTCCAACGCAGAATAAGACGGTGTATGCAATGATTACTAAGATAGGAGGCCAGTATGAATTCAGATTACGTATCGCACAGACACCCAATAAGCCTAGTACTGCGGTCATACTCCATATGATCAAATCTGTTTTTAGGACATCACCGTCGAGGCAATGAGACAACCTATCGTACATGTGACGTCGATCACCTAACAAGACCCCAGAACGACCTACAGTTCTGCGCACAATTGCAAACGCTGTATCACATACCGGCACAGCCATAATGAGCATCCATCCAAATACGTTTCTTGTAGGCCTCAAAGCCAAGAAACCAAGCCGATATATTGCAAGCCCAAATATATGGCCTAGATACAGGCTGCCACAGTCTCCCATAAAAGTCCTTGCAGGCGGTAAGTTGAAAACCAGGAACCCTATACAACCGCCTGCAACTGTCAGCAAGATAATCGTCCAATATGGATTACCACTCATTTGAGAGACTACTGAACCAGTAAGAGCCATAATCGCAGCAGTTCCTGCAAGCGCACCATCGATTCCGTCAAACAAGTTGAGACTGTTCGAAAGCCCAACGGTTAATACTGTAACCCACAGGAATTCACTTACAGCTAACTCAATTCGCGTATGCATCGACATAACAACATAGACAAGTGCTGCTAATACCTGTCCTGTAATCTTCTGTATCGGCTTCAGGCCGGTAAGATCATCAATTAATCCAACAGCAAATACTACTAAAGAGCCCGTTATCATGGGTAGCGCAAGGCTCCAGCAATCACCCGACAAGTACATTAACAGCAAGCTAGAGAATATGCTTCCACTGAGTATTCCAAGACCCCCTAAGGTCGGAGTAGGTGATGCATGTATCTTTAGTGCACTTGGGTGGTCCAATGCCCCTACCCTAACAGCAAGCTTCATAGAGACTGCCGTGCCAATTATGCCAAGTAGAATTCCGAGAATTAACGCCATGACTTTGCACTCCAGTCACCTAGTAATAACATTATGCATTGTGCTTTTTGGCGCAGCTCAAAGAGCTAATTAAGCTGCACAGAGAACCCAACCCATAGCTGACATGAAAAACTGGAAATAGCAGAAGAGTCAACAAGAATCGCAAATCTCTCTTTTGTATAGCTATCGACATTGACGCGTATGCAGCCAATAGAAGATAGAGGATCGCCAGAAACGCCAGAACAACCTTCGCGCTCGCAAATATACTGGACAGTACACAAAGACCAACGCCGGAAGTAACAGCCGCAAGAGGCATGAAATGCCTAACCGAAAGAGAACCAGGCACTAGTCTCCACGTTATGATATTCCAATATCCATTTGAAAAGCTCTGCTTGCAGAATTTTCGGAGTGACGAACGTGGATAATAGTACGCTGAAACACCAGGATTCAGGATGATATTGTATCCATGGCGTCGTATTCTGTGGCTCAACTCAATATCCTGATTGCGAACTAGTCTTTCGTCAAAAAGACCAACCTGGTCCAGCGTTTCTCTCCTATAAAGGCCATAAGCCACTGTATCCACGTACCGCTTACTCTGTGCTCCAATCTTGAAGTAAGAACTCCCAACACCAAACCTGCTTTCCCGAACAGCACCTGCCATCTGCTGAAACAGTGCATCATCAGACACAGAGACCGACACTCCTCCGGCACAAGCTGCGGTAGGATCGTTTTGGAGATCTTTGACTAGAGTCTCGATATAGTCTCTGGATATCGTCGTATGCGCACCAAGGACAAGAATGAACTCTCCAATTGATGCCATGATACCCATATTAAGTCCGATGGGAGTAATCTTCTTCTCATTGTTAAGCACCCTTAGGATGTCGCATTCCTTTTGCGTTTTGGAAAGAAGTGCTAGAGTGCCATCATCTGAACCGCCGTCCACAACTATTATCTCTAGCTCAACGTTATCGCTAGAAGATGACACAATTGATTCTATGCAATCACGTATGGTGTTTACCTCGTTAAGGCATGGTATTACGACTGAGACTATTGTCAAAGGCTCGTTAAGGTCGTAACCGGTTCCCATATCTACCTACACCCTTTTACATAGTTGATTGTCATTCATCATTACTCGGTAGTATTTCATCTGCAGCTAGCTTCTCTATCACCCGGTTCATCCTCGACAGATCCCTGGTCAGTCGGGCTGGATTTCCAGCCACTATGTCACCATCGCGCACGTCTTTCACAATCACTGCACCTAAACCTATGAACGCTGACGTGCCGATCTTGCAGCTTTGCTTGATTGCTGCTCCCGCACCAATCCATACACGTTCGCCGACGACAACGGAACCACAGACCGTGGCACCGGCACCAATCATTGTTCTTCCACCTATGTCACAATTGTGTGCAATATGAACTAGATTGTTTATCTTAACATAGTCACCTATTCTCGTCGGGTCGATAGTCCCACATGCAATTGTGGCGGATGCCCCCACATAAACATAATTGCCGACTTCTACGCCTCCAACGTGCGGAAGATGTACCGGAGTCCCATCATGATCTCGCTCGAAACCAAATCCGTCTGATCCAATTACTGAGTTAGGCCCGATTGTACTGTGTTTCCCAATCGTGCAGAATCTACGCACACTAGCTCCACTCATCACTACGGTCCCGTCTCCAATGCGCACATCACTATCAATAAAACATCCAGGCTCTACATGCACGTTCTCACCAATAGATGCAGAGCGAGCAATCCAAGATCCATGGCTCTCCACATATGAAGGAGTATCATCCATTGAATCTAATAGTGTGGCAATAGCCTTTGCATAGGCTAGCCGCGGATTAGAGGTAAGTATTACAGCGTTATGTTTTACCAACTCCTCAACAGCCTCCTTGCTACTGCGCTTGTTTAGAAGAATGCAGCAGTCTCTGGGAATTAGTGTGTCGTCCGCAATGTATTCCAATGGCCGATGCACAAAAATAATCGATGAAGCCTTGGGATTGGTGGCTTGTGAAACATCAAATAGCATGACCTCACGACCGATTGGAGTAGTTCCAATAATGTCGCCGATCTCTTTCGAATTCGCAGTAAACAGGTTTCTCATCGCCATCTCTCCCCAAGGAAGGTGTCATGCCACCTTCTCTTAGTATGCTCGACCTCTGATCACGCACAGTCTTGAGACCCCAACTACACGACCATTTGAAGGCTGTAATGACTAGTATATACGTTTGCACCTCAAGGCTAGGCTTAGTCTATAGTAACACGGCCTTGCCCCGAAATCTAATTCACAAGTTAATCTCTTTGGTCGATAATAATGCGGTCAACTGGAGTAACGGTCAGACTTACGTAGGGAATCCGCCACGGGAGCCATAATGAATCTATCCTCCCGCTGGCGTCCACATACACGCTATAGAGGCCAATGAGTCTAAGACCTCGTTAACCTAAGCCTCAGCAATTACCCATATTGAGCCAATATTCTCCTATAGACTGGGTTGTTCCGGTACCCACCGTAAGCCACTTCAGATACCCTTGTATCATAATTGGGGTTTCCTTCTATCAGGATGGGTCCGTCGCTAGAAATGGCTACATCCCAACCTACCATCCTCTGTGGAACGTATCTAGCCACATCACACACAAACCTCACTGCGTGAGCAAATAGAGGCACCTTGAAATCCTGAAAAACAACACCCGTGTCCGGGTGCTCGCGTAAGCGTCCCCCGCCAACTTTGGGAAGGGTATATGCATAGCATTTAAGCATGCCCGAATCCATATTAACGCCCACAAAACAACCACCAGATGAAGCATTATCAGCATAGTGACCACCAACGCCCATACGCATATACGCTGAAATTGGGAGTATAGCTCCATTGTCATCCCGGAACGTATCGATTCTGAGAGTATTAACCGAGTAAGGATAGATTTTCGACATCATGGGGTGCTGGACTATTGCCTCTTCGAATATGTAGTCCTTAGAGACCATATCTCTATGAACAACATCCAATACCGTTGAAATCTCGTCTCTTGAAAACTGGTAGGCACCCCCTCCCCCAACTCCACCAGTCGGTTTCACAAAAACATGCCCTGTGGTGGACATATCTGCAAGGAGTTGTAGGACAACCCTGCAATCATGCGGACTTGCCATACTTAGCTCTTCACTGTTGACGACAACCTGTAAACCAAAACTATATCCCAGCAATCTGGGAATGGAAATGGGCTTATCTGCAAAATACAAATGAAAACAGAGTTTGTTGTCCAGTAGAGAAAACCAGAATGGATCATTCAAATGCTCACGAATTCTGGCAGCACGCCTAGCACCTACATGATCTTGTATGTTGGTCGCGAAGCTCTTAAATAAGAGATTACCATAGTAGTCCGCTGCGGGAAAACCATTGTGTAACCATAACTGTAAGACTTCACATAGTATCTGAGCTATAGGCTTTCTGTCACGGTCCTTCACAAAAAGACCCAGACGCTTCCAATAGTTCACTTCCATTTGCTAGCCTCCTAACTGGCGGATGGTGTGCCTGCGTCCCACCTTCGTCTCCTCGTGTCCAAATCCGTCTGATCTAATTACTGGATTGAGCCTAACTACTTCCCGTATCCAAATCATGCAAAACCTGCGAACTCTAGCTTCACTCATTATTACTGCCCCGTCTCCAATATGTACGTCACCATCGACGAAATATCCAGGCTCTGTATGCGCATTCTCGCATATAGAAGTAGATTGAGCAATCCAAGCCCCATTGCTTTCGACACATGAACATTCAGCGTAGGGCTTATGTAGCATAAGCTGCCACAACTTTAGCATATGCCAGCCGTGGGTAATCTATAGGCATAATGGTGTTGTCTATTGCACGCCTCATAATAGCCTTCTCATTACTACGGCTGTTCAGCAGCAGACAACAATATCTCGGCATAGGCAATTCATCCGTTTTGGCTCTTAACGGTCGATTGACAAAAATGAACGCTTCATCTCTAGGTTTGATAGCTGGTGCTACACAGATACCGTTACCATCGAACCAATAGGTGGTGAGACGCCTAGAATGTTGGCGACTTCCTCAGAGCTTACGCAAAATAGTCTTTGCATACATATTCCCACTTGACCCAATCCATTATTGTGCAGTATATTCTACATAGATGTCCCTTCAGAGTGAGCCCTTCTACCCATACCCACGGCAAAGAGGTGAACTTCTTGATTTTGCTTAGGTGAGCACCAAACGAATGACTTCAAACACTTCAGCGTACTTGGCCCCAACTTGAGTGCCACGTACCTGGGCAAGGCTATAGACAAACTCTGAATTGACATAGTTTCGGAAATTCTGTGACATGTAGCAATTCAAAGCTGCTACTTTCTTATTCACATCTTCTTCAGATAGGACAATAAAACACGTAGTATCTACTGACAGGTTATTCCATGGCATTTCGTATCCCAGAATGGTTCTGTCCTTAAATGCACGAATAGCCTCCTGGGCTATGACACGATGATCCTGATGGATATCATGTATAGATGGGCAAAACACAATACTAGGATCAAAGTTCTTTTTTGCCTCGATCAGATCTTCCAAGATTTCTTGGCGATGCGAAGGAAACTGACGAACCGGATACTTGAGAACAAACACATCCTCCCGTGCAAGCCCTAGCGCATGCGTTGCCTCCATTACCTCCTGCCTCAAAATATCTCGAGGCAATCCTGGAGGCACAGATTCTTCAGCAGCCGAAAAGGCAAGGTACTTAACCTCTATACCTAATGAGCATAATTTCGCTATAGTGGCTCCACATCCAAACTCCCCATCATCAGTATGAGGAGCTAATACCAAAGCGGAATTAAGGGATTCATGTGGCAGCTTCATGGTCTCACCCTCTCTCACGAAGAAGACTAATCCTATCAATCTAGTTACTCATGATCATAGGTTAGCACATTCAATGACGCTTCAATTAACGGTGTCAGACGACTGTTGCGAACACTCCAATCCAGCACCTCTGGGAATGGAATCGTCCCTAAAGCAAAGCTGGAACGCTATCCGGTTCTACAGTGCGGTGGATTTGACGTTGTCCGACTTCTATGACTGTCAATATCGAACTTGAGCTCTTCCGCTAACACCCAAACTTAATCACCCAGTCTAAGGTCGGCTTTGTCCCACGAATGAATTAAGCGCATTTCCGATAGCGCAAATTTTGCCCACTATGTACGTGGCATATTCCGTATAAATCTCGGAAGCCCAAAGGGGGGTGTAACTATCTTTCTTGTACTCAAACCCGATAAAGCACAATCCCTGTTCGTTAGCTTCATCTTTCCTAAATTCCCCAACGAAGTTGCTATATATCAGTCGCCTATGCTTAATGATGTTCACGAAAGCACCGATGTAGCGGAATTCGTTTGAATCCAATAGGCCATTTATGGCGTCAAGGACACATTGTTGCCTTGATTGCAATTTCCCTCCCTTGAATTGTTTTCTCATCTTATTGATTGATACTTTGTCTTCCGCAAGGCACCCATCGAATACGACGACGTTTATGACCTGCGCAATAACATCGCCCATTGAATGAAGCGTATATGCAGCCGCTATAGTATGCGCCTCCACAGTATCCCATGCGTCGTCCATTGCCTCGCTCGACACTGCCACATTGTTCAACGTGTCTTCTCCTTCTCTAGCGTACCTTGCGTGAAAGGCCACAAGATGTTCTTTCCAAACAAGTGTAGACAAGTACTCTTGTACCTTCGTCCTAACACGCGCCGGGCACCGATCCATTAACGCTTGCATATCCCATTCCATATTCGATTACCCCACAAGTCTTCGCTATGCTTCTCCATTCAAGGGCAGTGCTTAATCACGATGTATCCCTAAGCAAGGCCCTGGCTTCCTCGACGTCATCCGACATATCTATTACATGTCTGCTTAGGTAGTCATCATTGCGGACACTAGGCCTTCCAAAAAGGATCTACTTGGATCGCATTCTATTTCTATTTCACAATCTCGTGATGCACTCTGTGATCTTTGCTGATGCCCTCCCATCACCATACGGTGAGGCATCTAGGCCATTAGGTTTCAGTAGCGCACTGGTGATAGCCTCCACGATTGCCGAAGGTGACGTTGGAGAAACAACTCTATTCCAGCCTATGTCAACCAACTCTACCCATTCGGTTTCATCTCGCAGAGTTACGCACGGAATGCGATAAAAGAATGCTTCCTTCTGGACACCGCCCGAGTCAGTAGCGATTAATGCAGCATTTCTTTCGAGCATCACCATATCAAGGTAACCCACAGGTTCTACTACTCGAATCGACTGTGCTACAGCCTCAAGAAGTCCTTCTGATTCTAACACTGCTTGGGTGCGTGGATGCATCGGCAAAATAACAGGCATTTCTTGTGCAATCATCCCAAAGGCCTTGAATATGGATTTCAGACGGTACAGATTATCTGTATTCTCTGCTCTGTGAACAGTTGCCAAAATATATCTTTTGCGAACAAGGTTTAGCCGCTCTAAGATCGAGCTGCACGCTTCTGCCTTCGGTGCATAAAACAACGCTGCATCATACATCACGTCACCTACAAGATATACTCTATTTCGTTCAAAACCCTCACGCATCAGGTTCTTTATGGCAGTCTCCGTTGGTGCAAGAAGTAGATCCGATATGTGATCAGTGATAATTCTGTTAATCTCCTCAGGCATTTTTCGATTAAAGGAGCGCAAACCAGCTTCAACATGTGCCACTGGAATATGTAGTTTGACTGCGGCTAATGCACCAGCTAGTGTGGAATTGGTATCTCCATACACAATCACACAATCTGGTTTTTCTTTGATCATTACATCTTCTAAGGTTTCAAGCATCCTGCCGGTTTGAGTGCCCTGGGTAGCAGAACCAATACCTAAGTTGTAATCAGGCTTGGGAATATCGAGCTCTTCGAAAAAGACATCTGACATATTGATGTCATAGTGCTGTCCCGTATGAACTATCACCTCAGTGATATCTTCGTATTTCTGCAACTCACGAGATACCATAGCCGCTTTTATGAACTGTGGGCGGGCACCCACAACGGTCAAGATTCTCAAGCTCCTTTTACCTTCTTCCTACTGTATGTGAAAATCTCTGTCAAAAAGCACAGCAAATAAGCATGTTTCATGATTTCTCAACGTGTCCAGGCTAACCCCAGCTCCGTTACAACACCACACCTTCCAGAATATGCTACTCGCATTACTTGTGCAGAATCAGTACCTCCCCAGCATCTACTCACAAAGCGGCATACCACTTGATATACTTAGAGAAAGCTGGAAGGTTTGGCTCGACAACCTGAACGGCCCATAACCTATTCTAACTCAGTTGATTTGCTTGCATCAAGCGCCAAAGACAGCCCCGCAACTATCTACTGCAATAGATGTTCATTCGCGGCCACGTATCCTATGACAAAAACTTAGTCTGAGCTCACTGGATGACCTACCATTCAAGGATGCTACGAGTTATTACATTACCGCACTCTAACAAAGCATCAATAACTAATTCAGCAGTTCAATTCAATAGCTGTTCATACAACCTGAGTAGAGTAGGAACTTGGCTCTCCCAATTATATTTGCGCACCACTGCTTCTCTTCCCCGTCTACCCATAGCTGCTGCCTCATTAGGGTGGTCAAGAAACCATTTGACTGCTTCAGCAATCTCCCAAGGATTTTGCGGATCTACAAGCAGACCGCAGCTAACACTTTCCACGATATCTCTCCAGTATGGGAAATGTGACGCAACTACTGGGGTACCACATGCCATGTACTCGAAGAGCTTATTGGGTTGAGAGTATACGTGATTTGGAGCCGGATGGAACAGGACAAGCCCGACTCTCGCGCGCCGCACACACTCCAAGGCCTTGTCTCTAGGCTGCTGGCCCATATATTCCACATACTCCCACCCAGGCAGGTTGATAAGCTCTCCCTGCAAGGCTAAAGACTCAAGACTACCTATTAATGTCAAGCTTATGTTACTATGGTAATGTTTGCGCACAATATCCACCGCGTGAACCATCTCCAATGCCCCACGAATACGACTGATTCCTCCAACGTAAGTTATTGTAGGCTGACGGTCAGTGTAATTGAAATCGCAATTGATTATTTCCTCTAAATGAGGGTAGTTGTTCACCACAACTGTCTTGACGCTCGGAAACCGTTTGGCTATATGGGGTGTTGCCGCCACAATTGCGTCAAGTCTGCTCGCTGTATAATCTTCTACGATTCCAAAGCCATACGCAATAGCACCACGGGCCCATTTAGGCACCCATCCTTTGGTTGCAATCTGTGCCCTAACATCTTCGTGTGAATCGTATACCACTTTTGCACCACTCCTCTTGAGCCTTGGAGCTATACACATCAACTCAGGATCATGAAAATGGTACAAATTCGCTTTATGATCTAGGGCAGCACAACATGCTTGATGAATAGTACGAGTCATCCTCTCTCGCCTGCTCCTCGGTAACGATATTGAGTCTATTCGCACACCCCGGTCATCTCTGCTTGAATCACCGGGGCACACCAGAGTAACATCATATCCTGCTTCGACCAGGCTACAGCACTCTTTTTGGAATATCCTCACATCATTGGAACTGTGTGCCGTTGTTAGGTGAACTATCTTCATTCTCTTACCTCTATGCAATGCACGCGATAATCTAGCGAACAAATACGAGTTACATACTTCGTGTTCCATGCAGCGCTAAACGATGTTCCGTCTAGGGCAATTACAGTTGCGAAGTGCTGTGCTTCACGACATCCAGTCATCCAAATTATGGAATAACTTTCACGTATTCGCACACTGCTAGAAATAATGTAGCTCTAGTGATCACAATACACCCCTTTTACAATAACAGAGCCTAGCCGTTGTGTCACCCATTGCTTTCCAGACATGTTTCCAGATTGTCTTCTCGCGAAGTCATTTTGAGACTAGTATCAGAGTCGCCGGTCGGAACAGACGTTGCCTAGCCCTGTAGGAAAAACCTAAGCAATAAGCACGTATAGACCAACTATTTACGAACTCTCAACGTATGCCAAGAAGCCATGTAGACATTGTGTCCGTGGCGACGGGCTTCGGAGGTTGAGAAGTACCACACCCTCCTTCTAGACATTCTTCTGTCAGTAAAACAAGAGGAACACCAGTCCTGCAAAGCAGCAAGCATGGCAACGCAGCCTCATTTACCACAAATGTACCATACACCACTGATACCATTGGATCCTGCCATCGCAAGCATCGTGAACAAGTCATAACCATCCGGAAGCTAAAGCCTTACATCAATACGTCTGTGATAGCTAACAGCTGGAATACCTGTGTGAAAATGTGTATCACATGCCGTCGAAATTCGTCTACCTGCATATGCAGAGCAGCAAGCAGCCCCGAAGGACGAACATAGACGGCTAAGAATAGTCTGCAGACAAGAATCTTACACTCTCGCGGACAAACCTCAACTGAAGGGCGATCTCTATCTGTACCTTCTAGAACCACCTTGTATTGTAGCAAGCCGAGCAACTTCCCAAAATGGTTTTTGAGAACCCGTTTTTCTGTCGACAAGGATGCCAAGATCAAGAAATCGTCACTCTAGTCTCCATAGAAATGCTGAAGACTGTGAGGATGTCATGTATTACGCTGTACATTCATAGCACGTATGAAGCCAAGTCGTCTAGTTGGGTCTATCAGAAGATCCACAAGCACAACGCTGATAGAAAGCCTCAGATACTCATGGATATTCCCATGCTGCCTTAAGCATATAGCATCTGACTATGGCAGCCTATACCTGAGAAAACATACTGCATCCTTCTTCGCATCTGCCGACTAAAGCTGAAACTTCAGGAGCTGTCCAAATCTCACTGAAAGACTAGTCAGTCAAAACAGTAATTACTCTAGTGGAAACGCAAATGGCCGCCTCCGGCAATACATGTACACACGTACATACATCCTTACCCTACAACGCCACAAACGGAACAAGAGAGCGTACAGGTACTATCGTGCAGTTGATGAGGTGAGCAATTTCAGCTTGAGATCACTCGCCTAGTCATGGCATTTTTCTAAACAGCCTTAGAATTCTTGTTGTGTAACCATATGAGTAGAACTCAAAGCCTGCTTTTTCCATGGCTCGTCTGCTAGCTGCATTGGTGTGGTTAGCAGTTGTGTAGAAGAATCCGCAATCTTTATGCGTCGCGCAAATATAACGAAATACAGTAGGGGCAATCCCTTGTCCGCGGTACATAGGGTGAGTCCAAATCGGGCCAATCGATAAGTCATCCTTACTCATATAGGTGAAGCGGAAGTTTGGGCCAAAAACGTACGAATAATGGATAATCCGATCACCATCATATACATAGTAAATAGTATATTTGCCCCGGCAGGTTAGATACCACAATAAATGCAGCAATTTGCCTTTTACACCCATCGGATGTCTAGACAGACAGCGTATAGTTGGCTTAAACTTAACAATCTGATATGATTCAATTTCGAGTTCGATATCATTGGGAGTTCCTGAATCCAGCCCATATTCACGACGATAGATTACATCAGTCTGGTGAGCGTAATCATTATATTCCGCATGTCTGAACAAGAGGTCTATCTTCTCCCTCCAACCAACTTTGTCGTAAAAATGATGTCTAGATGGCTGCAGCAAACATAAGAAGATCCTAACGCCTGGAAAGAAGCGCACGTTCAACCTACAGTATGCTTTGCGAAAGCCCATCTTGGACATGTGAAATTCCTGGACATTCGTATCATGCTGCATTCTCTTAGCACCTAGATTGATGTAGCGAAATCCTAGGTGTTGCAGATAGTATTGATTCATAATATAGTTTACTGCATAGCTAGCGTATTTCTTGAGATGCTGTGGCATGATTTTTTCCGACGTATAGTTGCATGTGTCAGCAAAGACCCGATTGACGCAGTATCCCACAAGCGTATCGTTACCCTTGGCAAATACGCCCCAGTAATCGTAGCAATCCTCATCCTTCTCCAATATATCAGCCCGAAAAGCTTGCTCAGATATGACAACCGACGAACCATAACGCATATGTGCAGCACAATAGACCGGGTAACCATAGTTCGCTACACAATCCTGCGAGATGAGACGGACATCGTAATTTCTCAGCCCTTTGCGTATTTCGGCGCGTCGATTCTTGCCGAGCGATTCAAGAGGCACAAAGCTATCCTTGATTATATACCAAAAGGCAGATTCCTCCGAGCGATCGAATTCAGAAGGCCAACGCAATAATATTGCTTTCTTCCCTAGGAGCAACTTAGTTGCATCCCAGAAAGAAACCGTGAACTCCTGATCAGGAGGCTGGGAAGGGAACAAACAGTGATTGTACTTAACGACTCTGGCTAAACTCACATTAGTGCACTCCAATTTCTATGGTTCTAATCCCAAGGCTAATCTTGCTAATCCTTGCCGAGTAAAGACCGCCTTGCTATGTACCGTGCCGATAGGCGTAAACCAAACCCTCTGCACAACGCGTCCTCGATGAACGAGGTCGCGTTGTATGTGCCTAAGAATGCTGTGGTATTTATCAGAATTACCTATCATTCGATATAGCCTCAGTGCTTCAGCAGACGAAATCATGTCATAGAAGGGTTTGTCCGTCCTTACCAATACTCCTCCTCGACTATCGATGAAAATCCGCTCAAAATAATCTAGAGTAAGTTCAAACCATTTGCCAACACTAGGATCCATATCCCGCATAGCATACAGTGCGCGAATTGAGAACAGTTGATGGTACGAGTCAACAATATCACTCCCGCGAAAATACGTAATGCCACCAGATGAATCCAAACCCTCGAGGGAGGTTAACGAAATGCGCTTCGCCGTACTCATCAAGTCGGCAGATTCCACGTAACATCCAATTCTCCATAGCACCGATGCCACAAGCAGGTTTGAGTTATTAACAGGCTCACCAGGATAAGGTGTGTACGCAAACTGTAGTCGTTTCCCATCATCTATGGCGCGATACAGATTATTAGCCATACTGAAACCAACATGTTCCAGAGTCTCGCGGCCTACGCACTGATACCGCCGATCGAGCTCCAGGAGAAACCACGCAACCTCAGCTGTCGTAGTAGACATCATCGTACCAGGAGGAAAGACATTGTCCCCTGAATGCCATTTTACTGGTAGGCCCCAGTGGTAATCGCCGTCCGACTTGCTCATCACCCAGTCAAAAGCTGATGTAGCCATTTCCTTATCATTACACTGCACGGCGGAAAGCCCTAGTAGCGCTACGGCCTCTGGCCAAGGACTTCTATTGGCTACTCGCAGGTGCAGTAAAATCTGCGGACAGAAGCATAGCAGACCCCTAGTTGCCCGACGAAGGAGTCTGTTATCTATGTGCTCAGTGTCATATAGATCGATCCATTTATCGGGGTTTTGGAGTAACCACCTAGTTAGCGTGGCCTTATCAAGGCCGGAAGCTGTATCTGCAATCATATCTATCACCCATGTTAATTTAGCTCTGGTAATACACTCCGTCTAGTCTTCAGCACATTAGTTCCACAGGTTCATGACCATTGGGGTTCGCCATACGTCGACCTTGGTGGTTACAGAACTTCTCATTAAGATGATGTGTCATACAGCAAGCTCATCGACACGCTCCAAACTCCGCTCAGCTATATACCACGTACGAAACTGTCTAATCACAGGTTAGATTCGTACGTCAATCTCGTTGGCTAGCAATACACTCGCATGGACACTACCGATGCCATCAATCCGACGTACTGAGCAGATACACGGAGAACTGCTCTTGTAGTTGCCTTCTGCCAAAGCCCACCCTATGACCTAATTTCCCGCTTCGAAAGTCTCACTGACCGTTGGCAGACGTCAAAGGCCCCAGAGAACAGCCTATAAAGGCCGTTTAATATGCCCAAAAGAAAAATCTCCAGTCTGAAATTGGTTGCTCCTATTACCCATAGCCACCAGCAAGATCAAAGTCCAGAAGAAAAAGCTAACTCGCCCACGCACCAAATTGTTAAAAAATGCCTCAAGAACATAGAATACCAATAATGTTATTGCTTCAGGATACATACGCTTCTTGAGAGCAGCCCTCAACCAATAAGTAAAAAACCCGACTAGAAATAGAAGTCCAAGTATTCCTCCGGATATTATGAACAGCAAGTACTCGGAATGTGGAGTTGCGTTCGTACCGTCACCTAGAAACCAGTAGGAACCCAAGCCGTGTCCCCATATGGGCCTCTGTCTTACAATAGCCCTGGTTATCTCCATCAAGTAACCTCTATCACCAGCGCTACGCCGAATTATGTTATACTGTGGTAGAGCAATGTACACAAATATGTGCGCTATTAACGTCGAGAGCAACAAGAATAGCACGACGACTTTCGCTCGCTCTGAAACTCTTCTTTCTTGGAAGTATACTGAGCAAAAACATAGCCCATACATGACACATAGCGCTCCAAATGCCGATCGCGACCAAGTAGAAATGATGGCAATGAGAAAAACACCAGCCTTAGCCCACACAAAGTGAACACGGCGCCGGAGAAGATGCTCGGCCAACATCAGTGACAGAGCAAGAACATAAAAGGCACCCATTTCGTTAGGGCCGTCAAACCCGCCAAAGTATCTAGTGCCTGCGTAAGGAGTGCTAACTAAGCCTCCTAACGTAGATTTGGTAATCATGGATATAATTGCAAGTAGTGCCCCTACTAGTGCCGTATCATACAGTGCTGACGTCGAAACAGTCGTGTATCCTGAATTCATTAAGGCAATCATAAGCATAATTAGACCAATGAAGAGCCAAGACAACTCGATCTTAGTCTCTACATCGTCAACATACGCGGGGCGCACAAGATACACAATCATGAATACCCATAACAAGCACCAAACAAGACCGGCCGAACTTACGGCGTGCCTTCGCATCGTGAAACGTAGGAACGACACGTAGAACAGCAAACATGTTGCTAGTACAGCGAGCACCTGTCCCTGCCGTAGTTGTGAGAACAATATGATTAGGCACAGCAAACTGGCAACAATCGTATCCCATAGATTTCTAGACCTCTTCAACAGCGCTGTCTCCATAGATCAAGCTTCCTTTATCTTACTGGGACAGGCTCTCCCAGATAACTCACAGCAAACTAGTAATCACGGTTGTAGTTCTCATACGTCATTTTCAATAGTCTATGATTGTCCGGAATGAAGTGTCCGCTCCCAGCACAGTCTCCATCACAGATCTCACAGGTGATAGAGAAGGCATTTGAACTATTCCTAAGGACTGTACAGTAGGGTAAGCATCATCCAACCACTCGATGCAACCATTAAAGAGACTCGGACTCATATGACTAGTACGCGGCACCCGACCGAATACACTAGCGCAGCCTCCTGTTTAAAACAGGCTTCCGTGTCCTGGCAATGCAAACAGACTTTGTACCTTTATGTGTTTGTCAGCGTTCCAAAGACTATGATAGTACTGAATCTGTATGAACCGAAGGTTGGGCAATATATCTCTATTTGCTCGCCCTCTTTCAACTATGTTTGCTAACACCACGCTCAGAGCATACCCTTCTTGTTCTCTGAATCACAGCTTTTTCATCTTTTCCATAGTGACCGACTCCCGACAAAGCACATTCCTCGTATCCAGCACCGCCCTCGCCGACCGAACCACCAACTCATAATCCACACAGGAATGCCCAGTTAGAATAACCACTAGATCCGCATTGCCGACCGCATGCGCAGTAAGATCAGATATCGAATCAAGTCTGATAGATTCCTTTTCTTCGTGCATACCTTGATTCTGCAGCTGCACCTCCACGCTCGGCACATACGGGTCATAGTACTGTACCTGGCAACCTTCCTTGATTAACAGCTGGATAACCTTAAGAGCCGGCGATTCCCTCAAGTCCGGCAAGTCTGCCTTATACGTAACCCCCAGTGCCAGAATCCTAGATCCCCGCAAGGATTTCCCCTGCAATCCCAATATCCGCTCCGCCTTCTGAACCACGAAGTACGGCATAGAAAGGTTGACTTCGCCCGCTAACTCTATAAACCTAGTAGAAAAATCATATTCCCGCGCCTTCCATGCGAGATAAAACGGATCGACTGGGATACAGTGTCCACCTACTCCGGGTCCAGGATAGAATGGCTGAATACCAAAAGGTTTAGTGAACGCAGCATCAAGCATCTCCCAAACGCTAATACCCATCCTGTCACAGAGCAGCGCCATCTCATTTACCAGCGCTATATTAACCGCACGGTATGTATTCTCAAAGACCTTGGCCATCTCTGCAATAGCAGGTGACGAACACTTTATCACTTTGATAATAGTCTCTCCGTAGAATGCAGCTGCTACCTCAGTACAAGTCTCAGTAACCCCACCTACGAGCTTGTTCGTATTCTGAGTCGTATACCGTTTATTTCCCGGATCCACTCTTTCTGGAGAATGACACAGAAAGAAGTCCTCCCCGACTTTTAGCCCTGTCGCGGCAAGCTTTGGAAGTATCACTTCTTCAGTTGTTCCGGGATAAGTAGTACTTTCTAAAGATATGAGCTGACCAGGGCGTATGTGCTCTGCTATCTGCTCAGTTACATTCTCTATGTATTGAAGGTCAGGCATTCTATGTACGGTAAGAGGAGTCGGAACACATATGATAACTACATCCGCATTATCAAGTTCAGAAAAATCGTTTGAAGCATGCAGCTTCCCTTCCGATACTACTTTCTTGAACTCATCATCCTTAACATCACGGATATAGTTTTCTCCACGATTGATCATCCCGACCCGCTCTTCATTACGGTCTAACCCTATAACAGGAAAGCCCACCTTCGCCTTCTCCACAGCTAGCGGCAAGCCTACATAACCAATACCTACAACCGCTACTACAGCAGTGTGGTTCTTGAACTTCGCCTTGAGCTCTTTTGCATAATCAGGCTTCGGTTCAGTCTTAGCTCCAAGTGCCATGAACTCTTCCTCCCGCCGGCTTTACCGGTCAGCATAGCTTCTTAGTACGTCACAAAGCTCCTCTACTACACGATCCTGTTCACTAGGCTTTAATTCAGGAAACATCGGAAGCGACAGCGCTTCTTCAGCAGCTTTCTCACTCTCAGGAAAATCCCCGGGTTTGTAACCTAGGTTATTAAAAACAGGCTGCAAGTGCAAAGGCAACGGATAGTATACTGTAGAGGCTATGCCTCTTGATCTTAACTCTTCCTGAACAGCGTCACGGTGAGAAACACGTATGGTGTACTGATGGTACACATGGTATGCCCCATCCATCACCGCAGGCTGTACTATTGCATCCCCTGCTGCTCTGAGCTTCCCCCTGTACCCTTCAGCCAGCGACCGTCTGGCCTCAGTCCAGTCTTTTAAGTATTTAACCTTAACACTTAAGATAGCAGCCTGCAGCGCATCCAGTCTACTATTACAGCCTAGAATCTCATGATGGTACTTCTTCTTGGCACCGTGAACTCTGAGTATTCTAATGCGTGCTTCAAGCTCCGGGTCATTCGTTGTCAACATTCCACCATCACCAAAGGCCCCAAGGTTCTTGGTTGGGAAAAAGCTGAAGCATGCGACGTCTCCCAAAGAACCAACAGGCTTCCCCTTATAACGGGCTCCGATGGCCTGAGCGGCATCCTCGATGACATAAAGATTAAGCTTTTTCGCAATAGAGTTAATAGGATCCATGTCAGCGGCTTGTCCATAAAGATGAACCGGCAATATCGCTTTTGTACGCTCTGTTATGACATCCTCTATCTTCGAAGGATCAATATTAAATGTTCCCGGATCAATATCACAAAACACGGGCTTGGCACCGGTATGTGCTATGGATCCAGCCGTAGCAAAGAAGGTGAATGGCGTGGTAATGACTTCATCTCCCGGTCCTACACCACACGCAAGTAACGCAAGAAACAGGGCATCACTACCATTTCCCACACCTATTGCATAATCAACCCCGCAAAGATTCGCAATCTCTTTCTCAAGCTTAGCTACATTCTCACCTAGAATGAACTGTCCTCCGCGTACTACATCAAGAATGACTTCAATGAGTTCTTCTTCTAATTCGGCATTCTGCCGAGTAAGGCTAAATCCGGGTATCATAGAAAACAACACCACCCACTCAGTTTAATCACGGTAAATAATCTGTTCAGGCGGTACGTCCCGTACCACCTCAGCAGGAACACCCATCACGACCTTAAAAGGCGGAACATCTTTCGTCACTACACTCCCTGCAGCAACCAAAGCTTCCTGACCTATTGTCACGCCCGGAAGGATCACAGCATTACCTGCAATTCGTCCGCCCTTCTTCACAGTGACACCTTTTCTATATTTGAAACGCTCCTCTGTACGACCAATGAAGTTATCGTTAGTAGTAGTCACCATGGGAGCGATGAAAACATCCTCTTCAAGCACAGAACCGGCTACGATATATGCACCGGTTTGAATCTTCGTCCTGTCTCCAATTGTGCAGTTATTCTCGATTGTTGAGCTATGACCGACGATTACATTGTTGCCTAATTTACAATGTTCTCTCACCTGGGCGGAATCAGCGATAAAGCAACCTGACCCTAAGACTGTCCCTGCATACACTATGGCGCCTGCACATATCTGGCAGTTCTCTCCCACCATAAGACTTGGAAGATCTGAATCTGCGGAAAGCGTGCTCGTCCTGGCTCTGGACGGGGCTTGTCCGACTATAGCATTTACCCCAATTGAACTGCCTTTACCTATACTGGTACCGCTCCTCACCACAGCACCATAGTCTATTATCACGTCATCATTGATTATGGAATTATCTTCAATGATGACGTTCGCTCTTACTACAACGCCGTTCCCGAGTTTGACATTCTTCCCAACCCTCGCACTTGGATCAATAACTCCTTGTGCCGTCATATCACGCACGAATCCTCTCTATTCCAAGATGCCTACATCCATATGTCATAGTTCGACAGGATCAGGCTTACCTTTGTTTATTCATCAAAAGCGTTAGGAATCCTGCTTGCCAATGACAGGGTCCAGTGGTTCCATCAAGCAACTCTCTGACAGACTCTATCGAGGCAAGATTATTTGCAGGAAATTCCCGAGGATGAACCCACCACCGACTCTATCACTTTGATAGCCATAGCAGCAGTGTTGGCCTCAGGAGCAATGTTGATCCCTGATTTTAGCTGTTCTATGAAGGTTCTTATGACTCTCTCATGTGCCCAACTGGGATCATGCTTTTGGACCCTATCCTCACCCCATGCTCCGAGAACCCCATTTTCGTCCTTGTCCCCTTCCACCCTCCATACCCTGACAGCATCTATTCGACTGCCTCCGAGTATTACTGTGCCTTTGTCACCGAAGACACTCACTGTCTGTTCCAGGTTTCGGGGGTAGACGTTTGTAGTGGCCTCAACAACTCCCAATGCTCCGCTTTCGAACTCTAAAGTCACAAGGGCAATATCCTCTGTTTCGATATCATGCAGACGCTTGGAGGTCATGCCTTGTACTTTGGCGACAGGCCCCATAAACCAGAGAAGGAGATCCAGTGCATGCCATGCTTGGTTAAGAAGGACACCTCCGTCCATCTCCCTTGTTTTTCGCCATGGCGCCTCATCATAGTAATTCTGAGTCCTGTTCCACCTGACTGTAGCCACCCCGTGGCTAAGCTCCCCAAAGCGCCCGCCTTCGATTGCTTTATGAGTCATCTCACTTGTCTCATAGTGCCTATTCGGATGAACGGTTCCAAGACATCGTTTGACTTCTTGAGCCTTCTTGATCAGCCTGTCTGCATCATTGGCACACATTGCAAGAGGTTTCTCTACTAGAACATGCTTTCCGGCATCAAGCGCATCTTGTCCCATCTTCGCATGGAGCCCGCTGGGGGTTGCTATGATTACAGCATCTACATTCGGATCCTCAAGCAAATCCCTGTAATCTCCGTATGGCTTACCTCCATATGCGTTAACGAACTGCCGGACGTTTTCCTCAACCACATCTGCAGCGGCAACAAGCCTTGCGCCGTCTATCCGAGAGATGGCTTCCCCGTGCTTCTTTGAAATTGCCCCGCAACCAATGATCCCTAATCTGACTAATTCCACTGTTCAACCCTCTCATCATATGTGGAGAGATCTCCATGTTTCGTTATGTAATGTAGACATACCTTTCTAGAAAACTGTACCAACGCTGGAATTCATCACAAAACAAAAGACCTGGCCATATCTGCCATAGTCTAAGGTTTATGGGTACAAGTTATAGTATGATTCATAACACGAAGTAGGAACCATCCATACCTAGACACTCATGAGCCTTGAGTATTGATATCTTATTTCATTGTAGCTAACAGTAATTCTCACCTGAAAGCTACTCCTATTAAATTCGACAGAATCGTGGAATTTCCTCCCCAGTGAAGGCCCACGGCAAACCGAGTTGAAGCATTCCCAATTATAGTAGTCATCACTCACCACACGCCCACTTCAAGAAAGCATCTTTGACAAAAACTCCACCACCATCCCCCGCCTCAACTCATCATGACAAAACTGATTCCTGTAATTCCGCAAGCATTCATAGCAACTTGTGTCATTATCGATACTTCCGCAGTCGCAGCAGCTCAATCGTCGTAACGTTTCGTCGAGAACACTATAGAGAGCGGCTTCCTCGGCAATACGCCTGACATGTCCTGCTCCTCCCGGAACGTCATCAAAAAGGATCAATTGCCTTGCGCCTGGACTACCGGTTGGAGTATATAGACACCCGTCAATATCCCGTCTCTCCACATCAAGAGCTCCGCTGACTCCTTCAAGGAGCCCATACAGAAGAGAAAACCAGAAACCGGGCCTGAAGTCTATCCAGTCACGAAACTCAAGCTTCACCACATCGGTTTGAAACTCATGGCCCAGTGAATAAGCCTTGAGCCTTCCTGTACAATCACCTCCCCATGGATTCTTGTGTTTGCTTGGAGTAGGTTCTGATCCCATAACCGCGTACCCACATGTACTGCAAACCTTAAACCTAATCCTCCCTGCGTCATTTATGATGCCTAGAGTACCGCGGGCGATGGGAGTCGCGACAAGAGATATCCCGCGAAGCTCTAAGATTACACTTCCTTCAGCATTTTCATTCTCTCCGGGATAGAATACTCGAGTAGAATATGTCCTCTCAGGCCTTGCGTCCCCAGGTTTCCCGGGCTTATCCTTACTTGCCATAAACCCGAACGCCGGCACTATGAAGATCCCTTGATTCCTACCATAAGCCGCTTTACATATAGGACACGTTCTAAATCCTCTTGCCAGATCCTCCCTTTCACTTACGTAACTCTGACAGTTATTACATATAGCATACCTGTACCTATCCCACTCCTTATTAGGCAAACGTTTGATGTACCTGCTTGTCCAAAGCTTGCCCCCTGCAACTACCTGACTGCTTGGAGCATACTCTGAAAGCGCGATCCTAAGATCCCGCTCAAGTTGCAGCCTCTTTGCATCTTCTCCTTCATGGAGGATCTGGAGTTCTACTACGTCTACAGGAAAACCATATTTCGGAATCACATTTCGACTTGATAAGAACCCAATAATGTCCCTGCTTTTGATCGTATTTACAAGCCTCCCCAGATAATCTACAGGCTTCCCCTGTGTGAATCTCTCCTCCATCAGCTTCTCGAGCTCATACACATCGCTTGCGACTTCTCCATGTGCCAACTCAAGGACTCCGTCCTCTTCACCGAGGAGAGAATGAACCCACCCCCAACCTGGGACATCAAGCTCATTATGAAGCGCCTCAGGGACTACTCTCGCAAGTGATCGAAGCAAAGCCTCGGGCTTCATCTTTAGATAACCTCCGAGAGCTTCGGGCCCGGATGGGTCCTCCCTAAAGAAAAACGTCGCCACATCCTTGAAGTAACCCCTGTTTTCCTTAAAGAAAGCAGAAAGGGCTGTAGCGTACACATGCCTTCTTACAATCTTCTCATTCTCCAGTTTAAACTGAGGAGCGACGATCTTGCCTGAGACCATACGCCGGGGCTCCCTATAATGAGTGAGGTCATGGGATCTCCTCTGAGCGAAGGTCAAGGCAAATGCAGTAGAATCAGTGCGCCTCCCTGCCCGCCCTGCTCTCTGTATGTAGTTAGCTGCTGAAGGCGGTACGTTCCTCATGAACACAGCTTCCAAGTCGCCTACGTCCACACCAAGTTCAAATGTGGTGGAACAACTCAGGACATTGACCACTCCCTTAATAAACTCTGTTTGCAACTTGGCTGCGGCTTCACCGGTAAGCTGCGCTGTATGTTCCTCCACCTTCATCGGGACAGGCTCGGTCTCTTTGTAAAGCCTGTAGTAGTGGTTGTTCTTGAGCTCTTCCTCGGGATCGCATGGATGCAAGATCCCCTGGCATCGATATGCCCTGCATACACCGTGGACATTGTGGAGGGTAAGATTCTGGCATTTATCACAGATGTACCAAGTAAGCCCTTCGTCTATGGTTCTTGATCTAAGCTCCCAGAAGTTGTACCTAAGCTGATAGACCGTACCTAAACCAGGCATCATGTCAGCATGGAAATAATTCCGCCAAAGGCTCTCATGAGACTCAAGCCTTAAGTAACGAGTCCATATACTGCTCAAATCATCCCTTAACTCATCATGAGACTTGCCAATGCCGGCCCTCTCAGCAACTCTGAAGAAATAATCCAGTCTGCTGTTTAGCCTCGATGAATTCCAGCTCAATATACCGTTCTTCGGGTTCGCTGTATTCTCTCGCACATAAAGCTCTTTGTTTCTTGGCAGAAATGCTTCATCACTAGGGGAGACCTCGTCAGGGAAAAGAACTGCCCCGCCTGTCCGCAGTGTATCAAGGAGCACGACAATAAGAGTCCATGCCTCATCCTCAGTAAGGTTCCAAGGAGGTCCCGTAAGGGCCCTGGGCGCCACCGGTCCCTTAGGCTTGGCAAGAGTAAATCCCATCAACCCAAGCCCTTCTAAGCTGATACGACGATCAATCGCGAGAAACTCCTGAAGAGTCCACTTCCATGCCTCATTTTTCAGCTCCTGATAACTGTACTTAGGGAAGAGCTCTGCCTCCTCTATGCTTTTTGCAAGAGGATCTACCAGATCCTGCAATCTCCATCTATTGCGAAGAGCGTTCTCCCTATGTGTATTTAAGGTTTCCAGGATCAAGGTTCTGCGCAGGATACGCTCATGTGTACGGTTTAAGTACGGAGCGAAGAACGCAGCATCTTGCCTGCTATCTGAAAACGCCAGGAGCTTTCGGGAGCCTTTGAATTCATCACAGCTTGCTGCTGTCTCGGAAGATGAGATCTGTCCTACAGCAGACCAAGGATCATCCTCACCAGACGGCCTGTGATCAGTTTCTATCTTCTCTCTTTCCTCTCCGGGTTTAAGGTTTTGATAAAGTGCGGTAGCCAAGACACTTGCTGCAGCTTCAGCCCCTACCAAGAACCGCCATACTATGCCATGGGGATTGCATCTTCCGCATGCGCGGCATAGGTAGACCCCTTTCTTCTTGGAACCTGAGGTTTTTGCTTTCAGCACACGGTAGACATTGCCGTCATCGCAATCACATAAAGGCAATATGGAATCCACTGAACCTATTGCTCCGCACGTTCCGCACAGACGATATTCATCCGGATATTCCGAAGACTCAGATATGTCCGGAAACCCTACCTCATCGTCTTCGTTAGCTAGTGCGCTATCGATATCTGTCTCCACGAGGAGGAAATATCCGGGGTCTTCATCAAAGGCATGAGCCTGTTTCAAAACAGGCCCTTCACTACCAGATTCGATCTTGCCTACCAAATACGTGGAACCGCACCGCCGGCAAGTCGCTGCTTCGAAAACAGGGTATTTCTTCCCTTCTTTGGTTATGGACTCGTGCCTCTCAAGATACAATCTTTTATCCCCTGCGAGACTGAGGTACGCCCCTTCAATTGCGCGGACAAAGAGGTGGTATCTGGCAGGCAGCAAGGCTTGGCTTTCACCTTCCGTTTTTGCTTGGTTCGCAAGGTCTACGAGTGCCACGAGTTTCTCTATGGAATTATCATCATGAGAGACAAGGGATTCTGCCAGATCCCTGACAAACACGGGCCCGTCCTCCAGTTTTCGCTGGAGTTCAAGGAGTCTCGTATCGCCTCTTAACATTTCGTAAAGAAAAGCCTGCCATCCTCCGATTTCCCCTGCTTTCTCGGCTTCTTTCAATACAGCACCAGGCACTCCGTTTGTACCCGCTATACGAGCCAATTCACCTGGTAAGACGGATTCAGGTATGTTCTTGATTGCGTTTTGGAGCTCCAGGTAAACCCCGGGGTCAAATGTCCCCCAGCCAGGTCTTGCCTCCGCAAGAGGCAGCCTTGACGCTTCAACTACATCCTGCCTGTCAGGATCTCCTTCGTCCCAACTGAACTCCTCCCCGAACAGATCCGAGGCGAACTTTGCCACAGCAGGATAGTCATCCTTTCCTCTACCCAGTGTCGCGCTGGTGGCTATACACTGTATCCTGCCTGTCTCGCCTTGAACTACCCGATCCTTCAGCCTTCTTAAGAGCATTGCGATTTCAATGCCTCTTGCGCCTGCGTAAGTATGGGCTTCGTCAATGACAATAAACCGCCAGCTCTCAGATGAAACTCCTTCAAAGAAAACACTGTCACGGGGCCGAAGGAGGAGGTATTCTAACATTGCATAGTTAGTCAATAGGATATGAGGCGGGGATGCCCACATGGCTTCCCTGGAGATAAGTTCGTTATCGAGAGGATCAGTGCCGTACAGTTCTCTGTACTTTTCAAGCGCAGCAAAATGAGGCTCTTCGGTTTCTCCTGTATACCGTCCGAATGTAATCTTAGGATAGTTCACAAGCAGCTTACGCAACCTTGCCAGTTGGTCATTGGCAAGGGCGTTCATGGGATACAAAAGAAGAGCCCGGACCCCTGGGCCGAGTTCGCCTCTCTCACTTTCACGGAATAGATGATTTAGGATGGGGATTAGAAATGCTTCTGTCTTACCGCTACCTGTCCCCGTCGCCACAACGACGTTTCGCCTCTTCTCAACCAGCTTCCTCACAGCGGCTTCCTGGTGTATGTAGAGCGTTCTCGAATGGGGAAGAGACGGGGTATCAAGCTCGAGGAACCGCTTTGAGAGAACCCCTTCTCGTATCATCTCTTCAATGGACGCACCTGTGGCAAACGCGGGTGTCGCCTCAAGTATGGGTTCCTTCACAAACCGTCCCGGTTCTTCCAATGTCTCTTCAAATTGCCCTTGAAGGACAGGATCCTTGAATCTAAATGTGGTAGTCAGGTAGTTGAGGTAACTCCTTCTGATATCACGTGTCGCGTCAATCGGATTCATGCCCATCTTTGATTTCACTCCCTGGTAACGCTGATACTAACTCCTCTTCCAAAGACAGGAGTAATCTCGTAAGTTCAGTCAAACAGGCAGTATCGTCCCCTGTTATCAACTTAGTGGGCAGAGCCCCGTGGATGGAACTGGAGTGTAGGGTCAGAGGATGGTTTCCTGCTAAGGAGTATGTGTTGAGATTAATTAACGCAATTTGCGAAAGCTCTTCAACTACCAGTAGTGATGCAGGTATTTTCGTCGTGGTTATGTTTAAACCTTTGCATGGGAATTTCTTATAGGAATGGCGCTCATACCACGATGCAACGTCCGGTTCAAATTTGCCACAGGTAAGGCAACGCACACCCGTAGGCACGTTGATATTCAGGGAATCCGCGGTCTCCGGCCAAGACATCAACATCCTGGTCATATCTCCTCCAAAGGTAACACTCACATCTACGCCACGCGAACCCTTAAGCCACTTGTAAATAACATTCATACTATCTTTCCTTGACAAATCCGGCTGCTCAAGGTACCCTTCCTCACACTTAATTCTTATGATTGGGCCACCCTCCATGAAAGATATTTCCGCCGGCAAAGTTTGGTCTGAAAGTCCCGGCAGCAAAGATGCGCCGTGGGCTAAGAAAGCTTCCCGGGGCTGCTCCGCAAGAGGCCATTCCATAAGAAATGGGGACGCGGATTTCGGCGCGAACCACCACTCGACCTGACCGGGCTCAGGTAAAACCGCGAAAAGATGCGCTTTAGGATCAGTCTCCGCAATTATCCCTATCCAGCGGGCTGAGTCCTTAAGGCTGTTCCTATCCTTGATGTCACGTTGATGCCGGGTCTTGCGGGCCTTTTTCCGCGTTATCCTACTCTCAAGTTCACTTCGCACATGAACTGTAAACCGCTCGGCAGAGTTGACGGTTCCATAGGCCCCCCAAGAGCAAGCCATGCCACACCTGATTCCCAAAAGCCTTACCGAAACCTTCGTCCCAGAAGGAATATTGACTACTTTGCCTGTAACCACCGCCCTGTATTCGTTTATCCAGTGAATACTCCATTCTTCAACATGAGGAACACTATGGTGGAGATGGATGGTGAAAGCATTGAACCCATCCTCAGGGAAGCCAAGTCCTAAGTCTACCGGAGACCATTTGTCAAACGTGTCAAATTGAATAAGGTACGCGCCTTGCGGCAGGCGATCCTCATCCACATCAACAGTAAGGCTTGTCTCACCTTCCGGGATATGCCATACAATCGGACTTTTCCAAGGCCTCCACATAGGCCACATTCGAAGAACCCTATCCCTGGCATGTCCCTTCTCTTTCCACTTGAACTTAAGACGCCATATTCCGGATAGGTTCTCCTTTTCGCAGCTGAACTCAGTGACTTCCCACCGCCAGCACAAGCTAAGAATGGATCCTTCCCCGACCGGCCTCCCTAACGCGTCAAACACCTTTCCCGTGATCTCCCCCACTCCTCCGCCTGCCCTCAATGTATCCATGAACTGCATCAGGTTGGCTTGGGCCTTTCCTTGCTTTACACGCACCCTGACATCCTGTTTATCATCGAGCGAGAACCGGACCTCTCCGATGTCGGTGGGTAGCTCAAGTTGCAGAAAGAGGAGATGCGATAAGCTCAAGTCGCCGATAAACACCTCTTGTACATGACCTGACCAATCTGTGTCGCCTTCTTCCTTCCCCTCCTTCAGACGCCATCTGACCTTCGGCACATCAATTTGGAGAGGGAATACAGAAAGCTCACCGTCTTTGATGGGAAAAGAAAGCTCCCCTGTTACAGTGTCCTCCAAGGGATCCACGAGGATCTGATATTGACCTTCTTCTTCTGACAGGATCCGGGCAGGCGGGTGAACACTTAATTGCGAGCCTTCAAATATGCTGACAAGGAGCTTAACCCGGGGGTTACCATCTCCTACAGGGAATACGACAGACGGTTCAAGTTTGTACCAAAAATCAGGAACTATAGTGAATCCAAAGGAAGCCTTTAACCTTCTCCCGTCTTTTTGTATTGCGTAAACTGTATACCCTCCGATAGGATCCGGGCCTAGAAGCGCAGGAAGCTTAAGAGGTATTCTGATTTTTCCATCTCCGATTTCGACCCCGGTCATCTGCAGGATCTCACGTAATCTGAATCTTTTAGGTTCAGCAAGGGGATCCTCGCCGTAACGTATGAGCACGTCCCATAGGCCTACCCGAGTGTCGTCTGAAGATGGAATCTCAAGGCACGGAGGCTCATCGATGTAGAGACGATTACCGTCTATTAAGATGCCGTGGACAAGTTCACCGTCTGCCAAACAAGGCTCAGACACTTTATCACGGGCTACCCTAAACTCGAATTCATCTCCGCTACCGTCCCCCACAACAACCTTGTCCGAAAGAGTAAGATCAACAAGATAAATGTTGCAAGCATGGTCAAGATAAGGAGGTGTAGAATCTTCGATTATCCTCATCCTCCTGGCAAACCGCCACCCTGAAGGGAACACAAACCATACCTTGGCTCTAGGCAGCTCTCCCCATTCAACCAGCCTTCCATCCTCATGAAAGATGAGGCACGGCGATTTGTCGTCAAACACATTTACAGTCCAGGTTTCACGCGGACTATCTCCGATAACCAAGGAGACTTCATAGCACTTGGCAAGACCCGGCAAGTGTCTGGCGATAGGGGACACGACACTTGAGCCGGTCTCCTCCAATATCGGCAGGTCACATTCAACCCTCCTGCTTTCAGCAAGCCCGGGCACTCTGCTTCGTTTCAGCTCTAGGGGTCTTGTCTTCGACCACCCCGGACGGGTTGGGGCTGTTATGACCAGTGATGCAGACTGTACGCTGTCTGCTTGATCAAATCTAAACTTTAAGGAGTCGACGACTATTTTTATATCTCCATGTATAGGATCAAGCATGATCTTGGGTGCAGAAAGCCGTTCTCTTGAGGTCTCATATGAAAACCCGTCGTGTTGCAAGAGAGCTTTCCGCGACTCCCACCATTCCTTGAATCCTTGGACGATTCTGGAAGGCAAGTCCGGCCTGAAGTCTCCTGGGATATCTCCTTCCTTCTGGGCAAGCTCCAGCAACTCGACACACCCGATGATCCACTTCTCCGCCCATTCATCGCCATGGATTACAAACCTTTGGACAGGTTCATCTGTATAGGGATACGCCGGAGGATAGTCCCTAAGCTTAGATTCGGTATCCTCTATCGAAAGCGCAAGTTTTTTGAGAGCTTGCGTTCTTGTGTCACATAAACGCAGCAAATTATCAATGGACTCTCCGCTTACATCAACCAAGCGAAGGATGACCTGTCCTGACCTTGAGATATCAGCGTTGATTTTCTTGAGTTTCCGAAAGGCTTCGTATTTGGATTTAAGCTCGCTTATGCCGGCTTCGAAGGACCCATTGCCTAACCTGGTTACAACTTCATCAGACTCCTCGATATGAGTCTTGATCTCCTCAGCTTTCCTGTAAAGCACGTTAAGCCCAGGCTGAATGTGTTCTCGAAGATGGTCTCTCGCATTCCTGCTATCCTCGCTCCGTTGGATAGCATCATCAAGAGACGTCTTAAGGAGTTCTACAGCCGATTTTAGGGTATCGCTGTCACAGGGGGCATCTATGCTTCGATGTCGCTTATGGCTCCTAATTTCACCTGGGATTTCCGGTCCATCTTGGGTTTCCAGCTCACTTTTGCTCTCACTTTGCTTATCACTCTTACACTCAAGCCCGGGAAGTCCTACCAGTGACAAAAGCCC